>SXGT01922649.1_pt1 | contig 15842 bp, 10 predicted proteins | sample 3176221 | NCBI WGS metagenome assembly SXGT01 (sample SAMN11356862, study PRJNA531348) | freshwater metagenome | isolation source: freshwater sample F1-120 | place: China: Fuxian Lake, Yuxi | collected 2017-12-25
CGGGCTTTCCAGTAATCCTCCAGGGTAACGGCAATGGAATGATCATCCCGCAGGCGGTGGTTTTCATAGGTGAGTTGATACCCAAGAGCATTCACCAGCCAGGGTTGGCCCCAGGTGTCTTGCCACAGTTCCGGGAAGATGGCTGGATCAAAGGTTTGGCCGGTGGCTTCGGTGTGTTGTAACCACAGAGCCCGGGTTTCTTCAGGGCTGAAATTACCCACCCGGAGTGACTTGGCCTTGACGTTAAAGGCTGAACCGCCGGTGATGATTTCCTGATGGCTGGTATGGATACGATAGTCGCGGATGTCCCGAACACCGCACAGAATGACGCTTTGGGGGAAACGGGCCGGGCGACCGGCATAGCCAGCCCGCAGTTGCCGCAGCAGTGAAATCAGCGTATCGCCGACCAGGGCATCGACTTCGTCCAGCATCAGGACGGCGGGTTTGTCGTCCAGTTCCGCCCAGGCCGTCAGCATGTCGGTTAGTACATCGTTGGGATTGTCCTGGCGGTGTTGCTGCAACCAGTCAATCATCCGGGTCTCGCCGGTATCAATCCTGATCTGTCGGGCCAAAACCTGAATAACCGCCCCGATACCCAGGGCTACATCATGCCGGGCCGTCTGCGCCCCTTCGATGTTGGCGTACACCGCCCGGTAGTCGCTGGTGGCATTGAGGTAGCGGATCAGAGCCAGCAACGAGGTGGTTTTGCCGGTTTGCCGGGGCGCGTATAGTACGAAGTAGCGTTCGTCCCGAATCAATGCCTCAATTTCAAGGTGGTTGATCCGCTTGAGCGGGTCAATTTGATAGTGCTTGTCAGCCTTGCCGGGGCCTGCGGTGTTGAATTGACGTGGGTAGGTCATGGGGGAATCCTTTAAGGTGGCGTGAGGGTGGCCATTATAGCCGGTGCCCCGGATTGATGCGCCGGGATCAGGGATCAGTGCCGTACATCCATCAGTACCGCCAATAAGCCTCCTCCCACCACGACGCTTCCAGGGTCGCAACTCGACGTGGGCCTTATCCCGAATTCAGGTTAACATTTGACCCCATTTCCGGCTTCCCCGTTCTGCCTCCATGTTTGACTGGACCGTTGTACTCATCCCTGTGCTACCCTGGCTCGCTGCCCTGTCGGCGGGATTGCAGTCGTTGTTACAGGGGCGGCCCGCTACCGAAGCCGACGCGGCACGCGGTGCCGGTCTGGTCGTGTCAGCCGTTGCCGTCAGTTTTATTCTGGCCTGTCTTTGCCTGCTTCTGGCGGAATACGGGCTGGTACCCCGTGTCATCCACTATGGCACCTGGCTCAGCAGCGGTGATTTTCATGTCCACGTCAGCGTGCTGGCGGAGCGTCAAACCCTGGGTTCTGCCGCGCTATTCAGCGGTCTGATTGTTCTGGTGGCGCGTCATTCGGGCCATCATTCGCATCGACTGGTTATCAGCCTGTTTGCCGGTGCCATCCTGTGGCTGGTTCTGGCGGATAGCCTGGTTTTGACCCTGCTGGCCTGGGCGTTGGCGGCTGTCTGTTCGTTGCTGCTGATCGACGCTGGCCAGGAGCATTCGCTTGCTGCCCGTCACATGACCCGGGCTGTTCTGACCCACCGCATCGGTGAGGCAGGGTTTGGTCTGGCCCTCCTTGTAGCGTACACCTCGCCGGGCGGGATCGAGTGGTCGACCCTTCTTGCCGCAGCATCTGTTCAGAATGCGCCGTGGGCAGGCAGTCTGGCCCTCTGTCTGCTGATACCCGCCATGGCCGGGGCGGGCCTGGTTCCGTTCTCGCCCGGGCTGATCCGTGCCATTGAGGCGTCTACAGCGTCCGGCGCATCATTGTACGGAGCCATCATGGCGTTGGTCGGCGTTTTTCTGGTACTGCGACTGGAACCGCTGTTCATGGCCGCCCCCTGGGCCATGACCGTCCTGACGGCGGTGGGCCTGCTCAGTCTGCTGTACGGTTTTTTATGCGGTTGGGTCTGGCGCGGTACCCGATCCGCGCAGGCTTTCGCCATCATCAGCCAGACCGGCCTGCTGTTTCTGCTGGCCGGGTTGGGGTTGTGGCAGTGGGCCTGGTGGTATATGGCGGCTCATGCGGTGTTGCGGGTACTGCAATTTTTCAACACACCGGCACGAATGCATCACACCCCTGACCCGCCGGTTCCGTCACCGCCCGACTGGCTGGCCAGTCAGCCCCGCTTGTACCGGTTGGCACTCCGGCATTTTTACCTTGAGACCCTCAGTGATGCCCTGCTGGTAAAACCCTGCCTGAGCCTGGCCCGGGATTGTCAGCGTTTTGATCATGCGGTAATCGACAGCACGCTGGGGCAAGCAGGTTCAACCCTGCGCGAACGGGCCACCGGGGTCAGGCAGGAATCCACCGGACTACCGGGGCGACTCCTGCATGCGGCTGGTATTTTTCTGCAGCGGCTTGAGCAACCCCTCACCGTACATGGCCTGAACCGGGCCGCACTGCGTCGGATCCATCGACTGGGACAGCGACTGAACCGGCTGGAGGACGGACTGGCACTGCCGCGCTACTGGTTTTTATGGATTGTACTGACCCTGCTGATAACGTGAACTCAGGATAAGGCACCGGGTAGGTGTGAATGGCGGATGGCGGATGGCGGGTGGCGGGTGGCGGGTGGCGGGTGGCGGGTGGCGGATGGCGGATGGCGGATGGCGGATGGCGGATGGCGGATGGCGGATGGCGGATGGCGGATGGCGGATGGCGAATGGCGAATGGCGGATGGCGGATGGCAGATGGCAGATGGCGAATGGCGGATGGCGGATGGCGAATGGCGGATGGCGAATGGCGGGTGGCGGATGGCGGATGGCAGTACTCCCGGGATACCGCTCGCTATTCACCACCGGCCATTCACCCTGTCCTTAACCCGAACTGACGTTACTGGTAACACTAAATCCATGTTCACCGCGACCCTTGCCGCTCCCCTGCTGAACCTGCCCCTGCTGCTGGTACTGATTCCATTGGCGGGTTGCCTGATTGCCACCCGCTACCGATACACCGTGGCACCGCTCGGACTGCTGTGCAGCAGCCTGGTACTCGGCCTGGTCATTTTCACCCTGGCAGGGTTTCAGCCGGATTCACTGACTCACCGCCCGATCCACATCGACGCTGTCGGGATACCCTTCATCACGGTAACCGCCATCCTGACTGTTCTGCTGACACTGTACCAAGCGGTGCAAACCGGCATACATCCCCGGCGGATAGCCGCCCTGCTGGGTCTGGAAGCCGTACTGATGGGGCTGTTTACCACCCCCAATCTGCTGGTTTTTACGCTGCTCCTTACCCTGCAACTAATTACGGTCGGCTACCTGCTCCCCCGCCGCCGCCCGGAGCAACCACCTGCCGGTCGGCTGTACCGGCAATTCATGGCCAGCGGTCTGCTGCTGTTATGGGTTGCTACCCTGCTGCTGGGACTGCATCAATTTCAAAGCGGTGGGAGCTGGTCGTGGGAGTTGGCTCAACTGCAACAAAACCCCTTGCCGGCCAGTCGGCAAGGTCTGGTTTTTATCCTGATGTTTTACGCTGCCGCCATTCATCTGGCCCAGTTTCCCCTGCATGGCTGGTTACCCGAACTCGGCAAAAAGCCGGTAACACCTGAATTTATGGTGATGATGGCGGGTTCAAAGGTGGGGTTATACCTGCTGCTGCGTTTTGTATTGCCACTGCTGCCCGATGCCGTTAACCATTTTCGCGACTTTGTGACCGGACTGGGTCTGCTCGGTATTTGCTACGGGGCCGTTCTGGCCTTCACGCAGATTGGGTTGCAGAGGCTGCTGGCCTTCACCCTGATCAGCCAGACCGGTCTGCTGCTGGTTGGGGTGTTCAGCCTGAATGGGCGGGGATTGACCGGCAGTTTGCTGTTGTCTTTTAATGCCGGCCTGGCCAGTGCCGGTTTGTTTCTGACCGCAGCAGCACTGTTGCGCCGTAGTGGCACCTTGCTCATTCCACGCCTCGGCAGACGGTTCAATGCCTCGCCACGGCTGGCCTTCACCGGTGTGATTGCCGCCCTGAGTACCACCGCCATACCGGGTACTCCCGGTTTCGATGCCGTCCACCTGTTGCTGGAAGGCATCCTGCAGGCATACGGCTGGGGCATGGCAGTCGCCGTGACAAGCGGGAATATACTGGTAGCGGGGCTACTGCTGTACGTCTTCCGGAAAATTTTTCTGACCCGTGAGCGGGCAACCTTGCCTCGGGTGGAGCAGACCCAAACCCGCTGGCCCGAAACCGTGCTGAATCTGCTGATTGGCCTGAGTTTGCTGGCGATGGGCTTTTATCAACAACCCTGGATGCAGTGGATTGACGGCAGTTTCCGCCATCTGACCGCGCCCTACCAACAACAGCCGCCGCCCTGAAACATGATCGCATCCAGCCTGCCGGTATTGTCACTGGCGATTGTCTTCCCGCTCCTGGCCCTCATCGGGTTGGTGAGCCTCAGGCAGAGCCGCTCGATCCGATACTATGCCCTGGGAGTGGCCCTCGCGGAACTGTTGCTGACCGCGTTGCCCCTGCTGCTGTTTGATTTTGACTCGAACCGGATTCAGTTCATCGAACGCATGAACTGGCTTCCGGGGCTGAACATTGGCTATGTCGTGGGGGTGGACGGGTTGTCAGTGGTGTTTCCGTTCCTGACCGCCTGGGTCAATCTGGCGGTGATCGTGGCCACCTGGCCGCGCCTGCAACACCAGGCCCGGTTGCCCCTGGCCTCATTGTTTATACTGGAAAGCATGACGATCGGCGTGTTTTGCGCCCTGGATCTGGTGTTGTTCCTGTTGTTCTGGGAGCTGACGCTGGTGCCGGTTTTCCTGCTGGTCAACCGCTACGGCATCGGGCCGGAACGGCACCACGCCGCCGTCAAATACACCCTGCTCATGCTGGGCGGCAGCACCGCCCTGTTGACGGGATTTTTGTTACTGGCCATCAATCATGCCGAGCAGTTGGGATTGCCTTTATCCAGCGGCTTTTCGTTTGACTACCTCACCCTGCTGCACGTCCCGGTGGCCAGCGAAATGCAGCCCGTGATCTTTTGGCTGTTGCTGTCCGGCTTTGCCGTCAGGGTTCCCGCAATCCCGTTTCACACCTGGCTGCCGACGCTCGCTCTGGAAGGGCCACTGGGCCTGACAGCCTGGCTGGGCGGACTCAATCTGGGATTGTATGGCATCCTGCGGATTGCCATTCCCCTGGCCCCCGGGGCAGCCCATGCGTACAAGGATTGGTTACTTGCCCTGGGTCTTGGCGGGCTGATTTACGCTGGCCTGATGGCCCTCAGGCAAACCAACCTGCGCTGCATGCTGGCCTGGGCCAGTATCAGTCAGGCCGGGGCAATACTGGCAGGTATTGCCTCCCTGACGGTTCAGGGCATACAGGGAGCCTTGTCGCAACTGATGAACCTCGGCATCGTGTTGACCGGCTTGTTCCTTTTGGCCGAATTCATCCGCCAGCGCACCGCCACCACCGAGTTGGCTGAACTGGGTGGCCTGGCCCGGCTCATGCCACGATTCACGGCCCTGTTTTTACTGCTGGGTCTGGCGGCTATCGGTACACCGGGTACGGGCAGTTTTTCCGCCGGGTTGCTGCTGCTGATCGGCACCTTCAAGACGCACGCCGGTGCAGGACTGGCCATGCTGTCGGGCAACGTACTGACGGCCAGCTATTTTTTCAACGCCTGTCGCCAGGTTTTTCCGGGAACACCGCCCCCGCACAACCTGACCGATGGCATGGATCTACGCCCCCGGGAGACCCTGCTGGCTGTCATCATGGTGATTCTGAGCCTGCTGCCCGGACTGATGCCCAACCTGTTCACGACCCTTACGCAAAAATCGGTTACGGTGTGGATCACCCGCCTTAACCACTCACCTGAAGGTTCAGCTTACGCCCGGATTACCGGGGACGCGCCGGATTATCCCGCTGTCGGCCTGCACCATCCCTGTGCCACCACGATGAACCCGGTGTCCTGCCGCGACCGGCCTGCAATCAATCCACGCAAGCGTGTAATCCGGCTACCAATACCGGACACCCATTCCGGCTAATGCTTGCCCGACAGACCACACAACAGATATTAGAGTCCGAGGCTGCATCGCCAGACTGAAGCATGCGGGTCTGCCCCCCGTTTGCGGCAGTTGCATTCCAGCGGGAATGACTATAATGTATCGACCAAAAACCAAACCCACCAACAGGATCATCGCTCATGAAACCGTACGAAAAATTGTTGCTTGAAAACAAGGCGTGGGCCAGTGAGAAAACCTCACGTGAACCCGACTATTTCAAACGGCTGGTTGACAAACAGACACCTGATTTTCTCTGGATTGGCTGCGCTGACAGTCGGGTACCGGCGGAAATCATCACCAACGCTGAACCCGGACAAATTTTTGTCCATCGCAATATCGCCAATCAGATCATCAAAACCGATTTCAACAGCCTGAGCGTGGTGCAATATGCCGTGCAGGTATTGGGCGTGAGACACGTGGTGGTTTGTGGTCATTACAACTGCGGCGGTGTCAAGGCGGCCCTCAGTCGCCAGCAACCCAATCTGAGTCTGGTCAATAAATGGCTACAGCACATCAAGGATGTTTACCGGTTGCATCAGCAGGAACTCGAAGCACTGCCGAGCCTGGATGAGCGAGCCAATCGCCTGGTGGAATTGAATGTCATTGAGCAGGTATACAACCTTGCCCACACCTCCATCATCCAGAAGTGCTGGCGAACCCAACACCGCCCCACCCTGCATGGCTGTGTGTACGGACTGGACGATGGCGTGATTCATGAACTCATCTCCTTGACACCCGACCACCGGATTGAGCCGATCTATCAATGTGCGGATGACTGACCCATGCTACATAAACACCTTGCCTATTACGGCGAACACCTCAAAAACGATTTGCCGGCCGGACTGGTGGTTTTTCTGGTGGCATTACCGCTGTGCCTGGGTATTGCGCTGGCCTCCGGGGCTCCGTTGTTTTCCGGTGTCATCACCGGAATCATCGGCGGACTGGTCGTCTCCTGGCTGAGTGGTTCACAACTCAGCGTCAGTGGCCCTGCGGCCGGCCTTACGGTTATTATAATGTCGGCCATCCAGACGCTGGGAAGTTTCCAGACCCTCCTGTTTTCGGTCATGCTGGCCGGTTTGATCCAGATAGGCCTGGGTTTACTGAAGGCCGGTATCATCGGGGCTTACTTCCCGGTGGCAGTCATCAAGGGCATGCTGGCCGCAATAGGACTGATCCTGATACTCAAACAAATACCCCACGCCGTAGGCTATGATGCCGATTACGAAGGGGATGAATCCTGGAGCCAGTCAGATACCCACACAACCCTGTCGGAAATCAGTTATTCGCTGGAAGCCCTGTCGCCGGGGGCGGTGGTTGTCAGCGTGGTGGCCATTTTAATCATGTTGCTGTGGGAAACCGCCCGCTTCAAACAAAACCCGCTACTGTCGCTGCTGCCCGGCCCACTGGTGGCGGTACTGTGGGGAATCGGTTTCAACCTTTATGCCCGTCAGTACAATCCGGACTGGAGCATTGAGCAAAAACACCTGGTCAACCTGCCGCCCATTCCTGACCTGACGGGATTCATCCATCAACTGAGCCTGCCCGACTTCTCCCAATGGAACAATCCGGCTGCCTACACCATCGCGCTCACCCTGGCTCTGGTAGCCAGCCTGGAAACCCTGTTGAGTCTTGAAGCCACCGACAAACTGGATCCGCTGAGACGTCTGGCTCCAACCAACCGGGAACTGATTGCCCAGGGCATCGGCAACCTCTTGTGCGGCCTGGCGGGCGGATTGCCCATGACGGCAGTCATCGTCAGAAGTTCGGCCAATGTCAATGCCGGTGGCCGCACCAAAGTCGCCTGTTTTGTCCATGGAATACTGTTGTTGCTGAGTGCCCTTTTCATTAGTGAGTACCTTAACCAGATTCCCCTCTCCAGCCTGGCAGCCATCCTGCTGATAACTGGCTATAAACTGGCAAAACCAAAATTATTTCTTGACATGTTCCACAAGGGAGCCAGCCAGATAATCCCGTTCATTGTCACCGTATTTTCCATATTGTTTACTGACCTGCTGATCGGCATCGCGATCGGCATGGCGTTTGGCCTTTATTACGTGATCAGGACGAACTTTCACGCGGCCATCAGTCTCACCCGACACGGTAACAACTATCTTCTGCGCATGAACAAGGATGTTTCATTTCTCAATAAACCAGTATTGCGCCAGTGTATCGCCAGCATAGAACCTGACAGTCATGTTATCATTGACGGCAGTCGGGCCATTTTCATCGACCAGGACATAATCGAAACCCTGCAGGATTTCATCTACTCAGCCAGCGACGATGGCATTACCATTGAACTCAAAAATCTGACCGGGCTGGTTCATCCGCTTGAGGAAACACCGCCAGAACCCTCCATTTAACTTTTTAATGCAACAGGATTCAGCCACATGCTTATATCGAACAGCCATCAATTCATATTTTTTCACATCGGCAAAACTGCGGGCATGAGTATGCGTGGCGTACTGGAAAGGTACGAGCAGGAACCGGAAAGGTTCAAAATACCACGCCCGCAGCCATTGACGGCCACAGGGGAACCCAACCGGTTTTACGACGTCTGGCGCACCCTGCTGCTGCACGCCCGGGCTCGTGAGGCCCAACAGGAATTACCGGACGAGGTATTCAATGGCTATTTCAAGTTTGCCTTTGTCCGCAATCCCTGGGACTGGCAGGTATCGGTGTATCATTTCATCCTGCGCGAACCCACCTCCTCAACCCATGAGGCCGTCAAGGCCTGCGGGTCGTTCTCAAACTATCTTGAGTGGGTAGTCAAAACCGATGCTCCCTACCCAAAAGGTATTACCAAACTGCAAAGCGAGATGATTACCGATGCAAACGGCAAACTGCTGGTGGATTTTCTGGGCCGGTATGAATCACTGGCCGCCGATTTTGACCTGATCCGCGACAAACTGGGCATTGCGGAGCGGTTGCCGCATGTCAACAAAAGCCAGCACGAGGATTACAGGAACTACTACAACGACCATACCCGTGATCTGGTAGCAAAGCATTTCCAGACCGATATAGCCTTGTTTGGCTATGAATTCTGAGGTGGCAGGCGTCACGGGGGCAGGCACCGGCAAACCGCCCGCTCGCAACTACGTAACCGGATAAAGGGGTTCGAGTTGCCGGGCCGGTCGGGTTTGTTTTACCCGGCGTGACTGTCTTTCATGGCGGTCGACCTGTTCCCATAAACCGGCTCCCTGCCAGTGGGTCGACGTCGCTTCTGCGTACAGCACGCGGTTGAGGGATTCCACCGCCTGTCGGAAGGGTTGATCTGCCCGGGCGGTCAGGGCTTCCAGTCCGGTTGGAGCATCCTCGGGCCAGCGGGCTTCAACCCAGGCCAGCAGGGCGGTGCGGGCGGCTCTGGCATCATTGTCCATACAGGCCTTGTGCAGTGACGCCAGAGCCTGCCGCGTATCGGGCGGTGTTGGCTCCGTTGCCGACTGTGCCGGGCCGTTCACCCGGATACGGCCAGTCAGCCACCAAACCAGTAACGTCACCAGCCAGGCCACTGCAAAAAAAACCGCCAGTCCCTTCCAGGGATAGGTAGCTGCAGCCGGTGGCGGTGGAGCGGATTGCCCGGGGGTGATCGGAGCCCGGGTGCTGGCCGGAACGGTTACCACCGGGGCATGCTGGACACTGGCCGGAGACGGCGCAGTTGCAGTCGCTGCCTGAACGGTCAGGATATGGGCTGGCAAGCGGGCTTCCTCCGGCTGTCCGGTTCGGGTATTCCACCAATGCACCGTCAGGGGTGGCACGGTCACGGAACCGGGACGGGAGGGTACGTAGGCAATTTTTTCGTGGCGGACACTGACCACGCCGGATGCCAGCTTTTCCTCGTTCAATGTCGGCTGATCGGCATAGCGGCGAATGTCGCCGCCCGGGTCGGACGGTGATGCGGACGGTATCAGTTCCGGCAACAGCCCCACCGTCGCTCCCCGTGCCGTCAGGGTCAGGGTGCGGGTGAGCGGTTCGCCTACCGTCAGCGCGTCCAGTTGACCGGACCAACTCTCCTGAAGTACCACCTGCGTGGCAGGCAGCCAGTGATGGCCCGTCCCGTTCTGCGGTATCGGCCTGACCGCGAGGGTCACCGGGTCTGATTGCAGGCGTTTGGGGGTCAGCCGGGTACCGAAAAACGGATTGATGGCAGCTCCACCGCCCCTGACCGGAACCCGCGTGGTCAGTGTCAGCCCGCCGATGGTCAGGTTACCGCTTTTCTGCGGGAACAGGGCGTAGTGGCGTTCAATGACATCATAACGGTTGACCTGCCGTTGGGCGGTATAGCGATGATCGTCCCCCAAACGCTGAATCAGCATGTCTTCCGCCACAGGTTCACTCAGTTCGCCGCCGTTGAATCCGGTTTTGCTGAAAATGCGGACGGTGTAAAGGGACTGGGCCTGAACGTAGGGATCCGGCGGGTCTGCCGTCACTTCAATGAAGACATCCCGCTCGTCCGCTTGCGGGTTCGTCGGAATTCCCTCCACCCTAACGGTGAGCGAATCCGAATGATCCGCCCCGAAGGCAACCTTCGGGACAGTCAGCAACCCCGGTTTTTTGGGGATCAGGCTGATAACCCATTCCCGGCTTTCCCGGTACTGTCCGTCGACAAAGGCAACCTGGCGGTTTTCTGACTGGCTCAACAGGTCAAAATCCTGTTCCAGCACGCTGAAGTCCGGCTCTGCATCCGGTGTTTCACTGGCGGAGTAGGTCAGGGTGAAGGCTTCATCCTGCGGCACCGGATTCCGGTCGCTGCTGACATGAATCTCCACCGCCAGCACCGATCCGGACAGCTGCAGAAGCATCAGGGCGACCGGGTGAAACACCCGCCGGTGCGGAAGCGGGTTAAAGTTCGGCACTGGCCAGCCAGAGATCATGCAGATTGCACAGACTGAGTACATGAACCCGCTCACCGGGCGAAGCCTTGAGGGTAAATTCCGACACCGGTACGCTGTCCCTGGCCGGATCGAAGCGTTTTTCGTCGATAAATTCGTAGCGGGCATTCAACAGGACGTGTTTGACGATGTAGTGTTCATAGCCCCGCATTTCATGCGGAGTACTCACCTTGACCTTGATCTCATCACCGCTTTTGTCGATTTCGATGCGGGGCAGATGGCCCGCCGCCTTTGCTGCCCAGCGGCCTGGTTTGGCCTGGGTGTAGTACACGCTGCCTTCCGCCGTGAGTTCGGCGGTATCGGCTTTGGCCAGGGTGGGCGTCAGGGCACTGAAGGCGGCTCCGGCCAGACTGGTTTGGATGAAATGACGACGATTCATGAATGAAACCCTCGGATGGTTGGTAGTAAAAATGCCTGCGGGATGCAGGTAGCGGATGGTAGCAGAATCAGCAGCGACCTGCCTGGATGGCAGTGATGACCACCGTGTTGACGATGTCCTCCACCGAACACCCCCGGCTCAGATCATTGACCGGTTTACGTAAACCCTGCAGGATCGGCCCCATGGCAATGGCCCCGGTTTCACGCTGCACGGCCTTGTAGGTATTGTTGCCGGTGTTGAGATCCGGAAAAATGAATACGGTCGCCCGCCCGGCCACCGGCGAGTCCGGCATTTTCTGGGCGGCGACGTCAGGATCGACCGCAGCATCGTACTGGATGGGCCCTTCCAGCAGCAGATCAGGACGCAACGACCGGGCAATGCGGGTCGCTTTTCTCACCTTTTCCACCTCCTCGCCCTGACCGGATTCGCCCGATGAATAGGACAGCAGGGCCACCCGGGGCTCCAGTCCGAACAGCCGGGCCGTGTCCGCCGAGGCAATGGCGATCTCGGCCAGTTGGGCTGCATCCGGACCGGGATTGACCGCACAATCGCCATAGACCACCACGCCATTGTCAAGGCACATGAAAAATACCGAGGACACAATGGAAAAACCGGGCCGGGTACGAATGATCTGCAGGGCCGGACGCACGGTATGCTGGGTGGTGTGAATGGCACCGGATACCATGCCATCGGCGTCGCCCCGGTAGACCATCATGGTGCCGTAGTGGGAGACGTCCTCCATGAGTTCGCGTGCCTGCTCCCGATTGATGCCCTTGTGCCGCCGCAACTCATAATACGTATCGGCATAGTCGTCCAGCCGGTCACTGGTTGCCGGATCAATCAGGGTAACCTGCTCCAGATCCAGTGGAATGTCATGTTTTCTGACCAGGGCTGCTACGGTCTCCGGCTGGCCCAGCAGGGTGAGCGTAACGATGCGACGGCCAACAAGTTCCGCCGCCGCCTTGAGGATGCGCGGTTCCGTCCCTTCGGGCAGAACGATGTGCCGGGGTTCAGCCTGAGCCTGTTGTACCAGGTTGTGGGTAAACATGCGGGGCGTCATGCCCCGAACCCTGATCGAACCCAGCGAGGCATCCAGTGCATCCGGATCAACCGCCGCCTCGAACAGGCGGATGCCCCGACTGATCTTGCCGCTATCACTGGCCCTCAGGGCCACGTGTACCTCACCCAGGGCTGAGGCCGTGCTGAAGGTATCGCGCTTGACGGCCAGGATGGGCAGGGGCGTCGGCAACCCTTCAATCAGTTTCATGATGGAGGCATCGGGTTTGAGTCCGGTCGACAGCAGCAGGCCGGAAAGACGGGGAAAATTACTGGATTGATCGGCCTGGATGATGCCCAGTATCACATCGCCCCGATCACCCGGGGTAATCACCAGTTGATCGTCACTGAGCCAGGTAATGGCATGCTGCATCTGCATGGCCGCAACCAGGAAGCCTGACACCAGACCATCAAGCCGGTCATGGCCAAACAGCACCTCTGCTCCCAGTTGATCGACCACCTCATGCACCCGGGGGCTGGCCAGTTTTTTATCGTAAGGGATTACGGCCAGGCGTTTTTGCTCGCGGTCAAAAGTTTCAGCCAGTGCCTGTTCGAGTGTCGCCAGATGATGCGGATCTGCCCGGTTGATGAATACCCCGATCACCGAACAGCCACGGGCCTCGTAGGTTTCCACGGCACTTTTGAGGGGGGGCAACACATCCTGGGGTTGGCGCAGATGGGCATTGCCCACCATCAGCACCGGGCAACCCAGGTTGCGGGCAATCTCGCAGTTGAAATCAAATTCCTGGGCTGACAGTTCGCCCACAAAATCAGTCCCCTCGCACAAAATAAAATCAGAGTCCTTCTCCAGTTGTTTATAGGCGGCAATGATCCGGTCCATGATGATTCCGGTTTGATCCTGCTCAATCAATGCCTTGACTTCAGTCAGTGTCAGGGCATAGGAGGCCTGATGGGACTGGGGCAAGGCGAAATGCCCCAGTATCAGGTCAATGTCCTCATCCCGTTGCCCCGGTTGCAGGGCCGGTATGACCGGACGAAAAAAACTGACGCGGGTGGTTTTTCTCAAAACCGCCTCGAGAATACCCAAAGCGGCCAGGGATTTACCGCCACCGGCTTCAATCGTGCTGAGATAAAGCGAACGAGTCATGATGTGCAACCATTCAGGTAGTCAAAGGAGGAAAGAGCGGTAATTTTTCGCAGAATTTTTAACGGATGCCGAATATACTATAACCGTTCCGGATGAAGCAGGTGTGGCGGTTCCGGGGAGCCGTCCCCTGATTCCCGCCTGACCTGAACCAAGCGGCGGATCGACCGGAATGCCGATATCCGCGCCCGCAAGGGCGTGAATCCGGCCTCCCGAAAACCTGAACAGTGACAGGAAACCCATGAGCGCACTCAAGAGCATTTTACTGACCGCCCTCGGTCTTGCCCTGACGGGGCCGACGTGTCTGGCAGCCCCCCCGGATGCCGGTGCCGTCCATCCGCAACTGACTGCCGAAAAACTGGGCAGCCTGCTCAGGGCGCGTCCTGATGCAGACACGCTGGAGCGATGGCTCAGGGACTACAACTACCTGGCAGAATCCGACGGTCACGGACGATTCAGAAAAGTCATTGTTTCGGGTTCACGGGAAACCGGCCCGGCCAAACCGGTTCCTGCCAGTTCACACCCGACGCCTTCCCGCTCCACCGGTGCCATTGCCCTCCCCCGCCAGACCCTGCAAAAACAGGCCCGGGGCCGTTCCATCCGGCTGAACCTGCCCGATGGCCAGGAGATTCGGCTGGTGCGGGATCAACAGGTTCGAACCGACGACGGGGTTACCACCTGGACAGGCCACCTGGCTGGTTCGCCGCAGCACCGCAGCGTCTTCAGTTTTGATCGGTACGGGGTGGACGGACAGATCATCACACCGGGAGCGAGCTATCGGGTAGAAACCCGCACCGGCACCACACAACTGATAGATCCGGTGGCCATCGGCCTGCAACCGCCCCCGCCAAATCCGGCGGAGCCGCATACCGTCAGCGGTACGGAACCAACCGAACCGGTGGCCCCGGAGAACCCGGCCCCTCCACCCCTGCGGGAAGCCAGCCTGCAGGCCGATGTAGTGCCCTACACCCCGCAGCCCCTTCCGGCGTCGCCGCTCAAACTGTCGCGCAAACAAAAAAACCTGCCCGGTACCCTGCTCAGCGAAACCGCCTACACCCGACGAGCCACCCTGTCACCCGGCGGCCTGGTCGTTGTTGATATTCTGGTGGCCTACACCAAAAGCCTGAGCGAAAGCAGCATTCAGCGCAAACTACGGTTTTTGATTGCCCTGGCCAATCAGGCCTTTCTGGACAGCCGGATTGATGTCAGCCTGCGACTGGCCGGTACCCGCAGGGTGGACTACCCGGATGATTCCGACAACAGTCGGGCACTGGAAGAACTCACCCGTAGCCAGGGGACGCTGCAGCCGCTCGAAGCACTCAGGCAGGCCAACGCAGCCGATGCGGTCATACTGCTGCGCAACTTCGTGGCAGAAACCCAGGGGGGCTGCGGCAGTGCCTGGGTCAACGGCGCGGATCAATCACCGATGACGCCGGAGCGGGCCTTCGCCGTGGTCAGTCTGGGAAGCGGCGACGGGCAATACTGCTCCAATTACGCCCTGGCCCATGAAATCGGCCATATCCTGGGAGGCACCCACGATGCCGAACATGCAGGCTCCGCCGGTCGTTTCCCTTATTCCTACGGCTATGGTGTGGACGGGCGATTCGGCGACATCATGAGTTATTATTCGCCGGAAATCGGCCTGTTTTCCAACCCCGAACTAACCCTGTGCGATAACACTGCCTGTGGCATCGCCGATCAGGCTGATTTGAGCCGAACCTTCAACGCTACCGCCCGCATCGTATCGGGTTTTGCCGTAGCGGAATAACCCCCTCCCGCTTCGCCCGGCCTTGTACTGGCCGGGTAATTGCTCTAATGTAACGTCATTTCCATCACCCCAGCAGGAGAGAGAAACATGACCTTACGGAATGCCTTTTATGCCCAGTCCGGTGGCGTGACTGCGGTCATTAACGCCTCGGCGTGCGGTGTAATCGAAACAGCCCGCCAGCATCCGGATCGCATCGGCAAGGTCTACGCCGGACGTAACGGCATCATCGGTGCCTTGACCGAGGATTTGATCGACACCAGCCAGGAATCGGCGGCGGCCATTGCCGGACTGAAATACACCCCGGCCGGTGCCTTTGGCTCCTGCCGCTACAAACTGAAGGGGCTGGAGCAAAACCGGGCACAGTATGAACGGCTGATTGAGGTCTTCAGAGCCCACGATATCGGCTATTTCTTCTACAACGGCGGTAACGATTCGATGGATACCGCCCACAAGGTCGCGCAGATGGGCGAGGCGCTCGGTTACCCAATCACCTGCATCGGCGTACCGAAGACCGTCGATAACGACCTGCCCTACACCGACGCCTGCCCAGGCTTCGGCTCGGTCGCGAAATACGTCGCGATCTCCACG
>SXGT01289100.1_pt1 | contig 15840 bp, 6 predicted proteins | sample 3176221 | NCBI WGS metagenome assembly SXGT01 (sample SAMN11356862, study PRJNA531348) | freshwater metagenome | isolation source: freshwater sample F1-120 | place: China: Fuxian Lake, Yuxi | collected 2017-12-25
GACGCCGACCCCGACGCCGACCCCGACGCCGACCCCGACGCGAACGCCGACGCGAACGCCGACGCGAACGCCGACGCCGACGCCGACGCCGACGCTAGGCCGCGAGCGCGGCGCGCAAGAAGCCGGCGGAGCGCCGCACGAGCCCAGAGACTGCTGCGCGCCCGGTCCCGCGAGGCACGGCGTCACCGAGCGGCGCCGCGAGCCCAGTGAGGGCGTGCGCGCAAACCAGCGCGTACTCGCGGGCCATGACCAGCATCGAGTCTTCCCGCGTGGACAAGAGCCCCATAGACACGCCCCGACCACGCGAGCTGCGGTCCCAGTAGCGGAAGAGCCCGTGTCGGAGCAACTGCATGCTCGGGTCCGACGAGCAGAGGGCCTCGACCATGGCGGGTCCCAGCGCCGAGCGTGTCCGCATGGGCCCTTTGCGCTGCCGCTCGTACTGAAGGAGCCCCTGCGTGAGTAGCTGCGAGGGATCGCCGAGCGCGTCGGCAAGACGCAGAGCGTCACCGATGCAGAAGCTCATGCCGCTGGCGATGAGCGGGTGTACGCAGCCTCCCGCGTCCCCGACCACGGCCAGCCGACCCGAGGCGACCTTCGCTGGGCGAAACCCCACGAAGCGAGCGCTGGCCCGGGGTTCGTTGGCCATGGCGTTGCGAACGTCGCTGCGGAACGGCTCGGGCAGCGCGTGGAGCAGCGCCTCCGGCACGTCGTCCTCGCCATGTGGGATCTCGAACATCACCCGAACCGCATCCAGAGAGACCTGGTAGGCCAGCGTGGCCGTGGGTCCACCTGTAAACACGTGCCCGTAGCCGGGATAGGGCAGACGACCGCCGGGGACCTTCCACCCGGCCATGCGGAACGGCGGCTCTTCCGTGGTCTCGATGCCGACCTGATCGCGCAGCTTCGACGAGCGGCCCTCGGCCGACACGACGATCCGGGTGGCCACCCGCACGTCGCCTCGGCTGTGGCGGACCGTCGCTTCGGCGAAGGCTCCCGTGCCCTCGAGGCCGTTGGCCTCCAAAACCCGCGCCCCCTCCCAAGCGGTGACGTTCGGGCGCGCGGAGGCGGCGTCGAACAACGTTCGCGTAATGGTGGCGTGCTCGAGGGCCAGCCCCGTTCCACGCCCGCCGGGGATCTCGCTGTACGATAGAAGGACGCCGCGGTCGGTCGGTCCCCGCACCACGGCGAACCCGTAGACCGGGACGGCGCCAGCGGCGCGCAGCGGCTCGGCCAGCCCCAAGCCCTCGAGGGCCTCTACCGCGGGAGGGTGGAGCAGCTCTCCGGCCAGGCGCTTCGCGTTCGGTAGACCCGCCTCGGCGAGGAGGACCTTGAACCCGCGCTGTCCCAGCGCCACGGCGGTGGTGGAGCCCGCGATGCTCCCGCCAGCCACGACGACATCGAGGGAGTCCGGCACGGCCCGGGAGTGGGGACAAGCCGCGGCTCCCGCGGGGTCTCTCGGCACAGGGCAAGCATCTTCGCTCATGGCGGCGGCTTCTAGGGCGCCACCGGCGAGGCGTCAATTTCCGAAAAGCCCAACGAAACCAGTTCTATAACGCGTTCTATGGCGTCGCCGGGCACTCCCCCAGGCACGGTCGGACCACGGGGAAGGACGTCCGGGTCGCCCGGAGCGGTCGTAGCGATGCCTGGGCGCTGGGCTAGCGGAGGCCCAGCTCCTCGAGGGTCAGCACGGAGAACGCGAGGCCGCGCCGCTGAGCCAGGGCCTCGAGCTCGGCGCGGGCGCTGGTGTTGCCCACGACCACGACGGTGGCGCGGCTGAGGTCGAAGTCGGCGTCGACCGCGTCGAGCGCGGCGGCGTCGAGCGCGGCCACGCGCTCTGGGTAGGTCTCGAGCACCTCTCGCGGCCGGTTGTCGAGCCAGAGCTGGAGCAGCTCGGCCAGGACCTGCCCGTTGGTCTCGAAGCGGAAGGGGAAGGCCTTGGCGAGCCGGCTCTTCACGCGGGTCAGCTCCGCCTCCGTGGCGGCCCCCTTTCGGTACGCGTCGACCGTGTCGAATGACAGGTCCACAGCGCGGACGGCGTCGCGAAGGCCAGTGAAGGTCCACACGTAGCCGGCACGGGACACCGAGTCATCCAGCTGATACAGCCACTTCGCGCCGTAGGTGAGGCCCGCCTTGACGCGCAGCTCGTCGTTGAGGCGCGCCGAGAAGTCGCCGCCGAGCACCTCAGCGCTGACGTGGTAGGCGAGGTACTCAGGGTCCGAGTAGGTCCGGCGAAGAGGCGCGCCGATCCGCAGCTGGGCCTGATTCAGCGTGGCGTCGCCCGTGTCGACCAGGACGAGGCGTGGCGGCACTTCGGCAACCGGCGGCAGCGCGGGCTCGGTCGGCACGGCGCCGGGCGCGACCCAGGCACCGAAGCGCTTCTTCAGGACGCCCGCAACCACCTTCGGGTCGCAATCCCCGGCTAGGCCCAGGATCGACCGCTCCGGCCGGACCCACGACGCGTGGAACGCCTTCAGCGCCGCGGGCGTGAGCGACGCGACGGAGGCGAGGCTCCCGTCCGCTGGGCGGCCGTACGGGTGCGCGGCGAAGACGGTCGCGGCGAAGGCGCGCTCGGCGAGGGAGAGGCGGTCGTCAGAGACGCGCCGCAGCCCGGCCAGCGCGCGCTCCCGCGCACGCTCGACGGGGCCGGCCGGGAACGTGGGGACGGTGACGACGTCCGCGAGCAGCTCGAGGAGCGCCGGCAGGCCACCGGCGCCGATCGTGGGCACATCCCCCGACACCACCAGCGACTTGTTGCCGACGACGGCGTCGAGGACAGCGCCGTTCCGCTCGAGCTCCCTATCGAGGTCTGCCTCGGAGCGCGTGCCCGCGCCGAGCATCAGGGTGTCTGACAGCAGCGAGGCCGTACCTTCTGCTCCGGCGGGGTCGTAGCGGCTCCCGGCCCGCGAGACGAACCGCACCGCGCAGAGCGGCACGGAGCGATCGAAGCGCGTGAGCACCGTGAGGCCGTTGCCCAGCTTGGACTCGGTGACGGCGGGGAGCTTCGCCGTCGCGACGAACGGCAGGAGCAGGGCCAAGCAGAGCAGCCGGCTCGAGCGTAGAAGCGCGGAGACGACCGCGGAGGGGGTGCGTGCACTCCCCACCAACAGGGATCGCGTGGTGTTCATCGTTTTCCTGCCTCCACGTGACGGGCTGCGTGCGCGTAGTCGGCGATCGCGCGACCGGCCTCGCTGAGGTTGTTGTCGCCGATCCGCGCGAGCTCGTCGGCGAGCCCAGCGGCGTCCGCGAGGAAGGCGTGTTGCTCCACGAGGCGCACGAGCGCACGCTCGATCGGGGCCCCGCGGCCGCCGGAGGCGCGACCGCCGAGCAACCCCTGCGCAGACAGGTAACGCGCCGGCGGCTCTTCAGCCCCGAACCGCTCCTCGTCGGGGTTGCAGGGGCCCTGGCCCTTACCGGCCAGCAGGCAGACGGCCTTCGACCGCGCCGCTCCGAGCGCCTTCTCTCCGCTCCGCAGGGCCGTCTTCCGCTCGGCGAGGCGCTTCCGACGCCCCGCCGCGCCTTTCCCGTGGTTCTCGAGCCAGTCCTCGATCGCCGCGGGATCACCCTTGGGCTTCTCGGCGGCCGCCCGGGCCTCGAGCGCCTCGATCGCCGCCGCTTCGGCCGCGAGCACGCCCTTCTCGTTCTCGTGGCGGCGGTACGCCACGGCGTACTCCACCGCAGCAACGAGCCCATCGTCCACGCCATCGACGCCGGACGGCGCCTCGGTGACCAGCCCCTTGGCCAGCTTCACCAGCTCCTGCGGGTCTACGGCGTAGCCCACCGTGCGCCGCTCCGGGGTGAGCCAGTCCTCGGCCACTACGCGCAGCTCGCCCGCGCTGGTGGTGCCGTACTCGGCGAGCCGGGTCCAGGGCGCCAGGGGATCCCCCTGCGACCGAATCGCAAAGCCCATGAGCTGTGCCCGACTCTGGGTGGTGGCCATCCCTCGAACCACGGCCGCGCTCTGTACCGACACGGCGCGCGCCAGCTCGGCCGCGCCGATGGGGCTGGATCGCACCCTGGCGATCTCGCGCTCCACGGCCGCCTCCACCGCCCGCCGAGAGACGCCGGGAAGGAGCTGGACCTCGAGGATGAACGCGCCCGGATCCACGAACGGGAAGAGGAACGCGCTCACGCTGCTGGCCAGCGGTCTCTCGCCGTGCACCAGCGCCTGCTGCAGGCGGCTCTGCTTACCGTCAACGAGGACGGACTTCAGCAGCTCGAAGTGGAGGAAGACGTTGTCTCCGCCGGCGGGGCTGCGCCACGCAAACTGCAGCAGCGGGGCCGCCGTGGGCTTCTCCACGTAGGTGCGCCGCTCCCGCTCCTGGATGGGCTCGGGGATCCGAGGCGGGCGCTCGAGGGTGCCCTTCGCCAGCGCGCCGAACCGCTTCGTCACCGCGGCGAGCGCGGCCTTGGCCTTGACGTCCCCCACGATCACCACGAACGCGTTGCCGGCGCCGTAGAAGCGGCGGTGGAAGGAGCGCGCCTCGTCGATCGAGACCGTGTCGAGGTCGCGCATCCAGCCGACCGTGGGCCAGTGGTAGCTGTGGTACTGAAACACCGTGGCGCCCACGGCCTCGTACAACGAACCCGAGGCGCTGTTCTCCGTGCGGAGCAGGCGCTCGGACTTCACCACCTCGCGCTCGGGCTCGATCCCGAGGAAGTCCACGGTCATGGCGGCGAGCCGGTCAGACTCGAGGTCGAGCACCGCCTCGAAGCTGTCTGTGGGCACCTTCTCCCAGTAGACCGTCTCATCCACCCACGTGAAGGCGTTGAGCTGCCCCCCGAGGCCGGCCACCGCGTCGAAATAACGCGGAACCTTGGGCGTCCCCTTGAACAGCAGGTGTTCGAAGAAGTGGGCGAGGCCGGTGGTGCCGTCACGTTCGTCGGCGCTCCCCGCCTCCACCCAGTACTGGAACGTCACAATCGGCGCGGAGTGGTCCTCCACGATGTAGACGCGCAGTCCGTTGGACAACGTGGTGGTCTCGACCTTGGGTGGGACCACTCGCCCCGTCGGGGTGATTTCGAGCAAGAGCAGCGTCGCGGCGAACAACATCTCAGTGCACCTCCGTGCGTGACTGGGCCAGGGGCCCGTCCGGGGAGAGCGCGGCCTCGATGGCCTCACGATCGCGCTCGGGATCGATGGGCCGCGAGAGGACGTACTCCTCGTTCAGCCAGCTGCCCAGATCGAGCATTCGGCAACGCTCGCAGCAGAAGGGAAACGCCTTGTTCGGCGTGTCGCGTGCGGGGCTCTGGGACTTACAGGTGGGGCAACGCATCCCCGTCGCTTAGTGGCGATGGGGCGTGCTTGTCAACGCCCGAGCGCTCAGCGCTCGACTCGCAGGACCTCCGCCTTCACGCCGCCGAGCAGCCCGATGATCGGGGTGGGGTCGTCGCGAGACAACGCGATGTGCGTGGCGTCGGGTGTGAGCTGGTTCCACGTGGGATCCAGCGGACACCAGCGACCTTTGCGCTCCGAGCCGCGGCACGCCGGATCATCGGGTGCACAAGGGGCCTCGTCGATGAAGACCTCGGCCCAGGCATGGAACGCGAACCCCTTCTCGCCGTCCCCTGAGTAGGCCATGCCCGAGACCTCGCGCGCTGGGTAGCCGGCGGCGCGAAGCAGCGCCACGAGGAGGCGCGAGTACTCCGTACAGTCCCCCTGCCCGCTCGCAAGGATCGCCGTCGCGCTCATCGGCGCCGTCGCGAGGCTATAACGCAGCGCCCGGTGTACGGCGGCGCTGAGCCGCTGCGGGAGGTCGGCCCCGGCCGCGTGCCCGGCGAGGAACGCGCGGAGCGGCGCCTGATCGTGGTCGATGAAGGGGCTCACCTCGAGCGCGCGCGCTCGGGTGGCCGCCGGGAGCGACGACACGGCCAGCGCCTCGCACGGCGTGCGGCGGATCTTCACCTCCTCGCCCTCCCGGGTCTGGCGGTTGTCGGCCACGGCGGCGTCCGGCGAGAGCCCCTGGAGCCGAACGTCGAGGGCCGTGACCGTGGCGGGATCACCGAGGGGCTTGTCCACCGGGACGAGCGCGAGCTTGTAGAGATCCGGTGCCGCCACGTTCGGGTCTTTCGCCACCGCTTCGTCCTCGAGCACCAGCTTGAAGCCCGGCCCCACGGTCATCTCCAGGGTGCGGCCGCTGGCCGTGAGGCTGGAACCGAGCGTGAGCCCTCGCTTCGTGTCCTTGCCGACCACCGTGACGATCGTGGTGGGCACCCCGGAGACGCGGGCCTCGCGCTCGCCCTCGATTCGGGTCTCGATGCGGATGTCTTCGAGGGTGCTGCGGTCGAACTGCCATTGCTCGATGGGCCCCTTGCGGAGGCGCGCCAGGAGCAGGGCCGGGATCACGTCGCCCGCGTGCTCCTTTGGCGTGGCGATCCGCTTGGTGGACGCCGCAGCCCCCCCAGCGCTGATCGTGACGTCGAAGCCGCCCTCGACCGCCCTGCCCGTCCTCACCGTCTTGCCGCCAGCGCCCAGGTCCTCCACGGTCTCGAACTCGACCAGGGGGCCGGCGGGGAGGTCGCCGTACCGCACACGGTCGCTGAGCTTCAGGGTCATGGCCTGCCCGAGGCGCGTGAGGGTCAGCTGGACCCGCGTCTCCATCTCCACGCCGCTCGGGAGGGGCCGCACCCACTCCTCGGCAAAGCCCGCCTTCTGCCCAGACACGTAGACGCCGTAGAACTGGTGGCTGGCCTCCACCCCGCTGGCGCGCTCGGTGGGAGGAGCGACGACAGTCACAGGCGGCGGTGCCGACGCGTCCGCCGGCTTCTGGCAGGCGGGGAGCAGCGAGAGGGCGCAAGACAGGGAAACGAAGAAGAGGCGCACTAAGGTCTCCGGAGCCGTAACACGAACCCGCGAGGCAGCGGTCCCAGGGGGGACTGTCCCACGACCACGAGGTCGCCGCTGAGCGAGTCGACTGATACCGCAGCCACGTCGAGAAGCGAACGGGGGGGCGGGCTGGTGCAGTCCCGCAGGGACAGCGGGAGCGGCTGCAGCACATCGAAGACCCAGCCGTCGGCGGCGTGGTACCCAGCGTGCGCGTAGAACCCGTCGCGACATCCCCCCTGGAAGAGCCCCACGCCGTCGCCGACGAGGTGCGCGCCCCCCGCGTCGACGGCCACGTCGCTCACGTCGAAGGCCGGGGACCAGAGCCGGGCCACGGGGAAGTCGCCCGGCCATAGAAGGCGCCAAAGGCCCCCACTGTCTAGGGACGCGACGAGGCCGCGCGCGCCTACCACCAGCGGGCCCGCCGGTCCGCTGGCCATCGCGGTGACGCGCTCGATCGTGCCGCCGCTGACCTGGTTGACCACGAGCCCGCCTTCGAAGGTGGCCCGGCCGCTGTGGACGGGCAGCGCATCGCACGACGCGGCGGTGTTGCCGTCCCAGCGAGCCACCCTGGCGACCCAGTCATCACCCTCCACGCTCGCGCCGCCAATCAGGAGCTGCTGGGCCCCGAACGGCAGGAGCGAGGTGGCGTGGAAGGTCTCCTGCCGGCCGCACTGCGCCGCGGCCTCGACGATGGCCATGCGCTGGCACTTCCCGCTCAGCTCGCCGCTGGTGAGCTTGCACCGGTGCAGGTTGGAGCGAATGCGGCCGTAGGCCGACCCCTCGCCAGCGACGAAGAGGTTCTGCCCCAGCACCACGCCCGCTGCGAGGGGGCCGCCGGGGGCGACGTCGACCGTGCTGACCACCCCGGAGTCGAGACGCACCACGGCGTCGCCGCCGATCGCGAAGCCGCCGGCGAGCGCCGAGAACCCCGGCACGGCGGGCCAGACCTCGAGCGCCGAGGTGGTCACGGTGGCCTCATCCAGGCGCGCGGTGACAGCCGACGTGCCGGCGCCCACCAAGCGTAGTGGCGAGGGTGTGGTGCGCGCCGCGACGTCCGTGAAGCGGGTCACGGTTTCGGCGCCGTGGCCGAGGAGCCACTCGGAGCAGACCCCGTCCCAGCACAGGCCGTCCGCGCACGGCGTGCCGTAAGGCTCGGGCTCGAACCGGCACCCCAGGCCTTCGACGCAGGCGTCGCGGGTACATGGGTTGAAGTCCTTGCACCCGAGCGGTGTGCCGCGGCACACGCCCCCTGCGCAGCGGTCGCCGGCGGAGCAGCTGCGACCGTCGTCACAGGACCCGGTCCGCGTCGCGAAGACGCATCCCAGGGACGAGTCGCAAGACTCCGTGGTGCAGGGGTTGCCGTCCTCGCAGACCCGCGCCTCGCCGACGCAGCTGCCGGAGGAGCAGCGGTCGTTGGCGGTGCAGGCCGTGCCGTCGTCACACGGCGCCGTGGTGCTCACGTGGAGGCAGCCGAGGCCACGGCACGCATCGATCGTGCAGCGGTTCCCGTCGTCACAGTCGCGCGCCTCGCGGCACGCCGCGGCGGCGCACCGTCCGACGACGCGGATCTCGTCGAGCCAGGCCATTGGAGCGGACGCACCTTCGGGCGCCGTCAGTCGCGCGCTGACCGTGACGGTCTCTCCCACGAACGCGCCGAGCGGCACCTCGAGCCAGGTCCAGTCGCGTTCGCCGCAGGCCACGAGCTCGAGGGAGCCCCCAACCCAAACGCTGAGCGCTCCACCTGCGCAGTCGGCCGCGTCGAAGGCCGTTCGGTGCCGCAGCTCGAGCCGAGCGTCGGGGGAGCCCACCACCACGTGGGCCACGTCGCGCGGAGCGGTGTTCACGTCTCCGCCGCTGAACGCCAACGCCCCGTCGAAGCCCCAGTACGCACAGGTGTCGGCGGGACAATCGGCGACGCGCGAGTGCTGGCAGCGTCCGCCGCTGCAGGCGACGGCATCGCAAGGTCCATCGGCCACGCAGTCGAGCGCCGACGCGCAGCAGTCCTCGACGGGGACGTGCGAGCAGCTACGCGCGGCGCCGCACCGATCGACCGTGCACGGCACGCCGTCGTCGCAGTCGGCGGCCACCGCGCACTCGACCGTCCGGCAGGCTCCGAGGATCGAGAGGTCGTCGAGCTCCACGGAGGCCCCGGGCTGGTACACGGTGAGCACCAGCCGTAGCTCGTGATCGCCGGCGGACGGGAGCGCCACCTGGACCGACTGCCAGTCGTTGGAGCCGCAGCCGAGCGGTGTCTCCACGCCGTTGCGGACCACCACGAGGCGCCCCAGCTCGCACACGCCGCCCAGGGACTTGCGGATCGCGAGGTGCAGCGAGGACGAGCCGCTGGTGGCAACTCGGGGGAGCGCGACGCTGACGGTCTGCCCCACGTGCTGGGGCCCGGCGAAGAGCCCGAGGTGACCGCCGGGTGTGAGCGAGCCCGAGGTGACCTCGATGAATCCCCCGGGCGTTATGTCGAGACCGTGGGCGATTCCGGCGGTGAGGGGCGCGGCGAAGCAGCCAGAAGCGGTGCAGCCCGCCACGACAGCGTGCACGCAAGACCCGGCCTTGCACGTGTCGAGGGTGCAGGGGTCGCCGTCGTCACACTCCGCCTGGACGCGGCAGCAGCCGAGCGACGGCGTAGCCACGCACGCGCCCGCCACACAGACGTCCGTAGTGCACGGATCGCCGTCGTCACAGTTGCCGGCGCAGGGCAGCGCGCAACCGGTGACCGCTACGTCGTCAACGGCCGCGCTGACGGCGCCGAGCCCTGTAGCCGGGGTGATGACTACGCGCAGGCGGATGCGCTGTCCGGCGAAGGCCCCGAGCGTGAGCGGGACGTCGACGCGCCCCGTAGAGCGCGCGCAGTGAACCGTGGGGGTAGCCAGAACGGTGCCGTCCGCCGCGAGGACCTCCGTGCGCAGGGCGCCGGCGCTGCAGTCGCCGAAGGGCACGTCCAGACGGTAGGCCAGGCGCGCCCGCGTCTCCGGTCCGGCGTCGAAGGCGGGGGTGGTCATGGTGGCGGGCACCACCGCCGCCGGCCCTAGTACGACACGAGCATCCGCGGCGCCGCCTAGCGCGCCGGCGGAGCCGATGGCGAGACCGCCCGCCAGGACCGCGCCGCCGACGCCCGACTCGAACCCGACGAACAGGCAACTGCCGCCGGCGCAGCCCGGGGCGATGTACGAGGTGCACACGCCGGCGTTACACGCGGCGGTCTGGCAGGGCGCCGCAGAGGAGCAGTCGCCGTCAACGGCACAGCAGCCGGGGATCGCGGAGAACACGCAGGAACCACCGGAGCACTCTGCGCGGGTGCACGGGTTGGCATCCTCGTCGCAGTCGGTGTCGGCCGCGCAGCACCCGCCCACGCCCACGTCCACGCACCGGCCCAAGAGGCAGCGGGGCGCCGCGCACGCGTCAGCGGCCACGCCGCAGTCAGCGTCGGTGGCGCAGCAGCCCTCCACGGGTACGAGGCCGCACGCCCCGTCCGTGCACGCCGCAGCGAGACACGGATCGGTGGACTGGCCGCAATCCTCCGTGGTCGTACAACAACCTTCGGGCATCGAGACGCTGCAGCGTCCCTCGCAGGTGCCGGCGGCGCAGGCATGCTCCAGCGCGCACGCGGCGTTGTCGTCGCAGCAGCCCGGCACCGGCGCGACCGCGCAGCGCTGCTCCACGCACGCAGCCACCGCGCACGGGCCAGGCGCCGGGCAGTCGGCGGCCGAGCTACAGCACCCGAGCAGCGGTCGCTCCACGCACTGGTTGGCGACACACGCGCGCTCGGCGCACTGCCCCGTGGGAGCCGGACAGTCGGTGTCGACGAGGCAGCACCCACCGCCCTTTGGCACCGTGCCACACCGACCGAGGACGCACCGGGTCTCCTCACAGACCGTATGCGGCTCAGAGGCGCAGTCTTCGTCGGCTGCACAACAGCCGGGCACCGCTGCGGCCACGCACACGTTGTCGTCGCAGCCCTCGACGACGCAGCCAGCCGGCTCGCCGCAGTCTGCGGCCTGGAGGCAGCACGTGGAGGTCTCGGAGGGATCGGGGCTACAGACGCCGCTTGCGCACGTGCCGCTGTTGCACCCGATGCCGGGGTCGACGCATGGGCCGCCGTCGGCGCAGCAGGCGTCCACTGGAGCCGAGAGGCACTGGTGTCCCGTGCAACTCGTGGCAGCGCACCCCGCGCCCGCCGCGCAGGACCCCGTGCAGCATCCAGGCTCGGGGGTGGTGGTGCACACGCCCGCGAGGCAGCGAGGGCGCTGGCAGGCGTCGAGGGGCGTGGGGCAATCCGCGTCGGCGACGCAGCACCCTGCCAAGGGCTCGATCACGCAGATCCCACTGACGCAGCTGCCCGCCTCGCAGGGGTGAGCGGAGGCGCACTCCGCGTCATCTGTGCAGCAGACGCCCAGCGGCGAAGCGGCGCAGCGGCCGCCAATGCAGTTCGCAGCGAGGCAGCTACCCACGAGGCAATCGAGCGCTTGGGAACAGCAGCCGGGGATCGGCGCCGCGGCGCAGCCGCCTTGCACGCAGCGGTCGACGGTACAGCCGATGCCGTCGTCGCAGTCGCCATCGGCGCTGCAGCAGCCGGAGACGCCGTCATGTCGGCAGAGCCCGTCGTGGCACCCGTCGAGCGTGCATGAGTCGCCGTCGTCGCACTCGAACGGACCCGAACAGCAGCCGAGGCGGTGATCGTGAGCGCAGGTGCCGGCCGCGCAGCGGTCGTCGGTGCAGGAGTCGCCGTCATCGCAATCGGCCGCCGACTCGCAGCAGCCGGCCGGCGGCGCGAGCGAAACGCACTCTCCATCGATACACGCGCGGGGTCCGCAGGTCCCGCCGCCGCAGTCCTCGTCCACCCCGCAACAGAGCGATGAGGGCAGCACGGTGCATGCGCCGGCAACACACGCCGCGACAGCGCAGACCCCTCCGGGGGCTGGGCAGTCCGCGGCGGTTACACAGCAGCCCGCCAGCGGCTCGTGCGCACAGACGCCAGCGGGCAAGCACAGGTCGCGGGTGCACGGATAGGCGTCCACGCAGTCGTCGACCTCCACGCAACACTGGGTGGAGACCACGGGTACGGTGATGCAGTCGCCGGCCAGGCACGCGGCCAGCTCGCAGGGCGGGGGGCTCGGGCAGTCCGCCTCGGTCCCGCAGCAGCCGGGCCGCTGCGCGAAGGTGCACTGCCCGCCCACGCAGTGTTCGTTGGTGCAGGCGTCGCCGTCGGCGCAGTCAGCCGCAGTGACGCAACACCCGGGGGCCTCGTCCGGCACACACGCGCCAGCAATGCAGCTCTCCGAGGCGCACGCGAGGGTGTTGTTGCAGTCAGAGTCGTCGAGGCAGCATCCCGGGAACACCACGACCGTGCACGAGCCCTGATCGCAGTAAGCGGGCGCGCAGGGGATCCCACCGCTGCAGTCGTCGGAGGTCTTGCAGCAGCCCGGGATCGGGGTGGACTCGCAGGCCCCGTTGACGCACTGCTCGTCGGTGCAGACCTCGCCGTCGTCGCACGTCCCGCAGAAGCCGCCGCACCCGTTCGGCCCACACAGCGCGCCGCCGCAGCTCGGCGTGCAAGGCGTGGCGCAATCCACTCGCAGGGAGAAGTCCGGGGCTGCCCCGAGGAAGAGCTTCTCGACCAACACGGTGTAGGTGGCCCCTGCGACGGCCTGAAATGCGGCTGTCTGACCGGCCGCTTTGCAGCCACCCAGCTCACACGCTTCGCCGGGGCCTGTGGTGAGCACGCGGAGAGTGAAGGTGTCCGCCCCCTTCACGAGGCTGACCTCGACGGAGTTGGTGGCCGACGTGGAGAAGCGGAACACCCGGTCTCCCAGCGGACCGCCGCCGCAGGCCGTGACGCCAAACCCGCTCGGGGCGTCATCCGGGAGCGTGCCCGACACGAGGGCTCCGCAGGTGAGCGCGGGCGCGAGCGCGCACGCCGAACATGCCGCAGCGATGGCGCAGTCCGTGTCGGCGCAGTCGGCGAGGCCGTCGTGGTCCTCGTCCCCCGGGGCCTCGCACACCTCGTGGCATAGGCTCGGGGTGCCGACGCACGCTCCCCCGGTGCAGGTCTCGTTCGCAGTGCAGGGATCTCCGTCATTGCAGGGCCCAGTGAACGGCACGCTCACGCAACCGGAAGACCCGCACTCGTCGTGTGTGCAGGCGCTGCCGTCGTCGCAGTGGCGCGGGCTGCCGCTGCAATCGCCGGCGGTGCATCGGTCGTCCATGGTGCAAGCGTCGCCGTCGGAGCAGGGCGTTCCGTCCACGCGCACATCCAGGAGGCAGGCGGCGGTCGCGGGGTCACACGCGCTTGCGACGCAGGGCCCGAAGGACGGGCAGACGACCGCCGTCTCCGGCGCCTCGGCGCACTGGCCGGCCACGCACCGGATTCGAGCAGCGCACGCCGAGTCGGGCTGGGCGCAGTCGGCGTCCGACTTGCACTCGCAGACGCCCACGCCGGTGCAGTACCCAGCCTTGCAGCTGTCACCGGCGGTGCAGGGGTTGCCGTCGTCGCACGGCACCGCTAGCGGGGCGTGGCTGCAGCCGGTGCCCTCTGCGCACACATCCGCGGTGCACGGGAGCCCGTCGTCGCACACCAGGGCAGCGCCAACACAGGCACCAGCGGCGCAGCTCTCGCCGGCCGTGCAATCGAGCCCGTCGTCACACGGGGCCGCCTCTGGAGCGACCACCATGGCGCAGACGCCCGTCTTGAACTGGCATTGCTCCACCCGGCAAGGGCCAGGCGCGGCGCAGCCCGTGGCCGCGCTCGTATCCAGCGCGCATTGGTTCTCGATGCAGTGCCAGGCGCCGAGGCAGGTCCCGGTGGTGTTGCCGACGCAGTCGGAGTCTTCATTGCATGGGCAGGTCTTCGCGCCGGGCTTGCACTGCCCCGCCTGGCAGCGATCCCCGCTGGTGCAGACGTCGCCGTCATCGCACAGCGCCGTGTTGTTCACCAGGCTGCACCCCACGCCCGCCGTGCAGAAGCCGGTGGTGCAGGGGTCGTCGTCTTCGCAGTCCTTCGGGGCGCCGGGGGCGCACTCGCCGTCGACGCAGCCATCGCCGAGGGTGCAGGGGTCGCCGTCGTCGCAGGGCCCCTCGAGCGGCATGGTAGTGCAGCCCGCGCCGGCCGTGCAGCTCGGTGTGCGGCAGGGGCCCCCGTCGCCACACGTAAGGGTGACGTTGCCTGGGCGACACCGACCGAGGAGGCACCGGTCGTCGAGGTGGCACGGATCCCCGTCGTCGCACGGCGTGCCGGAGAGGAGCCACTCGTCGTCGGAGGGACAACCCGCCGCCGAGTCGCAGGAGAGCGGCTTGAGGCACGCCGAGTCGCACGGGGCGCCATCGCAGAGCGCCGGGGGACCGCAGAGCGCCGCGACCGTGGGCTGACAAGCCCCTTCGAGGCAGCGATCGCCAAGCGTGCAGAGGTCGCCATCGGCGCAGGCCACACCATCGGACCGGTTCCCCTCGAGGCAGAGACCCGTCGACGGCTCGCAGACCGCAGCGCGACAGGGCCCGTCGGGCGTTGGGCAGACCACGCGGGTCTCGGCCAAGACCGTGCAGGCACCGTCGACGCAGCCGAGCACACCATTGCAGAGGTCCCCGTCCTCGAAGCCCGCGCAGTCTGCGTCCTCGGTGCAGGTACACGCCTCGCCCGCGACGCCGACGCAGGCACCGTCGGTGCAAGAGTCTTTCGTGGTGCACAGGTTGCCGTCGGTACAGGAGCCCGAGGTGAGCGGCTCGGCCATGCAGACACCCTCGGCACAGACGTTGGCCGCGCAGCTCCCGGCGGGCGCGTCGCAGGTCACGCCGCCCACGGGCACAAGGGCACAGCGGCCCGCGATACACGCGGGAGCCCCGGCGCACCCGTCGCCGGTGCCGGGGCAGTCGGCGTCGCGCCCACAGGCGCAACCCGCAACGGGGAGACCTGGCGCACAAACGCCCGCCACGCAGGCGTCGCCCTCGGTGCACGGATCGTGGTCGTCGCAGGGCCCAGCGTCCATCGCGGTGTAGGCGCAAGCCCCGGCGACACAGCCCATGGCGACTTCGCAATCGCGCGGCGGGCAAGTCACCTCAGCGACCGGCAGGCACTCACCGAGCTCGGTGCACTCGGCTGCCACGACACAGGGGTCCGAGAGAACGCACGGCTGTCCAGCAGCCCGGAAGGACCGCTGGCAGGAGCCCGCGCCCTGTTCGGTGCCGAGGCACTCCACGCGCTCGCAGGGCAGCAGGTCAACGAACGCCGCCTCGCAGTCGCCAGCAGCAAAGCACGGTGGCGCCGTGACCGGGGGCGTATCCGAGAGGTCCGCGGCGGCGACGGTGTCTTTGACGACGACGTCGATCGGCGAGGTGGTGCCGGCCTCATCGGAGAGGCTCTCGCCGCATGCGCACGCGAAGAGCGCGAGCGCGGGGGCCAGGCGGTAGTGACGGGGGAGAGACACGCTGGGCGGATTATCCGGCCAGCACCTGCAAGGTCAACGAACGCCTACTCCTCGAGGAAGAAGCGCAGCTCCTTGCCATAGGTGGACTGACGGATCTTGCGGAGCGCGCCGGCCTCGATCTGCCGGATCCTCTCCCGCGTGAGCTGGAAGGTGCGGCCGATCTCCTCGAGCGTGTGCGTCTGGTCATCGCCCAGCCCGTACCGGAGCCGGAGCACTCGTTGCTCCTTCTCCTTCAGGAGGCCCATCGACTCGGTGAGGGTCCCCTCGAGGTGCTGCTCGCCCACCTCGTCTTGCGCCGAGCGACCATCGTCGTCCGGCACCAGCTCGACCAGAGTGCGGCTGCCCTCGTCGCCCACGGGCGTCTCGAGGCTGACCGGATCGTCCAACAGGCGGAGGTACCACTGGACCTCCTCGATCGGCAGCGCCAGGTATTGGGCGATGTCCTGAGAGGACGGCTCGCGCTGCAGATCCTTCCGAAGGAGCCGCGCTGCCCGAGCCACCCGGTTCACCGCCTCAATGGCGTGCACAGGTACCCGCACCGTTCGCGCTTGGTCCGCGGCAGCGCGGGTGATCGCCTGCCGAATCCAC
>SXGT01762805.1_pt1 | contig 15838 bp, 9 predicted proteins | sample 3176221 | NCBI WGS metagenome assembly SXGT01 (sample SAMN11356862, study PRJNA531348) | freshwater metagenome | isolation source: freshwater sample F1-120 | place: China: Fuxian Lake, Yuxi | collected 2017-12-25
GCCACTTCACCTCGGCGTCCTGCACGAGCGGTCGCGCACGATCGTGCCCCTGGAGTCCGGTGTTACCCATGTGCCCGGACACGGTGCGGCATGAGAACTCGCGACTTCGGCTCGAGGGCGGCATCGGTGGTCACCCCCGCGGGCCCCGCGTGGTTCGGGGAAACCTGCAATCCACGTCGGATCGCTCCGCGGGCCCGGCGGTGCCCGATTCAGCAGGATGTGAACGCCATTGGTCTCAACTGGCGAACGGGAACCGCACGAACGTCGTATCGATACTCGCTCGTTCCCAGATTGCGATCACCGCGGCGACATCTTGCAGCGCAGTTCCGGTGCTGTCGAACAGCGTGACTTCGTCGGCGTTCTGTCGGCCGACCTTCTTGCCGGTGATGATCTCGCCAAGATCTGCATGCACCGCGGCTGGATCGACCGCACCCGCCGCGAGCGCGTGGTGTAGATCGCCAATCGTCGCGCATTGCTCGCGGTGATCGACGACGATCTTGCTGTCGGCGAACAGGCTCGGCGCCAGCTCATGCTTGTGTGGGTTGTCGGCACCGACGCCAGCTACGAACGTGCCACTGCGTACGTCGTCGGCGTTCACGATGGGCCGGTCGCTCGTCGTGCACGTCGCAATCACATCACTGCTGCGCAGCGCCGCCGCCACGTCCGTCACCGCGATCACTTCGACATTGGCGAGTACCGTCGTCAACCGCGTGCCGAGATCGTTCGCTCGTTCTGGGTCGATGTCGTGCAGTTGCACGCGACGGATCGGCAGCACCCTGCACAAAGCACGCGCGTGCGCATCGCCTTGGCTGCCGCAGCCGACGATGGTCAGCGTGTGGGAATCGGTGCGCGCGAGGTGCTTGGCGGCGAGAGCTGTCGTAGCGGCCGTTCGCACGATCGTGATCTCGATCGAGTCCATCACCGCCAGCACGCGGCCGTTGCTCGCGTCGTGCAGCAGCACGAGCCCTTGGATCGTCGGCAAGCCGAAGCGCGCGAAGTTGCCGGGGAAGTTGGCGTTGCACTTGGCGGCAAACCACGGGCGCTGGGTGGTCAGGCTGGCGGCCTTGACGTGAAAACCACCGTTCTGCACATGCATGCCAAGAACGGCTGGGCCGATCACGTGTCCTTTGGCTTCTGCATGCAGCGCCTCTTCGATGGCGATCATGCACGTGTCGAAGTCGAGCAAGCGCGCCACGTCGCGCCGTGACAACAGCAACGTGCCATGTGCGATGAGTTCAGAGTGCATGTTCGATCCTCCCGGGAGGCAGTTCGCGCGGTGGTTGCGCTTTGTGGAACACGCGAGCGGTGTGGGTGCCGAGCAACGTCACGGCATCGCCCATGACGCTAAGTGCCGAGCCCTCGCGCAAGCCGACGACGACACGTTCGTTGTCTTCGTGGTAGTGGCCGATGCGTTGTTCTTGCGTCTCGCCCATGTGACGGCTGCTCGGATCAGGGTCTTGGAAGTGCGGGCTGATTTGGAACGGCACGAGGTCCAAGGCTCGAAAGCTCGGCGGCTCGACGGCGGGCATGTCCTTCGTCGTTTGCATCGTTGGGCAGGCGACGATCGAACCAGCACTCGAGCCGACGAACGCACGGCCGGATGCGACGAAGGCCCGGATTGGCTCGATGAGGGCCCGGTGGTGCAGTGCCGCCACCAAACGAAACGTGTTGCCGCCACCGACAAACAACGCATCGGCATCGGCGAGCGACGCAGGCGTGTCATGCAGCGAGTGCAACGCATAGCCCATCGCCGCGAAACGCTGGCGCGCAGTGGTTGCGTAACGATCGTGGTCGTGCGCTGCGAACGGCACGAAGGCGACGTGGCGCGCGTGGCCAAGCGCTGCGCGGATCGCGGGCTCGGCCCAATCGAGGTAGCCGGAGCCCCAAACCGTGGAGCTGCTGAGGAGGAGCAACTTTCGCGTTTCCATGTGGGCAGGTGTCATGCAAACCAGGCCGCGCGTAGCCATCCAACCCCGCAGCCGAGGGCGATGGTGGCGACGACGCCGCAGCGTTTGGTGATCAAGAGAACGAAGGCGAACGTCGCGACGAGCAGCACGAACCAATCGGGCGATGCGTAGCGTTCGCCGGGAAGCAACACGGCTTTGCCGAAGACGAACGCCAGATGCACGAGCACACCGACGACTGCCGCAGCGATGCCCGCCATGGCGCGGCGCGCGAAGCGGTTGTCTTGCAGTCGCTCGACCCACGGCGCGCCAACGAAGACGAACATCATGCTGGGCAAGAACGTCGCCCACGTGGTTGCGATTGCCCCGAGCGTCGCGGCGAGCAGCGGCCCGTCGCTTCCCGGATGGTTCCACCCAGTCATGAAGCCAACGAACTGCAAGACCATGATCAACGGCCCTGGCGTAGTCTCCGCCAGCGCCAGGCCATCTATCGCTTGCATGGCCGTGATCCAATGCAGTTGCGTCACAGCCGTCTGGGTCACGTACGCCAAGACGGTGTAAGCGCCGCCGAAGGTGACGAACGCTGCGACCGTGAAGAAGAGGTACTGCTGCAGCAGGAGTCCGTCCGCGCCGCCATGCCAGAAGCAAAGCCCGGCCGGCGCGACCCACAGGGAACTCGCGATCAGCAGAGTTGGCCATGGATGCCATCGCGGTGAGCGCGTCGGCAACACCACAGTCTGAGCCACAGCGTTTGACGGTTCGTCGACAAGCGTCAGACCGAGTCCCGCCGCCGCCACGATGATCCACGGGAACGCGACGCCGAACTGCAGCTCGCCAAATGCCAACGCAGCGATCGCGACATGCCAACGCGACCGCAGACCGCGCTGCGCATAACGACGAACCGCCATGCACACGAGAGCGAGTACGACGGCTTTCGCACCGACCATTACGCCTGCGGCCGCCGGTGCCGTGCCAAACACGGCGTAGAGCCACGACAGCACAAACAACAGGATCGCGGCCGGCAGCACGAAGAGGATGCCGGCCGCGATCCCGCCGCGTGTGCCGTGCAAAAGCCAGCCGACATACGTTGCCAGCTGCTGGGCCTCGGGGCCCGGCAGCAGAATGCAGAAGTTGAGCGCGTGATCGAAGCGGTGGTCAGGCACCCAGCGGCGACGCACGACGACTTCTTCGTGCAGCATCGCGATCTGCGCCGCGGGCCCACCAAACGACACGCAGCCCAGGCGCCACCAGAAGCGCAGGGCATCACCAAACGGCACCGTCGCGACGTCGAGCCGATTCATGTGGATACCGGCGGCCAGGCGTGCGGCTCTGCTGGTTCGAGCTGGCAAAACGCGAACAAGCCGTCGTAGATGCGCATGCCGAGGCGGAGCAGTTCGTGGTCGTCCGCGATCACGGTAGAGAGCCCGAGGGAGACCGCCAGCAGTCCCGCACACTCCGGCGCCAAGTGCAGGCTATCGGTGTCCGCGCCGCGCACGATCGCGGCCAAGCGTGCGAGGCCGTGCGTCGACAGACGGTACTTGGCAAGGATGGCGTCGAAACTGCACCGATCGCCGACGTGGGTTAGCTCGACGCCGGGCACGTCGAACGGGATGGCGCGAAGAGCGTTTGCCTGCGACATCACTTGCGCGGTCGGCACGAACAGGAATTGGGCTTTGGTATCGACGAACCTGGAGACGAGCCACGGGCAGGCGATGCGGTCGATCTTTGGACGTTCACGAGTGATCCACAGCATGACGACGTTTCGTGGACCAACCGTGCCGGAGACTAGCGCATGCAGCAAGTGTTACTGTGGGTGGTCAACTGCGATACAGGTGTTGCACATGACGTGTTGGCTGATCTTGGTCGTGCACTTGGCGAAGGCTCCTGCGTACTTGCGCGTCAAGACTTGGCGCCGCCTACAGGCGATCGGTGCGGTATCGCTGCGTCAGGCGGCGTGGGTGTTGCCGAGCAACGAGCAAACGCTCGTGGCGGCGCGAGAAGTGATTGCGTTCGTCGCGGCGGGAGGCGGCGAGGCGATGTTGGCTGCGTCCGAGTTCGTTGCAGGGATCAGCGACGGCGAGGTCGTTGCCACGTTTCAGAATGCCCGCGATCGCGACTACCACGATCTCTCGGCAAGTCTGCCGACGGTGCGCGTGGGCGTGCGTCCGACCAGCGTTCGTCGCGCTGAGATCGCGGCGGCTCTCGGTCGAGCCAGGCGGCAATTGAAGGAACTCAGCGCCGTAGACTTCTTCGGCGCCCCGGGTCGTGAGTCGGCCGTGGCCGCGATCTCATCGCTCGAGCACCGCTTGATCCCAGCGCCCGAACCGCCGCCACGTCGCTTGGGCCTCCGCGACTTGCGAGGCAAGGTTTGGGTGACGCGGGCCGGTGTGCATGTCGACCGAATGGCTTGCGCGTGGCTGATCCGACGGCACATCGACGCGCGGGCGCGCTTTCGTTTTGTGCCGGGACTCGGTTACCGCGGCCGCAAGAACGAGATGCGGTACGACATGGCCGACGCCGAGTTCACCCACGAGGGCGATCGCTGCAGCTTCGAAGTTCTGCTGGATCACTTGGCGATCGCGGACCACGCAGTGCGCGCGCTCGCCGAGATCGTGCACGACCTCGACAACCACGACGGCAAGTACGAGCGTCCCGAGACCCCTGGCGTTGCTCGCGTGCTGTCTGGAATCGTGGCGGCCCACAGTGATGACCAAGTCCGCATCGAACGCGCCGCTGCGGTGTTCGACGATCTCGTCGCGTCGTTTCGCAGTCCGTCCACGCGATCGCGGCGGTAGATCGGCCACACTCGTCAAAACGGCTGCACGCGAAACACGCCGGGCTGCGGTTCGCGAGCACGTTGCTGATCGCGCAGCTCGAGAAGTCGAACGCCTGCGAGCAGGAAGAACGCTGCGGTCCGAACCGCCGGGAACCCGGCCGCCGCCGCGGCATGTCACCGGCCGCGCGACACTTCGCGTTCGACGAGTCCGACGAACTCCTGGTCGACCGCGGGTGGATGGAAGTCCCACGATTCCTCGGCGGGCGCATCGAGACGAGGTCCCTTGATGCGCAGCAACCCGAGGGCGCGGTCCTGCTGGAAGAACTCGATCCGGTACTCCGGCGTATCGGGCAGGAACGAGATCATCAGGACACCCCGGCGCGGGATGCGGGCGAGCGCTGCCAGCCAGGTGGCGATCCAGCCGCGCGGCCGGTGCAACCGTTGGTGCTCGATCTGCGATGAGCGCGACGATCCTCACCACGAACCGATCGTCAGCTGCAGTGCGTTCGAACTGCTCACCGCTGCGATGCCTGCACCGCTGAAGTCAAACGACACCACCTGATGTCGGAAGGACTGGCCGATGAGGCTCGCCACAGTCGGAATCGCGAGCGTCGCTTCGACCTCACCACCACTGTCGCACGCCGCCGCGGCAGCCCATGCCAAGGCTGCGTGTGCTTCGCGAACGACACAACAGCGACACCGGACTGGGGCGCCGCCGACTCTCTGGTTCGGTCGCCGCAGAGCTCGTTGCTCTCGCATCGACCGTGACCCTTACCCGTCAGCGCCACCGACTGGTTTCACCCGGGCCTGCGCGTGTTCTTCGTCAATGCCCGGCACACCCGAAGACCAGGCGGCCGTTCCCGGCGCACCCGACCTGGCCGGGGCGTTGCGGATCGTCACGCGGGAGTGAACCCAACCCGATCGTCGGCCAGTCGGCGCCTGCAGACACTGGCACGCGGGTAATCGCCGATCCCGGACGCCGACGTCGGGCTTGCCGATGGCTACGCTCACCCCCCATGTGGGGCACACGATCCGTTTTCCTGCCGATGGCGACGGCTCTGGCATCGAGCGTTGCGAGCCAGGTGCAATGGCAACTCGAACACACGCCCGAGCCGCGGGGCAGCAGCGCGATGGTGTTCGACAGTGCGGCCGGCCAATGCGTTCTCTTTAGCGGGTCTTCCAATCTGGCCGACACCTGGCTGTGGGATGGCAGTGATTGGGCGACCGTGCCACCCACCACGGCGCCGGCAGAGCGCTACGCGCACGCGATGGCGTTCGACTCGCTGCGCGCGAGAACGGTGTTGTTCGGCGGCGATGGCGGACTGGCGGGCGCCGACACGTGGGAGTGGGATGGCGCAACCTGGCTGCAACATCTCCCCGCTATGCAGCCGCCGGCGCGACGCACGCACGGCATGGCCTTCGACTCGGTGCGCGGTCGCGTCGTGATGTTCGGCGGCGCCGGTGGCGCCTTTCTCGGCGACACCTGGGAATGGAATGGCACCAATTGGTCGCTGCGGCAACCCGCGACGTCGCCCGGGCCGCGCATGCTGGTCAACCTCTGCTTCGATTCGGTGCGCGGCGTCACCGTGCTCTTCGGCGGCTACAACGGATTGACCTACCTCGCCGACACCTGGGAATGGAACGGCGCGACCTGGACGCAACGCACGCCGGCCACGAGCCCCAGCGGGCGACTCGGGGCGGTGATGGCATTCGACGCGGCGCGCGGCCGCACAGTCTTGTTCGGCGGCTACGACCTGCTCGGAATGAGCAACCAGACCTGGGAGTGGGACGGCACGAACTGGACGCTGATCCCCGCGACGCCCACGACCCCCATGGCGAGGTACGCCGCCACCATGTGCTACGACGCGGCACGACAGGCCTGCGTGATGTTCGGCGGCGGCCAGTCGATCTCCGTCGCGATGGGCGATACCTGGCTGTACGACGCGGCAGGATGGCGGCCAGCGCGCAGCCCACGACCATCGGAACGCACGGGTCATGCGATGGCGTTCGATGCCGCGCGCGGCGAAGCGGTGCTGTTTGGCGGTGCAGGGCTCGCTGGTGGCCCCTTGCGCGGGCTCGACGAAACATGGACGAGCCAACCGACTTGGCAGTTGCGCACGCCGCTGGCCCATCCGTCGCGCCGTGATTCGCACGCGATGGCGTTCGACTCGGGCAACGGCCGCACGGTGTTGTTCGGCGGACTCGAGTACTACGGCCTGAGCTCGCACGGGCCGTTGAAGCGCTGGGTCGACGACACGTGGGAATGGGATGGCACCAACTGGACGTTGCGCAATCCGACCACGCGCCCCCCCGCTCGCAGTGGCCACAGCCTCGCCTACGACGAAGCGAATGGCCGCATCGTGCTGTTCGGCGGAAAGGACCTGAGCGGCTGGCGCCAGGACACCTGGACGTGGGACGGCATCAACTGGCAGCAAGCGATCCCCATGGTGGCACCGTCGGCGCGAGCCGACGCGGCGATGGCATTCGACCGGGCGCGCCAGCGCGTCGTGCTCTTCGGTGGAGTCACCATGGCGCCGTTCTTATTTGGCGACACCTGGGAATGGGACGGCACGGTGTGGGCGCTGATGGCGACCAGCGGACCTTCCGCGCGGAGTGGTGCGGTGTTGGCGTACGACTCGGCCCGCGGCCGATGTGTGCTGACGGGGGGCAATCCGGCGGACACCTGGGAATGGGACGGCACCTGGATGCAACGCACACCGCTCGGCAGTGCGGTGGATTCGGCGCGCCAGCCGCTCATGTTCGACGAAGTGCAGCGACGCTGCGTGTCGTTCGACGGCCTCAATTTCGGCAGCTATGGCCCCGTGGACCCGGCGAGCTACATCGCATTCGGCATCGGCTGCAGCGGGCCCGGCGCAACTCCCATCGTCACCGCCGGCGCCAACAGCCTGCCGTGGCTCGGCGATTCGTTCATCATCCGAACGCATGGCCTCGCCAACAACCTGCCGGCGCTGCTGGTCTTTGGCCTGTCGCGCACGCTGTGGGGCGCCGTGCCGTTGCCGTTCGACCTCGCGTCACTCGGCATGCCGGGCTGCGAGCTGTCCATCAGCATCGATTCCACGCGTGCGCTCACGCCAGTGGCGGGCGAAGCGTCGGTGACGTTCGCGATCCCGGCGACGATGGGATTGATCGGCTTCGAGTTCCACAACCAGGCCCTCGCCCTCGATCTCGGCGCCAATCCGGCGGGCCTCGTGACCTCCACCGCAGCGACCGCGCGCGTCGGCAGCCGCTGATAGCGCCGGCTCCGTGGTGTTGGCGAACATCCCCACGGTTGGTTCAGGCCCTGGTCTCCGATGCGCGCAACCATGGAGCGATGCATCGTCGATGTTGGCGTAGGAACCACGATGGAACGGCAGCAGCACTTCGCGCAGCTTGCGAGGATCGCCGGCGCCGCCGGGTGCGTCGGATCGCCTTCCACGACGTCAAGCCGCGGCGCTACGTCGCGCCAATCGCAGGTCGCACTGCCGGCAAGGCCGGTCGCCGTCTCGGCGAACTCGAACACACACGCGTCGCCGCTCCAGATGCCACCGGCGATCCGCATGATGCCACGCATGCTGCCGACGGCCACCTCGTACGAGACCTGGAACCTGCCCATGGCATCGACCGCGCGGATTCTGCGGCTGAAGCCACAGGATTGCCGAACGACACGGCATGCGGGGTCGGGCAAGGCTCCGTGTCGACGACGATGACCTAGCATCATCCGCAGAGCCCGACTGCTGCCCCAGGCTGCTAAGCTGCCCCGTCCCATGCCTCGCTCCATCCGCGCCTTGGCGGCGGCAGCCCTCGCTGCCGCACTTCCCGCCCAACACGACGGGGTCGCCCCGCCCGCTGCGCAGAAACCCGCCGCCATCGACTTCGCGCGCGACGTGCAGCCGATCCTGGCGCAGCACTGCTTCAACTGCCACGGGCCCGACGATGCCAGGCGCAAAGGCGAACTGCGGCTCGATCGCAAGCTCGACGCGTTCGCGGTCCGCGAACACAGCACCACCATCGTGCCCGGCGCGCCCGACACGTCCGAGCTGTTCCTTCGCATCACCGCGACCGACGCCGACGACCGCATGCCGCCGACCGACAGCGGCGATGCGCTGAAGCCCGCCCAGATCGAAACGCTGCGCCGCTGGATCGCGGAAGGCGCGGTGTGGAGCGAACACTGGGCCTTCGTGCCGCCGGTCCGCCCCGCGGTGCCGACCATCGGTGACCCCGCGTGGCCGAAGAACGACGTCGATCGCTTCGTGCTCGCGCGGCTGCAGCGCGACGGCCTGCAACCGAGCCCGGAAGCCGCGCGCGAAGCATGGCTGCGCCGCGTCACTTTCGACCTGATCGGTCTGCCGCCCACGCTCGCCGAGCTCGACGCATTCGCCAAGGACACCGCCGCCGATGCGTGCGAGAAGGTCGTCGACCGCCTGCTCGCCGACCCGCGCTACGGCGAACGCCAGGCCAGCGAATGGCTCGACGTCGCGCGCTACGCCGATTCGAGCGGCTACCAACGCGACACCGCGCGGCAGGCGTGGAAGTGGCGCGACTGGGTCATCGATGCGTTCAACACGAACATGCCGTTCGACCAGTTCACGGTCGAACAGCTCGCCGGCGATCTGCTGCCGAAGGCGACGCTGAGCCAGAGGATCGCGACCGGCTTCAACCGCAACCATCCAGTCAACACCGAAGCCGGCGAAGAACTCGACGAGTACCGCAGCGTCTACGTGATCGATCGCGTGCACACCACCGCGACGACGTTCCTCGGCCTGTCGGTCGGCTGCGCGCAGTGCCACGACCACAAGTACGACCCGATCTCGCAACGCGAGTTCTACGGCTTCTACGACTTCTTCAACCACGTGAAGGAGAAGGACAGCGGCTTCGGCAAGAACCCGAAGCCCGCGATCGCGGCCCCCGGACCCGACGACGTGCCGCGCCTGCAGGACCTCGAACGCCGCATCAAATCGCTGGAACGGCGCCTCGATCGCGAAGACCCGCTCGCCGACGCGGAGCAGGCGGCGTGGGAAGCGACGATGCGCGAACGCCTCGCGGCCCCGATCGTGTGGACGCCGATGGTGCCGACCGAGCGCATGGCGAAGCACGGTTCGCGCCTGGAGGCGAAGGACGACGCGTCGATCCTGGCGACGGGACCGGTGCCGGCCCGCGACACCTACGAACTCGTGTTCATGCCCGGCAAGCGCAAGATCGAAGCGCTGCGGCTGGAAGTGCTGCCGGATCCGTCGTTGCCGCACGGCGCGTCGGGTCGCGCCGACGACGGCCGGTTCATCCTGAGCGGTCTCGAAGTGCGGCTGCACAGCGTCGCCGACAGCAGCGATCCGCCGCGCGTGCTGTTCGCGACGGCGCAGGCCGATGTGAACCAGGAGCGCGACGACGACGAGCACTACCTCACCGCGATCGAGCCCGGTTCGTTCCAGCAGTCGATCCTCGTCGGCGACGGCAACGGTCCGAGCGGCGGCAGCTTCCGTGGTGGTGGTGGCTGGAGCGTCTCCGGTGACGAGCGCAAGCAACCGCGCGAAGCGGTGCTGGTGCCGATCGAGCCGCTCACGGCCAACGAAACGTCGGTCCTGCGCATCACGTTGAGCCACGGCTCGTCGAGCAAGTTCAAGAGCCTGATCGGCCGCTTCCGCATCTCGACCACCGACGATGCTCGGCTGCGCACCTTCTTGTTGCCGCTGCAGCCCAGCCTGTGGCGATCGCTGGGCCCGTTCCCGAGCGCCGATGTCGCCAGCGCCTACAGCACCGAGTTCGCGGTGGAGAAGGATCTCGCCGCACCGGCGTGGAAGAAGAAGTACGACCAACCGCAGCTCGCTAAGGACGGCAAGCCCGCCGGAGGAACCGAAGCGAAGCCGATGCCCGATGCGAGTGGCAAACCGGTGGCCGCGACGCCCGGCGCTGACAAGCCGAAGGCCGGCAACCTGTTCGACTTCCTCGCGCAGATGGCGAAGAAGCCCGAAGCACCGAAGGCAGCCGCAGGCGAAGCGAAGGCGACCGCTGATGAAGCCGACGAAAGCGGCGAGGCGAAGGGCGAAGACGCCGCGGCCGCGGCGAAGCAGCCGAAGAAGCCCAAGGCCCGACGTCTCGAGTGGACCGAACAACGCAATTGGCGCGACGACGACAGCGCCAACCTCGCCGTCGAGGGTCCGGCCGTGGCCTGGTACGCCGCCCGCAAGGTGAAGTGCGACAGCCCACGCACGATGATGCTCGAACTCGATGGCGGTGCCGGCGCCAGGATCTGGCTCAACGGCAATGTCGTCGCCGAGTACGCACCGGAGCCCGAGGTGCCCCCGAGCGCGGAGAAACCCGCGGCGAAGCCGAAGGAGCCGGAAGAGTTCGACGAGGAAGCGTTCTTCGCGATGCGTTCGGGGCGCGCCGGCAAGGAACCGCGCCGCCTGCGCCTTGGCCTGCGCGCCGGCGACAACTTCGTGGTCGTGAAGCTCGTCGCGAAAGGCGCCGCCCCGCGGCCAGCCGCCCGCAGCGCAATGCCTGGTGGCATGCCGGAAGGCATGGAACAACCGTTCGATGCCGTAGCCGCATTCGAAGCCGGCGAGTTGCCGCCGGAGTTCATGCAGAGCCGCCCACGTGGCGGTGGCCTGTCGTTCTCCTGCCGCATGAAGGCCGAAGGCGACGACCTGCTCAACTACGAAGTGCTGCGCACGCTGCAACAGACGGCGGCACCGACCAACCCCGGCCTCGGCGCTGCCGGCATCGCCCCACCGGTGGTCGAGGCAGCGTTGACCACGAAGCCCCATGTGGACGACGACGAAGCGCACAAACCCAAGACCGCCGCCGAACGCCGCCAACGCGCCGTTCGCCGTTGGTTCCGCACGCGCATCGACGTCGCCGGCCGCGCGTTGTTCGAAGAGCTGGAACGCGTCAAGGCTGAGAAGCAGCGCGTCGAGAGCAAGCTGCCGAGCGCACTCGTCATGGAAGAACTGAAGAAGCGGCGCGACACGCACCTGTTCGTGCGCGGCGACTACCGCAAGAAGGGCGACAAGGTCGAAGCGATGACGCCGGCGGTGCTGCCGCCGATGGCCGCCGATCTGCCGCGCAATCGCCTCGGCCTCGCTCGCTGGCTCGTCACCAAGGACCACCCGCTCACCGCGCGCGTCACCGTGAACCGCGCCTGGCAGCAGTTCTTCGGCACCGGCATCGTGCGCACCGCCGACGACTTCGGCATCCGCGGCACGGCACCGAGCCACCCCGAACTGCTCGATTGGCTCGCCACCGAGTTCGTCGCCAGCGGTTGGAACGTGAAGCAGCTGCATCGCCTGCTGGTGCTGTCGGCGACCTATCGCCAGGCGAGCACGGCGCCCGCGGCGGCATGGGCCAAGGATCCGGACAACCTGCTGCTCGCCCGCGGCCCGCGGCAACGCCTGAGCGCCGAGATGGTGCGCGACCAGGCCCTGTTCGCGTCGAACCTGCTGGTGCAGAAGGTCGGCGGCGAGAGCGTGAAGCCGTTCCAGCCCGAAGGCCTGTGGAAGTCGATGCTCGGCTCCGGCGACTGGAAGGTCGATCCGGCCGAGAAGGCCAACCGACGCGGGCTCTACGTCTATTGGAAGCGCGGCGTGCCGTACCCTTCGTTCACGATCTTCGACGCTGCCAAGCGCGAGACGTGCACGGTGACGCGCACGAAGACGACGACGCCGTTGCAGGCGCTGGTCACGCTCAACGATCCGGTGCAGGTCGATGCTGGCAAGGCACTCGGCCAACGCATGCTCGTCGAAGGTGGCGCCGACGACGACGCGAAGTTGCGCTTCGGCTTCCGGCTGGTGACGTCGCGCGCGGCCGACGACAAGGAAGTGGCGATCCTGAAGTCGCTGCTGAAGGACCAACGCGAACACTTCGGCAAGCACGGCGACGATGCGAAGAAGCTGCTCGGCATCGCCGAACCGAAGGGCAAGGCGCGTGGCCGCAGCGGCACTGCCGGAGCGACCGGGAGCAAGCCCGAAGCGAAACCGGCAGCGATGCCGGCGCCAACGCCAACGCCAGCGCCAGCGCCAGTAGCCGAGGCGCCCACCGCCGCGGCGCCGCCCGCGGCCAAACCGACGCGAAGCCCCCCGAGAAGCCGAGCTCCGAACCGGCAACAAGACCATCGTCGTCGAAGCCGGGCGCGCCGGAACTGCCGCCCGCCGAACGCGCCGCGTGGGCGCAGATCGGTTGCACGCTCCTCAATCTCGAAGCCGCGATCCGCCGTGGGTGATGCCATGCACGACCTGACTCCGCACGACCAACTCTGCCGCCGCGCCTTCCTCGGCCGTTCCGCCTTCGGCCTCGGCGGCCTCGCTGCTTCGCTGCTCGCGCAGCGATCGTTCGCGCAAGCGCCGTCGCTGCAGGATCCCACCCCCGCATGGCGCCTGCCGACCGCGAAGGCCAAACGCGTCGTCGTGATCTTCCTGTCCGGCGGCCTCGCGCAGCACGACCTGTTCGACGAGAAGCCGCTGCTCAACGAACGCCGCGGCGAAGAACTGCCGCCGTCGATCCGCAAGGGCGAGCGCATCACCGGCCTCACCGAGCGCCAGGGCGCGCTGCCGGTGGTCGGCAGCAAGTTCGAGTTCCAAAACTACGGCAAGAGCGGCCTGCGCATGTCGGAGCTGCTGCCGCACCTCGGCGAAGTCGCTGACGACCTGCTGCTGGTGCGCTCGCTGCAGACCGACCACGTGCTGCACGAAGCGGCGATGACGATCCTGTTCACCGGCACGCCGCTGCTCGGTCGGCCGTCGTGGGGCGCGTGGTCGTCGTATGCGTTGGGCGACGGCAAGGGCAACCTGCCGGAGTTCGTGGTGCTGCTGTCGAACCCGGATCCGAGCACGCCGCTGCATCCGCGGCTGTGGCACAACGGCTTCCTCGCCGGGCGCCACCAAGGCGTGCCGTTCCGTTCGGGCAAGGAACCGGTGCTGTTCGTGCAGAACCCCGCCGGCATCGACGCCAAATCGCGCGCGCGCCAACTCGCTGCCTTGCGCGAACTCAACGGGCTCGAAGCCGCGAAGACCGGCGACCCCGATGCCGAAGCCCGCATCGCCGCGTTCGAAACGGCGGCGAAGATGCAGACCAGCGTGCCCGAGCTCGCCGACCTGTCGCAGGAGTCGCAGGAGACACTCGATGAGTACGGCGCCGAAGTCGGCACTGAGAGTTTCGCCGGCAACTGCATCCTGGCGCGCCGCCTGCTCGAACGCGGCGTGCGCTTCGTGCAGCTCTGCGACGCCGGCTGGGACCACCACTACAACATTCCGCGCTCACTGCCGAGGAAGTGTGAGCAGGTCGACAAGCCGACCGCGGCGCTGATCCGCGATCTCAAGCGACGCGGCATGCTCGACGACACCATCGTGGTATTCGCCGGCGAGTTCGGCCGCACGCCGTACTGCGAAGGCCCGCTGGCGTTCGACAGCTACGGCCGCGACCACAACGCGCTCGCCTGTTCGGTGCTGGTCGCCGGCGGCGGCTTCAAGGGCGGCCACGCGTACGGCAAAACCGACGATTGGGGCTGGTCGGCCGCCGAGGACATCGTGCACGTGCACGACCTGCACGCGACGATCCTGCACCAGCTCGGCCTCGACCACCAGAAGCTGACGGTGCGCGCGCAGGGTCGGGACTTCCGCCTCACGGACGTTGCTGGAAAAATCGTCCCTGGCCTGCTGGCGTGATCACCGGAAGTCGGTCTCGTTGCATGGCCATTCCGAAGAAGCGAGCCATGCACCGATATCACGCAGTCGTCTCGGCTCTCGCAGCGTGCGCCCTCGCCAGCAGCGCAATGGCACAGTGCACACTCCAGTGGCAGACCGGCGGCAGCGTGCCGGGAGTGAACAACGCGGGCAACCTGCTCGACATGACGCGTTGGGATCCGGATGGAACGGGTCCCCTTGCCGAGCGGCTCGTGTTCACCGGCTACTTCGCAGCAGCGGGCAATACCCCGGCCCAGAACATCGTCGCGTTCGATCCCGCTACCAGCGCGTGGACGAGTTTCGGCACCGGCATCTCCGGCACGCTCGAGGCAGCGATCGCCGAGCCGGGCGGTGGCCTCGTCGTCGGCGGAACGTTCACTTCGGCTGGCGGTGTCGCCGCCTCGAACATCGCCCGATGGAACGGCACCAGCTGGCAAGCCCTCGGCAGCGGCATCAACGGACTCGTGCTCGCGCTGGCGGCGATGCCGAACGGCGACATGATCGCGGGCGGCCAGTTCACGACGGCAGGCGGTCAAGCCATCGCCAACCTCGCCCGCTGGAACGGCAGCCAGTGGTCCGCCCTCGGTGGGGCCGTGAACGGCACGGTGTGGTCGCTGGCTGTCCTGCCTGGCGGGGACCTGATCGCCGGCGGCAACTTCACCCAGATCAACGGGCAAGCGGTGGACTACGTCGGGCGATGGGATGGCACTGCCTGGTACCCGATGGGCATCGGCACTTGGGGACTCACCCGCGCGCTGACCGTCGGGCCAAACGGTGAAGTCTGCGCCAATCGAAGTCTGCTGAACGGTGGATTCCACGTCGCGCAATGGACCGGCACGCTGTGGCAATCGCTCGGCCAGGCCTACGGCGATGTGTACGACCTCGGCTTCGACGGCCAGGGAACCCTGCATGCCGCGGGTTCGTTCACGTCACTCGCCGGCGTGCCTGCCACCGCGTTGGCGCGCCACACGAACGGGCAGTGGCAGGCGATTCCCGTCGGTGCTGCGACCGTGGTCAACCACCTCGAATGCTGGTCGAACGGCAACGTGTTCGTCGGCGGCCCATTCCTAGCCATCGGCAGCACGACCGCCAACGGCGTGGCTCGCTGGGATGGGAGCACTTGGCATGCGTTGGCCGTGGGCACCCAGGGGTGGGCCGTGAATGCGATGCACGAACGCAGCAACGGCGACCTCGTCGTCGGCGGCATCTTCAACCAGATCGGTGGCGTGCACGCCTGACCCCGGGCTCGTTCGCGATCTCGGTGTTCGGCTTCGCCACCGCGCCCACGCCCATCGCCAACCTGCTCACGTTCGGATCTCCCGGCTGCGAACTGCACACGACCCTCGTGTCGCTGGGCGGCGGCATCACCAGCGATGGCGCGCTCGCGACGGCCCTGCCGATACCGAATTCAACCAGTCTGCCCGGCTTCGCCTTCCGGCATCAGGTGTTCGAACTCACCGCCGGTGCCACGGTCGGATTGCACGCCA
>SXGT01035656.1_pt1 | contig 15836 bp, 15 predicted proteins | sample 3176221 | NCBI WGS metagenome assembly SXGT01 (sample SAMN11356862, study PRJNA531348) | freshwater metagenome | isolation source: freshwater sample F1-120 | place: China: Fuxian Lake, Yuxi | collected 2017-12-25
CGACTGGACGCGCAGGCCGTTGTCGACGACCGCGGTGGCGATCACCGATAGGTTCGTGCCGAGCGCCGCCGCGGTCACCGCGCCGAGCAGGTTGGTGTCGATGATCGTCGCCTGGCTGGGGCCGGTGGTCAACCGATGATCGCTACCACGATCATTAATTCAATCAAGGTAAAACCTTGTTGTACTTTTTGCATTTGATTTTTCATGATGTGTTTCCTGTTGTTTGGGTGATGTTAAATACACAAGGGATAAAGCAAGCGGTGTGCCATTTTGTTATTCTACGTCTTAAAATTGTATGCTGATGTGTTTTTTGCTAAAAAATTACCGTTTTGGGTGGGTTTTATAAGCTGATTGTTTGGTAATCGCGCTGTATTTTCTGAAGAGTTTGCATAGCCCTTCAGGATTTAATCAAGCGGATAGCAGTTAAATCCGGCTTCTATACAAACGTTTATGTCACTATGTGACAAATTTTGTCAGAGAAAAGGATGGCGATATGCCTGTTGCGTTGCCGAGTTTGGTTGAAAGCGCCAAATTTGGTTCTAAAAAGCATAATTGCCAATTTCATCAGATTATCCGGCGATTATTGCAGTATGCTATATGTTATAGAAATGCCGGTTGAAAGAATCCGGCCGGCGTATTGCAAAAGCGGAAATCATTTACAATGTTCAATGCATTAAACACCATCGACAAGCAGGAAGACTACAAATTATCCATTAATCAGGTATTAGCCTGGCTACAGGAAGACGGGATGATTTCAGAGTCGGATTTTAAGAAGTGCCTTCAGTATGCTCAACTTTCAAGAAACCAGATTCTGCATCCCTTAAAGATTATTGTGGACTGTGAAGTCGCTGATCAAACCCAGTTTGGGAAAGTCATGAAACTGGAAGCGTTAACGCAGTGGCTGGCGAGCAAAGTCAATTTGCCTTACTACTATATTGACCCTTTAAAAATTGACGTGGCGGCAGTAACCATGGTTTATAGCCATGCTTACGCATTAAACTTCAACATTTTGCCTGTTCAGGTTAGTAAGGACGAGGTGGTGATTGCCACCGCTGAGCCTTATGTGCGTTCCTGGGAATATGACCTGGCAAAAATTCAGCCCTGCAGAATAAAACGGGTGTTTGCCAATCCTGAAGAAATCAAGCGCTACCTGGGCGAATTTTATGTATTTGCCAAATCCCTGAAAGGCGCGGTCGATAATTCCGCCAATCAGGCGGCCAATACTATATATAACTTCGAACAACTGCTGAAACTCGGCAACGTCACTGACATTGATGCGAATAACCAGCATATCGTTAATCTGGTCAACTGGTTATTGCAGTATGCCTTCGATCAGCGAGCCAGCGATATTCATATTGAGCCGCGCCGAAATCAGGGCAATGTGCGTTTCAGGATAGACGGCATTCTGCACAATGTCTATCAGTTGCCGACCGGTATCATGAATGCGGTGTTGAGCCGTATTAAAATTCTCGGCAGAATGAATATCGCCGAAAAGCGCCTGCCGCAGGATGGGCGCATTAAAACCCAGAGCTCGCAAAACAAGGAAATCGAACTGCGGCTTTCAACCATGCCTACCGCATTCGGCGAGAAAATGGTCATGCGTATTTTCGACCCGGATGTTTTGTTACGTAATTACCAGCAATTGGGTTTTAACAGCCGCGAGCAGGCTGTCTGGACCAAAATGATTCAGCATTCACACGGTATTATTCTGGTTACTGGTCCTACCGGTTCCGGCAAAACCACGACGTTGTATTCAACCTTGAAACACCTTGCGACACCGGAAGTCAATCTTTGTACGGTTGAAGATCCTATTGAACAGATTGAGCCCAGTTTCAACCAGATGCAGGTGCAACAAAACATAGGGCTTACTTTTGCCAGCGGCATTCGCACCCTGATGCGCCAGGACCCGGACATTATTCTGGTCGGCGAACTTCGCGACCTGGAAACTGCCGAAATGGCGATACAGGCGTCATTGACCGGACACTTGGTGTTTTCCACCTTGCATACCAATAACGCCCCGTCGGCAGTGACACGCTTGTTAAATCTGGGCGTACCCGATTATTTAATTCAATTAACCTTGTTGGGTGTGATGGCGCAAAGGCTGCTGCGCCTTTTATGCAAGCATTGCAAACAAAAAGTCAGCATAGACGATGCGGAATGGAACGCATTAATCGCGCCTTTTAAAGCAACCAATCCCCGGCATGTTTATGAGCCGGTCGGTTGCACGGAGTGTCGGCATACCGGTTATTCGGGGCGCATCGGGATTTATGAAATCTTTAGCAATTCGGTTGCGATTCAACGATTAATGGTCGGCGATTGCGATATTGCCGCTATCAGGAAACAGGCGATTAATGAGGGCATGAGGCCCTTGCGTTTAAGCGCCGCCGAAAAAGTCGCTTCAGGTTTGACCAGCATAGCGGAAATGATCAGGGTTGCGCCTGAAACGATTGAGTTTTAGCCTTTAGCCTTTAGTCTTGTGCCTACGTTTGCATTTTCATTTTTTATCAAATAGACTGGCTTTTTATCCAAATTTACGGTATCGGCATAAATTCACGGCGGGTTTATGTTGAATGTATATCGCTAAATCAACTTAAGTAAAAGCGATGGAAAAACAACACATAATCAAAATTAACCACGGTGGGCTCGGTAGTTTTCTTAACAGTATTCAGACGCTCTTTGTCGGTACGTTGCGAGTATGGTCCATTCCTATCGTATTGATGCTCAGTGTGACGGCGGGATTTACCACTTACTACGGCTTGTCGCATTTTATTATTCCGTGGATTGCATTGGCGATTACCATTGCAACCCAGTCTATTATCGTCATCTGTTCGCTTGAAATTGCCGGTTTACACTGGAAAGCCAATCGAATACGTTATTTAAGCGTGCTACTGTCATTGCTGGTAGCAATGACTGCATCGATTACCTTTTCGTATTTCAGGTTTTATGAAACCTCTCAAAGCGAAAATATAAAGATTGCTCGGATAAATCATGTTCGCAAGGAAGTGAACGATTACTTGGCTCAAATTCTGGCCATCAAAAGCGACATCCTGAAACAGCAAAACGCGGAACTGGACAAAGCCACCGCCGACGTATCGCAGGCCTATTTCGGCACCCATGCACAAGTCCCGCAAGCTTATAGGAACCAGGTTGGTGAAGGTCCATTCTGGAAGCATTACAATCAGCGTTACCTGGCGAAAAAGCAGCAATTCGACCAGATTGGCCAAGAGTTTCAGCAACTTGATGACACTATCCGTCAATTACAAACCAGCTTGAACCAGCTGGAGACGGATACCGAAAATAATTACCGGCTGACGGTAAATCGTTTGCAGGATGTGCAGATCAAGTTTAACCAACTGGCGACCAGTTCGGGAAAGCTGGTTCCGCAGGCGCCGATGTTGATGACATATGCGCAGTTTACGCAGCGAATGACGCCGTCTTTTTCCATGTGGACCGGGTTTTCACCGTTCGCTTTCGCTTGTGCGGCAATCGTCGATTTTTTCACCTTTCTACTGGCCTATCGCCTCGAATCGACGGCGCCGGGGCCACTTTCAGAAAAAGAGCAAGAGCTGGTTTTTGAATGCCTCAAACAGTTTTCCGAGTTCAGGATCAATGAAAATGATGAGCTTGAAATCGTGATTGAGAAAACCGACATTGAACAGGCGCGGCGTTACTCCGATTGGTCACGCATGTTTGCGGTCGGCTTTTTATTAAGCCGTGGATTCTTGCGTAAAATTGATGAAAGATCGGTGGAATTCGCACCCAATCTTTATCCGTTGATCGCCGAACGCATGGGTGACCAGTTGCGGGCCATTAAAGCCCAGTCTTTAAGCGCTGCCGCAGTCAGGCAGCAAGAAGGCTATGATGAGCAATAGTAAATCTCCTATCGATGCCTGGTTAACCGGATTCGATCCTACGGTCGATCAGGATCAGGCGTTTTGGGACCCCGGCTTTGATAGTGAGCGCCGGCTGGTTGTTTCCAAATTGGGGCCCTATCAAAAATTGTTTGAACGGCCCCAGCAATTTTCTCCGCGCTTTTACCATCGCGTTTATCCAATGCTGATAGAAGACTGGTATGTGACTATTCAAACCCGGCTGTATGGCGGGTTTTGCACGATGGCGACTGATCTGCATATTCATTTCCAGCCTACGCTCAAGTATGCGCAAAGAAATATGGAGGTGTTATCGGACCTTAATCAACAGATTAAGACAAGCTACGAAGGCTTATTAAAAGACATCGTCAATGCCGAGTTACGCAATCTTGACGATGGCGACTGGGTTCATACCGGTTTGAGCCGGATAGAGAGACAAATAGAAGTCGCCGTCAATGAAGCGCTGATTGTGAAACATATCCAGTGCCGAACTATCTGCGTATTGACGCCGGCTTTTGAAGAGATTTCCGATCAGGCAAAACTCGATGATCGTTTCATTCGAGCGCCGATTTATCTGAATGTCTTGCAAAAGAACTTTGAATTCCGTGAAAAGCAGCGTCAGGAATTGTTCCGGCAGGAAGAGGAGCTCGAATTATTACGTCTGGCGCATGAACAGAAACAGTTTGAAACGATTAATCAAGAAGATGAAATACAACGGCAGAAACAGGCGCTAGAAGCCGAGGCGGTCAAACGGCAACTGGAGGAGCAGGAAGCGCAACGCGTTGAGCAATACGCCATAGAGATGCGCTTGTATATGGAAAAAATCAACCATGAAACCCATTTAAAAGAAATTGAATTCGCCGCAGAGCTGGAACACAAAAAACATCAGCAAATCCAGCAACAACAGCTTGAACTGGAAATGAAGGCCCAGCAGTTTGAACACGAGCGCCTGCTTAGGGAGCAGGAGCGTAGCGCCGAGATCAAGGCATTCGAGCAACAACGCAGTCTATGGCTACAGGCGAAAGAACAGGAGCAGCGCTTAAAACAGTTGGAACTGGAAGCGGAACTTAAAGAGCAGGAACGATTGGAAACCGAAAAAATCAATTATCAAATCCGGCTTAATGAACTGCAATTGGGTGCTGAGCTCAAAACGCTGGAACTGCGTACAGAAGCCACCAAAAACAAGGATGAATACCTGCGTAGGGAAATTGAATGGCTGGTTCTGGATAAGCAGCGCGCCGAGCTGACACGGGCGATTAGAGCGGCGAATCAGGATATTGATGACGCTAATCGTTAAAAATAGCGACTGTCTGGAGTTCATGCCTTTAGGCGTTGAACTCCAGATTTGAAAGTCCCGTATTAAATTATCGTTAACCGTGAAAAATTAAATTATTTCACTTTTCCAAATACGCATTCTTCAACTGTATATAATGCTGCGAAGAATATTCCAGGAATTCTTTTTCGGATTCTTTTAAAGGTCTCGCCTGTTTGGCGGGCGACCCTACATACAGGTAGCCGCTTTCCAGCGTTTTCCCCGGCGGTACCAGCGCACCGGCCCCCAGCATGACATAATCTTCAAGAACGGCGCCATCCATAATGATCGAGCCTATCCCGACTAGACAATAATCGCCCACCGTGCAGGCATGAACCACCGCCCTGTGACCGATAGTAACGCCTTTGCCGATGGTTAACGGATAGCCTTGGGACAAATACTTACTTGCATGGGTGACATGCAGTACAGAGCCGTCCTGGACATTGGTGCCGGCACCGATTGTTATGCTTTCAACATCGCCCCTGACAACGGTTGTCGGCCATATTGATACATCATCGCCAAGCGTTACATCCCCGATGACTACGGCGCTGTCATCAATGTAAACCGACTTGCCGATTTTTGGCTGGCTATTTTTGAATGGTCTGATGGACACAGTGTCTCCTTCTATTTGCAGTACACAGGTAAACAGGTAAAAATTTTTCGTGCGCTTTTCTAATCATTTTTTCCGGCATTAATTAAAAAATCGGCTGAACAATCTTGGTATCTGAGGTATTATCGCACACCATTTACTTAACTTTACGGGAATTGTCACCACCATGACTCAAGATGAATTAAAACAAAAAGTCGCTGAAGCGGCATTAAAATACATTAAGGATGTGCCTGTTATCGGAGTGGGCACGGGTTCAACGGTTAATCACTTTATCGATTTCCTGGCCGACATCAAAGCCGATATTGACGGCGCCGTTTCCAGTTCTGAAGGCACAACGGCGCGCCTGAAAAAAGTGGGCATTCCGGTGCTGGATTTAAACGCGGTCGGTACGCTGGAAATTTATGTCGACGGCGCGGACGAAATCAATCCGCTTAAGCAGCTGATCAACGGCGGCGGCGGGGCATTAACACGGGAAAAAATCATTGCTGCGGCCAGTAAACAGTTTGTTTGTATTGCCGACGGTTCCAAATGCGTTGATGTGTTGGGCGCTTTTCCGCTGCCGGTCGAAGTGGTGCCTATGGCAAGAAGCTATGTCGCCAGGGAACTGGTTAAACTGGGCGGTCAGCCGGTGTGGCGGGAAAATTGTGTCACCGATAACCACAACCATATTCTTGATGTGCATAACCTGAACATCATGGAACCGATCAAGCTGGAACAAATCATTAATAATATTACCGGCGTGGTTTGCGTCGGCCTGTTCGCGATGCGCCCTGCTGACGTGGTGCTGGTCAGCAGGGGTGATGAAATAATAACGTTTTAAAGATTTTTCAGGTCAGTCCGGCACGTTTTTTATGTCCAACATTTGGTGCTGCGCTGAGGAGGTTGCCGGATATCTTGTTAGGGATGGTAAGTTTGAATTGAATATATCCTTATTGTTTGGATTCCGGCAATCCAGTTTGCCTCCCATGAAATATGCCGGAATGAGGAATGATATAAAAAATGTGAGAACTATCACAGTTACCTATGGCGCACAAACGCAACAAGCAGCATTACCACTCGCACTGGTTATTTCACAAGGGCCGTTGTCTGATGTAATTTTGCAAAAAACCTGATTTGTAACTCCAGCAATAACTCTACTTACCGGGAAGTTAGAACCACACGCTGTATCGCAACTCGATTGATCTGCAGCACAAATGGCCACTGAATCAACCACTGGACCGACCGGACCCTGTGGACCAGTTGCACCTTGAGGTCCAGTCGCACCAGTTGGTCCTTGAGGGCCTTGTGGCCCTGTCGCGCCAGTTGCGCCTTTAGGCCCGGCTGGCCCGGTCGCACCAGTCGGTCCTTGAGGCCCGGCTGGTCCATCCAGCACGACTTCGATAAAAGCCGAATGGCTGGTGCCGGTAGCTTCTTTACTGTCAATTGAAATTGATGCGGTGGGAGTTGTCGTATCCGGCTTAAGTGCTAATCCAAAACTAGTTGATGGACTGCTAATCCAACCCTGCACCAAACTTGTGACATTGATCCCCAGATATTCATTTTTATTAGCAACAACAAAAGCGCCAGAAGTTGCTGCTGGCAATCCCAAGGTTGGCGCAGTAGCTGTGGTTACACTCGTTTCTGTCCAATTACTGGTAACGGGGCGTACACTTATCTTGCCGCCCGTGCTGACATTATTTAGATAAACATACAAAGTAGCTTTAACAACATCGCTTGCTGTTATTCCCGATGTGGGCAAAACCCCAGTAGAAAAACGTATCAAACCCGTGTTAACACTGTTTATATCGATGGTAATCTGTCGTCCTGAATTAGTTGCAGCAAGATGTACATCATCAATTGCAGTCAGTGTCACTGCCTGAACAGTGATGGGAAAAAAAAGCGCCATTAAAAGGATGGTAATGATTGATTTTATATTTTGTCGCATAATTTTTTATTTTTGTTATTGATTAAGAATAATTGGGTCAATAATTTTTAGGAATTAATCCAATTTTAGTGATGAACGCAAGGCACACTGTGTGCGCCACTAGTCAGGCAAGGAATTCACCAAAAGCCGCTCATCCTGCTAGTTATTAGAATTGTAGATGACTAGAAAATTGTGTCAATGCATCAATGTGAGAGAGAGCTCACACATTGATGCAATTTAACGCGTTAGGTGCTATTCGGGAGAAATAACGAGGGTTAGAGTTTGGTCAGTAATTTTGGAATGGGCACCAAGCAAGCGATTGACCGACTGAGGTTAAACATCAGTCACTTACTTGTAACGCTTATAAGACGGTGCAGAGGTGTCTTGATAAATACCGGTTAATTTACGCCTGAATTCATTGGTCACCAATCTGGAATCCTGTTTGCTTTTGACCACTCTCGGTGTAATCAGCACAACCAACTCTGTTTTATCCTTATTATTAGTTGTATTACCAAACAATGGACCTACCCACGGTAGCTGATGAAACCAAGGCACACCGGCTTTATTGTAGGTGTTAGTCTCTTTAATCAAACCGCCCAGCACGATGGTTTCTCCATCCAGTACTGCAACGGAGCTGTTAATCTCTTTTTTATCAATGGCCGCCGAAGATTGAACGCCTATTGTTGATTCAACAGGATCGCTGACACTTTGTTTGATTTCCATGATCACCATGCCGTTCGCATTGACTCTGGGTGTCACCTCCAGCTTGACGCCTGTGTCCTTGTATTGTATTTGACTATTAGTTACCAGACCGCTGGTCCCACCCGTACCTGTTCCATCCGTCGTGATGCCGGCACCCGACAGTGTGCTGGATAATATGGGGATCTGAGTACCGACCTCTATAGTGGCTTCCTGGTTATTCAATACCATTAAGGACGGTGAGGAAATAATGTTGACATTATTTTTAAGGGCTTGTGAACTTAAGATTGCATTAACGACGCCTGAATTGTAAACAGCGCTCAGCCCGCCTGAAGTAAAAGCAGCGGCGCTTGCAGACGCCACACTGCCCAGTGTGACCGCACCCGCACCATTACTGATACTGCTGCCGCCATGGTCTAAAAACCATTGTATTCCATACTTTAAATCATCTTTTAGATCAACCGATACTATCATCGCATCAATCAAGACCTGCAACGGCAGTATGTCCAGTTGCTTAATAACAGGCAGAATCACTTGATACTCATGCGGCGTGGCTACGATGATTATCGAGTTATTGGCCTTATCGGAAATAATTCTGACATCACCGACATTGGATACATTGGCGTCTCCGGTCGGTTTACTACTGACCGAGCCTTTTTTAGACGTCGACTTATCTTCCGCCGGTTTATTGCTGATTTCACCGGATTTTTTTCCCGGCGCAACTTTTGCCGATTTTTCTTTCTTTTGCGCGCCGGTGAAAATTTCATTGAGGGTATCCGCCAATTCCTCGGCGTCGGAATGCTGGACCTTATAAACATTGACGCCGCCGCCGGTCGCTGAATTGGCTTTATCAAGCCTGCGTATCCAGTTTTCAATATCGTGTAAATAGCTGGCCTGATGAGTGATGGCCAGGATCGCACTCAAGCGTTCAATGGGAATAAAGCGAAAAAACTCGTTATCGCCTTCTTTGCTGCTGCTTTTAAAAACTTCTTCCAGTTCGTCGATAATGGTTTCAGGATCAACATGGGCCAATGAAAATACGCCGAAAGAACGACCCCTCAACACGTCTATATCAAAGGTGTTGACCATATCCATAACCCGCGCCATTTCATCGGGCGTTCCCGAAGCGATCAGGATATTACGCGTCCCATCGACATTCAGTATGGTTTTTTCATGCACTAGTGGCTTTAACAGGTCGGCAATTTCTTGGACGGCGACATTTTTAATCGGGATAACCTTGGTTTGATAGCCCGGCCTGGCGGCGCCCGAAGCGATATCGGAACTGTACAAGGCTTCCGCTGCCGGTTCTATATGATAAATCCGCCCATCCCTAACCAGCGCGGCATTATTCATCCGTAAGACCATTTCCAGGGTAGGCATCAATTCCTCCTTGGTTAGTGCCTCGGTTGTTTGCAGCGTGACTTTACCGGCGACTTTGGGGCTCAATACATAGTTAAGCCCGAGTATGTCGCTTAAAATGACCTTCGCTACTTCGCCGAGATCGGCCTCGTCAAAATTCAGGCTGTAGGCGCCTGCGCCGGTGGTCGTGACTCTTCGGTGCTGCGGTGTTGATTGCGGTACAAAGTGGCCGGTGCCCGGATAAATTTCACTCTTTGTCTCGGCCTGATCCGATGATGAGGACTTGTTTTGCAGATCTTTGAAAACGACAGCGTCCGCTCCATTCGGTTTTTCCTTCGTAATCGGAGGCAACGGGATAAGCCCGGCTTTCGGAGGTCCTAACAGTTCACAGCTTGAAAGCGTTAAACCCATAACGACAAAACAGGATGTTGTTGTTATTTTTTTAAAATTGTTCATTATTGCCATTGTCGAAAGAGTCTTCTGTGGGTTCAAGTTCGGGTTCAAGTTCGGGTTCGGGCTCCGGTTCAGGGACCGGCTCGGGTTCGGGCTCCGGCACCGGTTCAGCTCCGGGTTGAACGGCTACCGGTGGTTCAGATCCGGGTTGATTAGGTATTGCTCCAGGTTTGCCTTGCAGCTCTTGAGGTGTTGAATTATTTCTGTTCTGAGGAGCTTCTTTTAATTTCGGCTTTCGCAGCAATAACTCTTTTTCATCGCTGCCTTGCTTCAAGATGACTTTATCTTTGTGAATTTCAGACAGCTTCCAGCCATCCAGGTCATCGCCGACTTTTATTTTCCGGTAATTGTCTTTACGCACCTTTGCTGTTGTGCGGCTGAACAATGCCGACAGTTCTTTTTTCAGCGTATATACACCGTTCAACGCCCAATCGAATTTGATCGGTTTGGCGGCGATAGCTTGCTGTTCCGCCGGGGGCGGTTCTTCTACAGGCCTCCTGCCTTTAATAAATAAGGGTCTGGCAACCATGTCAGCATAACTTTCCTCAGTTTGCGCAGTTAATTCAATGGTCGGCATTTCATCGCTGGATACTTTTTTCCCGGTTGAAACGACGGTGTTCAGGAGTTTTTTTTGCGCCTGTTTTGCAAATAACCACTCGCCGCCAATGATTAAAATCAGTACGACACAAACAATGGACAAGACGAAATTTAGCTTATTGTTCATTGAGCCTCTTTTCTCATAAAACTGACCGCCTGAAAATTGACGTTCATGTCATTGCTGGGCTGAATTTGCCGTGTTATCCGGTTTCTTACGCCGCGCATCGGTCTTATATCTATCTGGTCGATAATAATCAGAGGGGTTGATGTTTCTATCTTGTACAACACCGCCCGCAACACTTCGCTATTACCGGTCATCCTTACCCTGACCGTGATCCGGTTAAATTCATCCTTGCTGGGCATTGGAATAGCCTGGGTGCTGCTCAATTGCCCACCGGCATCAACAATCGCTTTTTTGATAAATTCCTGCAATTCGGCGGACGCCAAAGCATCGGTGCCCTGGCCGTTAAAATAGCCTTGCGTATCGTGTTGCTGCTTTATTTTAGCCATACTGGCGGTAACTGTATCTTTTTCGGCTAAAATCCTTTCGTATTGCTGTAATTTGAAAGCCAGGGCGTTTTTGCTTTCGTTCAGTTCCATGCCTTTATTGACCACAGGTATGATCAGCGCCAAGCCGACAATCAACAGCACCGACATTAACAGACCGACGGCAAGCCATCGCTGCATCTGTTTGTTATTTTCCACTGCCACCGAGGCCTCCTGCTTTAGTTACATCAACGGTAATCTGGAAGCGCTCAAGTTTACTGACATTATCCTGCGTAACCGGCGAAACAAATCGCGCATTGGCAAATAGGTCGGATGCTTCCAGGATTGAAATCAATGTTGAAGCGGTAGGCGATTCGCCTTGTAATTGCAGATGACCGTCCGAATATTGCAAGTAAGCCAGCCAGGTATCGTCTTTGATCAGCGTGCTTAACTGATTCAGCATCACAATAACGGCCGGTGTCGTGCTTTTTACTTCAAGCAGCTTGCGTGTTTCGTCGACCACCGCGTCAATTTCCTTCTGTTGTCCCTTGATTTTTTTGGCGTCCTTTTCTATGGCGTTGATTTTTTGTTGTAATGCGTTGACTGTTTGGTATTCGAACCACAGCGGCATCACCAGCACGGCGACCAGCAATAAAAATACAGACGCTATCAACGCCAGATTAATCAAGCGCGGGGTATTCGCTGTTTTCAGCCGTAACTTTTCCGGCAACAGATTGTAATAGTCCCTGCCGTCTTCCAGGTCATTGGCAAAGCCTTCATAATCGGCCAATAACGGTGATAAGCCCAATGCTTTAATGTCTTCATAGAGACTGTCAAGAAATTCACGGGTGGTCAAGATCAGCATAACCCTGATCTGGCCGGGCTCATTGACGCCTTCCAGCGCTTTGACCGAAAAATAAACCTGTTCAGCCTTAAAGGGTGTGTAACGATCAAGCTCGTAGGTCAGCACCTGCGCCAGGTTTTCTTTTGCTGCGGCAGGTAAGGCCAGTTCTTTTTGAATGGCGTGCGCGCTTGTTAACCTGAGTATGACATTGGCTTTGGTCAGTCTTTCATCGTTTTCCAGCAAGGTTTTAAATTGCGCAATACCCGCTTCATTGCGCTCAATCGTCGCCAACGGCTCATATTGCTGTTTATAAAGATATGTCAGGGTAAATTGACCGTCTTCCGGTGCAATGATAATAAAGCCCTGCCGGTCGCTGACAAGTTGCTTTATTTTTTCAGGCACCATAAAGTCAAGCTCGCGCCTCCACCAGCGGAGGAACGTCTTGAAATCCATGTCAATTGTTGAGTTCAGGTTCAGCATATTGTTTAACTAATAATTCACTCATTGCATCGGTAAATAATGAAACATTACTGACCGTATTACGTTGCCATTTCAGCGCCTGAAACGGTATCGGCAGGGTGCCGTCGGAAGTTTTGAGGACGGCGCTTATCAGGGCTTTTGAGCCTTCGTCCAACATCGCTTCAGAATCAATAGAAAATACCTCGCCTCCACCTACAGCAGCCGGAGCTTGTCCGGAACCTATGGGAAACGGCGGGGGCGGTAAACCATTTCTTGCGCTTTCCAGTCGGGCCGCCACATAGTCATTTATCACGCCTTGATCCAACCCGGGCACCACCTGTAAAACCTCTTTTGACGCTGTTTGCAGCGCGCTCTTTTGCTGTCCTGAATAAACCGTGACCAAGGGCTCAATCCACTTGAAGGTCGGTTCATCCATTCCCATGACCATTTGTAATTCTTCAACTGTCTGGAAAGGCCTATTTCTGGGCTGGTATTTCAAGCCGGCGTCCTGGTATTCCTTCTTTTCCGCACCATTTATATGTATCAGATCATCGGCATCTCGCCAATCAAGAATCGCGCCGGTCAGTTTGGCAGCGTGTTCGAGCGGATCTTCTTTGCTGTTTTCATTGATCGGAGCATGCATCATTAATGCTTCCAATGCTTTTTCATCGGCGGCGTTGAGGTCTATTTTACCGCTTTCCGATAAAATTCGGATGCGAACCCTGGAATCCTCGGCGTCAATTTGATAGATGTTGCCGTCTGCGCGCCAGCGTTTGGCAGGGTCGGTATTCAGCAGCATCATTTCCGCGATTGCAATTCCTGACTCGGCGATAGCGATAGCCTGAGCGTTATTCTTGACGCCGGCAACGATGGAAGCTTCCCGACGCATACTAAGAGCAAAACTGCCGGCCATAATAGTCAGTAAACTCAATACCCATAAAACAATAACCAACGCCATACCTTTTTGGGTTGTTTTTACCTGATGGCTCTTTATGTCTTTGATGATGCTGTATGTTCGGGATGATTTCACTGTTCCTGCAGCTCCTCTTCTCCGGCATCGGTTGCATCTTCTGCTTGAATGGCTATATTGTCATGGCTGCCCGAAACTTTAAGATCAAAAACCATTTCCGGCCAGTAAATCTGATTTTCCAGTTCAATATTGATTTTAACCAAGCGCGGCTGTATTTCCTTGCCGAGCCATTGATTCTGCCAATTTGGATCGCTCACACCATCCTCAGAGCCGAAATAAGCCAGTTTAAAGTTGCTGACATGGCTCACCAGCGTCACTTCTTCTTTTGCAAACTGCTCGCCTTCAGGCACAGGAAAAAACGGTTTTAAAGTCACGTTGATAAACTGCTCGTCATCTTCTTCCAGCAATTTAATCGAAAAAAGTTGTAATCCCGCTTTGCCGGCGCTGGCAGGAAAAGAGGAAACAAATTGTAAGGATTGGCTGTCGCCTTGAAAGGAAAGCGTCCGCTCTTCCCCTGAAAAATCATCCCATAGCGGTTTTGCCGAGATTAAATGGCGCTGGAAAAAGTTATAGACCACCGCGACCTCGTTAACCTCGGCTATCTTGTTTTCGCCTCTTTCCCAACTGTCAGCGCCGATTTTCAGGCTGCCGAACAGCAATACCACCATAATACTGAGTAAAGTCAAGGCGATGAGCACCTCAATCAGCGTAAAACCCTGGTATCTAAGCGGTAACCAGTGTGCTCTTTGTTTCCTGTTTACATGCGGCGGTAACGGTATGATTGCTTTAGCTATCAGGTGCGGAGGGGAATTTAAGGCGAAAACACGGTTACCGAAACCGGTATTTTTCATCTTGAGCCTTGTACTGATTCCCTGGCCTTGCTTCATAAGACTTTATTGACGATTTTTAAAGTGACTAATTGAATTTGTCTTTTGTCGGTATCCACATCGATATTTGCGTCTTCATCGCCCCAGGTTACAGTTACCCTGACCTTAAAAAGCACGGCGGTCACAGCATTAATATCGGCGTTTTCAGGGTTGAACTCAAACGGGCTGACAGTCACCTGCCAATCATATTTTTCATTTTCCAGGCCGCTGCTTTCCCCGGCCTGCAAGGGTGTTTCCACGCCCGTTCGAGCCATCAGGCTTTCGGCAATTTGAACGGCTGCGGTATATTCTTCGGCAATTGACGAGGTTGTTACTCCGACTGAAAATATCTTCAGCAAAATACTTAAAGACAGCGCCAAAATCGAAAACGCGATCAGAATTTCCAGTAATGAGAAGCCCTGTTGTTTATTTGTCTTCAAGTGTAATTTGGCCCGTTAACCAGTTAATGTCGCATACTACAATCGTTTGCCCACGCTCCAGCGTAACTCTGCCGCCGGTGGAAGAACCGTCTGCAAAAAAACGGATGCTGCCTTGTCCTTGTCCGGTTAATTCGCTTTGTGCGGTCACCACCGTCAGGCTAATCGACTCGGCGATGCTGTATGCCTTGTCCCGATTACTGACGGTATAGGTGTTATTCTCAAGGTCAAAAGCGACGGTGGTTTCTTCATGAGAAATCAGCGCTTGCCCTCTTGCATAACGCAGAGCGGAAACAATATCCCTCGCAGCCGCCTTAAGTTCGGTCGAGTCATTTCCTGATGAAATACTGATGCCTATAGCGGCAAAACCGAGCACCACTATGAACAGTACAACAATCAGCTCAAGCAGCGTAAACCCTTGCTGCCTCAAGTATGTCGACATGTTGCCCGATGGTCAATTTTATTGAGTAGCTTGAGCGAGCTTTGATGCCAAAAATGTAACCAATTGATTTTTAAATACAGTTTGTTTTTCACGGCGGCTTTATATGTCTTTTTTAAATCAATTGGTTTATAAAAACTTAACATCAAGCGAAAGAATTAATAATTCGAACCGAAAGTACGTTGCACCACAACAAAGCTCAACACGGCTAACGCCTACTTCGCCTTACTTACAGTGCTTATAAACGGCGATGAAAAGCATCGAGACCGGTAAATTTCGGCCCTATATCTTCTATGATTTCCAAATCTCTACGTCGATCTTCTATAACTTACGCCATGTTCGACTTTTAAGCGTCAACCAAAGCGTCGAAATGCAAAGGCGGATTACCCAACAGTTTGTTCAAAAAAACGCCCACGGTGTGAGCCAGCAATTTGCGAATAAAACGGTTGGTTAAATGCCAAAGGTCACGCGCATGAACCCTTTCGACATGAAAGCGCTCAGCCAGCTGGCCGATAACGGTTTCGACCAATCGC
>SXGT01162079.1_pt1 | contig 15836 bp, 9 predicted proteins | sample 3176221 | NCBI WGS metagenome assembly SXGT01 (sample SAMN11356862, study PRJNA531348) | freshwater metagenome | isolation source: freshwater sample F1-120 | place: China: Fuxian Lake, Yuxi | collected 2017-12-25
CACGGTGACGCTGCAGGACAACAACGCGGCTCAGGGTCTGACCGCGACGCAGACGTTCACCTGGGAGGCCCGGAGCTCGTGAGTGCGTTGCGCCGAGTCCCTCGGCGTGGCGTCGTCGTGATCGGCGTCGCCGTCGTCCTGGCGCTGACCGCAACGGCGGCATACGCCGTCTTCGCGGTCACGACCGGTAACGCGGGCAACAGCTACGGCGCCGGGACGGTCTCGCTGTCGGACAACGACAGCGGCACGGCGCTGCTGTCGCTCAGCAACGCGGGCACGGAAGCGACGGACGCCGGGTGCATCCGCGTCGCCAGCGCGGGGTCGCTCGACAGCGACGTCCGGCTCTACGGCTCCACGAGTGGCACGGCGCGCGACCATCTCACCCTGACCGTCACCCGCGGCACGGACGCCTCGCCGTCGTTCGACTCCTGCGCCGGGTTCACCGCCGACGCGCGCGACTACTACGGCGACGGCAACGGCGTCATCTGGAAGGGCAAGCTCAGCCGGTTCCCCACGAGCTACGCCGAGGGCAAGGCCGACATCTCGACCGCGGCGGCCGCGGGCTACGGCCAGGTCATCCAGGACGCGCCGGGGATCGTCGGCTCGCTTTGGCCTGCGGATTGCGGGCGCGCGGGCGTAGCCCGAGGGCGGCTCGTTTCCGCGAGAGCCTCCCGGACGGCGCTGAGCAGGCGGTCGGGCGCGACCGGCTTGACGACATAGTTGCGCGCCCCCTCGAGCATCGCGCGCACGACCTGCGGGATGTCGTCGTCGGCGGTCAGGATGATGACCGGCACGTAGCGCTTAGAGGCGCGCAAGCGCGCGAGCACATCGAAGCCACCGACGTCCGGCATGTGGAGATCGAGCAGGACCAGCCGAGGTAGGTGCCGCTCGATGGCCAGCAGCGCCTCGGTCCCGGAGGCGGCCTGCTCGACGCGGTACCCTTGGGACTCGAGCACGACGCCGACGAGGCGGCGAAGGGCCGGGTCGTCGTCGACGACCAGGACCACCGGACCAGCGCCCGACAGCTTCGGGTCTGGCGCGGGCGACGAGCTGCTTGGACTGGGCACGCGCACCTTCCTATTGAGGAGGAGCGGCCCTCGCTAGCACGGATACGACGGCTCGAGCAACCGGCTGTTCGCCCCGGGTGGTCCCGTCACGCCGGCACCCTTGGGGCCGTTGGACTATGCCTTGCACAACACGCCCCGGGCGACTCGCGGGCGATGCGTCGAGGTCCCCAGCACCGCGTTCGGCGCGCCGTTCGTGGTGGCGCCCGAGTCGGCGCGCCGGCGGCTCGGCAGCGACCCCGGCGCGTCGACTCCTTGGAAAGACATTCGAATCAGACTGACCGATACTACGCCTGAAATGACGCCGTTGCGCGACGACGAGCCACGCATGCAGGAGCGAAGATGCCGCCGCAAGAGACCGTGCTCTTGGTCGATGACGAGGCTCACATCCGCCGCATCGCCGAGCTCAGCCTCGGGACCGTGGGCGGGATGCAGGTTCGGTGCGCCGCATCGGGTGCCGAGGCGCTCGGTGTCCTCGCGGCGCTCGTCCCGGACATCATCGTCCTCGACGTGATGATGCCCGCCATGGACGGCCCGACGTTGCTCGGTCGGATACGGGAGAACGCCGTAGTCGCCGAGGTTCCAGTTATCTTCATGACCGCGAAGGCAGAGCCCGCCGAGGTCGCCCGCTTGCGGTCGCTCGGGGCCATCGGGGTCATCACCAAGCCCTTCGAGCCGATGACGCTCGCAACCGAGATCCGACGGCTCGTCGTCGCCCACACGGACACCGCATGAAGGTCGCCGACCTCCCCGCCAACGAGCGCGCGCGCCTTGCCGCACTCCATGACTCCGAGCTTCTCGACTCCCTGCCCGAGCAGGTCTACGACGACTTGACCAGGCTCGCGGCGCTTATCGCCGGCACGCCGATCGCCTTGGTCAGCCTGGTCGACGCCTCGCGGCAGTGGTTCAAAGCGAAGGTGGGCCTCGACGCGTCCGAGACCTCGCGCGACGTCGCGTTCTGTGCGCATGCGATCTTGGGTAGCACGCCGCTCGTCGTCCCGGATGCGCTCGCCGATGAACGCTTCTACGACAATCCCCTCGTCGTCGGTCCGACGCAGGTTCGCGCGTATCTCGGCGCTCCGCTCGTGACGACCGCGGGCCTCGCGCTCGGAACCCTTTGCGCGATCGATCATGTGCCTCGCACGTTCTCGCTCGAGCAGCGGGACGCCCTCCCGAGCCTCGCACGCCAGGTCATCGGGCAGATCGAGTTGCGGCGCCAGCACCGCGCTCTCGACGAAGCGCATGCCCGGTCCGCGGCGCTCGGCGAGCAGCTCGCGGACCTCCTCGACCACGGCAGCGACCTCGTGCAGAGCGTCGGTCCCGACGGACGCTTCCTGTATGCCAACCGCGTCTGGCGCGAGAAGCTCGGTTACAGCGCCGAGGAGGCGCTGGCGCTGACGTTCCGCGAGGTCGTGGCGCCGGAGTGTTCGGAGCACTGCGAGGTGCTCTTCGGGCGACTGATGAGCGGCGAGCCAAGCGTTTCGGTCGTCACGACCTTCCTGTCCAAGGACGGCGCGCGCGTGCGCGTCGACGGAACCGTGAGCGCGCGGCCCGACCGCACCACGCGCGGCATCTTCAAGGATGTGACCGAGCGGGACGCCGCACGCGCGGAGCTCGACGCGTTCTTCGAGCTGTCCCTCGACATGCTCTGCATCGCCGGGTTCGACGGCTACTTCAAGCGCCTCAATCCTGCTTGGACCCAGGTTCTCGGCTATTCGATGGAGGAGCTGCTCGCGGCGCCGTTCGTCTCCTTCGTTCACCCCGACGACGTCGACGCGACCCTCGCGGAGGCCGCTCGGCTGGCCGCAGACGCCCTCACCCACCGTTTCCAGAACCGCTACCGCTGTAAGGACGGCACGTACCGCTGGCTCCTCTGGACGGCCGCCCCCGATCGCGGCGCGACGCGCATCATCGCCGCCGCTCGCGACATCACCGAGATCGTCTCGCAGGCCGCCGAGATACGGGCGCAGGAGGCGCGCCATCGGGCCCTCTTGGCCGCCATTCCAGAGGAGAAGATTCGCCTCACGCGAAACGGCGACGTCCTCGACGTACGCACGCGCACCGGCGGCGTTCTCAGCGTCGACGGCACGCAGGACGCGCGGTCGCTCGAGGACCTCTTGCCGTCGGAACTCGTCGTGCCCATCCGCGCCGCGATGGAGCGCGCCACCAGTGGCGGGGATATCCAAATATTCAGTCTCGCCGTCGCTACCGCGCGACCGTGCCACGTCGAGGTCCGGGTCGTCGCGACGGAGAGCGACGTACTCGTGCTCATCTCGGACATCACCGAGCGCAAGCAGGCCGAACGCGCCAAGAGCGAGTTCGTCGCGACCGTGTCGCACGAGCTCCGGACGCCGCTGACTTCGATCCGCGGCTCCTTGCGGCTGATGCAGGGCGGCATCGGCGGAGCGCTCTCGGGGGTCAACGGCGAGATGGTCGCGATCGCCGTCTCGAATACGGAGCGGCTGCTGCAGCTCATCAACGATATCCTCGATCTCGAGAAGATGACCGCCGGCAAGCTCGAGCTCCGCCTGACCGATCTCGACCCATCCAAGCTCGTGACGACCGCGGCGAGCTCATTGGAAGGGATGGCGTCGGAGGCGGGCGTGACGATCGTGACGGGTCCCCCCGCGTCGGACGGCTTCCTTGGGGACGAAGGGCGCTTGGTCCAGGTGCTCTCCAACCTCGTGTCGAATGCCATCAAGTTTTCGGCCCGGGGTACCGAGGTTCGGCTGGAGAGCGAGGCGAGAGCCGCCGCCGTGCGCTTTTCGGTGATCGACCGCGGCCCCGGGATCGCCGCGCCCCAGCTCGCCAAGCTCTTCACGCGCTTCCAGCAGCTCGACGGAACCGACGCGCGGCCGCGGGGCGGGACCGGCCTGGGTTTGGCCATCTCGAAGTCGATCGTCGAACAACATGGCGGGCGCATCGGCGTCGAGAGCGAGCTCGGGACCGGCAGCACCTTCTGGTTCGAGATCCCGGCGCATCACGACACCGACGCCGCCGCGAATGACGGTCATTGCACCGTCCTCCTGGTCGAGGACAACGCCGAGGTCTCGACCACGCTTCGCGCCGGACTATCGGGGCAGGGCTATCGCGTGCTGCGGGTAGCGACGCTGGCGCAGGCCATGCGGGTCCTCGACGGCACGACGCCCGACATCGTGCTGCTCGAGCTCGGTCTACCCGATGGCGATGGGCTCACGCTGACGGAGCACATGCGCTCGGTTCCGCGCCTCAGCGCGGTGCCGGTCATCCTGGTGTCGGGCGCGGACGGCGAGCCGCGCGACTTTGGCTGTCCGATCGTCTTCGACTGGCTCCAGAAGCCCGTCGATCCCACCGACGTCGCGCAGGTCATTCGGCGCGCGCTGCGCGTGCCAGGTTCCCCGCGCGTCCTGGTGGCGGACGACGACCCCTCGACCCGCGCCCTGGTCAAGCTGGAGCTGAGCCGCTTCGGCATCGAGTGCGTCGAGGCCACCGACGGAATGGAGACGATCCGGTTGGCGCGGGACACCAGCCCTGATCTGATCGTCCTCGATATCGGCATGCCCCGACTCGACGGCTTTGGCGTCGTCGAGGTCCTCCGCAAGGAGCGCGCCCGCATGACGCCACTCATCGTGTATTCGGGACGAGACACCACGCGCTCGGATCGTCAGTCGCTCTCGCTCGGCCTCACGCGACACCTGACCAAGGGGCGCGTGTCCGAGGGGGAATTCATCGAAACGGTCCTCGCCCTGCTGGACGGGCTCGTGGGCGCGACCGCCGCCCGTGGCGCCCGATGACCCCCAAGACCATCCTCGTCGTGGATGACGACCCTCAGTTCCGCGAGCTGGTCACCTCGATCGTCGCCGCTCAGGGGCATCGCGTATTGGAGGCCGGCAGCGCACCCGAGGCCGTCGCGATCGCCGCCGCCGCGCCGCTCGAGTTGACGATCGTCGACGTGTTCCTGCCCGGCGAGGAGCCCGGGGCCGCCATCGCGCGCATTCGCGACGCCGCGCCCGCGGTCCCGATGGTATGCGTCTCAGCGGCCTGGGGCGACTACGGAATACTTGCGCGCGGCGGGGTCGACGACGGCGTGCGTCTCGTGCTCCACAAGCCGATCAACCCGGCGGTCTTCGGCGCCCAGATCGCCGACCTCCTGCGCAAGGGCGCGACCGGGCCGCACGCCCGCGTCGAGGCGACGCTCGAGTCGCAACTGGCGGCGCTGCGACGCGAGTACGGGGAGCAGCTTCCAGCGCTCATTACGGAGCTGGCGGGCGTCGTCAGGTCCTTGCACGCCGGGAGCGAAGGCGCGAATGCCGTCGCACACGCCCGCAACCTCGCGCATCGCCTGCATGGCACGGCCGGCTCCTACGGCTATCCGGAGGTCGGTCGCGCCGCCGCTCGGGTCGAGGCGCTCCTCGACGCGATGCTCGAGGGGCGAGTCCCTGACGGCGGCGCGCTCGAGGCGGCCCTGGAGAGTCTGGCGCTCGCCAGCGGCGTCGAAGCCGCCGCCCAGGGGGTGCGCGGGGCCGCGGCGACCCGAATCGAGGGCCCGAAACTGATGGTCGTCGACGACGACCCGGCGCTTTGCGTGTTCGTCGCGAGCGTCGCGGAGCGCTTCCTCGTGAGCACGCGCTCGGCGGCTTCCGGCGAGGAGGCGCTCGCGATCGCCGAAGCCTTTCGTCCCGACGCGGTCATCGTCGACGTGTGGCTCGCGGCCTCCGAGCGCGGCACCGATCTCGCGAGCGCATTGCGCCGCATTCCCGGTCTCGAGGCGGTGCCGATCGCGTTCGTGTCGCGAGACGACAGCGCGGCGACGAGGGTGGCCGCGGCGCGCGCAGGCGGCGCGCTCTACCTGTCGAAACCGCTCGACAGCGCATCGCTCACGAGCGCCCTCGAGGTGCTACTCCGCGACCAGATCGCGCCTCCGGCGACCGTGCTCGTCGTCGAGAAGAGCGCCGAGTTCTGCGCCCGGCTCGAGGCCTGCATCGAAGCCGATGGCACCAAGGTCGTGACGCTCCACGATCCTCGCCTCATCTTCGGGTATCTCGGTGAGGTCGAGCCGGCCGCGCTCGTCCTCCAGGGGTTTCTACCCTGGGTGTCGGGTTTCGACGCTTGCCGCGCGCTCCGCGCTGCCCCGCGCTGGCAGGACCTGCCGGTGATCCTGGTCACGCATCGCGACGACGCAGAGCTGCGCAAGGCGGCCTTCGATGCGGGCGCCGACGACTACATCCCGATGGACGCGATCGCCGACGAGCTCGCGCCGCGATTGAGTGCGCGCATTCGACGGGCGCACCGAGCGCGCGAGCGCTCCGATCGCGACGCCCTCACGGGACTCTTGCTACGTGGCGCTTTCATGGACGCCCTGAAGCGCCGCCTCCTCGAGGCCGCGCGCGACAAGGGGTTCGTCTCTGTGGCGGTGCTCGATGTCGACCACTTCAAGCAGCTCAACGATCGGCACGGGCATCCCACCGGCGACCGGGTTCTGGCCTCGGTCGCGCACGCGTTGCGCTCCGCCGTGCGGGCCTCGGACATCGTCGGGCGTTGGGGGGGCGACGAGCTCGTCTTGGCGTTGCCAGGAGACGCTCCGGCCGCCGCGTTTGCCGCAATCGAAAGGGCCCTGGCCGCCTTCGCAGCGTTGCGGATCGTCGGCGCAACGGGGACGTTGCTCCAGGTGACCGTCTCCGGCGGCGTGGCGGTCTATCCCACGGAAGGGATCGACGCCGATGCGATCCTCGGCGCCGCCGATCGCCGCCTCTACGAAGCCAAGCGGCGCGGGCGAGCGCGGGTCGTGTTTCCCGAATGACGCGTGTTGCCCCGACCTGCAGGACCGGCTGTCTCGCACGCCGAGATCGTCCAATCTGAAACAGGTGTTTCGTCTCGGGACGTACCGTCCGCGACGAGGCGGTAAGCGGCGCAGCGACGATTTCGGCGCTATCTCTCATTCAGCGCCCGTGGCCCAGGCCTTGCTCAGCGGTTGGCGGCGGTCATCCCGACCGCATCAACCAGCGAGGCACGTCTGAAACCCACCGTCCGTTACGCCACCGTCTCTCCTCCCGCCACGCGCGTCACGCCCACCAAGGCCCCGTCGTTTGGACGCCCCCAACCTCGCCACCTGGCCTCCCTCGTGGTCGCCGCGACCGCCCTCGCGGCCGGCTCCGCGCGCGCCGCCGGTGGCGACTTTTCGAACATCGACTTCGCCGCGGCCGCCCCGTTCACCTACGACCACGCCACCGGTGGCGGCGCCTACAACGACCGCACCGTCGGCAAGCACGACGACATCACCGAGCAGCTCGAGGGCGGTGAGTTCGCCTGCGGCGACGTCGTGTCCTTCCTGTCTCACGTCGACGTCGATCCCGCCGCCGTCGATCCCAACCAGACCATCGATCTCGACTACCGTTTCCTCGGCGATTCCACCGGGCAGTCCGGCGCCGCACAGTCCGAGATCGTCGGCGTTCGCGTGAACTAGGGGCCCGTCCAGAACGGCGCCGGCCCTCTCGGCACCGACTCGGCCCTCGTCGATGACGGCGGCTCGGTCGCGACGCTCATCTCCCAGCGCATCACGGCCCCGCTCTTCACCGCCGGATCCGAGCTCCTCGCCACCGTTCGAGTCACCGACCTCGAGCGCGGCGAACAGATCATCGTGCGGGTCGACGTACGCCTCGCATGCAAGCCCGGCACGAGCCCGACCGGCAACCTCCAGGGCCAGCTCAGCGCGGCGCGCGTCGTCGCCCCCCTGGCCGACACGATCAACTCCGGCGCGCAGACGATCCCGTTCCTCAAGGTCGGCGAGATCGAGGGCGCCGGCGAGCCGCTCCTGCGCGTCCACAAATCGGTCACCAGCGCCGGCGGAACCTGCGGCGTCGACGACGGCGAGCTGCGCCAGATGACGGCCGGCGGCAGCGTCAAGTACTGCTACGTCGTCACGAACCCGGGGACGTTCCCCCTCTACGACGTGAGCGCCTTCGACGACAACGCCACCCCGGACAACCCGGCCGACGACTTCACGGTCACGCTGACGGGCCTGCAGGTTCTCGACAGCCAGAAGGACGCCGGGGATCTTGGCGCCGGGACGACCGCGCGCGGCGAATACACCGTCGGGATCTCCTCGGGCGGGACCTTCGTCAACACCGTCGTCGTCACCGGCAACAACGGCAAGACGGGCGGTAACTTCGCGGTCCTCAGCGACTCGGACACCGCCACGGTCGAGGCCATCGGCACGCCGAATCGCCCGCCCATCGCCCAGGACGACGCGGCCGCGACCCGCGAGGACGTCGCCGTCGTCATCGCGCCCCTCGGCAACGACAGCGACCCCGACGGCAACCTCGACCTGGACTCGCTCGCGCTCCTCATGCCGCCGCTCCACGGCACCCTGATCGCCGCCGCCGACGGCACCTTCCGCTACGTCCCCGCGCCCGAGTTCAACGGTATCGACAGCTTCACCTATCAGGTGTGCGACGGTTTTGGTCTCTGCGACAGCGCGACCGTCAACCTCACCGTCCAGGCCGTCAACGACCCCGCCGTCGCTGCGGACGACACCGCCACGACCCCCGAGGACACCAGCGTCGCCATCGCGGTGCTCTCGAACGACAGCGCCGGCCCGAGCGGCGAACCCCAGGCGCTCGCCATCCGCGAGCTCTCGGACCCGCCCCACGGCACCGTCACGCGCCATGACGACGGCACGCTCACCTACACGCCCAACCCCGAGTTCTCGGGCACCGACGCCTTCACCTACCTCGCGTGCGACAGCGGCGGCTCCTGCGCCAGCGCGACCGTCATCATCCTCGTCACGCGCGTCAACGACGCGCCCGTTGCAACCGCCGACAGCGCCAGCGGCCTCGAGGACGCGCCCCTGACGTTCGCCCCTCTCGCCAACGACTTCGATCCCGACGGCACCCTCCCGCCGGGCAGTGTCATCCTCGCGACGCAGCCTCAGAGCGGCTCGGTCACCGTCAACGCCGACGGCACCCTCACCTACACGCCCGCCGCCGATTTCTCGGGTACCGATAGCTTCAGCTACCAGATCTGCGACGCCGAAGGCCTCTGCGCGACGGCGACCGTCACCCTCGCGATCGCCCCGGTCAACGACGCGCCCGTGGCCCTTCCCGATGCCGGCGCGGGCGAAGAGGACATGCCCATCACCGTGGCCGTGACCTCGAACGACTCGGACGTCGACGGCAACCTCGACCCGCTCACGGCCGTGGCCATCACCGACCCCGCGAACGGCACCCTCGTGAACAACGGTGACGGCAGCTTCACCTACGTCCCGAACGCCAACTTCTTCGGCACCGACACCTTCGTCTACGAGGTCTGCGACACCGACGGCGCCTGCGCGACCAGCGAGGTCTCCTTCTTCGTGGCCGCGGTCAATGACCCGCCGGTGGCGGGCGACGACGGCGCGACGCTCCCCGAGGACGGCGCGGCGGTCATCGCCGTGCTCGGCAACGACGGCGACCTCGACGGCAACCTCGACCCCGCGAGCCTCTCGATCGTCAGCGGCCCCGCCCACGGCACGGTCACCGTGAACCCGGACGGAACCATCACCTACACGCCCGCCGCCAACTACCACGGGGCCGACAGCGTCACCTACCAGGTCTGCGACCGCGACGGCCTCTGCGCCACGGCGACCGTGTACCTCCAGGTCACGCCGGTCAACGACCCGCCGGTCGCCACCGACGACGCAGCGACGCTCCCGGAGGACACCCGCATCGCCCTGATCGTTGCCGCCAACGACAGCGACGTCGACGGTGACCTCGACCTCGCGAGCGCCGAGGTCCTCTCGGGGCCCGCGCACGGCACCGTCACCGACAACGGCGACGGCACCTTCACCTACGTGCCCGCCCCGAACTACAGCGGCTCGGACAGCTTCAGCTACCAGCTCTGCGACACGAGCGGCGCCTGCGACACGGCCACGGTCGCCCTCACCGTCCTGCCCGTCAACGACCCGCCCTACGCAGGCGCCGACGCCTACCAGACGCTCGAGGACACCACGCTGACGATCGCCGCCAGCGCGGGGATCCTGGGCAACGACGGCGACGTCGACGGCGACAAGCTCACGCTCAGCCTGCTCTCCAAGCCCGCGCACGGGACCCTCACGGTGGCCGCCGACGGCTCCTTCGCGTACGTGCCGAGCGCGAACTACAACGGGCCCGACCAGTTCAGCTATCAGGTCTGTGACGCGGCCGGCCTCTGCGCCAGTACGACCGTGAGCCTGACCGTCGTTCCGGTCAACGACACGCCAATCGCGGTCAACGACGCCTACAAGACCGGCCAGGGCCAGACGCTGACGGTCGCGGCCGCCACGGGCGCGCTCGTCAACGACCGCGATCCCGACGGGGACACGCTGCGCGTCTCCCGCTACGACTCGCAAGGCGTCAACGGCGGCACGGTCACGATGAACGCCGACGGTTCCTTCAGCTACGCGCCCGCCAAGATGTTCGCCGGGCTCGACACCTTCACCTACACTGTGTCGGACGGCCTGGGCGGGGTCGCGACGGCGACCGTGACCATCGAGGTGGCGGCCGTCAACCAGCGCAGCGTCAGCGTCGAGTTCACGACCTTCAGCGTCGCGAGCGGCGTCGTCTCGGGGCAGTTCACGGTCGTCAACCAGAGCAGCGGCGGCTACTGGGCGCAGATCTCGGCGCTCACGGCCGAAGCCCAGTACCGCACGAGCGCGGGCAATCAGTGGATCGACGTGGCCGTCAGCGGCTGCGCGTTCCAGCCAGGGGTCGGCACGGTCTTCGCGGACCGCACGACCATCGTCATGAGTGGCTGCAAGCTCGGGGCGCCGGTCCCGGCCGGGGCGACGCTTCGGGTCACGGTCATGCTGCAGGTGTACGGTCAGGCGGCCAAGAACGCGGACCGCGCCGACAAGTGGTACCTGGCGCGCGCGACCAAGACGCTCTGACCCTCGTGCCGCGGCCGACCGCCGCGAGGTCCGGAATGAACCCCGGATCTCGCGGCGTCGGTGCATCATCGCCAGGGCCACCCGGCCCTGCTAAGGTCGTCGTCGCCATCCTTCCCAGCCGACTCGCGCGGAGGCGACATGAAAGGCGTCCTGATTTCACTGGCAGTGCTCGGCCCGTTCCCCGTTGCGGCGGCGAACGCCGAATGCCCGATCCGCAACACCACGACGAACACCCTCAAGATGTACAAGCCCGCGGACGGCTTTGACCAGCAGGGTGATGCCAAGACCTGGTTCATGATCACGCCCGGCGCCGCGGCCTCGATTCCCGACGGCCAGGAGTGGTCTTTCCTGATGCTCGGCAACCTCACCTCGCGCACCTGTGTGCCCGGCACGACCTACACCGTGACCTGGGAAGGCGGGCTGATGAAGATCAGCCCATGAGCTGAGCGAGCGGCCCGGCGGTCTCGTGCCGGTGCGGAGGGCCTTCTGTTCATCGAGCGCATCGTTCCTGTGCGCGTCGTGCGGCGCATCATCCGGCATCACCGCAAGGTCGGCGGGTTCGGGCGCGAGGTGCCGCACGAGCTCGGGTACGCCATGCCGGCCAGCGAGATGGCCGCCGCAGATCGGGACGCGCTCGCGGTGACGCTTGCAGACGTGCGCAACGATGCCATGGTGCTCGTGCTCGCTGCGGGCGCGGCGCTCGAGCGGCGGCGCCTGGCGCTCGGGTTCTATGCCGCCTGGGAGGGGCTGCAGCGGCAGGGCGTGCTCTCGCCTCTGGCGATCCGCGAACGCATCGCGCAGCTCGGCGCGACCGAGTGGGACGAGGTTCGCGGACTCCTGCGCGCACGGCATCGCCTCCTTCCGCCCCGGCCGGGCGCGCTTGCGGACGGCGTCACCTGGTCCCTCTTTGCCGCCTACTGGGCCGAACTCCGGGTGTTCGAGCCGCAGCTGCTCGCGATCGATTTCCCGAGCCTGGTCGCGCGCCGCGACGATCTCGACCGGTTGCTTGCCGCCGATGTGCCATGGCCGATCCCGCATGACCCGCTGCCGCGCGCCGAATCCACAAGGGCGCCTCCCGCCCCCTCTCCCGACGACCACGCCCTCGGCGCGCGTCTCGAATCCCTTCTAAGTGTTTCAGGGGCCTGGGCCGAGGCCCTCGTACCGCTCGGCGGTGCGCGGGGTCGGGCGGACCGCCGCCTCCGCCTCGACCTGGAGAAGGCCTGCTTCGACGCCGAGCACACCTTCGAGCGCACCGATCTCCTCGCCTGGCTCTTCTCGCTCGGGCGTCACCCGCTTCGCCGCCCGCTCCCGCTCCTCGCGCCCGTCAGGATCGTGCGTCACCTCACGCGCGCCCGTCATCGCATCGCGCTCGCAGCGCTCGCGGGCAGCCCGGCCACGCCCCCGACGGGTGAGGCCGGGCCTTCGCGACTGCGCCTCTCGCACCCCGAGGCCGAGCGCCTCGACGCGCTCGTCTCACGCGCGCTGGAGGTCGCCGAGGCGCGCCTGCGCGACCAGCTCCGGCCCGCAATCCACGCAGCGATCGCACCTGCGGTCGGCCACGCCACGGTCGTCGAGTCGGTGGCCCTCGAGAAGCTCGTCGGCGAGCTCTTGGATCGCCTCGTCGCCCGCGGCCGCCTCGACTTCCCCGCGCTCCGCGACGTCGTCGCGCGGAACCAGGCCAAGCTCGCCGACCTCGACGCGCCAGCCCTCGTGCGCGACCCGCTCCTGACCAGCGACCGCGCGCTCGCCAACACGCTCGCCGGCGTCCACCGCCGCGGCGAGGCCTACCGGCGCGGCCTCCACCGCCTGAGCGCAATCATCTTCGGCACCCCGCTGGGCCGCCTGACGACCCGCTTTCTGCTCATTCCTGCTAGCGGCGCCTACGCCCTGCTCGAGCTCCTCCAGCACACCGTGCTCTTTCTGATCGAGGCCGCGGCCGGCGTCGACCTGCCCATCGTCACCCCGCTCTCCTTCGCCCTGACGGCCTTCGTCCTCTTCGGGCTCGTCAACGTCCCGCCGTTTCGCCGAGCTGCCCAGGCCGGACTCGCCGCCGTCGGGCGCGGGCTGCGCGCTGTCTTTGTCACTCTTCCCCAATGGATCGCCGCGCGCCCGTGGATCCGCGCCTGGTTCGCCAGCCCCGCCTGGCGCCTCATCGTGCGATGGCTCCTCGCGCCTCTGCTCCTCGCCGCGCCGCTCGGGATCCCGATCGCCCTCGGCCTCTTCGATCTCCCGCCGCCCGCTCGCCTGGCGGCCCTCATTGCCCTCGTCCTCGCCGCGGGCGCGCTCGCCAACTCGCCGCTCGGCCACCGCCTGGCGGACCTCGCCACCGACGTCCTGGTCGACACGCGCCGCGCCATCACCCAGCACTTTCTGCCGGCCCTGCTCGGTTGGGTTCTTTCAGTCTTCCGCGCCTTGGTCGACGGCCTCGAGCGCCTTCTCTACGCCGTTGACGAGCACCTCCGCACCCGCGTCGGCGACCGCCGCCGCCGCGCCATCGCCCTCGCGATCCTCGCGCTCCCCTGGCGCCTCCTCGCCTACGTCCTCCGCCTCTACGTCAACGTGTCGCTCGAGCCCAAGGTCAACCCGGTCAAGCACTTCCCGGCCGTCACCATCGGCCACAAGGTCGTCCTGCCGCTCAGCTTCTCGCTCGACGCCGCGCTCACCGGCCCGCTCGGCCCGAGCACGGCCCACCTCGTGGCCGCCGCCATGCTCTTCATCGTGCCGGGCCTCTTCGGCTTCCTCGCCTGGGAGCTCAAGGAGAACTGGCGCCTCTACGCCGCCAACCGCCCGCGCCTCCTGCGACCCGCCGTCATCGGCAGCCACGGCGAGACGATGGCGCGCCTGCTCTGCCGCGGCTTCCACTCCGGCACCCTGCCCAAGCTCTACGCCAAGCTACGCCGGATCGCGCGCCGCCCCGCGAGCCCCCTCCGCGTGCGCCGCCTCCACGCTCTCGCCGGGCGCCGCGCGCACCTCGTCCACGACCTCGCGCACTTCGCCGAGCGCGACCTCCTTGCCCTCCTCGCGCGCGCCGGAATGCCCCTCGCCATCGCCGACGTCGAGGTCGCCTCGAACCGCGTGCGCATCCACCTCGTACGCCCCAACGGCGCTGCCGACGGCGCCGCCGACCGCGCGTCCCCCGCGACACCCTCGGCCCCCGCGGCCGCCTGGATCCTGACCTTCGCCGCCCGTGCCCACGGCCTCGTCGCGACCGTCGCGCCGCTCCCGGACGCGGCGCGCGATGGTTCCGCTTGGGTCCTCGCCGCGCGCGGCGTTCATGCGCTGACGGGCGCCGCGCCCGCCGCCGCCCCGGTCGTCGCCGCCCCCGCAGCGCTCACCTGGGCCGCCTGGAGCGACGCCTGGGAGGTCTACGCCAACGGCCCGACCGCGGCCAAGCCGACCTAAGTCACAACTCGAAGCCCAGCACGCCGGCGAGGCTTTGAACGTCGACGTTCAAAGTGGCGCTCGGCCGCACGCAGAGCCGAGTTCAGAAAAAGATGCAACTCGATTGCACCAGGGAATGGCCGTCGACCACGGCAGGCACAGCAGCCGGGCCTACTCCAGCGCCCCGACGATGCGCGCCACCTCGTCCCGCCGCGCGCCGCTCGGAAACCGCCGCGCATAGTCGGCCCCGAGCGCCCTCACGTCGCTCGCCCGCCCCTGCGCGAGACGCGCCCGCATGAGCCCCACGATCGCCGCCTCCCCGCGCGCCGGATCCGCCGCGTCGATCGCCCCCGCAAAGAGCGTCGCCGCCGCCTCCCAGTCGGCCGCATCCAAGAGGTGCCGCCCGAGCACGATCAACGCTCGCGTCGCCTCGGGCGTCTGCCCATACTCCGCGACGATGCGCGCGAGAATCCGATCGCCATCCCCCCCTCCGGCCGCCACGATCCGCGCCTCCTCGGCGAGCCCGAACGCCGCCTTCGGATCGCGCGGGTGCGCCGCGACAAAGCGCGCCCACTGCTTGGCCGCATCCGCCGGACGCCCGAGCTCCTTCTCGAGGAGGCGCGTCAGATCGACGATCACCGACGGCGGCGCGCCCGTCATCGCGAGCGCCTGCTCGTAACTCTTGCGCGCATCGTCGTACCGCCCCACAAGCCGCCGCGCGTCCCCGAGCAGCGCATAGAGGCGCGCCGCCTGCGGATTTGGCGTCGTCAAGGCACCCTCGATCTTCGCGATCGCCGCCGCATCCTGCCCGCTCGCGAGTAGCGCCCGCGCTTCATCGAAGACCGCCGCGTCCGCCATCGCAGCGCCCTTTACGTCCCGAAGCCCATCGCGCTCGACCGCTTTCTCCGCGGGCGCCACCGTCTCGGCCGCCACGCGCTTGCCACCCTCGAGCACCGCCCCCACGCCTGCCTGTCCCGCGTTCGCCTCGACCCGCGGCTCCGCTGGAACCGCTGCCTCGGCCACATCCGGCCGCGCCGACTCCGGCACCACCGCGGCGCGCGCCGATACGCGCACGCGCTCGCCCGCCGCGACCATCGCCACGAGCTCCCCGCTCGGGCGCTCCACGCGCACGAGCCCTTCGTACGTCTCGATCTCGGTCGCGTCGCCGAGAACCCGCACGGCAAACTTCGTCCCGACCACCCGCACGACCGCCTGCGCCGTGCGCACCTCGAAGCGCTCGCTCGGCGCGCGCTTCCGGACGTCCGCCGTGACCGCCCCCACCTCGAGCCGCACCTCGGCCAGCGCCCCATCCCAAGCGTCGATGCGCATCCGCGACGCGGCTGCCAGCGTGAGCCGGGCCGTCGCCGGATCCACCAACGTCAGCGCCTCCGTGCTCGTCACCGAGACGCCCACCGCCAGCTCCGTCTCGGCGGTGATCGCCTCCACCACGGACCCTGGCCCCGAGCCCCTCGTGACCGTCCCGGCGCCGGGGCCCGCGCCCGCGCCCGCCC
>SXGT01640756.1_pt1 | contig 15836 bp, 15 predicted proteins | sample 3176221 | NCBI WGS metagenome assembly SXGT01 (sample SAMN11356862, study PRJNA531348) | freshwater metagenome | isolation source: freshwater sample F1-120 | place: China: Fuxian Lake, Yuxi | collected 2017-12-25
GAGACCTATGCCCGCACTGCCCGCAAGTACGGCGGCGCGCTCGCCACCGCGACCCAGTCGCTCAACGACTACTACAAGTCGGACGGGGCGACCGCCGCGCTCGAGAACAGCGACTGGATGCTGATCCTCCAGCAGAAGCCCGAGACCATCGCCGACTTAAGAAAATCCGACCGTCTGCAGATGGACGACCGGACCGAGAGCCTGATCCGATCCTTGAAGCGCTCGGGCACCGAATATTCGGAAGTGTTCATCCGGGGCCCGGAGGTCCAGGCGCTCGGCCGTCTGGTGCTCGATCCTTATTCGGCGACGCTCTTCTCCTCATCACCCGAGACCTATGCGGCGATCGAGGGCGCGGTGTCGGCGGGCGCGAGCATCGCCGACGCGATTGCCGAGATCGCGACGCAGGGAGGCCGGGCATGAGCACCGAGCCGTCCCGGTCGCGCCGGCTCCTCGCCGACAGCTGCTTCGTCGCACTGATGCTCACGCTTTGGTCGGGCGCCACGGTCCTTGTCTCGCTTGGCACCGTGCTTGCCATCGCGCTGGCGGCGAGCGGCGGCAATGGCGAGGTGCTGTTCAGCCATCTCGAGAACTTAAGCGTCCACTATCTGGCGGCCGACGCCGAGGCACGATCCATTTTCGAGCGGGACGCGGCCGGCCTGTTTGCCGGCATTGCCACTTTGGTCGTGCTCGTACGGGTGCCCCAGCTGATCGCGCGGATCCGGAGAGGCCTTGGCCGGAGCAAGTCCCATGGCTGACGTTACGCTCCCCCGCTGGCCGATTGCAGGCTGGCCGCTCGGCCGGCTCGTCATGGCCGCCCTTTTCGTCCTCAACACGCTGTGGGGGGCCTGGGCCACCCGCACGATCATCGAGCTTCAGGGCAGGCAGATCGTGTCGGTCAGCCTCACTGGGCTGGTCGGCGACTTCATTGCTGCCGAGAGCAGGCGCGCAAGCTCGCCCGAACAGGCTGCGGCCCGCACGCGCGCCTATCTGGCCGAACTCGATCGTGCGGTCGCCGCCTTGGAGCGTGATGGCGCGGTGGTCCTCGTGCGAGAGTCGGTGCTCGGACGCGGCGTGCCCGACCGCACGGCGCAAGTCCGCCTGGCCGTCGAGCGGGAGGCGGTCCGTGCGCTTCGCTGACACGATCCGCACACCTCGCACGGCCCGCATCGCACTTGCGGCGGGCTTGACCATCATCGCAATGGCGCTGGGGAGCGTCGCGAAGTGGCGGGACGATCACGCGCTGCTGATCAACGCGACAACGAGTTTGCCGAACTGGGCGTTCGTTGTGGATCGCAAGCAAACGCCCCAGCGCGGGGACGTCATCTTCTTTGTGCCCCCGGAGAGTGCGTTGCTCGCCAGCCATTTCGGGCGAGAACGGCACCCCTTCGGCAAGATCGTGGTCGGCGCGCCGGGCGACCGGGTCGTCACCGAAGGTCGCACCTTCCTGGTCGGCGGCCGGCCGGTCGCAACGGCAAAGACAGCAAGTCGTCGCGGCGAGCCGCTCCTGCTCGGCCCGACCGGGGTCCTTCCGGCGGGATGCTACTTCGTCGCGACACCTCATCCCGACAGCCTCGACAGCCGCTATGCAGCGATCGGCTGGATCTGCCGGCCCCGCATTCTGGGTGTCGGGAGGGCAATCCTGTGAAGCGTGGCGCTCTCCTCGGGGCCGCAATTCTCGCGGCGACAGCCAACCCGATCCACGCGCGTGACTATGGCCAGCATGGCGCCGTCTTTCCCGTCATCGAGAAGGACCTGCTGGCAGTGATCCACGAGCGTCTGCTTACCATGAAGGCCTCAGGCGCGATCGATCGCGCCAACCTCCGGCTGGCGGCTCGAACCGAAGCGCGCGTCCGCCGCCCCGCTCGGGTCCCCGGGATCGCCGCTGCGACCAGCACCAGGCGCTGGACGATCGACCCGACCATCATTGTCGCCACGGATTTGCGCGATGCGCGCGGGACCGTGATCGTGGCCGCCGGAACCAGGGTCAATCCGCTCGACACGGTGCCCTTGCGCCAGAAGCTCGTTTTTTTGGACGGGGATGATCCCCAGCAGCTGGCGTGGGTTAGAGCGCACACGACTGCGCTCGGTGCCAAGCTGATCCTGGTCGGCGGCTCGCCCTTCGATCTGATGAAGGCCGAGCAGCGTCGCTTTTATTTCGACCAGGCGGGCACGCTCACGCGGCACTTCTCCATCCGCGCCGTTCCGGCGCTGGTCGAGCAGCAGGGCCGCAGGCTGTACGTGACGGAGTTCGCGGTGCGTGGCGCGAAGGTTGAGCGGAAATGATCTCGGTGCCCCCGAACCGCCAATGGCTCGAGCAGACATGGGCCCGCGCGGCGCGCCGGCGCAGCCTGCGTCTCGGCATTCTGATTGTTCTGCTGGTCGCTGGGATCGCCGGCCCGAGCAGGGCAGACGCGGCGGGTACGCCCGGCCGGTGTACCGGACGCTTCGTCAATCCGGTCACCGACATCTGTTGGAGCTGCCTGTTCCCGATGTCGGTGGGCGGCCTCAATATCTGGCCATCGCTCGCCGGCCGGCCCGACACCGACAATCCTGACCTGCCGGTCTGTGCGTGCGGGCTTCGGCTCGGCATCGCCATGGGCTTTTGGGAGCCGGTAAGGCTGGCGGACGTCAGCATGAAGCCCTGGTGCTTCGTCAATCTTGGCGGAATGAAGCTCGATCCGGGGTTCGACATCGGCTTCAAGACGATCGCCGGGCCGAGCGCCGTCGGCGGAAAGGCGCAGAATACGAGCGGCTGGCATGTCCATTGGTACGCCTATCCGCTGATCTATTGGCTCGAGATCGTCACCGACTTTCTGTGTCTCGAGAGCGGCTCGATCGACATCCTCTACATCACCGAGATCGACCCGCTCTGGCAGGACTCTGAGCTGACCGCGCTGATCAACCCGGAAGCGGTGCTGTTCGCCAACCCGTTGGCGCTCGCCGCCTGCGCCGCCGACTGCGTCGCCGCGACCGCGCGCCTGCCGACCGACCCGCTCTTCTGGTGCGCGGGGTGCCAAGGCATCATGTATCCGTTGAACGGCAACATCGCGGCGTCCATCGGCCATGTTCAGGCGAGCCGGCTCGCGCTCGCGCGCTTCGCCTATAAGCTGCATCGCGAGCTCGTCGCATGGGGCACGATGGGCTCGAAAGGGCTGTGTGGCAAATATCTGATGCCGGTGATGCGCAAGCAGCAATACCGGTTCCAGGCGACGAACCCCAATCCGCAGACCGGCGGGCGCTACGCCTGCGCACCGATCGGGGCGTCCACGACCTTCATGTCGGCCGGCCAGGTCTATCCCGCGATCGGAGAGGATATGGGGTATCTCGTCTGGCGCAAACGCAATTGCTGTGTGCTGTGATGCGGACCGCCATCCTTCTGGCGGCGGGCGCCGCGGCGACCTTCGGAGCAGCGCTGGCGTTGAGCACCGGCCTTGGCGCCCAGACGGTGGATCGTCTCGATTTGAAATCTGTGCGCGAGCGCGCCCTGATCGACCCTGAGGCTGCGGCTCTGTTCGAGCAGCAGGTCGCGCGCCGCGGAGAGCGCTTTGCAGCCGAGGCAGCCGAGCTCGCTTCGAAAGCCAAGGCTGGTCAGGTCCGTCTTGGTGCACGCGCGGGTCGGCCGCGAGGCGGCGAGGTCTTCGACTTCGATGCGATGGTGGCCAGCGCGAGTGCTTCGGCCAGCAGCGAGGTCGACGATCTGCCTCGGCTTATCGCCTTTGCGAGCCTCTCGATGCCCGAGGTGGCGCTGCGGCAGATGATTGCGGATGTGAGCCGCGCCGGGGGTGTGGTCGTGTTCAGGGGCTTTCCCGCGAACAGCGCCAAGCGGTTCACCGCCGGGCTGGCGAAGCTGCTTCCGCAAGGGTCGGTGCGCGCCAATGTCGGCATCGATCCGCGCCTGTTCCGGGCTTTCGACGTCCAGGTCGTGCCGACCTATGTGCTGACGACCGGCGGTTTCGATCTTTGCGATGGCTTCGACTGCCGAACCGCCGTGCCGCCGCATGATCGGATCGCCGGCAACATGACCCTCGATTATGTGCTCGCAACGGTTGCGGGCGGTGCAGGTCCGGGCGCCCAGGCAGCGCGCATCTATGCCGATCGAGTGAGAGCGCGGCCGTGATCCCGCGCCATCTCATGATCATCCTTGCTATCGTGCTGGGGCTGATGGGTGGCCTGGAAGCCACCGCTACTGGCCAGACCACCGGCGCCGCTAAGGCCGACGGCAAAGCGTTCGCCAACGAGGTTGCGGGCAAGGCGCAGGCGGCCTCTCGCACGGCACCGACTGCCGACACCGTGCCCCACTTCTCGACCACCGCACCTCAATCGTCGCTGTTCGACAATCCCGACGCGATCGGCGCGCAAGCGGGTGCGGCCGCGGCGAGCAACGAGGGCTATCGCGCGATCCGCTCTTCGATCGACAACCGGCCGCGCATCGCGCCTGTCGACATCGAGGCGACGATCGCGCGCTCGCAGGCGATCTCGAACGACCCAGCGACCTTTGTCTCGGGCATGGGGATCAGCGGCGGGCAGGGCGGCTGCCGCGAGCTGCCTCCCTCAATGACGGGCGCGGGCTTCTATGAAGCGACGTGCAACAGCGGCGTGGCGCTCAGCCAGACCGTCGAGAGCTGCACCATCCCTCTCAATGTGACCGTCACGCGCACCACCCGCTATCGCTATTGGTGCAGCGACTTCGACTGGGAGCGGAACGGCGTCGACGACTGCGCCTTGGTCTATCCCGCTGGATGCGAGCTGACCGGCACCCATCCGGGTCGCTGTCTGCAGGGCACGCCGCAGAACTGCGTGGAGCCCGGCGAGCCTGTCTCGGAGCTGCTCTGCGAGCGCCAGGCGCCAGGCGCGACGCTGCTCGGCACCGAGCAGAAAGTCGCCATCGCCGAGGCACGCGACGAGAGCGCATGCTCAGGCCTGGCCGATGACGCGTCCTGCACCGCATCGCCCGAGACCTGCACGTCCAGCGACCCGGTCACCCGCATCATTGATGGAGTAGCCGTCACAAGGCCATGCTGGGCTTGGACACGCAGTTTCGACTGCAACCGGAAAGGCGCCGCGCAGGATTGCGGCGATCTCGAAAACAATCGTGCCTGCAGCTTCGTGCGCCAGGATTGCCTCACCGAGGAGGAGCCTTGCCCGACCTTGGAGCGCGTCTATCGCTGCCCGCTGCCGGACCGCGCAGCCCAAAAGCAATATATCTGCGACGGCGACATCTACTGCGTTGGCGGCGAGTGCGAGACGATTGCCCGCGAAGCCAATGCCGAGTTCGGCCAGGCAGCCGTCGCGCTGAACGCCGCCAGACAGGCAGGCCGCGAGTTCGACGAGAACACGCTGAGCCTGTTCAAGGGCGAGCGCCAGACCTGCAAGAAGGCGGTCTTCGGGCTCCTGAACTGCTGCGCCGGCAAGGCTTTCCCGCTTATTCCCTATGGCCAGCTGCTGGTCGCGCTCGGATGCAGCCGCGAGGAGATCCTCCTCCATGAGCGCGACGCGCAGGGGCTGTGCGCTTATGTCGGCAGCTACTGCTCCGACAGCGTGCTCGGCGTCTGTGTCACCAAGCGGAAGGCCTATTGCTGCTTCGAGTCAAAACTGAGCCGCATTCTCCAGGAGCAAGGCCGGCCGCAGCTGGGCCTTGGCTGGGACAAGCCCAAGCGCGAGACCTGCCGCGGCTTCACCCTGGATGAGTTCGGTCGCCTCGATCTGAGCCGCATGGATTTCTCGGAGATCTTCGCCGAGTTCCAGGACGCCGCCAAGCTCCCCGATGAGCTCCAAACGGTCGCCGACATTCAGCAGAAAATCGAAGACTTCTACGCTCTGAACGGGCCTCGGAAATGACGCCGTTGCTGCTCCTCGCGATGCTGGCCGCAGAGGCGGCGTCGGCCGCTCCGCCAGTCGTCGAACCCGTCGCCGCTGCCAGGACGCGGAGCGACAACGATTTCTATTGCGGCGAGCGAAAGCTCGGTACCTGGTTTTATTGCGAACGGCCGCGGGCACCCGCGACCGAACCAACCACGCCAGCCCCGACAGCGGTGGAACAGCTCGATGCCGTGACGACGGAACTGCGCGAGCTGAAGGCGAGAGCGATCCTCGATCCGACACCTGAGAACGTGACCGCCTATATCCGCTACCAGCGCGCGCAACTGGACCGGGCGAGCCTGTTTGGGGATGTCTGGCAGCGGGCGATCTGGCAGACACCCGAGCTCGACTACACGCTCCAGCGGCCCGTCGGCACGGTGGCGAAGCAGCAATGGCTCGACCAGCGCAAGGGAGAGCGGGCGCGGGCGCTCGATCAACTCGGCACGCGCTACGGTCTTTTCTACTTCTTCGCGCAGGGCTGCGGCGCCTGCCGGGTGATGTCCCCGATCGTCAAGGCGGTCGCCGACACGCACCGCCTCACCGTGCGCGCGATCTCGACCGATGGCGGGCCGTCCGAGACGTTCCCGAGGTACACGGTCGAGACCAATCAGCGCGCGGCGATGGGGCTCACGGCCAAGGTCACGCCGGCCGTGGTGCTGTTCGACAGCGTTACCCGCAAGGCCCTGCCCATAGGCTATGGCGTAATCGCTGCCGACGAGCTGATGGACCGCATCTTCCTCCTCACACAGCGAGAGCCTGGCAGTGACTATTGATCACCCGCAGCTTGCAATCCGAGCACTTCGCGCAGGAGCAAACAGCTCGAATGGGAGTGGAAACCGCCGAAAACGCCTGAGGCTCGGCGCGGCGCTTGCGCTCGCCAGCCTGGTGCCATCAATCGTGCCAACAATGCCTGCCCAAGCGAGTGTCGCAAGCGCGATGGACGACTTCATGCGGGATGCCGGCGGCGCCGCGAACGTGACCGGCCCGAGCGCCTTCCAAGGGCAGTCGGCGGGCTATTACAGCCTGGGTAATGTCTGGACGCGCTTTCCGCAGAAGACGACCAACCTCGTCAATCTGCAGCTGCCGTCGGCGCGGGCGGGCTGCGGCGGCATCGACCTGTTTGCGGGCTCCTTCTCCTTCATCAACGCCGCCGAGATTGTCGCGATGCTGAAGGCGGTGGCGAACAATGCGGTTGGCTTTGCCTTCAAGCTGGCGATCGACACCGTCTGCCCGGAATGCTCAAAGGTCATGGATGAGTTTGCGCAAAAGGCGCAGATGATGAACGCCTTGAACATCTCGAGCTGTGAGACGGCGCAGGCGCTGGTCGGCTCGGTCTGGCCGAAGGGCGATCTCGCCGACAAGGCCATCTGCGAGGCGATCGGCAACTCAGAGGGCATCTTCTCTGATTATGCCGCCGCCAAGCATGGCTGCGGTAACAAGGGCGAGCGCGCGTCAACCCTCGGCAAGGCCGATCCGGCCAAATGGGATGCGGTCAACTCGGCCGTGCCGCGCAACTACACCTGGACAGTCCTCAAAGGCTCCAAATTCTTCAACGCGGGCGGCAGCTTCGACCGGGAGCTTGCCGAATATGTGATGACCATGGTCGGTACGATCATCTACGTGCCACCGACTGACAGCGATCCCGGCCGCTTCCAGCCGATCACAGGCGATACCTCATCCACGCTCGTGACAGCGCTGCTCGACGGCGCAAGCGCCGGCCAGGTGCAGGTCTATCGCTGCGACACCGAGGACAAGTGCCTCTCGCCAACACTCAGCTCGCTGAGCGTGCCGCAGTCCAAGGCAATCCGGCCGCGCGTGACGGCGCTGATCGACGGCATGGTGGCTGCAATCCGTGCTGATACTGCGATCACCGCTGAGCAGAAGGAGCTGCTCCAGCTCGCGTCCATCCCGCTCTACAAGATCCTGACGGTCCAAGCTGCCTATGCGCGGGGGCTGTCGACCGACGACCGGGCGACGCTCGCCGAAATCGCCTCGATCGATCTACTCCACGCGATCCTCGACCAACTGATGAGCGAGGTCGGCAAGTCGAAGGCGAGCTTCATCGCGGCCGACGAGGCGAAGCTCGCCCAATGGACGGCGCAGATCAACGTCGCGCGGACCGCTCTTGCCGACAGGCAGCAGACCACACAGGCCCGCGTGACCGCGATCATGCAGATCATTCAGAAGACGCAGTTCCTGGAGAATGTGCTCGCGACCTCGATGAGCCCCGGCATGGCGGCCTCGCTCGACTGGTCGCGGGCCGTCAATAATCGCGGATTGAACTGACGCTTCGCGCGGCCGCCGGGGCGCTCGCCTCGTGCGACGGGCGATGCTCCCGAACCGGACAAAGACCATGAGCACAGTCGAGCTCTTCACGATCGGCGGCGGCGAATATGTCGTCAATGTCCTGAACGCGGTCGCCGCCTGGACCGGGTCGGGCGGCTACAAGAGCCTCATCCAGGTCGTGATGGTCATGGGGCTCGCTTATGCGGTGCTGATCGTTGCGTTCAATGCCGACTGGCGCGCCTGGCTCAACTGGTTCCTGCAGGCCACGCTCATGTACATGGTGCTCATGGTGCCGCGCATGGACGTGCAGGTTACCGACCGCATCAACCCGAACCTCGCCCCGGCCCAGGTCGCCAATGTGCCTATGGGGCTGGCGCTGATGGCGAGCTTCACCAGCCAGGTCGGCGACTATCTGGTCCGCTCTTCCGAGCTCGTCTTCGGACTGCCCGGCGACCTCAACTATAGCCGCAACGGCATGATCTACGGATCGCGCCTGTTCGAGGCGACTCAGTCGCTGCGCATCCGCGATCCCGAGTTCGCGGCCAATCTCGACGAGCATTTCCGCCAGTGCGTGTTCTATGATGTGCTGCTCGGTCGCATGTCGATGCAGACGCTCGCCAATGCGAGCGACATCTGGACGGTGATCGGTCCCGGCAGCCAGGCGCGCGCGCAGCGCTATCTCACGCGAGACGGCTCAGGGGCGGTCAGCTCGACGATCGAAACCTGCCGGGACGCCTATGCACGGCTGAGCGGTCAATGGACGGTGATGACGGACGATCTGGGGCGGGTCTTCGGCCGGCAGCTCTATCCCAAACAGAGCGCCGAGCTTGCCAGGGCCAAGCTCTTCGCCGACTTGCCCGTGGCGTATCGATATCTGACCGGTATCTCGGCGTCCGCCAGCGAGATCCTGAAACAGAGCCTTGTCGTGAACGCGATGGGGCAGGCGATGCACGGAATGGCTGGCGCGTCGGGCGCTGGCAGCGTCGACGTCTATGCCCAGACCCGTGCCGAAATCCAGACGCGCAAGACCTATGGCTCAATCGCGCACTCGGCCATGAAGTGGGTGCCGATCCTGAATGTCGTGCTGACGGTCGTCTTCTACGCCCTGTTTCCAGTGCTCTTTCCCTTGTTCCTGATGCCAAAGAGCGGCCCGATCGCGCTCAAGGGCTATTTGACCGGCTTCTTCTACCTGGCCGCCTGGGGACCGCTATATGTCGTCCTGCACATGATCCTGATGCTTAAAGGAGCAGGGGAGCTGGCGGCGGCCGGCGGCTCTAGCGGGCTCACGCTGGCAAGCTTCACCGGCATGCGCGACGTCAACGACGATATCGGCCTGCTGGCGGGCTATCTCGTCGCCTCCATCCCGTTCCTCGCGGGCGGCATCGCCAAGGGCGCGCTGGCGATCTCCAGTCATGCCACCAGCTACCTGAACCCCTCGCAGAACGCCGCCGAGGAGGCCGCGCGGGAAGCATCGACGGGCAATATCGGCGTCGGTAACGTCAGCTTCGACAATCAGACAGTGCAGACCCGTCAGCATGATCAGTGGAGCCAAGCGCCGAGCTTCACCTATGGCGCGGCTCAGACGCGCAGCTTCAACGACACCGGCACGCTCTCGACCAGCTTCCCGACCAACAGCACGCTCGAAGTCCCCGTCTCCAAGCTGCCGTTCGCGCCGCAGGTCACGCAATCGGTGGCCACTGAAGCCGCGCGCGTTGCAAGCGAGACCCGCACCCGCGGCGAGACGCTGTCCAATCAGGCAAGCGAAAGCGTCAGCAACGCGATCAGCCAGTTCAACGAGTTTCGGCGTGCCGTCAGCACCGATCAGTCGGTTGCGAACAGCTATGGCGCTGAGGACCGTTCCAACATCACCAGCAGCTTCAACGAGGTCGATCAAGCATCGCGCATGCTACAGAGCCGGTTCGGCCTTCGCGCGGAAGTGGCGGACTCGATAGCGACAGAGAAATTCGTTACCGGATCAGCTGGTCTGAAAGCGGGCGTGGGAGGAAGTCTTGGCGTCCTCTCCGGTGGTATTTCTGCCAGTGGCAGCGCCGGGATGTCTAAAAGGTGGACCGGTAGCGACACTGCGTCAGTCTCTCGGGAAAGCTCGAGTATCCAAGACGCGCTGGAAACATGGTCCGTCAATCACGGCTGGGCGGAGAACCGTGACGCGTTCAATCGCTCCGTCTCGACGAGTTCACGCTCAGATGTGTCGAGCAGCGCATCGGGGATCAGTTCCAGTATCACAGAGGCGCAGAGCTACAGCAGGGAAGCCCGCCGCTTCTATGAAGAGGCGGATCGACTGGAGACGCGTTGGTCGACCCGCGACGGGGAAGGGGTGAGTGGCTCGCTCAATACGAGTGACGCGTTCCTCTCGTTTGCACGCTCGGAGATCACAAATACGCCTCTGATGTACAGCGAGTTCGATCCCGCAAACGCGACACACTGGCACAGTGCCGATCCGCAGATCGCAATGGAGCGCGATCTACTCATGTCGAAATACGTCGAGCATGTCGGTACCGACATGCGGGCTGAAGTCGAGGAGCGTCTCGCCACTCCGAATGCGAACGGATTGGCTCGACCGGCGGCGTTAAGCGGCCAAGATATCCGGGCAAGCGGTGCCGCTTCAGCGGAGTCAGTGCCTACGCTAGGAGGCGCCACGGGAGACGGATCGTTGCTTGGTCGGAGCAATAACATCCGAACCGAAGTCTTCGACGCTCAGATGAGGGGCGCTGGGACGATCGAGCGGAAGAGGCAGATGCGAGAAGCGGAAACGGCTGGCGCTACCGAAGGCACCAACGATGGTGCCGGACGTGCCAGAGAATGGAGCCGGGAGATACCAGTATCTCCACTGAAGCGGGACTGAGCCTATTGCGCGAGCAAGTAGCCCCAGATTGCACCAATGCCGATTACGACCGCGACGATAAACCAGCGGTTCACGGGGTCAGCCCAGCTTTTACGCAGCAGATACGCGGTCGTTCGGTTCTCGTGCCACGCGCGGCTGTATTCGCGAACGCCATCAAAGCCGTCTTCCGACATCGGGCGCCGAAAAGCGGCGCTTTCGTTCTCCAGCGCACGCAGGCGATCAGCTTGAGCTTGGAGCTGGAGGTCAGTGGCGGGATCGGACATCGAGATCAGCCTTGATTGCTTCCGCGACATAGCGAAACGGCCTCCTTGCCGCGAGCAAAATACAACAAGCCGCGTCTTCTCTCCTCCAGGCTAGCTAGGTCTGGTTAGCGCCGCCCAGAGCCGCCATTCAGCAGGCCTCGGCCAAACTTCCGCTTCGCGCCCCAATCCCGGTCGTTCGAAGCAAAATCGAGTTTCCCAAAGCGGTCGCTCGTTCATGTGCACAGAGGACACCTGCTGCTCAGTTGGCCGGATAGGTGCGCCCAAGCTGTTCGTAGTTGTCCTCGCCCTCAGCGTGGACGCGCAACACCGCCGCCGCTGCCAGGGGCTTGCTTAAATAGAAATCGAACCCAGAGACGTTGGCAGGCGCACCGCGCTCGTGCGCGTAGGTAGCGACCACTGCTTTGGCAGCGGAAAAGGCGTCAGGTGTGACCGCCAGCGGCACTGCAACTTCGATCACGCGTCCGCGTCCGATCCTCCCAAGGAGATCGGCCGTCAAGCCTTCGAGGTGCGCGAAGTTGATGGACTCGCCGCCCCACTGTCGAAGCAGAGGTTCGACGCCGCCGTCATCGACCTCCTGTGGATCGGACGTCAGCCAGAACCGACCGGCGCGTGCGTCGGTACGGTCACCTTGCAACGGGCTGACTGCGAAAAGCGTGTCCGCTTCGGCCTGGCGGAGGTCACCGGCAGCGATGCGCCGATCGAGCCGGTCGCGCACAGCCGCGAGGGTTGCCGGTCGAATACCGGCCGCGATGACGGCAGCCACTTCGTCATCGGTCATTCGGGTGTGGAGCCATCCGCGGACAGTTCGCGAATCGAGGGCTGGCGTCAGCTCGTCAAGCAGAGCGCAATAGGCCGCGCCGAATGGATTAGACGGCATGGGCCCGCGCAGCGTCTGCGCTTCGCGTTCTTCCAGAGACGCCGGCTCTCGGTGAAGTAGTCGACGATCAGCCGGGCGTGATCGGCAAGGCGCTCTGCGAGTTGGTGACCAAAGGTTTCCTCGCTCCAGACGTCGATCGGCGCTTCGCTCACGAATCACCCTTTAAGGCGGGCTCCACAGGCCCCTCCGACAGGCGTGTGGCCAGATGACGCAACAGGGCGCGAACCGACTGAAAAATCTCGTTCGCCCGCTCTTCTTCGTAAAAGGTGCGGCTGTGCATCGCGTGATTGCGCCAAGCGTTCTTGATCGCGCGGAACTGCACAGCAGCCTCTGCCGCCCATTGCTCCGCAGCCTTACCGTGATCGCGGGCGCTGACAGCCCGCAGCTTCGACTCGATTTCGTTGAGTGACTTGTTCCAGTTGGCGCCCGCAGCCACACCTGCGTCGACAGCGAGGCATGACAGGGGCGTTTCCAGCGCCCGCATCAGGTGCATGACCGCGGCGGTCCAGCGTCCCGCCGCCATGCACCGCCCGGCTTCTGCAATGTCTTGAGCAGAGGACGGGAACGCACCGTCGACCGAATCCCCGAAGATCGAATGTGCTTGGTCATAGAGGTCGGCGCCCGAGGGTGTCATGACGAACAATGGACGTGCGTCGATCTCGTCGCGGAACGTGCGGAGCAGATACTCGAGTCCGCCGATCAGGTCGTCGAGACGCTCCTCATTCAGGAGCAGGCCGGCTGGTCGTGGCGGCGGCAGCCGCCGAAAGCATTCGCCGAGGTCACGCGCCGCAGCTGCGCATGCCACCATGCCCAGCTGTTCTGCGGCAGCGCGCATGACGGTCGCGCCGTCGGCCAGCGCCAAGATCTGGGCGGGATCGATAATCAGGATGTCGCCGGACTCGCGGACCTTGCTCCGCCCGATCTGGAGAAACTTGCAACTGCCGCCGATGAGCGAGGCGCTCGCGATAAGGTTGCCGGCTGGAAGTCTCTGCATGGATCGTCCTTAGCAGAGAATATCGAGGGAATAGCGGATCATGTCGTGCGGCTTGGCACGGGTTCTGCGTCTGCCCTACGACTGATCGATGCCCTTTTTCGAGAGCACCAGGTTTCAAGGCACGCTTTCCGGCCACGGCAGTAGCGTGGATATCGGCTTCGACGTTATCGTCGATGAGCTCGGCGTCCTTCAGCTCTCGCTCGACCGAATGCCCTTTTCGCGGGAAGCCTATGCGCTTCACGTCAACCAACGACCCGGTACGTCCGTCGATTTGATCCGCCTCGAAGGACGGTCGGAAGCGGGGCACGTCTTCCGCTCGGATAGCTTCCATATTTCCAGCTTCAGCCACGGATCGCAGGCGGGTCAGGAGCTGAGCTATCAGGGCGATTGCTACGACGCCGAGCTTGAACTTTCGCCGACCGAACAGCGCGAGCCGCATCGCGACGCTCGTGTCTGGCTGGTCAGGCAGTTCCGGACGTTCCGTCGCATCGCCCGAGACACGCCGCTCGGTCGGGTGATCGTGGGTGGTCCGCAGCAAGACAAGGAGGCGCAGGAACCGAGCGGATTCCTCGCCATCTATCGCCCGGAAGATGACGCCAGCCCGGAATGGTGGACGGAAAGCGAGCGGCTATTGACGCACGTCGCGCGCGTCCTGTCTTTTGCCTGCGATACTTATCTGCGGCCCGTGATCGAGCAGCGGTTCGAGGAGAGCGGTGCGACGGTCCGGATCGCTCAGCAGGGCCGGGCATCGCCGCCCTTCATGGCACCGTTCCATTTCCTGCATATGGAGCCGATCTTCGCGACTGCCTGCGACAGCTTCTTCACGCGGCATGACGCGATCGAGGATTTGGATGCCGCCATCCGCTGGCTGACCGCGCCTGTCGCCTATGACGAAAGCCGTCTTGTGAATGCGATGAGCGCGCTGGAGAACATCCTTGCACGATGCGGGCTGGACGAGGTCGACGCGTTCATGGGGTCGAGTGCATTCGGCCGGGTGGCGAGCCGGGTTCGCGCGCTGCTCCGCGAGATCGGCGTGCCCGACGGTATGGCGGGCAAAGTCCCGGAGCTGAACCGCCGTAGCTTGGGCGAGAAGGTTCAGGCCCTGCTTCAAACCCGCGGCATCGTGGTTGGCGATTTCCCCGACGACTGGCTGGCAATCGTCATCCGGCAGCGGAACATCATCGTGCATACCGGCGTATCCGGCGATTTCAGCGAGCATGAGCCAGACACGCTCGATCATACGATCTGGGTGCGAGAATTCATCTGCCGCATCATTCTGGAGCGGCTTGGGTTCGCCGGGGCCTATCGCAGCTGGCTGCATCACGACGAACAGCATCGCTATCCGGAGTGTATCCCGATGCAGGATTGGGTCCGTCTCTGCGAGTCGGAGGGCAGAGCACCTGGCTGATTTTGCTGGTGGCCGGTCAGTGGCCGAGGATGGTCTCCAAGCGGGCCTGGAGAACCTGAGTCAAATTCGCGCGACCTTCGCCATTATTCAGGTAACGCACAAAGCGCAGGTGCCGCAAATCGAACGGAATGTCCTGTTCGGTCTGGGTGATGAGGATCACCTCACGGCCCAGCGTATGGGCAATGCCCGCCTCGTAGAACACGTTGGGATTCCTGCCCGTGCAATCGCAAATCACGACGCGGGACCGATCGATGAGCGATACGACGTCTTGGATGATGGCAGGATTTTCCCAGATGTCGTCGGCACGACGGGCGCGCAGGCCAGCGCCCTCGGCGGCAGCTCGAATGCTGTCATAGACGGAGGCAAAGCCCGCATCGAACGGCATCATCACAGAGACGAGTTCGGGTTCGATCCGTTCGTGATCTTCGATCCGAAATACGGTGGGGCGCTGCCGACGCGGTCGGACCGTCCGCAGCAGCACGCGGTAGAGATCGACATCCTTGACCGCCCAGTGATTGCGGGAGAATTCGAAGTCCTGCGGCATGTCCAACGCCAACCGGTTGGCATGGATTAGGCTGTTCTCGAGCGGTGGGACGTCGGGGTCCAAGACGTAGTCGAACACGACTTCTCGGCCGACGATCCGGGTCCGGGCGATGGTTCCGACGCGGCAGACCTCGGCCCCGGTCCCCTCGTTCATGAACAAGCAGGGAAGGCGCGCGAGTGCGCCCAAGTCAGGCTGTCCGTTTTGGCTGAACTGATCGACGAGCGCTTGTTCGGTGTATTCGAACAGCCGCGCGAGCGGAAGGCTGCCCTGAACCTCGTTCCAATCGAACCAGCGCATGACGAGGTTGAACATGGCTAGACCGCCCTGAATCGAGGAGGGTGGGTCATCGCGACACGAGAAACACGCCGAGCGCGATCAACGGTGAGAGGATGAGAGCGATGTACAGGCTGAACTCCCAGGTCCAGCGCAGGGCATATTTGACGACAAGCGCAAAGTAGCGGAACCCGCGAATATCGAGGTCATCGGCGGACCGGATCATGAAGCGTTTATAGTCGATGTCTTTTTGATCGACCGGGATCGCTTTCAGGGCCTCGCTGTAGCGGTCGTTGAAGGCCAGCCGTTCGGCATCGGCCTGATCGATCGTGAGGGCCTGGAAGCGATTATAGAGCTCGGAGATCGCAAGCGCGCTTTGATGCATGCGTTCCGCGTCGCCGAGATAGTTCCGGGCGGTTTCAAGCAATGTGATAATGATTAGGAAGACCGAAACGACGACCCCGCCGAC
>SXGT01372899.1_pt1 | contig 15835 bp, 10 predicted proteins | sample 3176221 | NCBI WGS metagenome assembly SXGT01 (sample SAMN11356862, study PRJNA531348) | freshwater metagenome | isolation source: freshwater sample F1-120 | place: China: Fuxian Lake, Yuxi | collected 2017-12-25
AGTGCCGAAAGCGGATAGTAGATCATGGGCTTGTCGTACACCGGCAGTAGCTTCTTGCTCACCGCCCGCGTGATCGGGTGGAGCCGAGTGCCGGAGCCGCCGGCGAGGATAATTCCTTTAAGCGTCGTGGCCATGAGTCAGCCGAGGTCGTGGCGAATTGACGATCCGTGGAGATCACCCGTATGATGCGTATACCTAATTTTCCCTGTCGTCCAAATCCCAATTTGCGTTTTGCCTCCGGTGACCATCCATAAAACACTCATTCGCGTCGGCCACAGTCCCGATCCGGATGATGCATTCATGTTCCATGCCCTGGCAAACGGCAAGATCGACACCGGGACGTACGAGTTTCGCCACGAACTGGTGGACATTGAGACGCTCAACCAACGGGCCCAATCGGGCGATCTTGAGCTGACTGCTGTCAGCTTGCATGCATACGCTTACCTGAGCCACCTCTATATCTTGTGCTCCTGCGGCGCCAGCATCGGCGACGGCTACGGGCCGATGGTGATCGCCCGAGAGCCGATGACGCTTGATCAGGCGCGCCGGAGCGTGCTTGCCGTGCCGGGCACGCTGACGACTGCATTTCTTGCGCTGCAACTGTGCCTTGGAAAGAGTTTGCATTACGTGGTGGTGCCGTTCGACGAAATCATTGAGGCCGTCGAGCGCGGCGAATATCGAGGGCAAGCGATCAAAGCAGGTCTGATCATTCATGAGGGCCAGCTGACGTATGCGGACCGCGGATTGTCGCTCGTCGTGGATTTAGGCGTCTGGTGGCGGGAGCAGACGGGGCTGCCTCTGCCGCTGGGCGCGAATGTGGTTCGCAAGGATCTTGGCGTTGAGACCATTCGCGAAGTGAACCGGTTGCTCAAGCAAAGCATTGAGTACGGCCTGGCCCATCGCCGCGAGGCGCTTGACTACGCGATGCGTTACGGCCGCGACCTCAACGCCGAGCGGGCGGACCGTTTTGTTGGCATGTACGTGAATGACTGGACGCTCGACTTTGGCGAGCGCGGCCGCCAGGCCTGCCGGTCACTGCTCACAAGCGGCCACCGAGCGGGGATCATTCCCAAGCTGGTCGAGCCCGAGTTTATCGATGGCTGATCCACCTCCCCGACCCGAGCGCCCGAGCTTACCCGCGACCGATGAGAAGCCGCGTCACGGCAGTTGGCTGATCGTGTTGGTCGCATTACTGATGGCGATCGGTGGTTTGGCAAGTCTGATGGTGATGCCGCTGGTGAGTTTTATGCCGGTGATCGTACTGGCGATCTTCGGTTTTGTCGCGCTGCACTATTTCATTTGGGGCTGGTGGCTGTCGAACAATGTGCGCGAGGAAGATGAAGAAGATTCGCCATAGAGCCGCGACTGTTGGTCGCGCTGCCTTGGTTGTCGGTAGTCTTCACATTGAATCCCGTTTGCGTTCGTCGTCCTTAAGGCTCGCCAGATGAGCAATTGCCACCTTGGGCGAAATCGCCGGCACTCGTGACCTGGCAAAGTCCTTGTGATTGCGGGTAACGATGAAGTCTGCGCGTCCACTGACGGCTGCCGCAACCTGCATCGCATCCTCGAAGTCAGGCAAAATACGCCGGTTGGTTGCCAGCTTTCCATTTGATGTTGCAGCCGATGCTTGGCTGCTGATCGGCCGGCACTGGCTTGCCTGCGAGCACCGCATCGAGCGCGGCGCGCAGATCCTTGCCCGTCACGGGAATTCCGGAGTCAGGCCGGCTGCTGTCCATCTGCCCTCGATAGACAAGCTTGTGATTCTTGTCGAACACGTAAAAATCGGGCGTGCATGCCGCGGAGTAGGCTTTGGCAACTTCCTGCCTGTCGTCGAACAAGTAGGGGAACGTGTAGCCTTGTTTTTCAGCTTCATGCACCATCTGTTCGGGGGAGTCGGCCGGATAGTTGGCCACATCGTTGGAACTAATCGCCACGACGCCCACTCCCTTGGCTTGATACTCGCGAGCTAATGGGGCAAACGCCGGCGCCACGTGTTTCACAAAGGGGCAATGGTTGCAGAGGAATGCCACGAGCAGTGCAGGCGCGCCTGTGAAATCGTCGAGTGAGACGGTTTCTCCATCGACGTTCGGAAGCGAAAACGCCGCCGCTTGCGTGCCTAACGGAAGCATCGTGCTGGCAGTACGGGCCATGAGTTGGTCTCCTGTTCGGTGAGAGTGATTCGCACATTCTAGCCGATATCAAACGGATCGCGAGTACGTTGCGCCAGAGCGAGGGGGGATAATGAAGAGATTTGCGGAAGTTTGCCGCGCCGCCTCGCTGTTTCTCCCACTCTCCACGTCCCCCACTCCCCCACAGCTTTCCCGCTCATGGTCATATTGCCGCATAAACCCTATAATTCCTGACATGGCAGAATTCGAATATCACCCGTACTATCTGCAAGGCATCGAGTACTTTAACGAGTGCGATTTCTACGAAGCGCATGAGGTGTGGGAAGCGCTTTGGACGGACTACCAGGGTCCGTCGCGAAAGTTTTTCCAGGGACTGATCCAGGTGGCTGTGGGCCTACACCACTTTGGCAACGGCAATATCCATGGCGCGAAAAAGCTGTTTGCCACCAGCCGCAAGTACCTGGAACCTTATCGGCCAGATCACATGGGCTGCAATCTGGAAAAGCTGCTCGCAGAAATGGATCGCTGTTTTGCCGAAGTGAATGCCGCAGACGAACAGTTTCCCGAGATTGAAATCGATCCTGAATTGATTCCAGAAATTCACCTCGATCCGCCGCCGCCAGTCGATTGGAAGAAAGACCATGTGCCGTTTGAAAGGTACCATGAGAAGTGAGAGCAGGGTGAGATGATGGGCGGATGGCAGGTTGTCCCGCCCTCCCGTCGTGTCGTCGTCCACTTTGGCCCCAAGCATGCCCGACTCCGAAGATCTCAGTTTCGACGCCGACAACTTCTCCGGCAAGGCACGGCTCTTTCCCTTGCCGAACCTGGTGCTGTTTCCGCACGTCATGCAACCGCTGCATATTTTTGAGCCGCGCTATCGGGCGATGATGGAAGAGGCGATTGAGACGGACCAGCTCATGACGCTCGCCCTTTTTGCCCCGGGGTGGGAAAATAACTACGAAGGCCGGCCGCCGCTGTTGCCGATGGCGTGCCTCGGGCGCATCGCCACGCATCAGCGATTGCCAGACAATCGCTTCAATTTACTCCTCTTGGGACTCAAGCGCGTGCGGATGGTGCGCGAGTTGCCGCCCGTCAAATTATTCCGTGAGGCGCAAGTCGAAATCTGCGAAGACATCTATTCCAGCGCCACCGCTCCCACGCGTGGAGGTTTGCAAAAGCAACTCGTTGATTCCTTCAAGAGCATTCTGCCGACGCTGGGGGAAGCGCAGCAGCAGGTCGACGAGCTGTTGGGCAACAACGTGCCGTTGGGCGTGCTGACCGACATCGTCAGCTACACGCTCGACCTGGGCAGGTCGCTCAAAGAGCAGCTCTTGCACGAGTGCAATGTCGACCGCCGCGCCGCCCTGCTCGTCGATTTTCTGCAGAAGGGGGGCAAAGTCCGCGCTCTGGGCCGCGCCGGCTTCCCCCCCGAGTTTAGCGTGAATTGAACGTATTCGGGCAGCGGAGTCAGGAATGATTTACAGGGCGAACGATCGAGACGAACCTCAGAGAAAAGTCTGACACAGACCGGGGGGGGATCAAATCGAGTAGAATCGTCGATGCCTGACGAATGTTTGATTAGTCCTCTCAACCGCCCGGAACCGCGTGCGTGTGGATCTTCGTCGCACTGCTGACTTTGCTCATCTTTGTCACGCTTGTGGGGCATGGCATTTGGGTGTTGTTGGCGACAATCTTCGGGGGCGAAGCGTCGTCGCGCCGGCCTGCCCCGAAATCGTCCAGGAAACTTTGCCCGCGCTGCGAGTCGCACCTCGTTGCGGAAAAATGCGGAGTCTGCGATTGGCCGGCCGTCCTTCCGCGGGAGGCGCTGCGCGACTCGGCGCTGCGCGAAACTCTACACATTCTGGCGCGCTTCCGCGACAACAAACTCATTGACGGTGCAACCTTTGCTCGTGTTGCAGGGCTGCTCCGCGCAGAGCTCATTGGCCAGTCGCAACCAAAAACGGCCGCCCAGCCGGCGACGTCCACGCCTCAGGCGGTGGTTTCCAAGGATTCGACCGACGTCGCCGACGACGTGCCGACGCTCGAAGTGATGGCGCCGGCGATTCCGCACCCCACGCTGAGAGCGATTCCTCCGGCGCTGTCCCCCGAGGAGCGGGTACGTCAGTATACGACTCGTCAGGTGCGGCTCGCTGCCGAGCCGAGTCCGCCGGCGCGCCACAAGCCTCCGCGGCGCCAGAGGACCGATCTGCTGGCCGCGTTCATGGAAGAGAAGAACATTCGCTGGGGTGAGTTGGTCGGCGGATTGATGATCGTCGGTTGCTCGATTGCCCTGGTGATCAGTTTTTGGGCCAAGATCGCCGAGCGGCCGTTTCTCAAGTTCTTCGTATTCAATGGTGTGACGGCGGCCCTGTTTGGCCTCGGACTGTATTCGCAGCGGCGCTGGAAATTGCGGACCACCAGCGAAGCGCTGCTGATCACGGCATCGCTGTTGGTGCCGCTTAATTTCCTGGCCATCGCGGCGTTTGCTCGGGACGCAGCCGCTAGCGGCCTGCTGACGATCGTCGGCGAATTGATCTCGATCGCCCTGTTTGCCGTGTTACTCAGCAGTGCCGGAAAGATCGTCGTGCCTGGCGGAGCGTGGCCCTTGATGACGGGAACGCTCGCGCCGTCGATATTGATGTTGCTAGTCCGCCGGTTCGTCGGCCCGGAAAGCATGTCGCTCGCGGCGGAGCTGTTTGGCTGGACGATGGTGGGCGCGTACGCCGCGATCCATGCCTTTGCCGCCCGAAATTCGCACGCCGGGGAAGATCCATCGGCGGAATCAAGCGTTCCATCGGTCTTTAAATTGCTCGGTATTACGACATTCGCCACGTTTCTTGCGATGGCCTTGCTGATCGATCGCATGGGCGATCTGTCGAAGGCGTTTCAAAGGTTTTCGCCCCTGGTTTGCGCCGCCGGTTTGACCCCCTTGGCCGTTGGCCTTTTCGTGTGGCAACGCTGGAATTTCGCCTTTGAGCGGTCTGCCTCGCCGTCAGAAGGCGCAACTTCCGCGATACCGACTTCCAACCCCATTGCGTATCGCACCGCGGGGCTAAGTATTGCGGTAGCCGGTGCGATGCTGCTCGTGGCCGGCGTCGTGATGGCCTGGCCCGAGCCGCTGCGTCTGGCGGCCACATCCGCGATCGCCGCAGCGACGCTCATTGCCGTGGCGTTTATGATGCGGTTGCCGCAAGCACATTTGGCGGCCATGCCGTGCCTGGTTCTCGGATATCTTGTGGTTTGGCACCGGCTGCGTGGCCATCTTTCCTGGCATGCGACGGATCCCGGGGAAACGTTCGGGGTCCTGGCTTCCGGCGAGAGTGGACAAGCGATGGTGCCGATGGTGCTGGCGCTTGCGGGCATTGCATGGGCGCTGCGCAAAATTCATCAAGCTGCGGACAGCCGGTTTCTCGCATGGGGCGCGATGGGCGTCGCGGCGCTGAGCATTGCCGCACTTACGTGGTTTGGCTTTGGCGTTGCAGGCGACCCGCTGCAGGTCGCGGCGTTCTACGGTCTGTATGCGCTCGCCGCTTATGCCGCGGCGGATCGATTCAAGAGCCCCGCCGCGCTTTGTGCCGGCGCGGGTCTGTTGTTTGCCGCCGTCGCTCAGGCCGTGGCGGTTAACTTCGCGTCACGCTACGAGCTCGCCTTGCCGTGGGCCACCGTTTTGCTTGTCGATGCCGGCCTGATGGCCGTTACGGCCACGGTTCTCACAAGAGTGGGGGGGTCGGTTCGACGTGATCAGTTCGCGCCAATGCTCCTCGCCGCCGTAGCATTGGTTTCGATCGGTGCGATGACGCTGCTTGCAGCGGCCGTTGCATTCGCGTCGCCATCGGCCGTCCTCTGCCCCCGGTTTTTCGCACTTGCGGCTATTTGGTTTTTGATCGCCTGGACCGAGCGATCTGCATTTTGCTTTTCGGCATTCAAGGCGTGCCTTGCGGTGGCCGTTTGGTTTGGCGTGGCGAGCCGGCTGGAAGTCCGCGACTGGTTCCGCGCGTCGGTTCACCCCTGGCTTGATCCGTGGACCATCACGGCGGAGGGAATCGCGCTAACGCTATTTTGCTTGGGTTGGTTCGTGGTGCGCGGTTGGAGTTCCGCCCTTCGGCGGTTTGAGCCGCCTCAAGGCGGAACTCCGGCATCTCGTGTCGAAACCGCGCTCTTGCGATTGGTGCTCGTCGCCTGCACGGCCGTTGCCGTCTATGCCGCGCTGCCGGGCGTGGCCCAGGAACTTTCACCGCGGCTGGCGATGCCGGGCGCAACGTTTGCTACTCGGGTCGTGCCGCCGATTGCCGAATTTGAGATCGCCGGCATTCCACACGATCACGCGCGAGGATCGTTCGTCTGGATTTGGCTGGCGCTGGTGGTGATCGCGCTGGTGGTGGAGCTCGCCGTCCGGAACGCATCATGGAATATGCTCGCGGTGATGCTGGTCGCTTCGCTGGCGTGCCCGCTACTGGCAAGCGGATGGCAAGTCGACGTCGCGTCAGCTTCCGCGCTGCGATGGCTGGCCGCAGGATTCCTGCTGGTGACTTCGTCAATCATCTGGTACCGGCATCGGCTCTCGGCGATCGCCGGGCGCTGGAACTGGCCGCGATCCGCCAGGTGGCAAGAACCGTCGCACGACGCTTCGGCCGCGATCCTTGCCGCCTTCGTGCTTTCGCTCCTGCCGCTCGTGGCAATGGCCGTCTACGTGGGCGGCGCGGCCACAATGCGGCATCCGCCGGCTGCGGATACGCAGTGGTGGTTTCTACCGATGGCTTGCGTATTCGTGGTTGCCGGAATTGTCGCGGTTGTCCTACGCGCGCTCGTGGGCTCCGGCAGTGCCACTCGGACAGTGGCTGGGCAGGCCGGCACATTGCTGCTCATCCTTGGCGTTACGCCACTTGTTGCCGTCACCTTGTTTGTCGTTGCTGCGGCGCTCAAGCAAAGTCCCATCCTGGGCCCCGATCCGAATTCCTGGTTCGCGCGGGCCGGGCTGGCGACGTCCTACGCTGTGCCCGTGCTGGTCACGGCGCTGACGTTGATTGGCTACGCCGTTCGCGAACGATCGTCGCGTTTCGCCCTGGCGGGCGGGCTGGTGCTCAACCTGGGTGTGATGGCCGCATATTTGCTTGCGGTCGCCAAGACGGGATTGAAATTCGACACCATCCTGTGGGTTCGTCTTGCGCAGTTAAACGCCATCACGTCGGCCGGCTATGCACTCGCATGGATCCTCGTTCCCAGGCTCCGCCTGGGACTGCCCTGGCCCCGAGCCTCTGCCTCGACGATTTGCGCGGCAGCGCCTCGCATGCAGCCCATTTCCAGGCAGAGCCCGGGAATGAGCGAGCTGCTCATCACGCAAGTCTGCATTCCGGTCTCGCTCAACTTGCTGGTGCTGGTGCCCACCTGGCTGGCGATTTTCTGGAACCCATCGCTCGCCTTGGAACTTGCGCCCATCGGCGACCTCGGGGGTTGGGGGGCGGCAGGGCTGGCTCTGGCGGCGGTGGTCGCCATTCGGGCTGGCTCGCGAACACAAATCACGGCGAGTGAGTGGTTCATCGTTTCGTGCGCGCTCGGCACCGTCGCGGCCGCGTTTCTCGGTAGCTCTGCCGGCACATCCTGGAGCGCCTTTCGCGCGCTGCTGGTGTTCCACATCATCCTCATGGCGGCGTTGGCCGCGGGTGCCTGGCTCGGTGAACATTGGCTGCGAACTCGCCTCCCTCTCCACCGGCGCAGGCACCCAGAGGGTACCTGGGGCCAGGGTGAGGGGGCTGGATTTTTGGAGCAGGAGCGCCCTCACCCCCAGTCCCTCTCCCTCGAAGCGAAGGAAAGGGGAGTCATTGCGCCGGCCTTGGTCTGGCGACGCCAGATAGGTCGCAGTGCCACCTTGGCTTCGCTACCCGCTGTGGCCCTTGCGCTGCGAGCGCTTCTTGACGATCCGCAAGCGCCGTGGTGGTCGTTGGCCGCGCTCGTCGCGGTGGCCGTTTTGACGAGTGCCTTCGGCTGCCTATTGCTGCGGCGTGGGTTGTTGCACTACGCGGCAACATGGATCGTGCTGGCAGCGCTCGGCTGGTGGTTGTATGAAGGCCCCAAGCTGGTCGGAATAGGGACGACGCGGTTTCTATTCGGTTTCGCTCAGATCTTCGTGATTTCGCTAGCGCTGCCGGCCCTCGTGTGGACGCTGCTTGAAAACTGCTTTTTTCGTCCGGCGGGCGATCTCGCGACACGCACGCAACTGCCGCCGGTTCAGCGGTTGGCTGTGCGCGCGTCGCTTGCGGTCTTCGGGCTCCTGTTGGCGATCAGCTTATTCGCCGATCTCTCAGATGAATCCGCCGCGGTTTCCCTCATCGGTCAATGGCTGGCCCTCGCGGCAATCGCTGTGGGAGCGACAGCCTTGCTTTGGGACGTTCGCGCACGTGACGCCGTGGCGATGCTCTATGCGATGGGTTTACTCGCGGCGGGCACGCTGCTCGACTCGCTCGATCTTGACTCGCGCTGGATGTTGTGGCTGGGCACGATCACGCTTGCCGCCTACGCCCTGGCGACCAGCTTTCTTTGGAGTCGCCGCGTTGGCCTGCGCGAGCTCGGCGATTTGCTGCACGTGCCCCGCACAGGCGACGAACCCTATGCCCATTTGCGCTGGCTCGTTGCCGTGAACTGTTCGCTGGCCGCGATCGTGGTGGCTCTGACGTTCGCGATCGAGCTGACCTACGCCGAAGCCTCGTTGCGATCGCTTGTATCCAAAACGGTGCTGGCCTGCGCGGTGGCGGTCGGGCTCTTGGCACGCGGCGAGCGTCGCACCAATTTGCAGTTCGCCGCGTTGGCTCTGGGTGCGGTCTGGGCGATTGCGCTGGCATGGTCGCCGCTTGATCCGGCCACGACAGGGGGCCTGCTCAATCGATCGGTTGCCGTTGCCGCCGCGCTCGGCGCGATCGTGGTGATTTATGGCGTCGGCTTCGGCAAACTTCTGCCGAGCGGCAGTGAGTGGCTCTCGGCGGCGCTGCGGATCGTGCCGGTGCTGATCGTCGCTGCCGGCGGCACGCTGCTATTTGTCTTGGGCACAGAAAGTGCGATGTTTGCCAGGCACGGCGAAGTGGTCATGGCATGGCCCGCGATCGTGCTCGTGGCATTGACGCTCGTCGGCCTGAGCGGCGCAGCGCTCGCCGCCGCATTACTGCCCGGCCGCGACCCGCTCGGGCTGAGCCAGCGCGGCCGTCAAATGTACGTGTATGCTGCCGAGATTTTGTTGGCGCTCTGCTTCGTCCACATACGATTGACGATGCCGTGGCTGTTCCACGGGTTCTTTGCCCAATATTGGCCGATCATCGTGATGCTGATCGCGTTTCTGGGGGCGGGCGTGGGCGAGTGGTTCCGCCGCCGCGGTCAGACGGTGCTCGGTGATCCGCTCGAGAAAACCGGCGCGATGCTGCCTCTGTTGCCCGTAATGGCATTCTGGATGCTGCCGACGACGCGGGTGGATTACTCGCTGTTGCTGTTGGCGGTCGGCCTGCTGTTTGCTGGCCTGTCGGTGGCTCGCAAATCATTTGGCTTCGGCGTCCTGGCAGCCATCTCGGCCAATGGCGGCTTGTGGTACTTCCTCAACCGCATAGAAGGTTTCCGCCTGCTCGAGCATCCGCAGCTCTGGCTGATTCCGCCTGCCCTCTGCGTGCTGGTGGCCGCGCACATCAACCGCAAGCAGCTGACCGACGCACAGTTAACGACCATCCGTTATGCCTGTTCGATGATGGTGTACGTTTCGAGCACGGCCGACGTGTTCTTGAACGGCGTTGCCCAGAACCCATGGCTGCCCGTGGTGCTGGCCGCGATTTCTCTGGCAGGCATTTTTGCCGGAATTCTATTCCGCATCCGAGCGTTCCTCTTCCTGGGTGTCGTGTTCTTACTCCTAGCGCTGCTGACGATCATCTGGCACGCCGCCGTCGATCTCGACCAGACCTGGCTGTGGTACGCCAGCGGCATGCTGGTGGGAGCCTTGATCATCGTGGTGTTCGCCGTTTTCGAGAAAAAACGGGACCAGGTGCTGCGCGTCATCGACGAACTCAAGCAATGGCAATCGTGACCACGAGTTCGATTGCCTACTGGCAGCTTTTCGGCCCTGTTGATCGAAAACGGCGAAATACGTCCCTCGGTCGAAATCATGACCGGCAAGCAAGGCGGAGGAGCAGAAGACCGTCTATTCGCACGGCCCGCAAGCGAATATCATAGGGCCCATGAAAATTGTCAAACGCCAGAAGCTGAACGAAGTCGTGGCCCTCCAGATCAAGCGCCACATCCTGGATCAAGGTCTGCGTCCGGGCGATCGCTTGCCGACCGAACAAGAGATGGCGGATCGCTTCGGTGTGAGCCGAATGAGCGTGCGCGAGGCGACGAAGGCGCTGGGGTTCTTGGGGATTATATGCGCCGCGCCGCGGCGCGGCCTGACGGTCGGCGAAGTCGACATGGGCCGAATTAGTGAGTACGTCGGTTTTCATTTGGCAATCAATGACTATCCGAAATTGGCATTGCTTGAGACGCGAATCGTGATCGAAGTTGGCGCGCTTCCGCACGTGATCAGGCAGATGGAAGCGGATCCGGCGATTTACACCCGGCTAAACGATCTCAACCAACGTCTTCGTGAATGCAAGAACTGCGAGGACCGAATCGAGCTTGACATCGCCTTTCATCGGGAGTTGCTTGAGGCCAGCGGACTCACGCCGCTGGTTGCGTTCAATGATCTGTTGCAGATCTTCTTTAATCGCTTTCGGCAAAGTCTGCTGGAGGCGGCGTGGGAAGAAGGCATTCAAAGCCATCAGAAATTGATCGACGCGCTTCGCGACGGCAAACTCGATACGGCGGCCAATCTGCTGCGACAGCAGTTGGGGTATCACAGAGCTATGTTGTGATGGAAGTCGCCACAAGGCGGGTCGGCGCGGCATTGTACGGCGCCCCAGGACCGGTTAGACTAATCGGATGAAGTGCCATGCCCTACTAAGCTCTCCGCGATGAAAGGCCGTTCGCCGCGGTTCGCGATTCGGGGGTCTTAGCGTGCCGCTGCCAGAAGCCTCTCGCGTTTCCTGCCTACCTGGAGTTGCGTCATCGTGCCATGCGATTGTTCCAGCGCACTTATTTTATGATCGCTGGTGGAGTTCTGCTGTTGTCGGACAGCATGACTTCTCATTCGACCGTCGCGGAGGAACCAGTACCGGCGGCCGCGAGCGAGTGCTTGAGTTTTGAGTTGGACGTGATGCCGGTCCTCGCCGTTGCAGGCTGCAACCAGGGCGCATGTCACGGCAAGAGCCGTGGGCAAAACGGCTTTCAATTGTCGCTGCTGGGGTTCGATCCAGATTTTGATTATTGGGCGCTGGCCGTCGAGTCTCAGGGGCGTCGAGTCTCTCGGGCCGCCGTTGGGCAGAGTTTGCTGCTCGCCAAGGCGACGGCGCTTTTGCCGCATGGCGGGGGCCAACGATTTGCGCCCGACAGCAGGAATTACCAGATCCTGGCTGAATGGATCTCGCAAGGCATGCCGCGCCGGCGGCCAGGCGAGCCCACGCTCGTGGGAATCGCAGTGGCTCCTCCTGAAACTCCCGTCGCCTCGGAGGCCATACAGCTCTCGGTAACGGCCAGCTATTCCGACGGTTCGACGCGCGACGTCAGCGAGATGTGCAATTATCTGTCGAGCGAACCGGCCGTGGCTGCCGTCTCCAACCTCGGCCTGATCCATCCGGGAAAGTTGCCCGGCGAAGCGAGCGTCATGATTCGGTACATGGGGAACATCAAAACCTGGAACGTCCTGATACCTCGACCGAACAAACCGCCGTCGGAAAGATACGCCGCGCTGCCGTGCTGGAATTTTATCGACGGCCTGATCTGGCAGAAGCTGGAGCAAGCGGGCGTGTTGCCGTCGGGACCCGCGGACGATGCCACCTTCTTGCGTCGAGCGCATCTGGACACTATCGGCCGGCTGCCAACGCCCGAGGAAGCGCGCGCCTTTCTGGCGGATTCCGCCCCCGATAAACGCACGCGCCTGGTCGATGGGCTTTTGCAACGGCCCGAGTACGGCAATCACTGGGCCAACAAGTGGGTCGATCTGCTGCGGCCGAATCCCTATCGCGTGGGGATTAAAGCCACCAGAAACTTTGATTCCTGGATACGCGAGGCCTTTGCGCAAAACAAGCCGTACGATCAATTCGTGCGCGAGCTGGTCACGGCGCAAGGCAGCACCTGGCGGAACGGCGCCGCCGTGTTGTATCGCGACCGACGCGAGCCGGACGAAGTCGCTGCGATGGTCAGCCAGGTGTTTCTCGGCGTTCGGCTGGATTGCGCCAAGTGCCATCACCATCCGTTTGAGGTCTGGGCCCAGGAGGACTTTTACGCGATGGCGGCGTACTTTGCTCGAGTGGACCACAAAGGGACCGGCGTGTCACCACCGATTTCCGGAGGAGAAGAGGTCATTTGTCTGGCGGATGAGGGCGAGGTCACACATCCGCTGACGCGCAAGCCGGTTGCGCCCAGGCCCTTGCTTGGCACCGCCGCAGTGGGTGTGGACCAGGATCCGCGCGAGGTGTTGGCCGCTTGGATGACGGCCGACGACAATCCCTTCTTCGCGAAGGTCGCCGTCAATCGGCTTTGGGCCGAGCTGATGGGGCGAGGATTGGTTGAGCCGGTCGACGATCTCCGGGCATCGAATCCGCCCAGCAACGGGCCGTTGCTGGAGGCTCTCGCGGCGGAGTTTCGCCGTTTGCGTTTTGATCAGAAAGCGATGATCCGCACCATCATGGGATCCTATGCATATGGCTTGTCAAGTTTGCCAAACGACACCAATCTCGCGGATACGCGGAATTATTCTCGGTATTATCGCACGCGTTTGCGCGCCGAAACTCTGTTGGACGCGATTACCGATGTGACGGGCGTGGCAGAAAGTTTTTCCGCCTCTCCGCCCGGCTCTCGGGCCGTGGACCTTTGGACAACGCGTGCGGGATCGCTTTTTTTGGACATGTTCGGTCGGCCCGATCCCAATCTCGATCCGCCCTGCGAGCGTTTGCCGGATTCGACGATCGTTCAGGCCTTGCACATGATGAATTCCGGGAACATTCAGCGCAAGATTCATGACGATGGTGGTGTCGCGGCCAGGCTGGCGGCGAGCGATAAGCCGCCGGCCGAGCTGATCGCCGAGTTGTATCTGGCAGTCTATTCTCGGCCGCCTGTCGAGGACGAGCTTGGTGCGCTGGTTCCCCTCCTGGGCGATTCGGCAACGCGCCGGCAAACGGTCGAAGACTTCATGTGGGCGCTCTTGAACACCCCCGAGTTTACCTGCAAGAATTAAGGAGCATTCCAATGTATGAATCGCCGCTTTTCCATCGGGTGAACCGTCGAGATTACTTGCGGCTTGGGGTGAGCGCTTTGGCGGGGGGCGGCCTGGCGAACCTGCTGCGTTTGCGAGCGGAGGCGTCCGAGGGGGGCGTCGTCGCGCCGCGCCAGACGAGCTGCATTTTGATCTGGATGGATGGCGGCCCCTCGCATTTCGAAACATTCGATCCCAAGCCGGAAGCCGCGGCCGAGATTCGCGGCGAGTTTCAGGCGATTGCCACGAAGACGCCAGGCATGTTGTTTTCGCAGCACATGCAGAAGTTGGCGGCGATCAGCGACAAGCTTTGTGTCGTGCGATCGATCTGTCACAACCAGAACAACCATGGCGCGGGGAACCATTACATGATGACCGGATCGCCAACGCGGATCCCCGTGGCTTGTGGTGCGTTTGTCAGTTTTCATCCCAGCCTGGGTTCGGTGACGGCGCACGAACGTACGACACCGCGCGGGTTGCCGGCCTATTTCTCGATGCCAGGCATGGCGCGCTCGGGCGGACCCAATTTTTTGGGCCCCAAGTATGCCCCGTTTGTGGTGGGCGATGATCCGAATCTTGCGGAATTTCGTGTGCGCGATGTGAGACCTCCGGCCGACATCACGGACGCGCGCTTCAACAGCCGGCGCGAGCTGCGCGCCCTTGTCGATCGCTTGCCGCGACTGGCCGACAAGAGCTCGGGCGATCCCGTCTCGGCGATCGACTCTTACTACCAGCAAAGTTACGATCTGATCGGTTCGTCCGAAGCGCAGCAAGCCTTCGATATCGGCCAGGAGCCAGACGCGGTGCGCGACGCGTACGGCCGCAATAGCCTCGGGCAAAGAATGCTGCTTGCCCGTCGTTTGGTCGACGCGGGAGTGCCCTTCGTGACCATCAACGAGGGAGGATGGGATTCCCACGCGGCAATCTTCACCAAGGACGGTTTGGCGGGAAAGCTGCCCCCCTTTGATCAGGCTTTGGCGGCATTGATTCAGGACTTGCACGATCGCGGCACACTGGATTCGACACTCGTGGTGGCACTGGGGGAATTTGGCCGTACGCCGAAGATCTCGACGCTCGACGGCCAATCAACGTCTGGGCGCGATCATTGGTCGAATGCCATGTCCGTGTTGTTTGCCGGCTGCGGCACGCCCAAGGGGGCCGTGATCGGCGCTACCGACAATAATGGTTACGCGCCCATCGAACGACCGCTGAGCCCGGAGAACTTTGCTTCCACGATTTACCTGAAACTTGGAATCGACCCCAATCAGATTCTGTATACGGCGCAAGGCCGACCAACACACATCGTGAGTGATGGCACGCCGATCAAGGAACTGATGGGGTAGCACAGCCGATGCGAATCCGCCACCTGTTGACCATCGCCGTGTGCCTGGCGAGCTGCACCCGCGGCACGGTCGCGGCTCCACCGCCCAAGGGGTTTTTATTTCCCGCCGGCGGGCAGCGGGGGCAAACCGTTTCGCTCGTGGCCAAGGGCACGTTCGAGCCTTGGCCGGTGCATGTCTGGATCGATGGCCATGGCGTGCAACTTGCCCCCGATGCCCAGGCCGGCAAATTTCGTCTGGAGATTGCCGCCGATGCGGCGCCCGGCATTCGCTGGGTTCGACTGTTCAACGCCGAAGGCGCTGCACCGCCGATTCCGCTATTGGTCGGTATGCTGGCGGAAATCACCGAGGTCGAGCCGAACGACGAACCGGCCCAGGCCCAGCCCGTGAGTTTGCCGGCGATTACCGCCAATGGCCAGCTCGATCACGGCGCGGATGTCGATGTCTTTGCCGTCACGCTGCAAGCGGGTCAAACCCTGGTGGCCGATCTCGAAGCGCGCCGCCACCGCGGCGCGCCGATGGATGGCATCCTGCAGATCGTTTCTCCTCAGGGCTTTGTGCTGCGGGAGAATGACGATGCCGGGGGACTTGATCCGCGGCTCGTCTACACGGCCGAGCATGATGGCCCGGTGCTCGTTCGACTGTTTGCATTTCCAGCCGAACCCGATTCGTCCATCGCGCTCAGCTCCAGCGACAAACACGTCTATCGACTGACGCTGACGACAGGTCCTTTTTTCGATCACTGTTTTCCGCTGGCGATCGAACAGGGAAAACAGGCAACCGTCGAGCTGCATGGCTGGAATCTTGGGGGCCAGCATTGCGCATCGCCATTGACGCTTCCGACCGGCCGGGACGTGCAGACCTTTATTCACCCCACCATCGCCGGCGAGGCGTTCGTGCGCGCGGTGCCGCAAGGACCCACGATCGAACATGAACCCAACGATTCCGTTCATCCACAAGCGTTGCCTCTGCCGTGCGCTGTCAGCGGAAGAATTGGTGAGCCGCGCGACGCGGACGTCTACGCGGTCGAGCTGCGAAAGGACCAGCCG
>SXGT01870534.1_pt1 | contig 15835 bp, 12 predicted proteins | sample 3176221 | NCBI WGS metagenome assembly SXGT01 (sample SAMN11356862, study PRJNA531348) | freshwater metagenome | isolation source: freshwater sample F1-120 | place: China: Fuxian Lake, Yuxi | collected 2017-12-25
CGCCTGCTGAAGTGGGTGAATTATTGAATGCGGTCGAGGGATTGACTCAGGTAGAAGGGGTGACCATGTTGCGATTGGCATCATGATTTACCCACTGGGTAATTTGATAAATGACAGGCATAAAAAAACCAGTCACTCTGGTAAGCTAACTGGTTGATTTATATATCATTTGATGGTGGGTCGTGTGCGATTCGAACGCACGACCATCGCATTAAAAGTGAGTTAAAATCAATAACTTACAACACAACACAACAAACAATAACAATTAAATCAATCTGTTAGCCTGTTCCGTTTTTTGTCGCTTGTTGCTGTTTACCGCCTTTATTTATCTGCAAGTGCCCCGCTAGTGTCCCATGGGACAAAAACAAAAAAGCCGGTGCTACCCGGCTCTATTTCCGCCATTGGCGGTAATTCGATAGCGCAATACCGCTAAGACTTAGATTGCCGGTTGAGTCGTGCAAACCCCACCACGCACACAGAAAAGGCTTATACCGGCTTCAAGCTTAGTTTTTATCAGATTTCTAACTAAAACAAGCATGGCCGTTATACTTTTCCCAGTACTTTATGCACTGCTTTTACTTTGCTAAAGCCAATTTTGTATTGTTTTGGCGGGTTTAACTGCTCACATATTATTAAAAGTTCTGCACTATCTTGCTTTAGAAATCTCATGCTTTCCGGTGGTAGATTTAAAAGTAGCCTTTTTACAATAGGTGTATTACCAGTATTAAACCAGATAACAACACAATCACCCGAAACAGGTTTTTGGTCTGGGTCGACAATCAATACATCTTCATTTTGGAATATAGGGCTTAAACAATTTCCACAAACCCGAACAGCATACGATCGAGAGCCTGAATTAAGGCTTTTAGGTGCTTTCACGGTTTCAGTTACTGGAAAAAAACCAATTAAATCGCTGATAAGTTCGCCTGCGGTTTGGGGCGTGACGCTTTTAGCAATCTTTAAGTTTTGTTTTATCATTGCGGCTTCTCCATGTATAGGGATAAACGCCGCTTTGCTTTCCACAACTAGGCGGCGTGATTAAGTGGGGTGGAAATACCGCTACATGGTGCGGCCAGCGGTTAAGCTGCCCAAATAACCACGCCATAACGAAAGCACAGCAATAGCCGCACAGAATGACGGGCATAAAAAAGCCACTTGTAATAGTGGCGCTTTTCGCCATGTATAAACGGGTTTCCACGCCCGGTCGGCAATGTGGCCGACGGTTTGATTATGGCGTTTGGCTAGGGTGGTGTCAATTAAGGTAATATCGCCCGGCCTGATTGTTACATTATCACACTGACTAAAAGCGCCATGCGTGGCGCATTTGGAACGATGAATGATAAAGCTAAATCGGAAGGAATAATTCCGATTTGGTCAATGAGAATCATGATTAAAAGCCAACTCCGAGTTGGCTTTTGGGATAGCTCAAGCTCAAAAATATATGATGGTTTCGACCAATAAAACGTTGGTTTTGGAGTATTTCAACTAGCAAACAACCCTGAAAACAGCTCGACATATTGATTTACTATTTCAGTATCAACTTCCGGCAACTTATAACCTTTGGCTTCATCAATTGGGCATGAAGCCATTTGTTTAATTGTGACCACATCAACCTTAATCTTTTTACAAACTTCAATCAGAGCCAATTCTAACGCTATTGTTTTGGCAAAGAATTGATTGGCGGTTTGTTCTGCTTGTTGGTTGCCTTTATCGGCCATTTCACAGGCAACCAACATAAGCGCCCGGTTTTTCCAATACTCAACGCCATACTGACCTGCAAAAGCCTGTAAGCCATAAATACGCCTTTGGCAATCGGCATGAAGCATTACATAGGTTTTGCGCTCCACTTGTGCCAGAATTACATCTACTTCGTTTTCATCCAATCTGACAGCGGCTTCAAAAGCTAAAACCGCTTGTTCTTGCGGTGTCAATTTTGCATAAAGTTTATTCACTTGTGCGGGCTTCATGTTCTGGATTCCAAAAGTTTTTCAAGTCGTTGCAATCGGTCGGCCACTTCCTGTAATTCAACTAATTTGCTTTGCTCGGCTAAAGCTCTAATCAGCATCGAACCAATATCAGGGGCAATGCTGCCATTTAGTGTGGCATTAACGACATTGCCGCCCGTTTCTGGCAAGGTTGCACCGGTTTCGATATTCACCGGCAAGGCTTGCGGCCTGAGTGGTGGGCATATTCTATCTAGTAACACTTTAGCGGCCTGTACATCGCCGCCCTTGGCTAAGTCCACCAGGGTTTTAACGATTTCCGGCATATCGTCAGCTATCGACTTTCTAAGCAATGTCGCCGGGGTCTTGTCCTTTGGGCGACCTGCTGGGTTTCCGCTTTGGCCGGGTTTAAATTTTGTGTTTGCCATCTGTTCAAATCCTGCTTGTTTCAGATATTTTTTACTCGAAAATGCCTACACCCCGAACCCGCTAAAATGGCTAAAATAATTTAGCGGATTTAGCTGGTGCAGGGTCGGCGCTTTTTCACAGAAAAACGGGGTTAATGTGATATTCCGGCAAGGGTGGTCGTCCTCGGTTTCCGGTTGTTGGTTTGCGTTCCATCATCAGCCAGTTTTCATCAATCAGGATATTGCAAGCCGCTTCGACTTCGTGCCGGTCTTTCAAACCGTGCCAGCCTTTGTCATAGACAACTTTGCAGGTAAACGGGCTGGCTAAGGCTTTAGCCTTTATCTTGTCGGCTAACCTCACCGCCGCTTCATGCTCTGGACTCTCAGCCATGGCATAAACCCGCCTAGCGTGGCTTTCCAGATATTTGCACCACTCAACCGCCAGCCTTGCCGATGCTGCCGATATGCTGCCGCTTGCTTTACCGTCGGCAATGTCGATGCAATGAAATATCAATGCAAGGCTTGGCATCAGTGAACGAAACTTGCCGAAGTGTTCCACCATCAAGGGGTTTTCTTCCTTCTGTAGCTTGATGGTTTGCAACTCGGTCAGCCAGTCATTGAACACGGTTTGCCCTGCATCATCGAACCGGAAATAAGGCCGGTCGTCATAGCCGCCCTGCATAGCGCCGCACTGGGTAAAATCCAGCTCTGCCAATGCCTGTAAAATGGCATAAACCCTTTGCTTGTCTGCCTTGTTGGGGTAGGTATCGACTAATTGCCAGCTTTCCGGCTCATCAGGCCATACAGCAAGCTGTAAGCGTTGCATCAGGCCGTCATTATTCCCTTGCAGGGCTTGGTACAGATACCGCTTTAGCTTGTCGGGCTGTATGCCACCTAGCAAGCTGATACAGATTTGTTTTGCATCGGTAATGCCTCGACCTATCTTGCAATCAGTATATGAACCGTTGCCGTTCCAGCCTTCCAAAAAATAAGCCCGTTCGTCGGCTCCGTCCTCCCTGTCCCATTTCACCAGCAAGCCGGTCAGCTCATCCCGAAACACTAAAACGCCTCTATGGTTCTGGTTCTGCAATACCGTCATGCTTTGTATGCTGGTTTCGTTAGTCTTGAACAAACGCCGGACAGCTTCCGGGGTGGCGTTCTGGGTTAGCTCCACATAATCGGCTTTAAGCTTTTGCAGGTCGTCGGGATTTACCGCACGGTCTTTGCCTTTGCCTTTGCCCTTGGCTTTGCTGGATAACTGGCTTTTCACATCATCCAGCATGGCTTTGGTAGCCAAGCCGTCAAACTCTGCCGCCGCCTTTTCCATTTCGAAGCGTTCGCCATATTCAGCTTGCAAGCGTTCCAGCAGTTGCATAGGTTCTTTCATGCTAGGCGATTTCAAAACAACCGAAGGCCGCCCGATACAAGCGCCCCACACGTTAGGAATCACCTCCCAATCATCTAAGCGTTTTGGCCTGATAGCACAACCGGCGCCAATGATTGAACCAAAAATGACCAAAGCCGACACAGTGGCAAAATCAGGGGGTGTCTGCATACGGTACGAAACATCAACCAACCAAGGCCGTAAAGGTTCCGGCATCAGTTCAGGCCGCAACACGTCAACCGCTGGCGTTTTGGTTTCAATTTCGTTGGGTTTTTCCCAGTCAAAAACGCTAGGGGCAGCACCCGCTAAAATGGCTAAATTCCATTCATGCGGTACTGGTTCGGATTTTTGCAGTTCTGCACGAAACTCTGACAATACCCATTTCGTTTCGGTATCTGGAAATGGTTGCAAGCCGTCCCAGTCTGGAGCGTGGCTCTGTAACCAGTCCACCACATCGCCGCCGACCGGCAAGCCAGATAAAAATGCCATCTTACAAATCGGTGGCGATTCCAATCCCATCAGCTCCCCGTAAACATCTTGCATATAGTGTTGACCGGGTTCGTCATTGTCAGGCATCAGATAGGCTATTTGGTAACCATTTAATGGCATCCAGTCGGCTTTTCTGGCACACTGACTGCCGCCTAAAGAAGTGACTGCACAAAGACCGATACTATGTAAAGCTGCGGCTGATTTTTCGCCCTCAACAATGAAAACCGCTTTATCTTTCGATTGTGCCGCCAGCTTATCCAAGCCAAACAAAGGCCTTGGATTTAACTCGATACCCGCCGCCCACGTTCCACCGTTGTGTTTGAAAAATGGCACAATGTCTTTTTTGTCGCTGCCGTTCTGATACCTGCCGACAACCCCGAAGGGTGCGCCATCCTTAGCGCAATAAGTCCAGCTCGCCATCAATGGCTTGCCGTTGTACGTTTGAGGAATCGCTACCATGCCAGCCCCCACTCATCAGCCAACTTTGCTAAGGCTTCGACAAATTGCAGGCCATATAAGGCCATGGCAAAAGCAATCACATCAGCGCCAGCCGCACCACAGGCAAAGCACTTGTAAGCGCCGGTTAGCAGATTGACACGAAACGAGCCGGGCTTATTGTCACTGTGGAACGGACACAGGCCACCATCATTCCAGCCCTGTTTTTTAAGTGGTGCGTTTGGTAATTCATAACGGTATAAGTCGCTCGGACTAAGGTTTTGCTTGATATAATCAGCATTCAGATTTTGCTTTGTGGCCGCTTTGGTATTGCCGTACCGGGCGGTTTTTCTCTGGTTAGTCATGGCTAAAACTCTCTAACGCAATTGCTGTGCGCTTTGCTCTTGATATGCGCTTGGCAATCTCGGCTTTTGCTTTCTGCTTCTCGATTTCCAGACATTCGGTTAGGTTTGGCAATAAGTCGCAAACTGTCGGAATACCAAGGCCTAGGCCTATCGGGTACAGTTCAACCTCTCCACGCAAGCGATATGCTTTTTTCTTGCGATTTGTTTGGATAATCAAGCCAAGCGCCCTAGCATCGGCCACTGGCTTTCTGGTTTCATTCCTGATTGATTTAAGCGACTCGATTGCATGCCACTTGCCATCGGCAAGCCTAGCTATAATCTCAAAATGTCGCTGTGGTATTAACAGACTGCGCTTAACGTCATCGGGTGGGGTGTAATTAAATTTCCTTGCGGATTTATCGCCCATCAGCTTTCTTTGCATATCTCTAGCAGCCAGTGGTGAAGTGCTGCCGCTATTGACTTCGTAAACTTCCGAACCATCAACAAAGGATTGTAGTATGTATAGTGTTAAGTCGATGCTATTCATGTTAAGCACCGCCTTTGATTTGGTTTTGCGACTCTACCCAGGCAAAGAATTTAGATTCACAAATCAATACCTTGCGACCAATACGAATGACAGCGCCAGCCTTGGCTAATCCGTTAGTGTTTTCATTGAATATAAGCGCCCTGATACCTCCTTTGGTAAAGGCTTTGTGCTTATCTGTGAATTGGTTTACTGTTGAATAAACAATTGCCGTTTGTACGGCTTCTGCTTGCTGTTGGTTCATAATTGCCTCCCGGCAGTATGTTGATTATTTAGAGTTTATCGCCAGCGATTACCGCTTTTGATGGTTTCATCATAACCAATTGATTTTCATTTAAAAACCAGCGAACATGGCGATTTAATCTGGTGAAAATAAATCGCCAGTTTTTAGGCTGCGCCGTTTCTCGCTTATATAAAAAAGGGGCTTTGCGCCCCTTGAATAAAATCGCCAAATTAGCGGCGCTTGTTTGGTTTGCGCCCCGGCATAGCCTTATAAAAATTCTGCTGTTTCCACCAATCCTTGAAGCCGGTTTTCCACAAATTTAAATCACGCTGCTTTAAAAATTCGTGAATGGTGTCCTTGTCGAATTCATCAAGATTGATTGAAGGTTCTTCGTGCTGCCATTGTTGGAAATCAGCATCCCGACGCTGGTTTTTTGTAAGCACTACTTTGCCACCATCAACCGCTTCGGCTTTCGGCTCAGGTTTGTTATCGATGCTTTGCCAAAACGCTTGCCAGTTGGCCGGGGAATCAATAAACGATTTTTCGCCAGCTTGGTTTATTTCCTTACCAATCGCACCCAATAGCAAAGAATCGGTGAAGTATTTAACCTTAGCCGGGAAATGTGAGCGCACCAGCTCTGTGCTTATTTGGTAGGCTGGCTTATAACCCTGCAAAATGTAGATAGCATCAACCCACGACCACGCCGCCAGGCTATAGTAATCCTGCTTTTGTTCGTTACTTAATGGCTCTAAGGGCTCAGTATCAAATGAATTCTTGTTAGCTTCGTCAATCCTTTGCTTTTTTACAGCCTCGGCCATGTCGAACGGTAAATTATCCAAACCCAAAGCGTTAGCCAATTTATCCAAAGTCCATTGCGGGCTGATACTGGCTAACCATTGCTCAAGTCTTGATATTTTTATTTGTAACTCTTTGGGCATGTCGCCTGGGCCATATTTGTCAGCATGCCTAATCGGGTCGATATGATGCGCTAATCGTGCGCCCTGCGCAGGGGTTATATTGGTTAAGCTTGCCCAATAATCCCAATCGATAGATTCACCGTTGTAGACATATTCGGCAAAGTTGCTTAATTCTTCCCTGCTCAGCATCACACGCCCCCGAAAATCTTAGCGTTCATGCTGGCAACCACGTTGCTTACATGGCCGTCTGATAGGTGGGCATATCGTTTAACCATGGCTAAGGTTTTATGTCCCAAGACTTCGGCGATTTCCGCCAAACTGGCGCCGTTCATGGCTAAATATGACGCTGTGCAATGCCTCAGGTCGTGCCAATGAAAGTCGTTGATTTGCGCCGCTTGTAGGGCGTTTTCAAACGGCTTGCGTAAATCTATCGGCTTGTCAGCGTGGATGGTTCCGGGGAATAGTAAATCAGTATCAAGCCGCCTAACCTTGGCATGTTCTCGCAATAGTTCCAGACCATGACCAGCTAAAGGAACCCGCCGCCGTTCGCCGTTTTTGGTTTTGTGCAGGATGATGAAACCGTCTTTAAGGTTTACGTCCTGCCATTTAAGGCCCATCAATTCACCTTGCCGCATGCCCGTTGATAGCGCCAGGATTACGCACAGATAAAGCTGTTTATTGCTGGATTGCTGGCAAACCGTTAAAAGCCTTTGGCGTTCGGCATCATCCAGAAAACGAACCCGGCCACGGGGCAATTTAGGGCTTTTCACTTTCTTGACCGGGTTATCTTCCAGCCATCCCCAATCATTTACGGCAACGGTGAATACATGAGAAAGGTTTTTAAGATACTTATCGACCGTTGCGGCGCTTTGGGTCATCTTGGCTTTATGCTCGGTTATCGCCGCTGGTGTCACATCAGCAAGCGAGCAATGGCCGATTGCTTGCCGCCACCATTCCAGCTTGCTTTTGCGTTCTTTCTGCTCTTTTTCGTTGTAATGGGGTAGGACTTCGGAATAATAGCGGGTCAGCATATCGCTAATGCTGTGCTTTTTAGCTTCGGCGGTTTTGAAGTGTCGGCCTTCTCTGATTGCTGATTCTGTAGCCGCCGCCCATTTTTTAGCATCGGTCAGCCGTTCAAAGGTGGCTGATTGTGCCGGATAGCCTTTTAATCTGACTTTGACTCGATAGGATTTTTCGCCCTTGTCGTTGGTGCGTGGTTCAATGCTTGCCATGTAATCCCCTTGGGGCAATGGCGGTATAATTTGCGGTAGCCATTGCTTAACCCGTTCTGTTAAGTGGTGGTTAGGGCTTGTTGGTGGTGGTACACCTTCAGGCCCGCTTTTTTGCTTCGGTGAAATAGTACAGCAACGCAGAAAAAACAGCAACAAAGCATTATAAATGCGTCGTTCTTATGCTTTCATCATGCTTTCATAAAGGGTTTATGCTTTTTGTTTTACTAAATGGGGCACTTATGGGGCAGTTGAAAATAAAAACTGTCCTGTTTGGTTTTTTTTAATCATGCTATTGAGTGTTGAATTTAGCGGTTTTAGCTGGTGCGGGGTCGGCGTGTTTATCCAATGATAAACGGCCTTTTGTATTGCGGTTTGTTATGATTTGTTATCTTGAAGTGTCCCGCCAGTGTCCCAAAATTTCTAGCAGGCATAAAAAAAGCCGTAAGGTTTACACCTAACAGCTTGTTTTTATTAATCAATTGATGGTGGGTCGTGTGCGATTCGAACGCACGACCATCGCATTAAAAGAGCTGCATTTAACAAATAACCTATTGATATACAACAATTTTTAACAAATAGCTCTCACGTTGCAATGCATATTTTTACCTATTGTTGATTATTGGTTTTACCCAATTTTTACCCAGCAATGCTCGGTAAAAAAGCAAAATTTAAACTGATTACAATCCCAAAGGAAGCTAAATATCGTGATTCTTTGGTCACATAAGATTCTACATTAATAGAATTAAACGCTTGCTTTATCACTATTGCCTAATAATTCTGTTTTAATAGAATCTAAGTTGACGCCCTATAAGAAATCTTCTATAAATCTATAATAGGAGAGTTTTATGAAGCGCGTCGTCCCAACCTCATTTCCAAGTGATCCTTTTCTCGATAGTCCTGCTACCCTGGGATCCGCTATTCGATCGGCACGCACCCAAGCAGGCATTCGGTTGGAGGATGCCGCTATGACAATAGGCGTGTCTTTACAGACTTTAGTCGATATCGAAGCAGGAAAACCTGGGGTTAGTATCGGCAAAATTCTCCAAGTCGCAAATGGACTGGGGGTTTCCTTATTTGTCCTTCCGCAGAACCAACGCGAAATTGCCCGCCGCCGGTTAATTGATTTAACCGAGGATCAACCCAGATGAAACTGGTTGTTTCTGCTAATGGTAACGTTATCGGTATCCTGAGCATGGAGACTCAGGCTGGACTGTATGCCTTCGAATATTCTAGCGCTTGGCTCGATCGGGAAGACTGTTTTCCTCTGAGTCCGGCATTGCCTTTGGTTCGGCATGACTCCTCGGACGAACAACATAGCGCCAATGTCCGACAGTTTTTTCAGAATCTGTTGCCCGAAGGACAAGCACTAGACGATGCGGCGCAAGCAAATAAGGTATCAAAGTCTAATTTAATGGGTTTGCTGGTTGCTCTAGGCGGTGAAACGGCCGGCGCTCTGGAAATTAGCATGATCGAGGCGTCGTCAATTCCGACACCCACCCAATCAAAGCGTTTACTCACACCTCAGGAATTATCGCTGCGAATCCGTTCTCGCCCCGATCAAGCCTTTAGTGTTTGGGACGGCAAAGTACGTTTATCTATTGCAGGCTACCAGGACAAGATTGCCGTATTGGAGGATAACGACTTATGGTTTCTGGTCGATGGCAAAGGTCTGGCATCGACGCATCTACTAAAACCCGATCCCATCCGTAGCGGCTTGCAGCACATGACCAGCAACGAATTCGCTTGCATGCGATTGGCTCAAGCGGTAGGAATAGCCACCGCAGATGTTCGCCTGGAGCATACGCCTGAGCCCATACTTCTCATTCGCCGTTTTGATCGCCGAATAGGCGAAGGCAACATCGAACGCCTGCACTGTATTGATGGCTGCCAAGCCTTAGGCCTAGGTGTCAGCATGAAATACGAACGACCTTACGGAGATGGTCGTGATGTGCAACATATCCGAGATGGTGCATCCTTACCCAAGTTATTTGCATTATTAGACCGAGCTAGTTCACAACCCGCTGTCGATCGTTTAGCCCTTTTGCGTTGGACTATTTTTCAAATTCTGATTGGCAACACCGATGCCCATGGCAAAAACCTTTCCTTTTTTATCGACTCAGGCGGCATCCGTCTGGCACCGAGTTACGATTTACTCTGCTGCTTGATTTATACTGGTGGTCAGATTAGCGATACGTTCTCCATGGCCATAGGCGATAACTTTGATGCACGCACTTTAACCCCCTACGACTGGGCAGTGATGGGAGCGGAATGCGGACTGAATGCCAGATTAGTGGGTAGAGAGCTCAAACAAATGGCCGACAAAGTCCTTAAAATTTGGCCAGAACTTAAACAAAATCTCTTCGCCGCGGGTGCCAACGATACAGCTTTGAAATCACTTGAAGCAGTCATTAACCAACAGTGTTCACATGTTCTGAGCGTTGCGGGCTTGGTTCCGAAGATTTCCAAAGATATTCTTTGATTCTATACTTTCCCGACCGATTTAAATAGAAGTCGAAAGACAAGCATCAACCCAAACCCGTCTATCGAGTTCCTCCGGTCATTCAGTGAAATGGAGATTCTTCGAACTGTTGGACCATAAAGCAGACGTTGGTGGCCTCAACCTATCGGCCAAAAGCGGACCTTGGCAATTCATTATATATGGCTGAAACAAAGCGCATTGCTGCCATTCAATCCCGGCTGATACCAGTCACAAGGTTACTGTTTTGATCTGTAGGTCATACCACTAGAAATGTCGTTAAAGAACATCGTATTGAAATGTTTCAAATTATCAAACCCGACAAAAACGCTGGGTTGACTAGACAATTTCTGGGTGATACAAACCACAAAAAATATTTTTACTTACAAAACACTCGCTAAACCTATCGTGAGGTAGGGACAGAAAGTTGCGGATCCTAACTCCAGGAAAGCCGAACTGCCGAATATGACTACTGAAGGTCATGTGCTGCTGGTTCGGCTTTTTTATGTCCGAAGGTTTTGTAAATTGAACAATGGCGGCACCTGTCAGAATACTTTACACAGCTTTAGATTCTGAGTGTGTACTAAACACTGGACTCAATATATGTGGCTAATAAACGATTGTTTTATAAGTATCATTTTAATATTTCGGTTTTTGGCGTCAAATCTGCTTAAAAAGCAATAGAAAACACTGATTTATCATTTTTACATCAAATTCAAATAGGCAAACTATGAACAAACTACTCGCAGGATTAATCATTGGCGGATTTTCAATGTCGGCGCAAGCTGCGCTGGTCTATCTGGAACCACTTTCGGCACAGCCATCTTATGAAATCGGTGAGATAGTCGCTCTGGATTTGAAAATCGATTTTACAGGTACCCCAACGATTGGCGGTGGCGTGGATGTTTTTTTTGACACTGCCGGCCTTGAGTTCAACAGCTGGAGCGCGTCAGCTCTGGGTGATGCCAGTTTCAAACGCGCGCCGGATGTGTTGCCGGGCCAATTAAACGGTATTGCCTTTGGCGACTTTGCCGGTCTGCCGCAAATCGCCACTGTGGGCACCCTGGAATTCAAAGTGTTGCAAACCGGTTCCTGGTTAATTGATCTGGAAGCTAACGACGCCCCCGCAGGTCCTTTTTACTCTGCGACAACCTTTAGCCAGCTACCTGTAACGTTTAATGACACCACGGTGAATGCCGCAAGTGTAGTACCTGTTCCTGGCGCGGTCTGGTTGTTCGGCAGTGCCTTGCTAGCATTGTTCAGCAGTAGCCGCAAGCGGACCGTTTAATTGAAAAGCCCTTGATACACCAGTGTCTTTGTCGACGAAGACTAACCCAGGCGTAGATCGACAACCAGGCAGGAATCTTCAAGCTCGGCAGTTAAACGAGGCAACCGCCAACGTCTAACTGCCAACAATGCGAAGACTACAAACAATAAAATCCAATGGGACGGATTGACCAATTGACTGGTTGGCTGACCAGCGCAGGCTTTCGCCCTATCAATTCGACCCGTGCTCATCATCACGAGAAAAAGCCATGAATAATCGCCGCGAAATCGTTTTTATCGATACCTCTCTCACCGATTGGCAAACCCTGCTTGCCGGCATAGAGAGTGGCGTTGAAACGGTACTGATCGATCCAAATACCGATGGATTGAAACAAATCGCGGCGCATTTATCCCTTAATAATCAACTAAGCCACAATTCTGTTCGCAATCCCGAAACCGAGAGTGAGTTGGCAGAACAACTCTCAGATGATGCAAATTCTGATCCTTACGACGCGATCCATATTCTGTCACACGGCAGCGCGGGGCAGCTTTACTTGGGTTCCACAGTGCTCAACGTTCAAAACCTGCATGATTATCAAGGCTTGTTACAGCAGATTGGAGCAGCGCTGACGGATACGGGGGATATGTTGTTGTACGGCTGCAATGTAGCCGATGGCGAAGCGGGCGAACAATTCATCACGGCCCTGGCAGCGTCGACCGGCGCGGATGTGGCGGCTTCGACGGATTTGACCGGGGCAGCGGCGTTGGGTGGGGATTGGATGTTGGAAGCGAATAGCGGCATGATAGAGGCGACTAGCGCTGATGCCATAACCAATTCTGTCTTGCTTTATAGCGCCATTGACGGTACGAGCATGTCTTTACGTAAACTGATTGATGACACGGTTATCCTCAATACAGACGACCTTCAAAACCAAACTCAAAGCGACTTTAATTACATAAGCAATATTTCAATTGAAAAAACAGGCTTATTTGACTGGATTCCTTTTGTGGATTATGGAGCTTACGACGTATCTGCGGCTTTATACAGAGCCTCGTTAATCGGCAACATTTATACAAATTTCCAACTTGCGGCTCAGCAAAATGATGTAATAACATCAGAATTGTTTGAGTTGTCTTTTGTAGACGGAAAATATTTTGAAGATGAATTGACACGAATAGTTTCTGAGTATAGTGATAATGCCAATTTAGACTTTGATTTACAAGATCTGGTTATGTTATTCGAAGGTGCACTTGGATTTGTGAATGTATTTGTTGGCAATGTAAAGGATGTTGCGATTGAGTTGTTCGATAGTATTGATGCTGCCTATAAATTGTTATCTAGTTCATTCAAGGCTGTAGAGCTAATAAAAGACACAAGTCTGTATATTTATGAAAACGTATATGACCAACTTACATTAAGCACTGTTGACTCTGCAATGAAAAGTATTTGGTCGGTCATTTGCAATGACATCATGACGACTGATCTTTCAACCAATGGCGTCATGAATGGCGTTATTGAGAAATTTAATACTGCCATTGTCAATGCAATGCGCGATATTTTTAGCAACCTTGCTGCTGAAGATTATCAAAGACTTGCTGATCAAACTGGCAATATGCTTTCCATTATGGAAAGTAATATTGATATTAACCAAAAGATGGAAGCCTTTTTCGATGGCTGGAATTTCTTGGTTGCTAATGGGTTTTCTTTAGAAGATCGCGCAAATATTCTATTTGGTATAGACGTGGATTTTTGGAGAAATTCAGAGAGTAAGGCATTCAACGCAGGAAATGTATTAGGCATAATAGAAAACTTGCTCAAAGCCTATGAAATTGGTCATGACATTGGCGGTCTTACAACCTATCTTGATTCTGGTGATGAAGGTCTTGATTACGGTGCCCGCGAGATAGCCCAACTTGCAATAAACATAAAATGGGACGAGTTTTTCACGTTACTGACCAAAACCGCATCAGACTTTTATCCTGCCGTAGGCGTAACTGGTTTTGCAGTGGAAACATTTTTAAATGCTTTCGATACTTTTTTTGAGTCGAGAAATGTTTCCTTAACCTATGAATTAGGACAAGCCATTGATCGGGTCGATACGGTATCCTCGGCACAAATTCTTGCCTTCAATGACTATCAACAATTGCTTGGACAATCGGTTCAAAAGCTTGGTGCAGATTGGGGTGATGATTTGCTCGTCTTGCAATCTTTACCCGTGACTGGTGGCACACTAATTGGCACCGAATACAATGAAAAAATCATCGGAAGCGCCTATAGGGATGTGATTAATGGTGCAGGCGGTAACGACGCCATTTATGGCGAGGCTGGCAATGATCGTATAGCAGGAGACGCAGGCTTAGATACTATTCATGGGGGATATGGCCAAGATGAAATCTATGGCGGCGATGACAATGATACTTTGTACGGCGACCAAGATAATGACACGCTAAAAGGCGAAAAAGGTGACGATTCGCTCTATGGCGGTCCAGGCAACGACACGCTTTATGGCGATGAAAACAATGACCGATTGTTGGGCGAAGATGGAACGGATACCTTATATGGTGGATCAGGAGCAGACATTTTGCACGGCGGCCTGAACGCTGACACCCTCTTTGGCCAATCCGGTTCCGATACCTTCCGTTTTGAAACCGGCGATTCGTCTGGTGGCGCGCCGGATGTCATCCGCGACTTCAACCAAGGCAACACCGGCAGCTACGACGCCAGCGAAGCCGATGTCATCGATGTTTCCGACATCGTGGGCGCGGCGTATAACGGCGGTGCTGGGCAAGACGCCATAGACCTGGTGCGCTTGAAACAGGTTTCCGACGGCGGCACAACCCGCACCGCACTCCAAGTGGACCAAGACGGCACCGGCAATGCCTATGGCTGGACAACCCTAGCCTATCTGGATGGTGTTGCACCCGGTGCGCCGATCAGCATCATCCTCGACCCTAACCACACGCCGCAAAACGGCACGGTCGGAACCGTCGATCAACAAACCACCGTGCGCAGCCAGCCCGGTAGTTGGAGCATTTCGCCGGGTTCCAAACTGGTCGATGAAGTCGATGGCAGCATCAGCTTTTTAGTGACGCGCCAGAACACAAGCCAAGCCGAAACAGCTTACATCAGCACCACCATCAATCAAGGCTATGCCAACGATGGTGATTACGAATATTGGCTGAATGAACCCGTCACCTTCGCGGTTGGTCAGGATGAATACACCGTTAACATCCACATCAACGACGACAACCATGACGAAGTCATCGAAACCTTCGGGCTAATCGTTCAATCCTCACCCAGTCAGCCCGCAAGCGAATACCTGGCACAAGCAACCTTTTCGATCATCGACGACGACCTGGCGGGATCGTCCGCTACTTTTACACCCAACAATGACTTGGTCTGGATTGACCCTAACGGCGGCGCAGAATACTTCGACGGCCTTGCCGGCAACGATACTGCCACCCTCAATCTCAGCTCATGGTCAGAGGGCATCAATACCGACAACTACAGTGGCGCCCTGACCTTTTCCCATGGCTCGGATAGCCTCCGTTTTACCAACGTCGAAAACTTTTTTGTGATTGCCGGTAGTGGCAATGACAACCTATCACCAGGTGACGGTACCAATGGTTTGTTTGGAGGGGCGGGGAATGACAATCTCTACGCAGGAGCGGGCTTCGATATTCTGGATGGCGGTGCGGGCGATGATAGTTTTCATAGCGTGTATTATGGGGATTTTGTTGCAGGAGGTATAGGAACCGATACCGTCAACTTTGAGTTATCTGAGCGAACCAACAACATAACTATCAACCTATCCACGGGCCAGGGCCCCGGAGCCACTTGGACCGGAGTTGATTTCGTTTCCGGCTCGCTGGGTTCAGGCAATGATAATGTCACAGCTGGCATGCAGCTGAAATATATCAACGGTGGCGGGGGCGTCAACAGTCTGACCCTGGACTATTCCGGTACATTGGCCGATGGCCGAACAGCGAAGCGAATTGACTTCAGTCGCAGCATGGACAGCAACGGCACCAATCAGACCGTCGTATTGAGTGACGACAGTGTTCTGAAATTTGGTATTACCTATTTTGAACGGCTCAATATTATCGGTACGTCGGGTGATGACACTCTCAGCGCTAATAACGGCTATAACGGTGCAGGAGGTAGTACCTTCTAC
>SXGT01452794.1_pt1 | contig 15831 bp, 15 predicted proteins | sample 3176221 | NCBI WGS metagenome assembly SXGT01 (sample SAMN11356862, study PRJNA531348) | freshwater metagenome | isolation source: freshwater sample F1-120 | place: China: Fuxian Lake, Yuxi | collected 2017-12-25
ATCGGTTTGGGGCTGATGTCCGTCACTTCGGCCAAGCGCGTGCCGGCACCGCCGGCGAGGATTGCCACCTTCAGGCTCATTGAATCGATTCCCCCAGGATGTACGGGTAAGGCTTGCTGCGGCTCGAGGAAGCCTCAGGGCTGGCGGAGTCTCACAGACCACTTGGGACCGCCGCGTGATGGCGTGCGGTTCAGTGGGTTTGGAGCACGCGCGACATGACCACGGCATGATTGCAGATCGGCGCCACCGTGCGCTCGATGCGTGCGTGAACGAACGCGAAAAATTTGGCGTGCATGAGGAATGGCGCTGCAAGGACGACACCGGCTCGGCAAGGCGCGCGCTGCGCAGTCCGCCACGGAACGCCACCCGCATCGGCGAGAAGCACCCACCTAGAATCGTCGCTTTTCGCAAGCGCGCCCTCGAGGCGTTCAAAGGGAACGGTCCAGGATGGATGTGCAGATCGAAGTGCTTCAGGCACTTGATGAATCGCTGAGCCTGGGAGGCCGTGCCATGTCGTACGGGCCCGAGACGCTCCTGATGGGCGCGGTGCCGGAGTTGGACTCGATGGCCGTCGTGGCCTTGCTGACCTCGCTGGAAGAGCGCCTCGGGATCATGGTCGACGACGACGAGATCACCGGCGACATCTTTGCCACGGTGGGTTCCCTCGTCGACTTCGTCCGCACCAAGCTGCACGCGTAGCGCGGTGGACGCTGTCCGCGAAGCCTTCTTCTTGCCGATCACCGGTGGCGCAGGTGGTCAGCGCCTGTGCGTGCTGCACCGGCCGCCGCGCGGGCGTGCACGCGGGCGCATCGTCTACGTGCATCCCTTCGCCGAGGAGATGAACAAGTCCAGGCGGCTGGCGTCGCTCCAGGCGCGGCGCTTGTCGCAAGCCGGGTTCGCGGTGCTGCAGATCGACCTGCTGGGCTGTGGCGACAGCAGTGGCGATTTCGCCGACGCATCGTGGGCGGCCTGGGTGCAGGACATCGCCGAAGCCTCGCGCTGGCTCGCGCAGCGCGCTGACGGGCCGCAGTGGTTGTGGGGGCTGCGGGTGGGTTGCCTGCTCGCTGTGGATGCGGCGCGTCTGCTGGACGAGCCGAGCAACCTGCTCTTCTGGCAGCCGACCGTCTCCGGGCGCGCTGCGCTGCAGCAGTTCCTGCGGCTGCGCAGCGCCGGCTCGGCCCTGGCCGGCGCAGGTGCGAAGACCGACGCGCGTGCCGAGCTCGCCCAGGGCCAGACCGTGGTCGTCGCCGGCTACGGGCTGTCCCCGGGCCTGGCGCAGGGCCTGGAGGCTGCCGAACTCGCGCCACCGCCGCAGGCCGGTCGTGCGGTGTGGTTCGAAGTGAATGCAAGACCGGACGGCGGGCTGCTGCCGGCCACGCAGCGCGCTGTGGATGCGTGGCAGCAGGCCGGCGTGGCCGTTGCCGCGCGCGTCGTGCCTGGGCCGGCTTTCTGGCAGACGGTGGAAATCGAGGACGTCCCCGAACTGCTGCTTGCGACGCAGGCGGCGCTGGCGCCTGAAGAGGTAGCGGCGTGAGCGCGACCGAGACCGTGCTGGAGTTTGCCTGCGAGGGTGAAAGCTTGATCGGGGTGCTGAACAGACCCGATCGGCCTTCCGACGTCGGCATGCTGGTGCTGGTCGGTGGGCCCCAGTACCGAGCCGGCAGCCACCGTCTGTTCGTCCGCCTTGCCAGGGCGGTGGCTGGCCAGGGGCATGCCTGCCTGCGTTTCGACAGCCGGGGCATGGGCGACAGCAGCGGGGCGACAGCCGCGTTCACCGAGTCGAGCCCTGATGTCGGTGCTGCGATCGACGCGATGATGACCGCTGTCCCAGGCCTGCGGCGCGTGGTGCTCTGGGGGCTGTGCGACGCAGCGAGTGCCGCGCTGCTGTATCTGGACGAGAGTGGCCACGATGCGCGGGTGGCGGGTCTTTGCCTGCTCAACCCCTGGGTCCGCTCCGAGCACACCTTGGCGCAGGCCCGCGTCAAACACTATTACGTCCAACGGCTGCGCGAAGGCGCGTTCTGGCGCAAGCTCCTCACCGGTGGCGTCGCGATCTCGGCCGCTCGCGAGTGGCTGTCCCAGGTCCAGCTGGCGCTGCGCGGTGCCCAGGCCGGCCCCACGCCGGCGGCACGGCCGCCTTACCAGGAGCGCATGGCGCGTGCCTGGGCGCGCTCCCGGGCGCCGCTGCTGCTCTTGCTCAGCGGGCGTGACCTGACGGCGCAAGAGTTCCTTCAAGCCTGCGCGGGCAGCCCCTCGTGGCGCGGAGCGCTGGCACGCGGCGGCGTGCAGCGGGTGGATCTGCCCACGGCGGACCACACGCTGTCCACACCCGAGGAAGCGCAGACCATGATCGCGCAGTGCCTGGCCTGGCTGGCGGTGCTCCAGCCGCCGGCCGTGGCGGAGGCGCCGGGCAGCCGGCCGGAGATGTCGCGTGCCGGCGCTTGAACTTGCCGTGCCGCAGCGGGTGGCGGCCCCGTGAGCCCGGCGCGGACCCTGAGGAGCGCCGAGGCGCCGGGTGAAGCTCGGCTCCAGGTGGCGAGCCCGCCCTTGCCCAAGGCGCCGGTACTGGGATGGAGCTGCTTCGTGCCGCCCCGCCGTCCGGCCGGGCCCAGCGTGGGAGACCTCCGCCACCGCCGCTACACCACCAGCGGCCGTGCAGCACTGCTGGCCGCGTTGCGCCAACTCTCGCTGCCGGCCGGCAGCACCGTGCTGGTGCCGACCTACCACTGCCCCACCCTGGTGGCCCCGGTGCTGGAAGCCGGCCTCGTGCCGGCCTACTTTCCGATTGGTCCGCAGGGCTTGCCCGAGATCGATGGCATCGATCGGACCGCCATCGACCGCGCCCGCGTCATCATCGCGGCCCAGTACTTCGGGCTGCCGCGGGGGCTGTCCCACCTCCGGCAGTGGTGCGACCGCAAGGGCATCGTGCTCGTGGAGGACTGCGCGCACAGCTACTTCGGGCAGGCGGGCGAGCGGCCCGTGGGCGCCTGGGGCGACTACGCGACCGCCAGCATCTCGAAGTTCTTCCCCGTCGCCGAGGCGGGGCTGCTGGCTTCCGCCGTGCGTCCCTTGTCGGCACTGGGGCTGCGCAGGCCCGGATTGCGGCGCGAACTGAAGTCCGCGCTCGACGTGCTGGAGCAGTCCCACGCCTTCGGCCACCTGGGCGGCATCCGTCACCTGCTGGATCCCGTGCTGCGGCTGCGCAGCCTGAAGCGCGCGCGGTCCGCAGCCATGGCGCTGGAGCCGCAAGACCTGCTCGAGCCGAGCGAGCAGGAGATGATGGGTCTGTGCGACATGGGCCGCACCGGTGAAGAGGCCACCTGGGCCGCGCGCGCTGCACGCTGCGCTGCCGCAGGCCGGGATCGTCCAGCGGCGGCGCGACAACTATGCCGCGCTGGCGTCAGCGCTGGCCCAGCCTTCCGGTGCGAGACGGCCGGAGCCGGCGCTGCCCGACGGCGCAGTGCCTTACGTGTGTCCCCTGCTGATCGAGGGGCGGGAGCGCGCGCAGGCGATCTACATGCGCATGCGCGCTGCCGGGCTCCCGGTCTTCCGATGGGATCGGATCTGGCCGGGGACGCCGGCCGACCCGCAGGATTGCGGTCCGACCTGGAGCCACCAGTTGATCCAGATCCTGTGCCACCAGTCACTGACACCCGAACAGCTGCGGCAGGTCGCGGCCCAGACACAGGCACTGCTGCGCTCCCACTGACGCCCATATCCGAGACCACCGATGTCCCCCCTGCAATGGCAAAAACTCCCTGCCGACCGGCTGCGGACCGATCCGACGTTCCGCGGCCACTGGGATCGCCTGAACGGCCTGCGATCGGACCTCGCGTTCATGAGCGCGGACGCGATCGACGCTGCGCTGAGCTGTTTCGCCTCGGGGAGCGAGGCCCTCTTCGTGGCCGAACGCGCGGGCCAGCCCGTGGCGCTCATGCTCCTGCAGCCTGACGGCCCGCTGCGCTGGCGCAGCTTCCAGCCTTCGCAGCTCCCGCTGGGAGCCTGGGTGGCAGACCCCGAGCTCGACCTGCAGACCCTGTGCCGAAGCCTGCTGCGCGGCCCGCTGGCCTCCTGCCTGGTCCTTTCGATCACGCAGATCGATCCCCAGGTCGAGCCGCGCAGGGCCGACGAGGGCGACAACCGCCGGGACGACTACATCGACACGGCCTGGGTCGAGATCACGGGGGACTTCGACACCTATTGGGCGGCCAGGGGCAAGAACCTGCGCCAGAACCTGCGCAAGCAGCGCAACAAGCTGGCCGCCGAGGGAACCGGCACGACGCTGCGCATCCTCAAGAGTCCTCAGGAGATGGCCCCTGCGATCGCGCGCTATGGCGTGCTGGAAAGCAGCGGCTGGAAGTCCGGCGAGGGCACCGCCGTGGCCCAGGGCAACGCGCAGGGGCGCTTCTACACACAGCTCTTCGAACGTGCGGCAGCTCGCGGCGAGGCGCGTGTTCACGAGTACCTGTTCGGTGACCACACGGCGGCGATGAACCTGTGTCTGCTCAGGCGGGGCACGCTGGTGGTGCTCAAGACCAGCTATGACGAGGCCTTGCCGAAGGCGCTGAGTCCTGCCACGTTGCTGCGCGAGGATGAGTTGCATCACCTCTTCGACGGTGGCGAAGTCCATCGCATGGAGTACTTCGGCCGCCTCATGGAGTGGCACACCCGGTTCACCCCCCTGCAGCGCACGCTGTACCACCTGACGGTCTACCGCTGGCCCTGGCTGAAGACGCTGGCCGCAAGGCGTCGTGGGGCGCCCGCCGGCCAGACCGTCGTGGCCGATGGAGCCGATGCCTGACATGCGCCGGCCGCAGCAGCCGCGCCCGGCCCGAGGCGCCGCCTGGTGCGTCACGCCCTCGAACGGGAGCGCGCGTGGCGAATGACGCCGTTCTGATGGTGGCCTACCACTTCCCGCCGCTGGCGGGCAGCAGTGGCATCCAGCGCACCTTGCGTTTCGTCCAGCACCTGCCCGCGCTGGGCTGGCAACCGCTGGTGCTCAGCGCCAGCCCGCTGGCCTACGAGCGGGTCAGCGAGGATCTGCTGCGCGACGTGCCCGCAGGGACCGTGGTGAAGCGGGCCTGGGCGCTGGACACCGCCCGTCACCTGGCGGTCAAGGGCAGGTACGTCGGCGCCATGGCGCGGCCCGACCGCTGGATCAGCTGGCGATTCGACGCCGTGCGCCAGGGCCTGAAGCTCATCCGCGAACACAGGCCCCGGGCCATCTGGAGCACCTACCCGATCGCGACCGCCCACGTCATTGCCGCGGAACTGCAGCGCCGCTCCGGGCTGCCCTGGGTGGCCGATTTCCGCGATCCGATGGCGCAGGAGGGCTATCCCGCCGATCCGCGGACCTGGCGTGCCTATGAGCGGATCGAGCGCCAGGCGGTCGAACGGGCGGCGGCCTGCACCTTCACGAGCCCGGGCGCTGCGGCGGAGTACCGTCGCCGCTATCCCCATGCGGCCGACCGCATCGTGCTGCTGGAAAACGGCTACGACGAAGAGAGCTTCTCCTCCGTGCCTTCGGAGGTGAAGCCCCTGACGCCGGGCGCGCTGACGCTGCTGCACAGTGGCATCGTCTACCCCAGCGAGCGGGATCCGTCGCAGTTGATGGCGGCGATCAGGCTCTTGCATGACCAGGGCCGCGTCACCCCCGAGCGCCTGCGGGTCCGGTTCCGGGCGCCCGTGGCCGAGGACCTGCTGCGGCGCCTGGCCGGCGAGCACGGCGTGATGCCGTACATCGACATCCGCCCGCCCTTGCCGTACCGCGAGGCCCTGGCCGAGATGCTGTGCGCGGACGCCCTGCTGATCCTCCAGGCGAGCAACTGCAACGCGCAGATCCCGGCCAAGCTCTACGAGTACCTGCGCGCCAGGCGCCCGGTGCTGTGCCTGTCCGACCCGGCCGGCGACACGGCGCAGGCGCTGGTCAACGCGGGCATCGAGGCCATTGCCCGGCTGGACGACGCCCTGGACATCGCGAGCCTGGTGGACCGCTTCGTCGGCGAGGGCCCCGCTGCGTTGCGCTGCCTGGCCGAACCGGCGGCGGTGCTGCAGGCGTCGCGCCGCGGCCGTACCGAGGCCTTGTCCGAACTCCTCAGGCGCTGCGCCGAAGGCCGGGCACCTCCGGGCTGAGGCCGTGGGTGCCGGTGGTGCCGCGTGTTGTCGATAACATCGCGGACCTGTGTCTGGCTCATTTCCCGTCTTCGACACCGTCGTCGAGCACCTGGTGAGCGCCGTGGCCCCGGCTCGCGCGCTGGACATCGGCGCGGGCGCCGGAAAGGTTGGCCGGCTGCTGAAGCGCGTGCACCCTGCGTGCCACGTCACGGCGATCGAGGCCAATGTCCGGCATGTCACCGACTTTGCGTTGCAGGACCTGTACGACCGGGTCCTGCCCCTGGACGCAACGCAGTGGTGGCGCCAGGAACCGGACGAGCGCTTCGATCTCGTCGTGGCGGCCGACTGCCTGCAGCACCTGCCCAAGAGCGCCGGTCTCGACCTGCTCAACGCGATGGTGTACCGGTGCGCCTGGCTGCTCGTGCTGGTGCCCGAGTTCGTGGTGCAGGGGACGATCGCCGGCGCGGACACATCCGTGCACCGGTCGGTGTGGAGCGAGCGCGACCTGCACTGGCACGACCTCTGGGCGTGGGACAACGCGCGCGCGGTCTCGATGCTGCTGCTGCGCGGCTACCAGCCCTCCCCGCTGGACATCGATACCGTGGTGACGCGCGTCAACGACTGCCGGGCCCCGCTGCTCGATTTCGACGGCCACACGGCGGTGCGGCCCTGTCACCTGCGCCTGGTCGACTACCGCAGGGAAACCGTGTACCGCCCGCGATGAGCGGCCCGCGCATCTTCGTCAGCGTCGCCGCCTACTGCGACCCGCTGCTGGCGTTCACGCTCACCAGCGCGCGGGCGCAGGCCAGCCGTCCCGACAGCCTCTACTTCGGCGTGATCGAGCAGGCCCTGCCGGGCCAGGGCCTGAACCTCATCGACGAGTGGTCGCGCGAGCACATGCGCTGGATCCGTGTCGACGCGCTGCAGGCGCGCGGCCCCTGCTGGGCGCGCGCACTCGCCATGGGCCTGTACCAGGGTGAGGACTGGTACCTGCAGGTCGACTCGCACACCTGGTTCGAGCCCGGCTGGGACGAGCGGCTGCTGCAATGGGCCGCGCGCTGTGCCGAACACAACCCGCGCGTCATCCTGAGTTGCTACCCCAATCCGTTCGAATGGCGCGACGGGCAGCCGGTGGCGATGCCCGTGACCCAGCGCGTGCTGGCCTTCGTGGTCCAGAAGGACGCCGGCTTCGCCGCGGAACACCCCGTGCTGCCTTTCGAGAGCGTGCCGGTGGAGACCGATGCGCCGGTGCCTGCCATTCACGTGGCCGGCGGCTGCCTCTTCGCGCCGGGGCGTGTCGTCGACGAACTGCCTTACGACCCCCGGATCTACTTCCACGGCGAGGAGCAATCCTTCGCCCTCCGGGCCTGGACCCATGGATGGGATCTGTTCCAGGTTCCTGGCATGCCGCTGTACCACCTCTACACCCGCCCCGGCGCCGCGCCGCGGCCGATGCACTGGTCGCCCGAGCTCGATTCGCAGCGGGCCGTCCGTTCCGCGGCGCTGGAGGCCGCTTCCCGGCAGCGGCTCACGAGCTTGCTCTGGGGGGGAGGCGACCTGGGCGCCTACGGCCTGGGTGCGGTACGCAGCCTGCGCGACTACGCCGCCTTCTCGGGCATCGACTACGCGGCGCGGACGATCGACGCGCGCGCCCGCCACGCGCGCTTCGGCTACTGAAGGGCGGCACCCAACTCCGTCACGGGGGCGCCCGGCGAGGGCTGCGGGCGCTGGGGTAAATTTTGTGCAGCCCGCCCGGGCCCCGCTCCCGCTGCCGCCGCAGCGTTCAAGGATCTCTCCTTCGATGATCGAGTCGCACCTGCTGCACGAGTTGGTCGGCGTGGCCGCCACACGCAACCCCGAAGCGCCTGCGCTCGTCCACGCGGGGCAGGCCCTGAGTTACGGCATCCTCGCCGGCGAGGTCGCCAGGTTCGCCAGCGGGATGCGGGCCCTGGGTGTCGGGCGCGGGGAGCGGATCGGCATCTACCTCGAGAAGCGCGCCGAGATGGTCGTGGCCAGCTTCGGCGCCGCCGCCGCCGGCGCGGTTTTCGTGCCCATGAATCCGGTGCTCAAGCCACAGCAGGTGGCCTTCATCGGCCAGGATTGCCAGGTGCGGGTGCTGGTGACCTCCCCGGAACGCCTGACGCAGCTGGGCCCCCTGCTCGGCCAGCTGCCGTCCCTGCGACACGTGGTGGTCACGGGTGCTGATGCGCCGCACCCCGAGTTGCCGGCCGGGTTGGAACGGCTGAGCTGGGCCGATCTGATGGCCGGGCAGGGCCCGGCGGGCCACCGCGTGGTCGACAGCGATGTGGTCGCGATCCTGTACACCAGCGGCAGCACGGGGCGCCCGAAGGGGGTCGTCCTGTCCCACCGCAACATGGTGGCCGGCGCGAAGAGCGTCGCGTCCTACCTCGACAACGGCCCCACCGACACGCTTCTCGCCGCGCTGCCCCTGTCCTTCGACGCGGGCTTCAGCCAGCTCACCACCGCCTTCCACGCTGGCGCGCGGGTGGTCTTGCTGAACTACCTGCTGCCGCGCGACGTGCTCAACACCCTGGCGCGCGAGAAGGTCACCGGCATCACGGCGGTGCCGCCGCTGTACATCCAGCTGGCGGGGCTGGAGTGGCCCGCCTCCATCAACGAGCATCTGCGCTACTTCGCCAACACCGGCGGCCGGATGCCGCGCGAGACGCTGGGACAGCTGCGGGCACGCGTGCCGCGTGCACGGCCATTCCTGATGTACGGCCTGACCGAGGCGTTCCGATCGACCTACCTGCCGCCTGAGGAGGTCGACCGTCGTCCGGACTCCATCGGCAAGGCCATTCCCAACGCCGAGATCCTGGTGCTGCGCGAAGACGGCACCGAGTGCGCGCCCGACGAACCCGGCGAACTCGTCCACCGCGGGGTGCTGGTCGGCCAGGGGTACTGGGCCGACGCCGAGAAGACCGCCGAGCGCTACCGGCTCCTGCCACCCGGCGTCGGCGGCCGCGACCCTGCCTTGCAGTTGCCCGAGTACGCCGTGTTCTCCGGCGACACCGTTCGGCGCGATGCCGAAGGCTTTCTCTACTTCATCGGTCGGCGCGACGAGATGATCAAGACCACGGGCTACCGCGTGAGCCCCACCGAGGTCGAGGAGATCCTCTACGCCACCCGCCTGGTGGGCGAGTGCGTGGCCTTCGGCATCGAGCATGCAACGCTCGGGCAGGCCATCCAGGTGCTGGCGACCGCGCCCGACGGCAGTGCCGCGCTGGACGTCCCGGCCCTGCAGGCGGCGTGCAGGTTGCAGATGCCGGCCTACATGGTGCCGGCCGGCATCGAGGCCCTGCCCGGGCCCTTGCCGCGCAACCCCAACGGCAAGATCGATCGCAAACTGCTCTCGACGGGGTGGCTGGAGCGCCAGCAGGCGTGAGCCGGATCCGGTCACACGCTGTTTCCCGCAAGGACGCCGAGGGCAGAAGAATCGCGCCATCCGCTTCAACGCAGCGTGGGCTCGGTGAATGGCCGGACACGCGACAGGACACCGTGCCCGTGAAAACAGAAGACGACCTGCCCTCCGACCCCACCCACGATCCGGCAGACGACAGGCGTCGCTTCATCCGCCTGCTTTCTGCTTCGGTCGGCACCGTGTACCTTGCTGCGTGCGGCGGCGGAGAGAGCGAGGCAGCGGCGGCGCCGGGGCCGACACCAGCGCCGACACCAGCGCCAACCCCGGCGCCAACCCCGGCGCCGACGCCTTCGCCAACACCCGCACCCACACCGGCGCCAACGCCGGCCCCGACGCCTTCGCCGACACCAGCGCCGACTCCGGCACCCACTCCTGCGCCGACACCGGCCCCCACTCCTGCGCCGACCCCTGCGCCGACCCCAGCGCCGACCCCAGCGCCCACACCCGCCCCTGGGGGCAATGTCATCCAGGCCAGCCCGTCAGACTACCTCGCCAAGCTGTCGCAGTTGCGGGCCGGGGACACCCTGCTTCTGGCCGCCGGCAACTACGGTGTCGATGCCCAGGGCAACGACACCAGCAGCGTGCCCGGGTTGCCGATCTTCAACCTCAACGGGACGGCGCAGGCGCCGATCACGATCACCGGCCCCTCCACGGGTGCACGCCCCGTGCTGATGGGGCGTGACACCCACAACACGATCCGGCTGGCCAATGCCAGCCACATCGTGATCCGGCGCATCGAGGTCGATGGGCGTGGTCGCGCCGGCGCCGGCGTGGCCACCCAAGGGGCCACGAACAACATCACCGTGGAAGACTGCGAGTTCCGCGGCCACGGCGGTGACCAGCAGATCGTGGCGATCTCGACCGTGGGCAGCCCGACCTGGGGCTGGATCATTCGCCGCAACCTCATCGTCGGAGCGGGCACCGGCATCTATTGCGGCAACTCCACCGGCGACAGCCCGTTCGTGGCGGGTCTCATCGAGCACAACGTGATCCGCGACACGCTGGGCTACAACCTGCAGGTCAAGCACCAGGTCGCCTGGGGTTCCGTGCCGGCGGGCATGCCCACGACCCGGACCAACACCATCATTCGCAACAATGTGTTCACCAAGTCGGCGAACAGCTCGACGGGTGGCCTGGCGCGGCCCAACCTGCTGGTGGGGGACAGCCCGCCCAGCGGGCCGGGTTCGAGCAATGGCTTCGAGATCTACGGCAACTTCTTCTACCAGAACGGCACCGAGTCGTTGTTCCAGGGCGAAGGCAACATCGCCTTCTACGGCAACCTCATGGTGACGGGTGGCGCCGCGGTCCGCGTGCAGCAGCACAACGGGGCGGTGCGCAACGTGAACATCTTCCACAACACCGTGGTTGCCGGCGGCAGTGGCATCTCGGTCTCGGGCGGCGGCGCAGGGTACGCGCAGCGGGTGCTGGCCAACGCCGTCTTTTCCGGCGGGACGGCGGTGGCGGTCAGTGGCAGCGCTGCGGTGGCCCAGAACAACATCACCGACACGCAGGCGGCAGCGCCGGGTTACCTCAACAACCCGCTGGCGACGCCGGGCACGCTCGATCTCTTCCCCAAGGTCGGCATGCTGCAGGGGGCCGCCGTCGATCTGAGCGCGTTCAACGGGTTCACCGACTGGGATCGCGACTTCAACCGTGCGGCTTTCGACACCCGGTTCAGGGGTGCCTACTCCGGCGAAGGCAGCAACCCCGGCTGGCGGCTGGCGATCGCGCAGAAACCGTGAGTGGCGCTGCGGCGCGCCGCGCCGCACCGGCCCCTGACGTTTGTCTCGATCTTGGGCTGCCGGGTGCCTGGGCCGGCATGGACAATCACCGCTGCCATGCAAAACAGCCCCGCCCGCGCAGTGCCTGTCCACGCGCCGATCAAGCACTTTCCGCTCCTCGCTGACGAACTCGCGATCGGGGGCCTCCCCATCAGCCGCCTGGCCGTCCGGGTCGGCCAGACCCCGTTCTACGCCTACAGCCGCAGTCTGCTTCGTTCGCGGGTGGAGGAACTGCGCGCGGCCCTTCCGCGCGCTGTGAAGCTCCACTACGCGATGAAGGCCAACCCCATGCCGGCGGTGGTGCAGTTCATGGCCGGCCTGGTCGAGGGCATCGACGTCGCATCGGCCGGCGAACTCAAGGTGGCGCTGGACGCCGGGGCCGACCCGGCCGAGATCAGCTTCGCAGGGCCGGGCAAGCGTGATGCAGAGTTGCGCCAGGCGGTGGCTGCCGGCGTGCTGGTCAACGTGGAGTCGTTGCGCGAACTGCCGGTGCTCGCGGCCGCCTCCCAGGCGCTCGGGCTGCCGGCGCGGGTGGCCATCCGCGTCAACCCCGACTTCGAGCTGAAGGGCTCGGGCATGAAGATGGGCGGGGGCCCCAAGCAGTTCGGGCTCGACGTCGAACTGCTTCCCGAAGCGCTGGCCGCCTGCGCCACGCATGGCTTGAGCTTCGAAGGTTTTCACCTGTTCGCCGGCTCGCAGAACCTGCGGGCCGAGAGCATCTGCGAGGCTCAGCAGAAGAGCTACGAACTGGCGCTGAGGCTGGCCGAGCACGCGCCGGGCCCGGTCCGGTTCCTGAACCTGGGCGGGGGGTTTGGCATCCCCTACTTCCCTGGCGAGCAGCCGCTCGATCTGAGACCCATCGGCGACAACCTCGCCGGGTTGTGCGAGCGGGCGGGCCGCGAGATGCCGCACGGCCACATCGTGATCGAACTGGGGCGCTACCTGGTGGGCGAGGCGGGCGTGTATGTCACGCGTGTGGTCGATCGCAAGGTCTCGCGCGGCCAGGTGTACCTGGTCTGCGATGGCGGGCTGAACCACCACCTGGCCGCCAGTGGCAACTTCGGCCAGGTCGTGCGCAAGAACTACCCGGTCACGGTCGCCAACCGGGCCGGCTCGCCGGAGCGCGAGATCGCTTCGGCGGTTGGCCCCCTGTGCACGCCGCTCGACCTGCTGGCCGACCGCATGGACCTGCCGGTGGCCCAGGTGGGTGATCTGGTGGCCGTGTTCCAGTCGGGGGCCTATGGCCCGAGTGCCAGCCCGGCCGGGTTCCTTGGCCACCCGGGCTGCCTGGAAGTGCTCGTCTAGGGCCGCCCGGGCCCACCAGACCTGCCATGCCGACACGCCAGGCGAGGCCAGCCAGGGCAGGGCGGACCAGGAGGACCGCGATCCGGACGCTCGTCTGGCTCCTGCTGGTGTCATTGCTGCTGTTGGCCGCAGCGTTGTGGTGGGTGGTTCGCAGCAGTGGCCGGTCGCCGGCCGAAGTGCTGGACTATGTCGATCGCCGCCTGGCCGGCCACCCGCGGATCGAAGCGCTCGCGGCCGCGCCCTTGGCCCTGACCCGTGCCGCGCTCGATGCGCCCAAGGCGGAAGCGAGGCTTGCCACGCCCTTTGTCGTGCCGCCGCCACCACCGCGCCGCGGCCCTCAGGAGGTGCCGGCTGCGGCACCTGCCGGCTCCAGCGCCACGGTGTGGCGGGTGGGCCCGGCCGGGCCCCTGCTGCGCGTGGCGGATGCGGCGCGGCTCGCGGGTGACGGCGATGTGGTCGAGATCGAGGCGGGTGACTACCGGGGCGACGTGGCGGTCTGGCCCCAGTCGCGCCTCACGATCCGCGGCGTCAACGGCGCGGCACGGCTGCATGCCGACGGGCAAAGCGCGGAGGGCAAGGCGATCTGGGTGATCCGGCGCGGCGAGTTCGACATCTCGAACATCGACTTCATCGGCGCCAAGGTCGGTGACGGCAACGGCGCCGGCATCCGCTTCGAGGGCGGTCGTCTTCGTGTCAGTCACTGCCTCTTCTGGGGCAACCAGATGGGGCTGCTCACTTCCGGCGGCGCCGAGGCGGCCGACGCGAGGCTCGAGATCGAGAGCAGCGAGTTCGCGTACAGCCACGTGGACGGTCGCTGGGGTCACAACCTCTATGTGGGGGCGATCGCGGAGGTTCGGGTCACCTCCAGCTACTTCCACCACGCGGGGCGAGGTCATCTGATCAAGAGCCGCGCCCGGCGCAGCGTGGTGACCTACAACCGCCTGACCGATGAGTCCGGGGGGCGGGCCAGCTACGAGCTCGACTTCCCCAACGGCGGTGTGGTGCGCGTGCTGGGCAACATCGTGCAGCAGCAGCCCGAGACGGACAACTCGACGCTCATCGCCTATGGGGAAGAGGGCTACCAGTGGCCCGAGAACCGTCTGGAGGTGGTGTCCAACACCCTGGTGAACGACCTTCGCAGGGGGGGCACCTTCATCTTCGCCGCGCCGGGGGCGACGGCGGTGGTGTCGGCCAACAACCTGCTGGTGGGGCCCGGCCTGCAGCGGGCCGGCGACCGATTCGTCGCCTGGAACGATGTGCGTGCCGAATGGGAGGATCTGGAACGCCCGGCGCGCCAGGACTACCGCTTGAAGGCGCAGGACCCGCGCTTTGCTTTCAGCGAGCCGCCCATGCTTGCCGCGGACGCGCGGCCTGTGGCGAGCTATCGGCACCCCCGCGGCCTGCAGGCCCGGGCGGGGCCGCCCGATGCCGTCGGCGCGCTGCCACCCATGCCCCGCTGAAGCCAGGGGGTTGCGGACGCCTAGAATCTTCGGCTTCGCCTGCGCAACAGCGGGCTCGCCCAGGACCCTACCGCCGTGTTCATCTCTTCCGCCTTCGCCCAGACCGCCCCCGCAGCCGCCGCAGGCGGTGGCGCCGAATCCACGCTCTTCAGCCTGCTGCCGCTGGTGCTGATGTTCGTGGTGCTGTACTTCATCATGATCCGCCCGCAGATGAAGAAGCAGAAGGAGCACAAGGCCATGATCGAGGCGCTGGCCAAGGGCGACGAGGTCATCATCGCCGGCGGCGTGATGGGCCGCGTGGCCAAGCTGGGCGAGAGCTACCTCGGCGTGGAGGTGGCCAATGGCGTGGAGCTGCAGGTGCAGCGCGGTGCCGTGGTGCAGGTGCTGCCCAAGGGCACCTTCAAGTAACACCCAAACTCTGCCGGCACCCGCCGGCGAGGAAGCCCCATGAACCGCTACCCCTGGTGGAAGTACGCGATCCTCGCGATCGCGCTGCTGATCGGCCTGCTCTACACCATCCCGAACTTCTACGGGGAGGCGCCGGCCGTGCAGGTCTCGGGTGCCAAGAGCACCGTCAAGGTCGACGCGGCCATGGTGACCCGCATCGAGGCCGTGCTGGCCGAAGCGGGCGTGAAGGCCGACTTCGTTCAGTTCGACGGCAACTCGGTGCGTGCGCGCTTCGCCGACACCGACACCCAGATCAAGGCCAAGGACGCGATCGGCAAGGCCCTGAACCCCGACGCCGCCGATCCGCGCTACATCGTGGCGCTCAACCTCGTGAGCCGCAGCCCGGAGTGGATGGCCTCGGTGCGCGCCTTGCCCATGTACCTGGGCCTGGACCTGCGGGGCGGGGTGCATTTCCTGATGCAGGTGGACATGAAGGCCGCGCTGCGCCAGCAGGTGGACACCTACGGCTCCGAGGCGCGCAACGCGCTGCGCGAGAAGCGCATCCGCTTCGCCGGCATCACGCGCGAGGCCGACGGCCTCACGGTGAACCTGCCGGACCCGAGCGTGGCCACCACCGCGCGCAACCTGCTCGCTGACCGGCTGCCCTCGATGCAGTGGGCGCAGGAGCCCGGCAGCGAAGGCGGCGTGCGCCTGGTGGGCCGCCTGGCGCCGCCGGCGATCCTGGACATCCAGAAGCAGGCGCTGACGCAGAACATCGAGACGCTGCACAAGCGCGTGAACGAGCTCGGCGTGGCCGAGCCCGTGATCCAGCAGCAGGGCCTGGACCGCGTGGTGGTGCAGCTGCCGGGCGTGCAGGACACGGCGCGCGCCAAGGACATCATCGGCCGCACCGCCACGCTGCAGTTCCGGCTGGTGGAGACCGACAGCGGCGCCGCCGCCGAGACCGTGCCGCAGCGCCTGGGCCCGGGCGAGACCGTGCCGCGCTCGGTGGGCCTCAAGCGCGACGTGATCGCCACCGGCGAGCAGCTCAAGCAGGCCAGCGCCGGCATCGACCGTGACCAGCGCCCCATGGTGAGCGTTCGCCTCGATGACGTGGCCGGCCGGGCGATGCGCCAGGTCACGCGCGAGAACCTGGGCAAGCCCATGGCCATCGTCCTGTACGAAAAGGGCAAGGGCGAGGCTATCTCGGTGGCCACGATCCAGGGCGAGTTCGGCACCGACTTCCAGATCACCGGCAACTTCACGCCGCAGGAAACCGCCGACATGGCGCTGCTCACGCGCGCCGGCGCGCTGGCCGCGCCGATGGAGATCATCGAAGAGC
>SXGT01636637.1_pt1 | contig 15829 bp, 18 predicted proteins | sample 3176221 | NCBI WGS metagenome assembly SXGT01 (sample SAMN11356862, study PRJNA531348) | freshwater metagenome | isolation source: freshwater sample F1-120 | place: China: Fuxian Lake, Yuxi | collected 2017-12-25
GAGGTCAGAGCGTTTCTTCCGCGGAATGATATCGAGCACCGCCGATTCCCGCCCCCAAACACTTTCCAGCGTTCGAGAACAACAAGGCAGAAGCCTGCTGACAGACGCGTACCTTCTCAAGGAAGCTCATCGGCTTTGCGCGTGGTCGCGGGTCGGACCGGTGATCCAGCCGCTTAATCCGGATGTTCGACGATCTTCGGTAACAGGCCGGTGATTCGCAGCGGCCCTGGTGAAGCAGATCGTGGCTGTGCCGATCGCCCATTGGTGTGTGACAGCAACATAGGCTTGAGGTGCAGAGCTGCCCTCGCACCGTGGCCATCCGCCCGACCGTTCGTGGCAGTTGGCCGACCGGCTGTGACATTACCCTGCCAAACTGCGATGAGCCGTTGAGTTCTGCTTCGCGCGGCATTGAAGCAGGCTCTGGTTTCCAGCTCCTTAACCCTGCGGCGTCGGTTGCGCCGTTCTTTCGATGGAGCATGGACATGAGAACACTCGCACTGAAGGAGAAGGCGCAAAGCCTTCTTCCCGCCGTCGCAGCGGTGGCCGTGGTTTCCGCCTGTGGCGCCGGGGCGGCCTTTGCCGGTGCCGACGCCACCTTCAACACCGCACTCGCGCAGTTTACCGGCTTTCTTGAAGGCTCGGGCGGCAAGATCATCACCGTGCTCTCGCTGGCCGGCGGCATCGTTGCGCTCGCTTCGGGGCGCTTCAGCCTGGGCCAAGTCGCCATCCCTGTCGGCGTCGGGGTCGGAGCAGGCACCGGCGTTCCGATCGTCACCTCGACCATCACGGCGACGATCTGACCTGTCGGCCGGAGGCCGGGCTCCTGGGCCCCGCTTCGGACGACAAATCTGGGAAGGGCGGAGTGACATGGACCGCTACTCGATACCGTCACACCTCGACGATCCGGAGCTGATCGGCTTCTGGACCCTCGATGAGTTCCTGGCGATGGTCATCCCCTTTGCCTGGGGGATCCTCAGCCAGCACATCGTGATTGGGCTCGGCCTGGCAATCCTGGGCTGGTGGGGGTTTCGCAAACTGAAAGCCGGTCGGGCCAGCTCGTGGGTGCTCCACATGGCCTACTGGCATCTACCTGCCGGGTTTACCGGGCTCCGCGCCACGCCGCCCTCCCACTGCCGCTTGATGGTAGGCTGACATGGACCTCAACTATTCATTGGCGCACAACCAGCGCATCCTGAAGCAGCGCAATGTGCTGGCCATCGGCGCGCTCGTCCTGTTGGTCCTGGTCGTTCTGCTCTTCACCCTGGGAGCGACCCGCGACCGCGAGATCGTGCTTCAGCCGGTCCTTCGCTCGCCGGTGACGGTGTCGTCGAGCGGCGTGACGGCCGATTATCTAGAGCTGGTCACCCGCGACACAGCGCTGCTCGCCCTGAACCGCAGCCCCGAAAACCTCGACTATTGGATGAGCTCGGTCCTGGAGATCGCAACGCCCGCCTCGCATGGCGCGCTGAAGCGCGACCTCCTGCGGATCGTCGACGAGCAGCGCGGCTCGAGCGTCGCCCAGTTCTTCACGATCAGCGGAATGAAGGTCGATCCCGACAGACTGGTCTCCGAAGTGACCGGGACGCTCCACACCGTGGTCGGCTCCAAGGAGGTCACGACCGAGGCCAAGCGGTTCCGCTTCTACTGGGACTATCAGGGGCTGTCCCTGCGCCTGCGCGGGTTCGGCATGGTCTCGTCCAAGGACAAGGAGGCCCAGTCATGAACATGACCGCATTCGGGCTGCTGATCGTCGGCATCCCGCTGGCCTCGCGCCCCTTGTGTCACTTCTCGCGCGGCATTGGCGCCGTGCTGATCGGCGCCAGCGTGCTCGCCGCGGCGTCCCCCGCCTTGGCCGCCGACGAGACGCTGATGGCGGCCGACAATGGTGAGGTCGCCTGCAGCCTTTCGGCCAAGGGGCTCACCCGCATCAGCCTGAAGGACGATCGCTTCGCCTCAATCTCCAAGCTGACCACCGGCAACGAGGCGGAGGATTTCACGGTCGTCAACGAGCCGACCCGAGGGGACATCTACATCTCCCTGCCAGACGGCTACGCCAAGGCGACGGTTTCCTTCTTCGGCACCAGCGTCAAGGGCTTCGTTTACAAGTTCGCCTGCCGCACCGGCGCCGACGACGCGAACCAAGTGTTCGTCCACAACCGCGAGCTGGTTGCACAGCAGCCCGCGGAACTCGCCCGCCGCGCCTCGCCGCAGAACGCGGCCATCGCGCTGGTGCAGGCGATGTACGCCGGCGCCTCGCTCGACGGCTATGCCATCCGGCAGCCGTTGCTGGACCCGGTTCGGATCGGCGAGCTCAAGGTGCAGATGATCAGCGAGTATCGCGGACTCGACGTTTCGGGCCGGGTGCTGCGCATCGAGAACTTGAGCCGCAAGGACGTCACCTTGGATGAGCAGGTGATCGCCCCTTCGAACGCGCTCGCGGTCAGCGTGGCTACGGCCACCCTCAAGCCGGGTGCCGCCACCACCGCCTACATCGTCCTCCCAGCGGGAGCACCCCAATGAGCATCGCCGATCTCCTGAAGCGCAGGCCCAAGCAGCTCGACGCCGCGGAGGCGCCCGCAGACGATCTGACCGGGATGGACGAGTTCGACACGAACGAAGCGGCCCGGAAGAAGCAGGTCCTGTACCTCTCCGCCGGCGGGGCGATCGCGCTGGTGCTCGGCTCGCTCTACATCTTCAGCGGCGAGGACCAGGCCGCCGCGGTCGCCGAGCAGGACGGCCAGGAGATCAAGGTCTCCACCGAGGACATGGTCAACCGCAACATGTCACAGCGCGAATGGATGGCGGCTTCCGAAGGCCGCTTCCAGTCGATCGACAATCAGCTGAAGGGGGTCAACGGCCAGCAGGCGCAGCTCGAGCAGCTGCAGGCGCAGATTGCGGCGCTGCAGGGCGAGAACCAGTCCATGGCCAGCGACGGCCAGCGCGTGGTCAGCGCCTACCAGGCCGAGAATGACGAACTGCGGGCGCAGCTCACGGCGGCCAAGTCAGCGCCTGCGCCAGCGCCCGTGCTGCCGGGCCCTTCCGCGATGTACGGTGCCCGCGGTCCGGCGGCCTACGCGACTGCCGGAGCGCCGCCTGTCTTGCCGGGCACCGCGGCCCTGACGTCGGCGGCGATGGCGCCGCGCGGGATCAAGCTCGTGTCGTTCGAGGGGGGCACGAGCGGAACCGCGACCCGGATTTCCGGCGGCACCACCAGCTACACCGACAGTCCCAATTACCTGCCGCCGAATTCGATCGCTAAGGCCAGGGTGATCGTCGGGGTCGATGCCGCGGCGGGGGTGTCCTCGCAGAGCGATCCGCTGCCGGTTGTGCTGCGCATCACCGGGCCCGCGCGCTCGGTCTACCGCGACGGCAAGCTGCTGACGACCCGGATTGAGGGCTGCCTGGTGAACGGCGCAGCCCGCGGCGATCTTTCCAGCGAGAAGGTCTACGTCAAGCTGCAGCGCATGACCTGCCCGCAAGCCAACGGTCGCTACGCGGTCAGCGACGTTAAAGGCTTCATCGCCTTTGGCGGCAAGACCGGGGTGAGGGGACGGGTGGTGAGCCGGGAAGGCAGTCTCGCGACCCAGGCCTTCTTCGCCGGCCTGATCGGCGGCTTCGGCCGCGGTTTCTCGACCAACGCCAATTCGGTGTTCAGCGGCGCGACCAGCGTCATCACCGGCGGCAAGCGCGACCAGCTGTCGACCTCGGAGATCCTTCAGGGCGGGGTGGGGCAGGGCGTCAGCGAAGCCGGCGACATGGTCTCCAAATATCTCATCGAGCGGGCCGAGCAGTACCAGCCGGTGGTCGAGATGCCGACCGGCATCGATGTCGAGATCGTCTTTTTGGAGGGGGTCTTCATCCAGAACTGACCGGCCGTGAGTGCCTGGTCTTCAAGCAGGAAAGTGAGCGGGACATGCAGAATGCGATCGGATCGACGCTGATGACGGTGATGATGGCCCTGGGAGTTGGCGGCGCGACTCCCACCGAGCCGGTGCTGGCGTCATTGAAGGAGCGGCTGCCCAAGACGCCCGTCTCGAAGCTCGACTGCGGCAAGGTCGATGGCCTGTGCGAGGTCACCGCCGGCAACAACCTCTTCTACGTCGACCGGTCCGCCCGGTACCTGATCATCGGCCGAGTCTACGACATGCAGACGCGCCAGGACCTGACCGCGGCGCGCCTGCTCGAGATGAACCCCGACATGCTGGTCGGGGGAGCGGCCCGCGCTGCTGCCGGCACCGCTGAGGAGACTGGAGGAGCCCGGCTGACGCGCGCGGCTTCGCCCGCGGCGCCATCGCCGTCCACCGTCGATCTGTCCGCTCTGTCTTCAAGGGGCGCGATCGTCTGGGGCGCGGGCAGCCGCTCGGTGACCGTGTTCAGCGACTTTCAATGCGGCTACTGCCGGGCGCTCAGCCAGGCGCTGCGCACCATGGACGTTCGGGTGATCGAGCGGCCGATCTCCGTGCTCGGCAGCCGCGACATCGCCAACCAGGTGCTCTGCTCCAAGGATCCCGAGGCTGCGGTCCACCGCGCCTACGCGCAGCAGCCGCTCGACAATCCCGGCAAGTGCGACACCGCCGGCCTTGACGAGAACGAGCGCTTCGCCGCGCAGCACGGCTTCACCGGAACCCCGGTGATCGTCCGCAGCGACGGCGCCGTGATCGAGGGCTACCGGCCCCGCGAAGTGCTGGCGGCGTGGCTGAAGAGCGCCAAGTCGTGAGCGCCGCACGCCTCCTGCCGTTCACCTTGGCAGTTGCTTGCCTCCCGCTGGCCGGCTGCATGAGTCTGAGCGGCAACATCAAGGGCAGCTTCAGCTGCTCGGCGCCGGGCGGCACCTGCGCGCCCTCGTCGGTGATCGACGACCGCGCGCTTGCGATGATCTCGGGCGCGGCGGATGTCTTGCCCGCGGGCCCGGCCGCGCCTGCTCGCCAGAACGGCGACGCTCTGCGGATAGCAGGTACCGGCCCCGTCACCCGGACGAAACAGAAGGTGCTGAAGATCGTCTTCCCGGCGCACGTCGATGCCCAGGGGCGCTATCATGAGACAGCCGCGATCCGGACGGTGGTCGACGATGGCATCTGGGTGGCAGCGGCCGAGCCTCGCGTCATGCCGACTGCTAGCGCGGCTCTGACTGCAAGCACTGCAGGCAATGTCGCTCGCCATGCTCGTGAGAACGCTTCCGCAGCTTTGAGCCTGGCGCCCAGCGAGGACGCAGTCCGCGCCGCACGCGAGCGGCTGCCAGACGGGGCGGAGCCAACGACAATGGCAGCGCGTGAGCCGACTGTAGCAAGTGGAGCGGGCGTGCGTGAGGCGCTCAAGGCGGAGGTCGACCGGCTGCTGGCCAAGCCCGGCGCTGCTGCTGCGCCGACGCGGAAGGGAGAGCAGGAGGAGGATCGGCCACAGGGTTCTCCGCCCAAGGCACCCGTACCCGTGAACCGGCCAGCTTCCTTCAACGGATCGGTCGAGGACTAAGGCCATGGGCGAGACAGCAGGCCTGCTGGCTCGGATGCTGGGCGATACGCGGCAGCCAGACAAAGGCACGCCGGCGCACGCGGTGCCGATGCTCGCGCACTGGCTGCCGTACCGGAGCTTCGATCAGAAGAGCCAAATCTTCTACAACACGGATTCGATTGCCTGGGCGATCGAAATCACCCCGCTGCTGGGTGCCGACGAGCAGGCGGGCGACATCCTGACGCAGTTCCTCTCGGAAGGGGTGCCGGCGGGATGCGGGGTTCAGATCCTCAACTATCAAAGCCCGCGCGTCGGCGACATGATCGGCCGCTTCGCCGTCCCGCGCTTCCTCGCGGGCGGCGTGTTCCGCAAGATCGCCGAGCACCGGGTCCGCTTCCTCAAGGAGGGCGCCTGGGCATCAATGTCGCGCGACGGGCCCTTCCATGTCCGTCATCACCGCATCTTCGTCTCGGTCTCCGCCAGGCAGGGAAAGCTCGGCACCGAGGAGCTGGTCACCGTCCGCGAGGGCATGGTCGCCCTGCTCCAGTCTTTGAGCGTCCACGCCCAGGTGCTGGGTCCGGTCGAGCTCATCTCGCTGATCGACGATGTCACCGCGCCGGCGTTCGACGTTTCGGATCATGTCACGGAGTACAGCCCGCTCGACCCGATCGCCGACCAGTGCGTCCGGCGCGATGTCCAGACGGTGGTTCAGCCCGACCGGCTGCTGGTGACGGTGGAGCCGCTGCGGGCGGTCACCACGCTGGCCGGTGCCACCGAGTTCGAGCGGATCAAGCCAGATACGTTCGATTACCGCTTCTTCTCCGTCCGCAACTTCCCGCAGCGCTGGGCCCCGTGGGACGTCCAGAAGCTGATCGGCGACATGTTTTCCGACAAGCTCCGGCCCGGCTGCCCGACGCTCACCTCCCTGTGCCTCAAGTACCAGGACGAGGACGCCGCCTCGAGCCGGGCGAGCTACAAATATATGCGCACGACCAGCCTCGCGGATTCCAAGTCCGCCCGGCTGCTGCCGCAGCTCAAGGACCAGAGCCGCGAGTGGGAGCATGTGCAGAGCGAGCTGCGCCTCGGCCGCAAGCTGGTCCAGGCCTATTTCGCGGTGGGCATCATCTCGCCCAAGGGCCGGGGCGACGCCAACGAGCGCACGGTCAAGTCGATGTACAAGGCCGCCGGATGGGACCTGCTCGACGAGCGCTTCCTCCAGATCATGGCCTTCATGTCCTGCCTGCCCATGACGCTGGCCAACGGGCTCGACACCGACCTCAAGCGCATGAAGCGGCTGCGCACCATGCTGACCACGACCGCGGCGTCGATCGCGCCGCTGCAGGGCGAGTATCTGGGCGGGCAGCAGCCGCACCTCCTGTTCATCGGCCGCCGCGGCCAGCCCTTCTTCTGGAGCCCATTCCAGAACGGCGCAGGCAACCACAATGTGGCGGTGTTCGGCAAATCGGGCTCGGGCAAGTCGGTGGCGCTTCAGGAGCTGTGCGGGGCGCTCGCCGGGGTTGGCGCCAAGATCATCGTGATCGATGACGGCCGCTCGTTCGAGCACATGGGCAAGATCTTAGGCGGAGCCTTCGTCGAGTTTCGGTTGCGCGACGGCTTCTCGCTCAACCCCTTCAGCATGATCGACACCAGCCTGATCGAGAGCGACGAGGACTATCTGGTCGATGCGCTCGCGATGCTGAAGTCGATCGTCGGGCAGATGGGCCGGCATGTCGATCGGCTGAGCGACACCGAGCGCGGCCTGATCGATGGCGCGGTCAACCGGGTGTGGGAAGCCAGCGGGCGCGCGGGCTCGGTCGACGCGGTGATCGCCGCGCTCAAGGCTGAGGGCAACCCGCAGGCCGACGATCTCGCCATCGCCATGTTCCCCTTCTCGAGCGAGGGCACCTACGGGCGCTTCTTCATGGGCGAGGCGAGCGTCGACATGTCGGCGCCGCTCACGATCTTTGAGCTGTCGGACCTGTCGAGCCGCGAGGAGCTGCGCTCGGTGGTGCTCACCGCCATCATGTTCCTGTCGTCGCAGACCATGCGCCGGCTCGACCGCAAGGTGCCCAAGGCGCTGCTGATCGACGAGGCCTGGCAGATGCTGCGCGGCGGCTCGATGGCGGACTTCGTCGAGACCTATGCCCGCACCTGCCGCAAGTACGGCGCCTCGCTGATCACCGCCACCCAGTCGCTCAACGACTATTACAAGTCGGAAGGGAGCCTCGCCGCGCTCGAGAACAGCGACTGGTCGGTGATCCTCCAGCAGAAGCCCGAGACGATCGGCGACTTCCAGAAGCACGGCCGCTTCGACATGGACTCCTATACCGAGGCGCTGCTGCGCAGCCTGAAGCGCAACGGAACCGAATATTCCGACATCATGATCAAGGGGCCTGACACGATGGCAGTCGGCCGCCTGGTGCTCGATCCCTATTCCGCGACCCTCTACTCCTCCTCGCCCCAGGTGTTCGGCGCCATTGAGCATTGGATCGGGCGCGGCCTGTCGATGGACGAGGCGGTGGAGCGCGTCGCTTATCCGCAGGACTGGGTGGAGGCAGCGGAATGACAGCTGTCCGCACCTTTCGCGCCTGGGGCGGGCGGACCGGCCCCGACGCCTGCCTGATTGCGCTCCGGCTCATCGGCTGGTCAACCGTGACCTTGCTGGCGACGCTCGGCTGCCTGGTGCTGGTCTTCCTGTTGCTCGGCAACTTCTCGGCCGATGGCTTCTTTGCCCAGCTGGACAATCTCGCTCGTCGCTTCCTGGCGGCGGACGCGGGCCGACGCGAGCAGTTCCTGTCCTTCGCCGCGACCGTCGCCGGAGTCCTCCTGGTGGCGGTGGCGGCCTTCCGGCGCCACTCACTGGCTGCTGTTTTCCGGCTCTTTCCGAAAGACCCCACCCATGTCTGACGTCCTCACCCCGCCCGCCCCCCCAACGGTGGCAGAGCCCGCTGGCCGCGCCGCTCCCCGGGCTGACCGACCTTCCCTGCCGAGCCGACACACGAAATCTGGCGGCGGGCTCCCATCGGCGACCGTCGCGCTCGCGCTCGTGGCGATCGCCGTCGTGCTGTGGGCGGTGTGGTTGACGAAGACGGTGGGCGACCTCAGGACCGAGCGCGTGCCGATCGCCTCCGTTCGGCTTCAGCCCTTGATCGAGGAGTATGTCCAGGCGCAGGCGCGTTCGGGCGCGCCCGAACAGCAGGTCATGGCGCAGACGCAGGCCTTCATGGGCGCGCTCGATGCCGAGCTCCTGCGCCGCGGCCGGGCGGGGACGACCGTGCTGGTCGCCGAGGCCGTCCTGTCGAAGAATGTGCCGGACATCACGGCCGACGTCCGGCGGGCCGTCCACGCCAGGGTTCCGACGCTGCCCGCGAATGCCGCGCAGCCCGCCACCCCGGCTATGCCAGCCATGCCGCAGCAGGGCGCTCCCACGATGGCGGTCCCGGACCAGCCCTTCGGCGGCGGCAATGTCCACCCGTAAGCACCGCCTCCGCGCTTGGGCGGCGGTCGGCCTGCTGGCCGCAGGCCTGACCGCCCATGGCGCGCTCGCCTCGTGGCAGCGCGAGCACGCCGTGATGATCAACAGCTCGGAGTCGCTTCCGAATTGGGCCTTCTTCGTCGAGAGGAACGCCTCGCCGAAGCGCGGCGACTACGTGTTCTTCATGCCGCCTCGAACGCCGTTGCTGGTCCGCCACTTCGGCGAGCACCATGGCGCGTTCGGCAAGCGGGTGCTTGGCATGCCGGGCGACCTCGTTTCGCACGACGGCGCTGTGGTCAAGGTGAACGGCCGCCCGGTCGCGCGCATGAAGCCGCTCACCAGGTCGGGCGAGCCCCTCCACGCCGGGCCCACCGGGGCGGTACCCCAGGGCTGCTATTATGTCGGGACCGATCACAAGGACGGCTTCGACAGCCGCTACGCCGAGATCGGCTTCGTCTGCCGCCGCCAGCTGCTCGGCACAGGGACTCCGATCCTGTGAGCCGCGGGATCGCCATCTTCGCCGGGGCGATCGGCTTCGGGCTCGTGCTGCCGGCGATGCCACCGCTCCAGGCGCGCGACTTCGGGGTCATGGGCCAGACCTTCCCCATTGCGGAGCCGGACTTGCTCGCGACCATCCAGGGGCGGCTCGAACACCTGCAGGCCAATGGCGGTCTCGCCCGCCTGCAGGAACAGCTTAAGGTCAAGGCGGCTGACCGGGTGCGGCGCCCTACACCAGTGGCGGGGATTACTCGCGCCACCGCAGCCCGGCAGTGGAGCTTCGATCCCTCGATCGTCGTCGAGAACGACATTCGCGACCACAAGGGCAATCTGATCGCGCGCTCAGGGCAGCGGGTGAACCCGCTCGACTTCATGGCGATGAGCCAGGAACTCGTCTTCCTCGACGGCGACGATCAGGCGCAGCTCGACTGGGCAGCGCGGCGTTTCCCGCAAGTCGGCAAGGTCAAGCTCATCCTGGTGAACGGTTCGCCGTTTGACCGGATGAAGGAATATCAGCGGCGCTTCTTCTTCGACCAGCAGGGGCAGCTCACCGCCAAGTTCGGCATCTCCCATACGCCCGCCGTGGTAAGGGCAAGCGGCAGGCTCCTCGCCATTGAGGAAGTGATATTGCCGCCCGCCCGTGGGGGCGCCCGCAGGGAGGGCGTCAGCTCATGAAGCACCTTCTCGAGTTCTTGAAGACGCCGATGGCCGCTCCCGAAACGGCGGGCCTCAGGGCCATGCGCCTCACCATCCTGGCTTGCTGCACCCTGCTGCTTCCATCCATGCTGCTGCTGACGCCGCTCTGTGCCATGCTTGGCAACCTTGCCGTAGGGCTGATCGCCGGCCTGATCATCGCGCTGATGATGCTGGTGCCGGTCTACGCGCGCGCCAAGACCAGGGCCGATGACGCTCACCTCAGCGCCCTTGCGGCGGGGGAGGGCATGGCCGAATGACGCGCCTCCTCGCCTTGCTCGCGGCGCTCGCCCTTGCGTTCGGTGCCGCGGCACCGGCGTCCGCGCAGTCGACCTGCACCGGCAAGTTCGTCAATCCGATCACCGACATCTGCTGGAGCTGCCTCTTCCCGTTGTCGGTCGGAGGCCTGAAGATCTGGCCGTCCAACCGTCCCGACACGGCCAATCCAGCCTCGCCGATCTGCGCCTGCGGCTCGCCGGTCCCGCGCATCGGCATCGCCATCGGCTTCTGGGAACCCTCGCGAATGGTCGACGTCACCGCCAAGCCGTGGTGCTTCCCGTCGCTCGGGGGCATGAAGCTCGATCCGGGCTTTGACATCGGCATGGGCCAGTCATCAGGCCCGAGGATGGGCGGGGGGCGCAACGCGGCGTCTGCCAACTGGCACGCCCACTATTACGTCTACCCTTTGCTCTACTGGCTCGAAATCCTGACCGACTTTGCCTGCTTCGAGGCGAGCTCGTTCGACGTCGCCTACGTCTCCGAGATCGATCCCCTGTGGAATGACGACCAGCTGACCACCCTCATCAACCCGGAGGTGGCGCTGTTCGCCAATCCGCTCGCGGTCGCCGCCTGCGCCGGGGACTGCGCCGCCGCCACAGCGAGGCTGCCGCTCGATCCCTTGTTCTGGTGTGCCGGCTGCCAGGGGCAGATGTACCCGATGAACGGCAACATCAACGCGCACGTCGCCCCCGTGCAGTCGTCGCGGCTCGCGGCCGAGCGGCTGCTCTACAAGATGCACCGCATGGGGCTGGCCTGGGGAACAGCGGGACCCAAGGCACTCTGCTCCAAATACTTGATGCCGATCCTCAAGAAGTCGCAATATCGCATCCAGATGACCAACCCGGTCGCAACGGTCAGCGGCAAGTACGCCTGCTCGACGATCGGGGCGAGCTCGATGCCGCCGGACGCTGGCCGTCACTTCCCCGTCAAGGGCGAGGACTTCAGCTACCTGATCTGGCGCAAGCGCAACTGCTGCATGCTGTGAGGAGGGGAGGGCCCATGCGCAGCCTTGCATACATCCTCGGCGCCTCCCTCGCGGTCGCATCGGTCAGCGCGGTCCTCGCCCAGAGCGTCGACGGGGTCGACATCGGCGGGATCAAGGCCAGGGCGGCGGCGCAGTCGGCCGACGTGCACGCGCTCGCGGCCGAAGTCGCCAGGCGGGCCGAGGACTTCCGCGAGGACGCGGAGCAGGTGCGGCAGAGCGGCTTGGCGCAGGTCAGGGCGCTCGACCCGGAGACCCTGCCCCGGCAAGCGGGCGGGGCGATCGACTTCGACGAGATCGTCACGGCCGCCGGCAACAACCTCCGGGACAATCGCGGACAGGCGCCGCTCTTCATGGTGTTCGTCAGCCTGTCCATGCCCGAGCCAGCGCTCAAGGCGATCATCAGGGACGCCAGCCAGGCGGGCGGCATCGTCGTGTTCCGCGGCTTCCCCAACAACTCGGCCAAGCAGTTCATCGCCGGGCTGTCGAAGGTGGTCGACGATCAGTCGCAGTTCGCCAGCATCGGCATCGACCCGCGGCTGTTCCGCGCGTTCGATGTTCAAGCGGCGCCGACCTACGTGGTCGCGGGGAGCGACTTCGACCTCTGCGATGGGATCACCTGCAAGACGCAGGTGCCACCGCACGACGCCATGTCCGGTAACGTTTCCGTTCGCTACGCTCTCGGGACCTTCGCCGACGAGGGCGGCCCCGGCGCTCTTGTCGCGCGCCTCGCGCTCCGCAACCTCGACGGGGCGGGGAGGTGAGGGCGGCGCTGCCTCTGCTGGTCGGAGCGGCCGTGCTGGCCGCCTCGACCGGCGCGCGGGCGCAGCAGCAGCCGGGCTCGCTCGGCAACTATTATGATCTGCCCGACTACGGCTACTTTCCGGCTGCGCCGACCGCTCCAGCCCAGAGCTCGCCTCCCGCGACCAGTCCAACGGCGCCCGGCTCACCGACTGCTTCGGCCACATCCATGCCGATCGGCGGCAGTGCAAACGCCAGTGCGTCCCCATCCACCTCCTCGGCTTCGGCCGCTCCGGCGCCCACCTACGGGGGATCGTCGGTTGCGACGAGCACCTTCACCTACCCCAAGGGCGACATGGCCGGCGCGAAGGCGGACGCCAAGGCGGTGGGCACGGCCCAGCGGCAGGGCTCGGCCCAGATCGCCACCGGCACCGACCTGACGGCCACCGTGCCGGGTTACACCGGCGCCACGCTGCCGCAGGAGGCCTATGCCGACGATCCCGACGCGCTCGTCGCCAACGGCGCGGCGTCCGCCTCGACCAGCGACGCCTACCGGACGATCACCAGCCCGATGCGCCCCGTCGTCACGCTTGACCGCAGCGTGGTCGCGCGCGGCACGGCCATCGAGGCCGATCCCCACGCCTACACCTCGGGTGTTGCGCTTGCCGGCGGCACCGGCTCCTGCACCCCGCTGCCGCCCGGCTCGGCGGGGACCGGATATTACGAAGCCACCTGTAACGTCGGCACGCAGGTGAGCCAGGGAACGCAAAGCTGTCCGATCACGCTCACTCACCAACTCACCGAGGCGCACCGCTACCGCTGCACCCGCCTGCATGCGCGAGGGCGCGTCTGCCTGCAGGGAACGGCCACAAATTGCACCGAGCCCGACTTCGTCGACGAGATTGTCGCCACCGGCTGCGCATCGTTCGAGGAGTCCGGCATTTGCGCGATCGACGAAATCTCCTCCGTGATGATCCGGGCGGGCTCGCTTCGGGTTGCCGCCACCTACTATGAGACTGCCGAGGCGAGCTGTTCCGCCGAGGTCGCGCCCGCCATCCGGGGAGGAGCCGGCACCACCAATCATCCGATCGTCAGCGAGTACCTGGGGCTGCAGAAGGTCTATCAGGGCTCGACCCGCGACGAGAGCCAGTGCGAGGCGCTTGGCTCCGACAGTAGCTGCGCGAGCCCGGTCGAGACCTGCACCAGCTCCGATCCGGTCACCCGCGTGATCGACGGCATGACCATTACCCAGCCCTGCTGGGCCTGGACCCGCACCTACCAGTGCACCCGCTTCAATCAGGCGAGCGACTGCTCGACGCTCGAGGGCAATGCCAGCTGCACCTTCCAGAGCGAAACCTGCCTCGACGATCCGCCGAGCGGTGCCTGCCAGGTCCGGGAGCGGACCTACAAATGTCCGATCCCCGGCGGTGCGCCGACCCAGGTGCCTGAATATATCTGCGGCGGCGACGTCTACTGCATCAATGGCGAGTGCGAGCCGATCGTCCGCGAGGCCTCGACCGAGTTCAAGGATGCTCTGGTCGGGCTGCATACGCTCGGCCAAGCCAATGCCGAGTTCGACGAGGCGACGCTGACCCTGTTCTCCGGCACCCGCGAGACCTGCCACAAGAAGCTGTTCGGCCTGTCCAACTGCTGCTCGGGCAAGGGTGTGCCGCTGCTCACCCCGTTTCTGTGCAACAGCTCCGAGCGGCAGCTCGACACCAAGGACGACGCCGGGCTGTGCCACAAGGTCGGCAGCTACTGCTCGGACAAGGTGCTCGGCATCTGCGTCACCCAGAAAACCGCCTTCTGCTGCTTCGCCTCCAAGCTGACCCGCATCCTGCAGGAGCAGGGGCGGCCGCAGCTCGGGCTTGCCTGGGCGTCGCCCAAGAACGAGCAGTGCCGGGGCTTCACCATCGACCAGTTCGCCAGGCTCGACCTGTCCAGGATGGACTTCAGCGAAGTCTATGCGGAGTTCGTGGACGCGGCGAAGCTGCCGGACGAGATCGAGACGGCGCAGCAGATCCAGCAGCGGATCGAAGATTATTACCGGCTGCACGGGCCGAACTGATGGCGCGTACCCCATCCAAGCCCGGCAGCGTGGTGCCAATCCGGCGGGCAGGCCTCCCGGGGATGACGGTAGTCGAGCTGGCGATCATCATCGCCCTGCTTCGCTTGGGGCCAAGCCCGATCGGCGTTGTTGCGCCGGTCCTCGCGGAGTGGTTTGCCGCGGTCGTGCGTCCCGCCGACTTAGCTTCCGGCGTCCGGCGCATGCTTGGGCAGGGCTGGCTTGCGGAAGGAAGCGACGGCTGCCTGCGCCCGGCGCCGGCGGCGCTTGCGCCGACGCAGCTGCTCTACGCCGGCTTCATCAGGATGCTCGGCGACGGCCTCGAGCCGGCGCAGGCGCTCGAGCAGCTTAGCCTGTCCTACGATCCTTCTTCAGGAGAGAGACCATGACCCTGCGCACCGCCGCGCTGGCGCTCACGCTGGCAATGACCCTGTCCGGTGCCGCCTCGCCTCCTGCTGGGCCGGTCGAGACTGCCGCAGCAGGCGAAAGCGAGGCCAGCCCGAAGGGGGACGACTTCTACTGCAAGGAGCGGCGGCTCGGAACCTGGTTCTATTGCGAGAAGCCCAAGGCGGCGCCCGGCGAAGCCGCGCCGCCTGCGGACAGCCGCACCGCGGCCGAGCGGCTCAAGGCGATCGGCGCCGAGCTCGAGGAACTGAAAGCCCGAGCGGTGCTCGACCCGACCCCTGATAACGTCACCGCCTATATCCGCTTCCAGCGGGAGCAGCTCAACCGTGCCTCGACCTTCGCCGACTATTGGCAGCGTGCAATCTGGCAGAACCCGGAGCTCGACTATACGCTGCAGCGGCCGGTCAGCGCCGTCGCCAAGCGGGCCTGGACCGACCAGCGCAAGGGCGACCGGGACCGGGTGCTCGCCGCCATCAGCCAGCGCTACGGCGTCTTCTACTTCTTCGCCTCCAACTGCGCCGCCTGCACCGTCACCTCGCCAATCATCAAGGGCGTTGCCGACCGCTTCGGGATCACGGTGATGGCCGTCTCCATGGACGGCGGCCCCAACCCGACCTTCCCCAACTATCTCGTCAACACCGGTCAATATGAGCAGATGGGTCTGTCGGGCAACGTCACGCCCGCGCTGGTGCTGTTCGACACCGTCACCAGGCGCCCGCTCCCGATCGGCTACGGCATCATGAGCCAGGACGAGGTGATGGAACGCATCTTCACGCTCACCAACGTCCAGCCCGGGAGCGACTTCTGATGGGCACGTTTTCCAAGCACGCCGCGGCCCTCTCCGCCCGCCTCCTTGTTTTGCTCGCATGCCTCAACCTCGCCGCGGCGCCCGCCGTGGCGGGGGTCGAGGCCGAGATGAACAACTTCTTCAACTCCGGCGGCGCGGCCGCCAACGTCACCGGCCCAACGGCTTACCAGGGCCAGGCGGCCGGCTATTATTCCGGCGGCAGCATCTGGGCCCGCTTTCCGCAGAAGACGGTCAACCCGGTCAACATCCAGCTGCCAAGCGCGCGCGGCGGCGGCGGCGGCATCGACCTGTTCGGCGGCTCGTTCAGCTTCATCAACGCCGACGAGTTCGTCGCCATGCTCAAGGCGACCGCCAACAACGCCATCGGCTTCGCCTTCCAGCTCGCCATCGACTCCATCTCGGCCGAGATCGGCGGGGTGATGAAGGACATGGCCC
>SXGT01302877.1_pt1 | contig 15828 bp, 5 predicted proteins | sample 3176221 | NCBI WGS metagenome assembly SXGT01 (sample SAMN11356862, study PRJNA531348) | freshwater metagenome | isolation source: freshwater sample F1-120 | place: China: Fuxian Lake, Yuxi | collected 2017-12-25
GGAACGAGGACTTCGTGATGTGCAGCGGCTTGGCCATGGTCACGAACGCCCCTCGAAATCACTCGTCCGCAAGGCCCACGAGCAGTCCTCAGCGGCAGGACCGCCTGCCGGCCCCGAGCTGACGTGCCCAGAATCACTCGACGTCGCGTTCATCGTCTCCCTCTTCCTCCCTCTCCAAGTCGCGCGTGTACGTGCATCGCGGATAGGCCGAGCAGCCGATGAAGCTGCCGTACGGACCACTCCGGATGCGCAGTTTGCCACGGCACCCAGGACTTGGGCACGCCCCGAGGTCAGCGGACCGTGCAGGGGATGGAGGCTTGGCGGCCCACTTCCCACCAACAGCCCTGGCATCCGTCTTTCCCCCACAGCCGAGGGAGCACTCAAACCACGCGCCATTCTTCCCGCTCTTCTGCACTGTCGGCGCGCGGCACAACGGACACGCAGGATTCTCAGCCCGTTCCAGACTCGCCGCAGCCGCGTCCCCACGGAGCCCCGTGATCAGCTTGGCCAGCTCCTGACACACTCCGGGCGCGCGGATGCGCAGCATGCTCTCGGTCGTGTTCCGGTGCGACAGAACGTTCATGGAGCCGTGCCACAACACGTCGCCGTCGATGATGGCGATCTTCTCATGCATCTTGGCGCGCAGGTCTACGGCGATCCCCTGCGACCGCAAACGCTGCAGCGCCGACGTGACTTCGGCCGTGGAGGCGCCAGCGAACTCCTCGGGCGGCTTGCACAGCACTCGAACGGCGACGCCACGAGCAACGGCGGCGCGCAGGTGGTCGACCCACCGCCCCACACCAGCCACGGTCACGAACGGCGAGAACAAAACGATCGACTTCTGCGCACGGGCCAGGTCCTGCGGGAACGCCTTGTAGAACGCCGCCTCGTTGAACACGCCGGCTGCATCTGCCGGCAGATCCTGCAGCAGCCGGCCAGAGGCCTTCAAGCCGTCGATCCACGCGGCGTGGCCCAGCGGCAGGACCTTCGCGGCGTCCAGCGCCCGCCCCTTCGCCTTCACGATCGTCAGCAGCTGGCTCAGGAACGAGCCCTGCGGGGCCTTGGACGAAAGGAACTGCAAGTCACCAACGACGACGACGTGGTCCCTCGCCCGACTCAGCGCGACGTTCAGCAGTCGCCCTCCGTCTTCGTCGAGCGTCGAAGCCTGCAGGAACTTGCCGAGCCGCACGCCCGGAGCGTCGGTCAGGTCGAAAACGATGACGCTGCGTTCGTTGCCTTGGAACCGATGCACGGTGCTGGCGACGTCGTCGCCCTGCCTGCCAAGTGCCGCTTCGAGCAATCGGTCGATCAAGCTCGTCTGCGCTGCATAGGGGGCCACGACTCCGACCTTCGAGTTGCTTCCGGGGTCCGCCGGCAAGTACCCCGCCGTGGCCATCTCCACGACCAGGTTGCGCACCAACATCGCGTGAGTCAGGTTGTAGCGCGTGAACTTTCCAGCTGGGTGGGTCGCCCAAGCACCGAGGGAGCTGGTGTCGACGAACCACAGCGGGCCCATGCCTTGCAGCATGGGTGGTGAGTCAAATGGTCCCACCCGCCGCACCGCGGCCGTGGTCAACGGGTGATCCCGGTAGAACAAAGCGTTGATGACCTCGCAGATCTCCGGCCGCATCCGGAACTGCTCGCGCAGCGACACGAGTCCCGGATGCCTTTCGCCCTTGCGCAGCGATTCTGGGACCCCGGCCGAGGCGAAGACATCGCGCTTGAGCCAGAGAGCTGCTTCCGGGGACTGCGACTGCACGATCGGCGGCAGCTGCCGGAAGTCGCCGGCGACCGTCACCGCCTTCGTGGCCAAGCCGGCGGCGAAGAACGACAGCGGCAGCATCAGCATGGATGCCTCGTCGATGACGACGACGTCGAACAGCCGAGGCAACGCCGGCCCCGCGTAGGTCCGGTAGACCGTGGTTGCCAAAACACGGCAGTTCTTCAGCACGGCTTCCCGGATGCCATCAAGTTGGCCCCGCACCTCGGCCAGCCGCGCCTCCTTCTGCTTGACGACGCCACTCACCGCAGCCAGCTGGGACCGCAGGTCGGCAAGGTTATGACCGGGCGGGATCTTGCTGCGCAACTGACTCGCCTGGGTCTCCTTCGCAGTGACCGCAGCCCGAGTCTCCGCCAGCTTGCGTGCCCCCTCGGCGATAGCGCCTTCGACGACGAGCATCCTCGCCTGGTCCTGGTCGATGCGAACCTGGATGCGCTTGGGATCGAGGCCGGAGAACCAACGGCGAAGCGTTCCCATCTGGCTGGCCTTGCCCAGGTTCTCGCGACCTTGGGCAACGCTGTGCTTCAGTTGCTCGACCTGGGTCAGCCGGTCGTTCTGCTCCTTCTCGATCTGCGCGAGGGCGCTCCGTCGACCACGGCACTCGTCCTCCAGAGCCGACATGGCCAGGAGCACGTCGATGACCGACTGCGCCTCCGCCGCCCGCTGCCGTTCGGATCGCAGTTCGCTTTCGAACCGGTCGCGCTCCTCCGCCAGCACTTTGCCGATGCGCGCGCAGACCATCTCGAGGTCGACCTTGGCCCCGAACCCACTGCGCAGCTGCTCCAGGACGATCGGCCCCCAGCGCAGCACCTGCCCTTGCTCGAACAGCTCCTCGCCAGCCATCTGTTCGCAGACCTTGGCGAGGGCCATGTCGACGGCGACGTTCGTGTTCGACACCAGCAGCACGGATCGCCCAGCCCGAACGTGCGCCTCGACGAGCCGCGCTAGGGTCGTCGTCTTCCCCGTTCCTGGTGGTCCCCACAGGTAGCAGAGCTCACTGCCGAGCGCGTGGCGCACCACATCTCGCTGTTCCGTGTTGAGTCTGCCGTCCAGGAACACCCGAGGGTTGGGCTCCTCTTGGCCAAGAGGCTTGCACTTGCCACTCACGACCCGCTCCGCCGACGCGATCTGGAACTTCACCTTGCCAGCCAGAACCTCAAGGAACCGTTCTCGGAGTCGCGCGATCAGGAACGAGTCGTCGACCACCAGCCTGGCCGATGGGATCGCAGGGCCGACGTCGCGAGTCACCGCCACCAAGAGCACGCCGCCCTGGAAGCTGACGATGTAGCCACTCGCTTCCTCGTCCGCGATCCGCAGCGACACGGCAGCGTCGTCGCGCAGGTGATAGTCGCCGCGAACCACGAACCGGTAGAGCCACGCATCGCCCTCCCGCTTGACGAACTCACCCGCCGTGAGCGACACCTGGACGTTGCCGCCCTTCTTCTTGATCGCCTGAACCTCCTCGCCGAGCGCCGCAACCATCGCGGAGATGGTCGACGACTTGATGAGCGCCTGCGCCGGATTCGTCACGACGTCGCCCCCATCGCGGCCAGGCGCCAGGCCGCCATCCCAGGACCGGTCGCGCCAACCGGACTCGAGCTACACATGACCAGCACATGAAGAGCGCTGGCGCGCAAAGTCACAACCACCGAGGGCTTGGCAACTTCCAACACTCCACCCCAGGCCATGGGCGCCGCAGGAGAGCCGTTGACACATGACCACCTCATGAACGTCACGCCCAGAAGGGTAGGTAGCGAGTAGCTGGCGCACTTCTTGGACTCGCTGAGGTCGGCAGGACTGACCTGACCAAGTTCGCTGCCGACCTTCCGGTCGCGCGGTCGGTGTTCCCGACCACGATGCGGGTGGTGTCGTCGGCCCCCCAGACGATCCAGCCGACGCCGTTGCCGAGCAGGGCGGCTGAGCCGGCGAGGGCGCTGAAATACTGGCCGACGTCGTCAGGTTCGGCGTCGTTGCGCTTGAACTCGATCCACCCGCACTTCTTCTGGGCGAGCAGGCTCAGGAGCGCGTTCTCAAGTGTCATGCCCGTCACGACTCCAGATCATCCCCGGCCCGTTCCTCAGCCATCGCCTCTCGCTCATAGCTCTCAGCTAGCCCCCGCAACGCGCGGGCGAGGCGCACCAAACTGCGTTCCTCAACTTCGTCCGCCTGCTTCCGCAGCCGCTGAGCGATCTGCCGCTCTTCTCGCCCTCCACTAGGAGAGAACACACCGCGGTTGTTGTAGATCTGCGTGGTGAACCCCTGCCGCATCGGATCTGCGTCCGCTTCATTCAGCGCCTCGGCAATCGGCGCCAACTTCGCATGCCAGTCATCCCCAGACGCAGCATGGCCAAATAGGTGGCCAATTTGGCGCATTGCGCTCCGCAAATGCCCAGTCTCCGCGGCCAATCGTTTGACTTCCATTAGCCACTGCTTGAGTGCTGCGCCGTCTACAGTGCCATCCGTCCTCCTGCCCGGAAGAGTGCGCATTCTGTCCAGTAGGCGATACGCGGCTTGTGCCCACAACTTGTCATCTTCAGACAGGAGAGTTGGGGCACCGGCCCCCTTCTCGGACTTGTACGCCTTGCGGATCATCTCGATGAATCGCTCGGGCACCCTCGCCAACTGAGCATCAAGCACCCTCGGACCAGCGCCGAGATGGTCCTCAAGTAGTGGCAGGTACATCCACTCGATTTCCGAGACGTCCGCTTCGTTCACGTCTCCTTGCTGTTGCAGCATCTTGATCGTCTCGATCACCGCCTGCGGGTCGAAGCGATCAATTGTGTCATCCCCCTGAGCACTCTCCCGCAACGCCTGAAGAACAAGCGGCACGGGAACTTCCTTTCCTGTTCTCGAGGACACGCTGCAGAACGCTACCGCCGCCCTTGGGCGCCCGTGCTGCAGAAGCCGCTCGACCGACTCCGCAAAGCCATCGGTCACTGCCCACGGCCACGGCCTCACGCCCCGCCAGTACAAGGATGACTCTTCGCCCAAGGCCCCTTCAGCTCGCTGCCAAGTATCCCTGGAGAACGGGAGCAGGGTGAAGAACGTTGCCTTCTCGACACCAGTCCACTCCGACACGGGCAAGCGGTCGACCCAATCCCAGCCGATCGCCTTCCACCTCGCGTGAACGAACCCAGCCACCAGGGACAGCACCGGCGGCTCTCTGCCAACAAGTAGCGTGGGCAAAACGGCTGCGTCGTCCTGTGAGCGGTCTAGCTCGCCCAATGCCAGCCCCACCTTCCCGGGTGCTGCCACGCTCGAGGCAAACGCAACGGCTCCGTCCAGGCCCACCTCGTTGACAATCTCCAAGATCGCATCCCGCCGGCGCTGTGCGAGCCTGCGCTCCTGCTCGCGAGGGTCAGCATGGAACTCGAAGAGCCCGAAGTCTCGATCACCGAACAGTCGTCGATGCCGCAGGCACGAGCTCTTGGGCTCAATTGCCGCGGCACTCGCTAGCACCTTGGCAACCTCGACATCAGGCATTGCCCACTTCGCACCCGGGTGGGCGCTGTGACGAGCTGCAAGGTCCACCAGCGCTTCCCAGACGGGTTGCCGCTCACTTTCCACGCGTCCCTTCAAGCCGACGGAAACCAGATTCGTCAGGATTGCCTTCCTTGGCTCGGGTGGCAACTCGGGCACTCGCTCAACGATCTCGGCCAGTCTGTTCGCGTCACCCGTCGCAAGTTCGACCGCTAGGCTTGCATACGCCTCGACCTGCTCGACGTAGTCCTTTATCAGGACCTGTTGCTGCCAGCCCGCCATCAACTCGGATCGCCAAGCCGGCTTGGCAGAGCTTGAGGTGAACCCATGAGACTTGGGTAGTATGGACAGAATCAAACTCCATGCCACTGCGGGACGTTCTCGCCCTACCGCCCTGACTGCCGCAACTCGCCTGTGGATGGATGCCGTGGTCTGCGGGCACCAGGGCAGCAGGATCTTCGTCAGAGAATTGGCGGGCCGATTCGCCCACTTGCCGCCGGGGTCGATCGAAGCGAGCGAAGCCAAACCCTGAACGGCGACGCCAAGGTAGTCGGGATGCCAAGCAAGGGTTTCCAACGCCCACAGCAGGCCGCTCATGTAGTTCCACCCCCAAGCGCCGTCCCCTTCCTGAGCATACATCGCCGGAAATGGCGATGATTCCAATGCAACAGTCGCCCGCTCAACAGCCTCGAGAAACTGATCGGGTGATGCCTCTGCCAATAATGGCAACAGGTCGTGGAGACTCATCCATCGCTTCCAGTCGGCATCCAGCAGCAACTCGCGCACGACAGCACTTGCGACCGAACTCGCGCGCCCAGTTGAGCAACTGCTGAGGGCTTGGCCACGACTTCCAAGTAGTGCCAGCGTATCCGCCAGCCCCTTGCGTAGCGACCCCGAAAACCTCCGAACCTTCCCCTGGAGCGATGCCATCCACCGCCCTGCCTTGGGAACTGTGATCGTGGGATCCTCCTCAGAAAGGACAGACACGGCCTCCCGCTGGAATCGAGCGAGGTCGGTGTCGTCCAGCAAGCGACCGAGCGCGTTCCAGGCCTCGCCTCGGGCGACAACCCTCCACCGCTGGTTAATCTGCGTCAGGGGAGTGCCGGGCTTGAGCACCTCAAGGCGAACGCTTTCCAGCCACTCCCCATGGGATTTTCCCAGGATGCGCTCCACAGCCGCGACATCGCTTTCGCAGCTTGCATCCCAAAACCCCGGCAAGCTCGCCAAGGCGAGGGCACGGGCAGTCTCGCCAATCGAATACGCCGGCGCATCCGGGAGCCCTTCGAGTCTGCGCTTGAACGTCGAGAGCGAGCCCAGCCCGCCATCAACCAGCTTCTTGACGCGCTCAGGGCGAAACCCCGCCTTCGTCAGAACGTCCTCAACCTGCCGGGTCGTCGGAGGAATCAGGCGCACAACATCGCCCGAAGCGGCGCCAACAACTGGCACGATAATCCCATGTCGACCTTTTGCAGCGAGGCGATCCTGCTCTCCCGCCCCATCCAGCTCCAGGGACACATCTGCAACGATGACGTGCCTTTCCTTGAGCTGCAGAAACGAATGCCACTCATCTTTGCCCTGCACAAGCAGACACTTCCCAGACCACCGCCCCCGAGTGTCGACATCTTGACTGGCAACGACTGCCGCAACGAAGTCGTCAAGGTCGCGTGCATCCTCGACACCGACGAACACCTGCTCAGAGTCTCCGAGGAACACTCTCTTCACCGCCTCAACGGCGAGCTCTCTGCCGATGAGGAAGACGTCAGAAGGCATGGCAACACCATCTTCTGAACACAACTTGCCAAGGTTGACCCAGTGCTCGGCGACTTCACGCCATTTATGAAACGTCCGGGTTGAATCAATCCTCTTTAGCAACCACTTCGCCGTTGCGGGAAACTCGCGTAGCCAGTCCGCTAATACAATCCCGTCAAGGATACGGATATCCTTCCACCCGAACTTCTTTCGGCGGCCGCGCCATCGCTGCTGCTGCGTTCCATCCCAACCGCTTCGCGATGTCACGAAGACGAAGGTCGTAATGGCACGCTGTTGCGGCGTACTGTTCTTGGTTCTCTTCTTGAAGTCGTCCGTGGCCTTCGCCTGCGCATCATCACCCGTCCCGACCTCCCAGTAGCTCTCCCCCTGCGGGACGAACTGATGAAAGCCCTTCTGCGTTGCGAGGAATCCGTCGAAGCCAGGCTTGCCGATGCTGTCACCGTACGGAATTCGGCAGTGCGTTAAGTCAGAGCACGAGTCGCGAATCAACCTCCATACGAGCTCTGGTATCGCTTCCTGGCCGTCACGACTCGGCGAGAAGTACTCAAGTTGCTGTTCTGTAACGACCTTGATGTGTTCCATTCGCTACCCAGCTCCGATCGTTGCGGCCATATGGTCGTAGAGGTTGAGGATGGTGAGCTTTGTGCGGTAGTCGCCGTGTTCGGCTTCGTCGTGGCGGCGGACGATGGGGAAGGTGTCCATCACGTAGGCGACCTCGTCGCGGGCGAGGCCGTAGAGGTGGAAGAAGGCGGCGTCGAGTTCGCAGCGGAGCTGGAAGCGGCGAGCAAGATCGAACGGGAACACCGACTTGATGCCCCACTCCCCCAGCAGCGGAAGCATGGAGTTCGTCGTCCCGACCAGTTCGAGTACGCGCGGAGTGATCCACGCATCGAGGGGCCAGCGCCCAGTCCACGGCTCGCCTTGGACGTAGCGATCCGGCGGAAACACGGCCAACTGGTGCAGGTAGTTGTAGGTGAGGTGAGTCCCGCCGACCTTCTGCCTTGCGACGTAGTCGAACGCAAACGCCGACAGGTTGGCCAACAGGCACGGCATCCGTGGGACCTGCTGCTCGCCCAGCATCATCAGGGGCGTCGTATGCCCAACGGCGACGCGCGGGATCACGGTCGCGATGACCGTCCGTTCGTTCGTCGCGTTCGTGATGTCGCGCCAGCCGAGTAGCCAGTTGTGGGGCCAGGACCACTCGACGGCTCCGTCGCGCGCGGTCTTGCGCAGACGATCCTCGACCGCCTCGGCGGCGACCCAGTAGCGGGACAGGGGTTCGTAGCTCGGATCTTGAAGGCGATCGAGAGGGACATCTGGCAGCTGAGTGTCCTCTGATCCTTCGACTCGCATGAGATAGTCACCGTACCGATGGTCAAAGTGATGGACCATCTTCGCTTCGTAGAGCGGCAGCATGACTTGCTCACCCTTTGCGAACCGGTTGCCTTGGCGCCGGAAGCCAGCGGCCTGGATCTCGTTCTGCAGCTTGAATAAGCCTGAGTCGCCCGACATGTGGAACATCGCGGAGAAAGACAGCCCCCACGGGTTCCCTTCGGGTCGAGCCTCATCCCAGAGCACCGGCACGCGCCGGTAAACCGCTTTCGTGATGTCTGCGTCGCGAGCACTACGAAACGTCGGGCATGTCCTTGTGTTCGGATTGAGGAGGACAAAGTCGTCCCCCGACAGAGAGAAGTGCCTCTCCTTCGCCGCAAGATCCTCGGGGCCATCCGCGAAGAAGACGAAGTCACCGCGCTCCGCGGGCGCAGCTGCCCCCGTCAGCGTAAGCAACACGAACTTCGCTCGTCGGTGACCGACATCGTAGAAGAACCGATCTGAGTTCTTGAAGTCGTACAGGCTGGCGAGCGCACCTCGCCCCACCAGATCCTGGAAGAAGAACTGCGTCGTTGCATCCGTTGCGATCCCGCTCGGCACGATCATCCCAACGCGACCGCGCGCCTCGATCACCTCGCGCGCCAGTTCAGCGAACAGAGTGTAGGTATTCACGTCGCCGCGCCCGCACAGCGGGTACCGCTCTGACTTCAGCACGAACTTGCTCTCACCCTCGGCCCGCCTCAGATCCAGCTCGAACTCGGCGTGCAGGGCAGCATTCGACTTCACCAGCTCCGCGATCTTCTTGCCCCGCTCGCTCGCGTTGCGCGCATTCGCGACCTCCGGGCTCCGCGCAGCAAACCACTCCTTCTCTTGGATCTTGATCCGCTCCCACGGCGGATTCCCGATCACCAGATCGAACCCGCGCTTCCGTTGCCCCTCGCCGAACACCCCCGGGAACTTCAGCCACCAGTGGCAAAACCGGAACTCACGCCCCAACCGCTTCACCTCCTTCTCGGTTGCGGCCGGTAGATCCGCGACGCCATCCCGCGCCTTGGTGAACAGCTCCTCGGTCACCGGCGGCGGCGCATCCTTCGTCTTCTTCATCACGAACGCAGCACACCAGGCGTCCGCCACCAACTCTTCACGGCGCCGCGCTTCGCTGGCCGCCCACTCGCCGTAGGCCGCTGCCTTCTCGCGCACCGCCGTCGCACTGCGATCGGCCACCTGCTCCACGCGCAGGTACGCCTTCACCAAGGCATCGCCCCGCTTCCCGAGCGACGCATCACCCTGCAAGTCGAACATCGTGCGCCCGCGCTGCCGCCGCGCCTTGTTCTCCTTCTTCAGCTGCTTGCAGAACTCCTTGTCGTCCCCGAGCAGCGGCTCCATCGCCTCGTCCGGAATCCCCTTCGCGATCAACTCCGGCGTCGCCCCGAGCAGGCTGTTCCCCTGCTGGATGTGCGCATCCAAGAACGCCAACGGCAGATCCGGCGCCTGCGCCTCCAGCCACAGGTTGACCTTGCACAGCTCGACCGCCATCTCGCTGACGTCGACCCCGTAGAGACACCGCGCCACCACGTCGCGCATCGCCTCCCGCCGCGCCACCGGCGACGGCTCGTCATCGCCACTGCGCACCTGCGCCAACGCCTTCGCGATCCGGTGCGCCGCCGCCACCAGGAAGTGCCCGCTGCCGCACGCCGGATCGCACACCTTCAGATCCAGCAGCTCCGCCGCCGGATCCTTCGCTTCACGACACCGGGCCAGCAACGGCTCCAACGCCGAGTCGAGCAGACACTGCACGAGCGAGTCCGGAGTGTAGTAGGCCCCCGTCGTCTTCCGCTCGTTGCCCGCCGCCTGCGCCAGCGAGAACACCTCCGGCCGCACCTGCTGCGGCTTCAGCTCCAGCAGCGACTCGTAGACGCTGCCGAACTCCGTCGCCCCGAGGTCGCGATACCGCACCGGGTGCAACACCCCGTTCTCCACGGTGAACGCCAACGCCCGCGCCGCTTCGAGCAAGTGCACGTTGCGCAGTTCGGCGCCCGAGAGCAGCCCGAGCTGGTCCTTGCCCCAGAACCCAGGCCCGAGGTCCGGCAAAGCCAGCGCCGGACACCCGCCGTCGCCGAGCTTGTCCATCACCAGCCGCAGCGCCTGCCACAGATCCCCATGCTGCGTGCCACGGATCGCCGCAGCTAGGTTGCGCAAGCGGCCGGTGCCGTAGTGCTCCAGGAATCGGCGTCGCGCGTCCTCGAACTCCTCGCGCGACTGCAGTAGCACCCCACGGTCCTCGGCGACGAACAGGAACAGCAGCCGGTAGATCACCCGCAGCAGGAGCCGGTAGTAACTGTCCGTCGAGAGCGCCCCACTCTTCAAGGCATCCCGCAACGCCTGGTTGGCCGGGTGCTCCAGGAACCCACTGCCCAGCGCCTCGATCGCGACCTTGACCCCGTCGCGCAACCGATCGAGCGCCCGCACCCCGTCCTGCCGCGACTGCTCGTACCACTTCTCCCACCAGACCCCCTCCGGCTTGTCAGCCGCCGCCCGCGAACTGTGGCAAAGCAGCCACAGCAGCGCGAAGCCCGGGTAGTCCTCGTCGTCGCAGATCCGGTCGAGGTCGAACTCGATGTAGGCGTTGCGCGTCAGGCTCTTGTGGTCGCGCAGCAGCCGCAGTGTGTGGCCGTTGCTCAGCAACGCCCACAACACCTGGTCCGAAGCGTTCAGGTACTCCTGCACGAGCCCGTGCGGTGACGCCTGCGAGGCACCGCGGATCCCCCGCTCGCGCCGGTCGAGGTCGACCGCGATGCCGAGCAGGTGGATCGGCACCGTCATCCACTGGTGCGAGATCGCGTACGACCGCTCGCCGAGCTTCTGCGCCTTCGCCACCGGCAACCGCCCGTAGCCCAGCGCCTCGAAAAGCGGCAGCAGGAAGCGCTCGCGCGTCAGCGACGTTTGCGGGTCGCCCTTCGGGGCCTGCTGCAGCGCCGTCTGCAGACGCCGCCACGCCGACAGCGTCTGCCGGAACGCGATCTGGATCGCCTCGTCGCGATCGGCCTGGTCCTGCTTGCCGTAGTCGGTCGGCAAGAGCCCGTCGAGACTCGACGCCTTGCTCGTCAGGCGTTCGGCAAAGTCGCTCGGGAACAGCCCGCCCTCGATGCGGAAGCTCGTCAGGTTGCCCACGGTCACAGCCCTCCCGCGGGCAGGAACACGTAGATGCCGAGCCAGTCGAGCGGCGGCTTCCACTCGATCTTCTGCTTGATGCCCGTAAGCCGCGCAGCGAGCCGCACCCTTCGATGGGCATCGAGCAGCGACTGGGCGCGGTCCTTGGCGAGCGACGCCAACTGCGCGGAGAGCGCATCTCCCTCGACAAGGATCTTCTGCACGGCGTCGCGGGCCTGGTCGTTACCGAGGTTGGAGGACGGATCGGCGGCGAGCAGCGCCTCGGCGGCTTCCTGGTCGAGCCACTCCGGCTGCTGCGGGGAACCGCGGAACGCCGCCAGCTGCACGTCCTCCAGCAGCAATGTGCGCGTGGAGTCCGCGCGCTGTTCGTGGATCTCGTAGCGCAGCCGCAGCAGGCACAAGGTCGTGCGCTTGTCGACCGCCTTGGTGCGGATGGCGCCGGCGCGCCGGCCCGCAGCGGACGCGTTCTGCGGATCGAGCGCCGCATCGACCGTGTAGTTCGCGAGCGTCTCGACGAACGGATGCGTGCGCGGCAGGTCGACCACCGACGTCGGCGTCGGCAGCTCGAAGCGCGCCAGCAGGGACTTCTTCTCACCCACCGCACGGCGCAGCTCGCTGCAGAGACCGCGCGGCAGTTCGTCGTTGAGTTCGACCTGCATCACCGGCAGTTCGTCGACAAGCTTGGTGCCGACCTGCGCGCCGTGGGCCTGCAGCGCTGCGGTGACGAACGAGCGGACCTGTTCGCGAGAGCCGATCGCGCGCCGCACAGCTGCCAGCTCGGGCAGCACCTCCTGCGGCTTCAAGGCGTCCTGCGCGAACAGCGTGCGCGAGCGCTTCTCGCGGTCAGCCGCGACGTCCCAGCGGCGGTGCAGATCCTCGCGGCGAGGCTTCAGGTACTCGGCCATCCCAGGTAGCAACTGCTCGCCCTTCTTGCTGCCAGTGCGCAGCAGCAGCCCTTCCATGAGCGCATCGACGATCTTGCTCGACTCTTCCGGCAGAGCGATGGAGACGCCGAGCGCCGAGCGGATGGTGCGATGTTTGCGCAGCAGCACGTCGAGCACGATGCCGTCGATCGGCGAGTTGTCGCCGTAGAGAGTGACGAGGCGGACCGCGGGCTTGGTCTGGCCGTAGCGATCCACGCGGCCTTCCCGCTGTTCGTGGCGCGTCGGGTTCCACGCCAGGTCATAGTGCACGACCGAGTCGAACCACCCCTGCAGGTTGATGCCCTCGGAGAGGCAGTCCGTGCAGACGAGCACGCGCTTCTCGCTCTTTCCCATCTCCTCGATGGTCTTCTCGCGGGCCTCGGGCGGCTGGTTGCCCGTGACGGCGCGCACGTCGACGCCGCGCAGCTTCTGCTTCAGCTCGTTGGCCACGTACTCGGCCGTCGGGATGAAGCGGCAGAACAGGATCGGGCTCTTCCCCTGCGCGAGCAGCTCCTGCGCGAGCTTGATGGCGGCCTGGAGCTTCGTGTCCTTCTTACCGAGGAACGTCGCCGCCTCGCGGGCCAGCGCAAGCAGTCGGTTGCGCTGCGTCCTGGCTTCGCCGCCGGCCGCGTCGTCGTCCGTGGCGACTTCCTGCACGCCCGGGGTCAGGTCGACCCCTTCGATGCCCTCGGCCTCATCCTGATCGAGGACCAGCTTCTCGCCGATCGCGTCGACGTCGCCGGGCGTATCCCCGTCGGCATGTGGCGCCCTGCTGCGCAACGTCGCCACCGCCGCGGCCGGGCTGCTGCCGACCGAGCGCAGCGCTGCGAGGGCCGACCACCAGTGCACGCGGGCACGCTGGTTCTTGCCGTCCCCCTTGGCGACGAGCTCGCGCGCGTAGTCGAGCACCTTGTCGAACAGCGTGCGGTACTCGCGGCTCATGCTCCAGGTGACCTCGCGGTCCCCTTCGCGTTTCGGGAACGGCGTTTGATCGTCGAGGAAGTGCTCGATGTCGGCACGGCGGCGCTGCACGAGGTGACGGGCGAGGCGCTGGCGATGCGGCTTGGCTTCTTCGCGGGTCAGGTCGTCCGGCAGGTCGGCGAAGGCCGGGTCGAGCACGCCGAGGAGTGAGTGGAACGCGGTCTGGTCGCCGCTGTGCGGGGTCGCGGTGACGAGCAGCAGGTGCTGGCCGTCCTTCTGCGCGAGGTCCTTCAGCAGCGAGTGGCGCTGGTGGCGCCCGCCGCCAGAGGCACAGGAGTGGGCCTCGTCGACGATGATGAGGTTGGGCGCACTGCGCAGGAACGCCTCGCGCCGCCGATCGCTCTTGATGAAGTCGAGCGAGACGACGGTGTGTGGGTAGCGGTCGAATAGCGACTCCCCGGTGCGGCAAGCGCGTTCGAGGCGGGCCGCCGTGCCGGCGAGCACCAACGCTGCGTCGATGTGGAACTTGCGCTGCAGCTCGCGCTGCCACTGCTCGGCAAGGTGCGGCGGACACAGCACCGCGAGGCCTTTCGCTTCACCGCGTTCGAGCATCTCCTTGGCGACCAGCGCGGCCTCGACGGTCTTGCCGATACCGACGTCGTCGGCGATCAACAGGCGGACGGGGTCCTGCTTCAAGGCCATCAGCAGCGGCACGAGTTGGTAGGAGCGCGGCTCGACCGCGATCTTGCCGAGCGAGCGGAACGGACCGGCGGCATTGCGGACCTGCAGCCGGATCGCGTCGCGCAGCAGCTTGCAGGAACGGTGGTCGCCAAGGCGTTCCGGCGACGGCGCCGGGAACGAGGCCGGACCGACCGGTTCTAGCGCCGTCATGATGCCGGTTGCCTCGACATCACTGCCGGTCAGGGGGCGAACCTGCAGGTAGTCCTCGGTGGACTCGGGCTGAACGACCCATTCGCGTCCGCGCGCGCGGACCAAGGAGCCAGGTGGGAAGTGCATGAGCGCGAGATCAGGAAGGCTCGGTGACGAGGGTGCCGAAGAGATCGGGGTAGCGCTGGACGATGCCGATCCAGTCCCCCTCATGATGGAAGCGCAGCACAGTGACGCCACGGTCTTCCAGTTCGCTCTGCTGGGCCTGGTCGCGCTTCTGGCGATCCGGGAAGTCGTGGATCGGACCGTCGACGTAGATGGCCGCCTGTTCGCGGTCGTAGACGAAGTCAGGCCGCGCGTTGGCGGCGGCGATGCGTCGCTGGGCAGCCGTGGGCAAGTGCAATCGGTGGCGCTCGAGGAACCGGAGGAACGACCGTTCGAGATCGGACTCGCAGAGGGCCAGCAGGTGCTCGAGGTGCTCGTTGCGGGCCACCGGCGCTGCCGAGATGTCGGGGTTCGCGGCCGCGAGCCGCCGCAGGAAGTCACGCAGCAGGTGGCGGTCGAGCAGTTCGTGTTCCGGCTGGTTGCCGTAGCTGCGCAAGCAGTCGTAGCAGGCGGCGTCACAGTCCTCCCTGCCGTGCGGTGCGCGGCGCCGGTCCGCGCCCGTCTCGGGGTCGAAGTGGCAGAGTTCGAGCGCACGGCGAGCCACGCGGCGCAAGGCGTCCGGCTCGTCGAGCAGACGGCGCAGCACACCAGCTCCGCCTTCCGTGGCTTCGTAGAACAGCGTGCGCTTCTCACGAGTGCGGTCGGGGATCGCCTCCGCAGCCAGCTCCATGTCTTCGAGCTGGAACTCGACCTGGATCGCGGCCTTCAGCGCGGCGCGGAGCGACGCGCGGAACTCGGGGGCGGCTTCGTCGCCGAGCTGCATCAACAGACAGTTCTTGCGGTCCTCGACGAAGGGGATGACGCGAAGCGTGCGCGGGCCGACCGGATCCTGGTCGTCGCTCTCCTCGTCGGACTCGCGGCCCCACAGCCCCTTCTCCAGATCGAGCACGAAGCCTAGGCCGGTGTCCTTGTTGCGCCGCTTCAGGCCGAGATTGACCCGACGGATGGTGGCCGCGTCCCCGTGCGTCAGGCGCAGCAGGAGCCGATCGCCGTCGAACACATCGGAACGACGGCACAGCGGCCCGCTGCCGTGGTCGGCGAAGCGAATGCCGGTCAACACTTCGTAGCCGTAGCGCTGCCGCTCCTCTTCCGACGACGTGATGCGGTCGACGCGGCGCGCCGCCACGTTCTGCATCTGGAACAGCGGCTCCAACTCAGGAACCTCGGACAGCCGGGAGCTGCAGTGTTCGCACACGTCGACGCCCTGGCCTTCCGCCTGCGGATGGAAGCAGCCGCACTCCGGACAGTGCTTGGCGAGCGACGTGAGCGAACCCTGTCCGTCGCCGTCGTCCTGGATGCGCATCAGCACACGATCGACGCGGTAGCGGCTGCCCTCGTGGTAGATGAGCGCCCGCGGCGCGAACTCGGTGATCGCGAGGAAGCGCGGTCGCGCGACGA
>SXGT01879943.1_pt1 | contig 15828 bp, 11 predicted proteins | sample 3176221 | NCBI WGS metagenome assembly SXGT01 (sample SAMN11356862, study PRJNA531348) | freshwater metagenome | isolation source: freshwater sample F1-120 | place: China: Fuxian Lake, Yuxi | collected 2017-12-25
CCGGTCAGGTCATCAAGCGCGTTGTCGAGATGGTGCAGAATATCGAAGGCCAGCTGCTGCAGGTGCTGATCGAAGTGATACCGGAAGATAAGAAGGCAGCAGCACCGGAAAGTTTGATGAATGGCCCGGTGATCAATGCCGCGGGCCGTAATGACGTATTGACGAACCAGGCTCAGGTCGATGACTTGCTGGAAAGCCTTGGTTTCTAGGAGAGCATCATGAGCGAATTTGCCGGAATGGAAGACCTGCTGCAGGACTTTTTGGTCGAAGCGACCGACCTGCTTTCAGGCGTCGACAACAAGCTGGTCGACCTGGAAAAGAATCCGCAGGACCATGGTTTGCTCAACGATATCTTTCGGGGCTTCCATACCATCAAGGGCGGTGCCGGTTTTCTGAATGCCGCCGAATTGGTGACCCTCTGTCACTTGACCGAGAACCTGTTCGACAAGCTGCGTACTGGCGAGCTGGTGCTGACCAAGGAAATCATGGACAGCATCATGGCGGCGACCGGCACGGTGCGCGACATGTTTGGCCATCTTGAAAGCGGCCAGCAGCCGCCTGCGGCCGATGCAGGCCTGATTGCCAACCTCAAGGCGGCGCTGGCAGGTGAAATCCCTGCTGCAGCGACGGTAGCTCCCGCAGCACAGGTTGCGGCGGCTCCTGCTGCGGTGCCGGCGGCTGGACCGGATTGGGACAAGCTCTTTGGCGCTCTGTCCGGTACCCCCGCCGCCGCCGAGGCTTCCGCACCCGCGGCAGCCCCCCAACCTGCCATGCACACCGAGGTGGCAGGCCAGCCACCCGAGGTGATCATTCAGCATGCCATTGGGCGGCGAACCACGGACAAGCCGGGCGCAGTCTCTGCCCCGGTCGGGCGGCGTACCGAAGAAAAGACCCGGGACAACTCGATTCGTGTCGATACCTCGCGTCTCGATCAGGTTCTCAACCTGTCCGGCGAAATCGGCCTGACCAAGAATCGCCTCAATGCCTTGCGTAGCGACATCCTCAACGGCCGCAACGATACCGATACGCTGCACGCCCTCGACCAGGCGGTCAGCCAACTCGATCTGCTGGTCTCGGATCTGCAGAACGCGGTGATGAAGACGCGCATGCAGCCGATTGGCCGACTGTTCCAGAAATATCCGCGGATTGCCCGCGATCTGGCGCGAAACCTCGGCAAGGATGTCGAACTGGCGCTGGTCGGTGAGGATACCGAAATCGACAAGACCATGATCGAGGATCTTTCTGATCCGATCATCCACTTGATCCGCAACGCCGTAGACCATGGCGTCGAAGGACCGGAAGAGCGGCGCGCCAACGGCAAGCCGGAAAAATCCCAGGTGCGCCTCGAAGCCCGTCAGGAAGGCGACCATATCGTCCTGATCGTGGCCGACGATGGGAAGGGCATGAATGCCGAAAAGCTGCGTGCCAAGGCGCTGGAAAAGGGCCTCATCTCCGACGAAGAAGCCAATACGATGGACGAGCGCCAGAGCTTGAACCTTGTTTTTCTGCCCGGCTTCTCGACCAAGGATGTGGCGTCCGACGTGTCTGGTCGCGGTGTTGGCATGGACGTTGTCAAAACCAACATCCAGAAGCTCAACGGTAGTATCGAAATTAAGTCTTTCGTTGGCAAGGGCACCACTTTTATTATCTCGCTGCCGCTGACGCTGGCGATTTTGCCCGTTCTGCTGGTGCAACTGGGCGAGCAGCCCTTTGCCGTGCCGCTGTCGATGGTGCGTGAGATTCTTCCGATAGAAATCAGCCAAGTGCAAGAAGTCGGCGGCAATGCCACCATGGTGGTGCGCGGCGAAGTCATGCCGATCTACCCGATTGCCCATCTGCTGGGCTGGTCACCCGAAAAGATTCCAGAGTATGGCGTGCTGATGCAAACCGCCGAACATACGTTCATCCTGGCCATCGATGGCTTCATGGGCCGCGAGGATGCCGTGATCAAGTCGCTAGAGGATTTCCGGCCGAAGGGTGTCGCGGGTGTCACGACGCTTTCCAATGGCCAGATTGTCCTGATCCTTGACATGAAGGAACTGCTTGCCGACATGGGTGACAATCGTGGTGTGCCACGTTCATCCCTGGTGCCACTGGAGCAGGCCGCAGCTTAATTTATTCAAGCGCCGTCTCGCCAGCGCCGACTTTTGAAAAGGAAGCGAAATGCGAGTAGCGCCCGAGCAAATTGCCAATGCCGTACAAACAATTCGCCAGCGTCTGGGCGATGTACCGGTTTGGCTGTTCGGTTCGCGGGTGGATGATGCGGCCAAAGGTGGCGATATCGATCTCTACGTCGAACTGCGTCAGCCGGCATCGCCCCTGGCCGTCGCCCGCACGCGCGGCGACCTTGCCGATGCCTTGGGACAAAACGTTGATCTCGTTGTCAATGACAGGCGTTACCAGCGGCCGATCTACGCCATCGCCCGCGAAACCGGGGTAAGACTCGCATGAACCATCGTCAGCGCGACATCGTCGCCCAGCGCCTGCGCGATCTTGACAAGATGCGCCGCTACCTGCACTACTCCACCCAACGCATGCGGCAGGGTGAAATTGCCGCCAGGGAACCGAGTTTGCTGAGTGACGCAGAAGCCGAAATCCTTGCCGCATTCCGAGTACGCTTCTCCGAATATCAGGAACACTTGGGCAAACTACTAAAAGCCATCGCCCTTGAAGAGGGGGTTGCGCTGGTCGGCATGGCGGACGTACTCGCCTTTGCCGAAAAAGCGCACCTCATCGACAGCGCCGAGGACTGGAAAGAACCCCGTGACGTACGCAATGCCATTGCGCATGAATATGAAGAAGATGCGGCAACCATCAAGGCCTTGATCGCGCGCATGCTTGATCTGGTTGTAACACTCGAACGCATTCATGATCGTGCAGCCGAATACTGCATCGAAAAACTTGCCGTCCCGCCAGCGCCGACTTTTGGAGAGAGGCGATGAAACTGTGTTTTTCTAGACTCTGGAAATTGTGGTCTGTCCCCTGTTTTTGTAGAAAATCGTGGTCTGTCGCCGCGTTGCTGCACTGGTCGATCCCACTTTTTGCTCTCCTTTTGCTCACATCGATGATTTCTGTAGGGGCGCACGCTGCAACCTACACCCTGCCAATGAGCCCGTGGAGTGGTCCTTTCAGTAGTTGCAGCGGGACTGCCCCTACAATTTCATGCTCCAGCAACATAGATTTTGGAAATGACAACTCTGTTGTCATCAATGTCACGCAGAACCTCACCCTCACTATTTCAGGCAACTTCCAAGTAAAAAACAACCTGTGCATCTACGCCAGCCCCGGCACACTCAACCTTGACATCTCGGGCAATTTCCAGGCAGATAACAACGCCGGGAAGAGCGGTACCTGTTCGACTGCACTTGCGGTGAATATTTCCGCAGGCGGTAATGTCGATTTCGGCAACAATACCTTGGTCACCGGAAACATCACGGCAGGCGGGAATATCACTATTGATTCCGGCACGGTCAGTGGCGTATGCACTCCAAGTACGCCAAACTGTACCGGTACCAAAAACAATCAGACCATCACCTTCGGCGCACAAACTTCGCCGCGCACCTATTCTTCAGGTGGAACCTTTGCCATCAGCCCGACGGCTACTGCTTCTTCCGGCCTGACGGTGACCTATTCGTCAACGACCAGCAGTGTCTGCACGGTAAGCGGTACAACGGTGACCATGGTGGCTGCCGGTACCTGCACGATAGCGGCCAATCAGGCTGGCAACGCCAGCTACAACGCCGCGCCCCAGGTCACGCAAAACGTGACAATCAGCAAAGCCAATCAGGCGACGCTCACGGTCACCGGGCCATCCAGCGTGACCTATGGCAGCACCGGAGCCCTGACCAGCAGCGGCGGCAGCGGCAGCGGGGCGGTAACCTACAGTGCGGGTGCGTCGACTGGCTGTTCGGTTTCAGGCACGACACTATCAATTACCAATACGAGCGGCACATGTGTTGTCACGGCCACCAAGGCTGCCGATACCAATTACAACGCCGCGACCTCGGCTTCCTATACGGTGACGCTCAACAAGGCCAACCAGGCGACATTGACGGTCACCGGGCCATCCAGCGTGACCTATGGCAGTACCGGAACCCTGGCCAGCAGCGGCGGCAGCGGCAGCGGGGCGGTAACCTACAGTGCGGGTGCGTCGACTGGCTGTTCGGTTTCAGGCACGACACTATCAATTACCAATGCGAGCGGGACATGTGTTGTCACGGCCACCAAGGCTGCCGATACCAATTACAACGCCGCGACCTCGGCTACCTATACGGTGGCGCTCAACAAGGCCAACCAGGCGACATTGACGGTCACCGGGCCATCCAGCGTGACCTATGGCAGCACCGGAGCCCTGACCAGCAGCGGCGGCAGCGGCAGCGGGGCGGTAACCTACAGCATAGGCTCTTCAACCGGCTGTTCGCTGTCCGGCACAACGCTGTCGATTACGAACTTGAGTGGCACCTGTGCAGTCACTGCAACCAAGGCTGCCGATACCAACTACAACGCCGCGACCTCGGCTTCTTATACGGTGACGCTCAGCAAGGCCAGCCAGACCATTACCTTCGGCGCACAAACTTCGCCGCAGACCTATTCCTCGGGTGGAACCTTTGCCATCAACCCGACTGCCACTGCCTCTTCCGGTCTGGCGGTGACCTATTCCTCCACGACCACGAGCGTTTGCACGGTGAGCGGCACGACGGTGACCATGGTGACCACCGGCACCTGCACCATCGCGGCTGATCAGACGGGTAACAGCAACTACGCTGCTGCCGCCCAGGTGACGCAAAGCGTGACGATCGGCAAGGCCAGCCAGACCATTACCTTCGGCGCGCAAACCTCGCCCCGCACTTATGCTGTCGGGGGTACTTTCGCCATCAACCCGACAGCAACGGCGTCTTCCGGTCTGGCCGTAACCTATTCTTCGACCACCACCACCATCTGTACCGTCAGCGGCACAACGGTGAACATGACCAACGCTTCAGGTACTTGTACCATCGCCGCCAACCAGGCGGGAGACGGCACTTACAACGCAGCGCCTCAGGTGACGCAAAGCGTGGAGATCGATCCGCTTTTATTAAGCGAGTGGCGCATGGATGAGACGACTGCTTACTCTGGCGTGGCAGGGGAGGTCAAAAACAACTTGGTGGGGGGTACCAACGCCACCGCGACCAACGGGGCAACTAACGGCGTTGGCAAAGTGTGTCGAGCAGCCATTTTTGATGGCACGAATGATTATTTAACTGTAGCGGGGCTCAGCAGCCAACTCTCCGGCACGGCCTCTTTGAGTTTCTGGATCAACACCACGCAAGTCGGCAGCAACACCCCCTGGGCCGCACCCGGGGTGACCGGTGTCGAGGTCGGTGGCGCCGCGCCCGCTGGGCATAACGACATTTTCTGGGGTTATATCAACGCAACCGGAAAGATGGGTTTACACAAGGGCAATACGGCGGGGGCGCAATCCACCAGCAGCATCAACAACGGGACATGGCGGCACATTGTCCTGACCCGCAATACCGCATCCCCCGGTGAGTCCAAAATTTATGTCGATGGTGTGCTGGAAAATACCCGTAACATGGCGGACTTAAACTTGGTGACAACGGCTTTTGCCAGCTTGGGTCGCATTCAGACTCCTTGGGTGACCGGGGTTTTGAGCGGCGCACTGGATGAAGTGAAGGTATTCGCACCGGTGCTGTCCACCACGCAGGTCGCATCCATCTATGCCAATGAATCCGCTGGCAAGAATTGGGACGGCTCGGCGCGGGCGTGCCCGGTGTCTGGTCCGCATCACCTGGAAATCTTGCATTCCAGTGGTACCGGCTTGACTTGCGCTGCCAGCACGCTGACGGTGCGGGCCTGTGCCGATGCGGCCTGCACTACCCCATACACCGGCGGCGTAAGCGGTACGCTCACCGCCACCGGCACGCCCACCGTCAATTGGGACGGCACCACCGGTGGGGCAACCGGTGCCGGCTTTGTGATTGCCGCCAGTGCCAGTAGCGTCACCAAGAACGTGCAGGTGGCGGCGGTCGGCACAGTGGTATTCGGCACCAGTTCGCCGCTAACGCCCGCCGCGAGCAGTGCCACCACCTGCAATTTCGGCAGCCCATCGTGCACCTTCACCGCGAGCAGCGCCGGCTTCCTCTTTTCCAATACGGCTACCGGCAACACCTTCACCATTCCGACGCAGGTAGCGGGCACCGCCACGCCCACGGCACCTGCCGCCAATGCCATCTACTTGCGCGCCGTACAGTCGACCACCACCAATGCGGCGGTTTGTACGCCGGCAATCATCAGCCAAACTGGCGTTGACGTCACCATGGGGTATAGCTGCAACGACCCGTCCTCCTGTTCATCGGGCAGCCTGCTCACGGTCAATGCGACACCAGTTCCGCCGTCGGGCGGTACCGTCAGCATGAATTTCGATGCCAATGGATCCAGCCCGATCACCCTGAGCTATGCTGACGTTGGGCAGATCACCGTAAACGCGAGCAAGTCGATTACACCGACCGGCGGCACAGCGGTGACGTTAAACGGCAGCTCCAATGCCTTCGTCGTCAAGCCGGGAGGCTTCGTGCTGTCGAACATCAAATGCACGACCTTCGGCGCCACCACCTGTGCGCCAGCACTAGCCGCACCCGGCAACAATCCGGCCGCTCCAGATCACACAGGCGCCGCCTTCATTCAGGCCGGGCGGAATTTCTCCGCCACCGTTACCGCGACGACAACGGGCGGTGCAACCACGCCTAATTACGGGAAGGAAACCAGTCCGGAAGGCGTCAAACTCACGGCGAACCTCGTGTTGCCCGCCGGCGGGAACGCACCGGGATTGACCAACCCCACTGCCTTTGGGAGTTTCACGAGCGGGCAGGCGGCCGGGACAACCTTCGGCTGGGACGAGGTCGGCATCATCACGCTGACCCCCAGCATCGGCGACGGCGATTATCTCGGCGCGGGCGATGTGAGCGGAACGACCAGCGGCAATGTCGGCCGCTTCATCCCCGATCATTTCACCCTGATCAGTCCGTCCATCGTTTCTGCTTTCGCTTACATGGCTCAGCCCTTCACCGTCAATTACACCCTCGAAGCGCGCAATGGCTTGGACGCAAAAACCAGCAATTACACTGGGGCGTACGCACCGGGCGTGGTTTCCGTTGCCGCCGAAAACGCCAATAGCGGCACCGATCTAGTTGTCAGCTTAGCGCCAAGAATCACTGGCCTGACAGGATCCTGGTCCAACGGGACGTATAGCGTCTCTTCCGTAAATAACGCAACGCTTGCACGGGGTTCAGGAGATCCAGACGGACCCTACGATACGCTGGCGCTCGGCGTCAAGGTTACCGATACCGATGGCCCTGTCTTGCAAGCGCTCGACATGAATCCGACAACAGGTGTGGCAGATGTGGCTTGTGTGTCAGGGGGAGTCGTGACGAACTGTACGCACAAGGTGATCGGGACCACGAAACAACGCTTCGGTCGCCTCCGCCTGCTCAACTTCTACGGCTCGGAACTGTTGAATGCGCGCGTCGAATACCGTGCCGAATACTGGGATGGCAGCCGCTGGACGGTCAACACGCTTGACAACACTTCCCCAATCGTCGCCGGCAACCTCGCTACTGGTGGGCTGACGGTCAATGGCATTACCGGGCTGACCAGTGGTGTCGGCTTCATTACCTTTAACGCGGCCGGGGTAGGCAGCCATGACATTGCCGCCAACCTGAACAGCAGCGGCGACGTTACCTCCTGCAACGCCAGCAATCCGACCGGTACCACTGCTGCCAACAAGGAATGGCTGCAAGGCTACTGGTCCGGTAGTTGCAACGGCACGGCGGCTTGGCAGCAGGACCCGAATGCCCGCATCAAACTGGGCTCTCCCAAGGCGCCTTACATCTACCTGCGAGAGCGCTACTGATATTTTGTGCCGTCCTGCCAGCGCCGACTTTTGGAGAGACGCGATGAAATTGAACTTTTCTGGGCACAGGAAATCGTGGTCTATCCCAAGTTTTCTGTTAAGTCTCATCCTGCTACTGACCATACCGTTGGCGCAGGGGGCGACCACTTTGTCTGGAGGAGTGAAATCGTGCGGTAGTGCGTCCTATGGTTATGCCAACGTAAATGAGTTGAACATGTCCTCGGCAAACGGGCAAACCAATTATGTCGAAGCAAAAGTATTGAATGCCAGCCTGCCGCGCGATGTCCGCTTTTGCTACGTGGACAAATTTAATGCGTCATCCTGCAGCGCAATCAACAGTTCAGAAGTCAGGGTCTATCGTGGAGGCTCGTTCCTAAATACCGCCAATAATGTTGCTACATTGGCTGTAAATGACTATCTGGTCATTAATATTCCGAACGGGACAAACGGTGTCAATGAAGCATTGCTGATTGATTCAGCAAACACAGTACTCGACTACATCCAATTGTGTGCGGGAAGTTGTTCAACAGGCTATTGGACGGTTCCCTCGCCGTGTGGAAGTTCCTTGCCGAATGTTGGTAATAGTGTCAAAGACGTTGCGCGCTATCCCACCGATGGTACAGGTGGCTGGACATCCAATACGCTCAATTCAGGGGTAACTGCGGGCGGAACGGAGGGTGACTCGAATACGGGGCTCCTCAACCAGGCCACGCTTACCGTCACTGGACCCGCCAGCGCAACTTACGGCACCACCGGCACACTGACCAGCAGTGGTGGCAGTGGCAGCGGTGCCGTTACCTATAGCGCGGGAAGTTCGACCGGCTGTACGATTTCCGGCACCACTCTAACGGTCACCAATCCGGCCGGCACCTGCACCGTGACGGCCACCAAGGCCGCCGACACCACCTACAACGCCACAACCTCAGCCGCATACACGGTGACACTCAGCAAGGCCAGCCAGACCATCACCTTCGGTGCGCAAACTGCATCCCCCTCCTATTCTTTGGGAGGCACCTTTGCAATCAACCCGACGGCCACAGCGTCCTCAGGGCTGCCAGTAACCTATTCCTCAACGACCACGGGTGTTTGTACGGTAAGCGGCACCACGGTGACTATCGTCACTGCCGGCACTTGTACGATTGCTGTCAATCAAGCGGGCAATGCAAGCTACAACGCGGCTCCGCAGGTTACGCAAAGCGTGACCATCAGCAAGGCCAGTCAGACCATCACCTTTGGTGCACAAACCACGCCCAGAACTTATGCGGTAGGGGGAACTTTCGCCATCAATCCGACAGCCACTGCCTCCTCGGGGCTGGCCGTGACCTATTCCTCCACCACCACCAACATTTGCACAGTAAGCGGCACGACGGTAACCATGGTGACTGCTGGAACCTGCATCATTGCGGCCGATCAGGCGGGTAACGCCAATTACAGCGCGGCCACTCAGGTCACGCAAAGTGTGGTGATCAACCCGCTCCTGCTGGGTGACTGGCGCATGGACGAGATGTCATGGAACGGTACCGCCAATGAAGTCACGGACAGCAGCGGTCAAGGCAATCATGGCATGGCGAAGATCGCCAATGGCTCAACGCCCGTCCCTACTACCGCCTCCACAACGCCTCGCGCCTACACCAGCGGCAGCCAGAGTACCTGCAACTACGGCCAATTCGATACCAGCAGCGGCACGACACGCACCTATACTTATGTCGAGCTTTCCAACATGCCATCACTGCCTTCCAGTTTTACGTTCGCTGCCTGGATTCGTTCGACCAGTGCCAGCGCCGGTCATCAGCGCATTCTGGTCCGTGACGACGCCGATAATGGCTGGGGCCTCAGTTTGGCTGATGGCACCGGCCAGGCCAAGCTGCGTTTTTTCAATCGAAAAATCTCCAACACGGGCGCGGTTACCGGACAGGGAACTAACCCCAGTTGCGGGGTATTCTGTCTCGATACCCATGCGGTGGTGGTAAGCAATGCCTGGCATTACATCGCTGCAGCTATCGATACTTCTGCCAAGACGGTAACGCTCTACGTTTATAACGCCACCGGTGCCCTGCTGGCCAAAACCACTTCTGCGTTCTCCGGAACCTGGGCCGATGGCACCGGGAAGGCGGCCATCGGTGGCGAAACTGCGGCGTCCACGGAGGGGCGACAAACTTCCTGGCATTTTCTCGGCAATATTGACGAAATGCAGATTTACGCCGGCACACTGACTCAGACAACCATAGAGGGCTTGCTGACACGGACGCGTGCCTGCGCCTCGACCGTTGATCATTACGAAGTCACGGTGCCCACCAGCAATCTTGCCTGTCTTGCCAGTACGGTCACGGTCACGGCCTGTGCGAACACCTCCAGTCCGTGCAGCAATGTCACCACAACGGTGAATGGCACCGCGACGCTGGGGACCAACGCCGGTACGCTTGGGGCAACCAACCTCACATTCTCCAGTGGGGTTGCTACCACCACCCTCAGCCATGCAACGGCAACAAATGGTGATGCTGCGACGCTGACGCTATCGGGAGAAAGCGTGGCCGCTGCCAACGCGAGAACCTGCTGCATCGGCAGTACCTGCTCGACAGCCAATACCTGCGCGACCACCTTCAACACCGCCGGTTTCATCTTCTCAGACAGCGCTACAGGGGGAACGTTTACCCTGCCGACCCAGACCGCCGGGACGACCAGCAACGCTTACTACCTGCGTGCGGTGAAGATCGATCCCGTGAGCGGGCCCACCAGCACCGGCGCGTGCGTTGCTGCCCTGACGGGCGCGCAAACGGTGGATTGGGCTTACGTCTGCAACAACCCGACCACCTGCAGCGCCAGTAATTTGATGAGCGTCGACGGCGGCGCGCCGACCACCATTCAGCGCAACGATAACGGTGCATCGCTCAGCTATCTGCCAGCTTCGATGACCTTCGATGCCAATGGCAGCGCACCATTTACATTCAACTACAGTGATGTCGGCCAAGTGACACTTGCCGCGCGCAAGACTTCTGGGGGCAATTTGCTGACGACCCTGACCGGTTCTTCGAATCCCTTCGTCGTCAAGCCGCATCACTTCGATTTGACGGGGATCAGTTGCGCGACCTGGAGTCCGACGACCTGCGCCCCGGCCTTGGCCTCGCCCGGCAATAACCCCGGCGCCACCTTGGCCAGCGGCCCTGCATTCATCCAGGCGGGGCAACCCTTCGGGGCGACCGTCACCGCGCGCACCGCCACAGGTGCCATCGCCTACAACTATGGCAGGGAAAGCTCGGCGGAGGGGGGCAAACTCACGGCGAACCTCGTGTTGCCCGCCGGCGGGAACGCACCGGGATTGACCAACCCCACTGCCTTTGGGAGCTTCACGAGCGGGCAGGCGGCCGGGACAACCTTCGGCTGGGACGAGGTCGGCATCATCACGCTGACCCCCAGCATCGGCGACGGTGACTATCTCGGCGTCGGCGACGTGACGGGCACCACCAGCGGCAACCTCGGGCGTTTCATTCCCGATCACTTCGTCATGTCCCCCAGCAGCATCACGCCGGGCAGCGGCTCATTCAGCTACATGGATCAACCCTTCGGCATTGGTTTCACGCTCACGGCGGTGAATGCCAGCGGCAGCACGACGACGAACTACAGCACTGCCAACAACTTTGCCAAGCTGGACCCAACGAATCCCACCTTGTGGCCGAACACTACACAGGGGTCAAACGGATTTGGCGTGGGTGCGAAGAACGGTAGCACCGATCTCTCCACCCGTCTGAGCCTCAGCGGCACACCAACAGGAAGCTGGACGAGCGGCGTGGCCGCCATTACTGCCAGCTTGAAGCTCGCTCGTCCTGGCACGACCACTGCCGATACCACGTGGGGCCCCTATGCAGCACTCGACATCGGCGTGGCCCCGCAGGACAGTGATGGCGTGAAGCTCGCTACGGCAGCGCTCGACCTCGATGCCGACAGCAGCGGCAGTAGCGAGCGGAAAAAACTCAGCGCCACGCCGACCACTCAACGCTTCGGTCGCCTGCGCCTGCTCAACTTCTACGGCTCGGAACTGTTGAATGCGCGCGTCGAATACCGTGCCGAATACTGGGATGGCAGCCGCTGGACGGTCAACACGCTTGACAACACCTCCCCAATCGTCGCCGGCAACCTCGCTACTGGTGGGCTCACGGTCAATGGCATTACCGGGCTGACCAGTGGTGTCGGCTTCATTACCTTTAATGCGGCCGGGGTAGGCAGCCATGACATTGCCGCCAACCTGAACAGCAGCGGCGACGTTACCTCCTGCAACGCCAGCAATCCGGCCGGTACCACTGCTGCCAACAAGGAATGGCTGCAAGGCTACTGGTCCGGTAGTTGCAACGGCACGGCGGCCTGGCAGCAGGACCCGAATGCCCGCATCAAACTGGGCTCACCCAAGGCACCTTATATCTACCTGCGCGAACGTTACTAGACTATGAAAAGTCGGCGCTGGCGGGACGGCAACTTATAATCAACGCATGAGCCAGGAGCCACATGCCATCGCCCCACTCGACGCACGGATTGTTTCCGTGCTCAGGGAAGAACTGCCCGATGTAGAAGCAATCTATCGCTATGGCAGCTTTGGTGGTGCGCATCAGCGACCCGATAGCGATCTTGATCTGGCCGTGCTGGGGCAACACAAACTTGATGTCGCCACGCGTTTGCAGCTCAGCGGTCTGCTGGCGTCGCAAACGGGGTGTGTCATTGACTTGAATGACATGCGTACCCTGCCGGTAACCCTGCGCGTGCAGATCGTTACTCAAGGCCGCCGCCTGTTCGCTGCTCATCCGTCAGCGGCCGAAGCCTACGATTCACGCGTACTCTCCGAGTATGCGGAACTCAACGAATTCCGTCGGCCGATTCTGGCCGACATTCGTGCCCGCGGTTCGATTTATGGATGAGGTACTGCTTGGCAAAGCGGCCATCATCGAGCGCTGCCTGAAGCGCATTGCCGAGGAGTACGTCGGCCACGAGACCGAGCTTGAGAGCAACTTCACGCGTCAGGATGCGCTGGTACTCAACCTGCAACGCGCATGCGAGGCGACCATTGATGCCGCCATGCACTTGGTGCGCATCCATCGTCTCGGCATCCCCACTGAAAGCCGCCAGGCTTTCGAGATGCTGATGAAGGCGAAGCGACTTGATACCGAACTGGGTCGCCGCCTGATTGCCATGGTCGGTTTTCGCAATATCGCCGTGCATGCCTATCAGGACATCGATATGGGCATCCTGCGCCACATTCTTGTTGAGGGCGTTAGCGATCTCGCCGCCTTCGCCCGCCAACTGCTGAAAGAGGCGCTACCGTAAGCGCTTCAGTCAAACGATGAGGCCACTCCAGCATATGCCGGCACAACGCGGTTTCACCATGGTTGAACTGGTGATGACGATGATCATCGTCGGCATCATGGCGATTGCTGTGGTACCGCGCATGGACTTGTTGCGCGGCTTTGACGATATTGGCTTTCGGGATCAGGTGAAATCAGCGCTGGAGTACGCCAGAAAGTCGGCGGTGGCAGGACGGCGCCATGTACAGATTGCCATCGTCGGTGGTGCGGTCACGGTTACTGCCGCCAGCGCTTTGCCGGAAACCAATCCCACCACCTACGACCGAAACCTGCAGCTGCCGGGTACCAACAGCCATACCTTTACAGCACCAAGCGGCGTCACCATTTCACCGGACACCACCATTGTCTTCAACCCGCTCGGGCGCCCTTCCGCCGGTGCCACGATTACCGTAAGTAGCGCCGGTACCATTACTGTCGAGGCAGAAACCGGCTATGTCCACTGAACGATGCCAGCGCGGCCTCACGCTGATCGAACTGATCATGTTCATCGTGATCGTCGGCGTGGCGCTGGCGGGGGTGCTGACGGTACTTAATCACACGACGCAGCGCAGCGCCGATCCGATGATCCGCAAGCAGGTGGTGGCGATTGCTGAGGCGATTCTTGAGGAAGTGATGCTGCAGCCGTTCACCTGGTGCGACCCGGACGATGCGAATGCGGCCACGGCGACCAGTGCGGCAGGTTGCGCCACGATGGCGGAAGGCCTTGGCGCTGAAGGTTCGGAAACACGCGGCACCTTCGACAACGTTAACGACTACAACGGCCTGTCGACGACCACCAATATCTCAGGCGGTGGCACTGCGCCTTATACCGCCACGGTAGCTGTGGTGGGAGAAGCGCTCAACGGCATTGCCGCTACCGAGTCATTGCGCATCACGGTCACCGTCGCGGCGGGTAACGAAACGATCCAGTTGGAAGGCTATCGCACCCGCCATTCGCCCAACATGCTGCCATGACGAAGCACCGTTCATTCTCCGCCGGCTTCACCCTGATCGAGATGATCATGGTGATCACCATTACCGGTATTTTGGCCGGTATCGTCGCCGTATTTATCACAACCCCGGTTCAGGGTTATGTCGATTCTGTGCGTCGCGCAGAACTCACCGATCAAGCGGATGTGGCCTTACGGCGCGTTTCACGCGATGTTCGACTCTCTTTGCCCAACAGCCTGAGAACTGTCGCGAATGGCTTCGAATTCATTTTGACGCAGTCAGGAGGGCGCCATCGGGACTCCTCGGATGGCTCCACTGGCGGCGATTTCCTCAGTTACACCAGCAGTGCCGATACCAGCTTCGATGTACTGGGTTCCCTGCCCACCATGGCCAACGGCGATCGCATCGTCGTCTACAACCTGGGGCCTGGCTATGCACCTGCCGATGCCTATGCCGGAGGCAACGTAGCGACGATCAATGCCGTCGCGGGCAATACCGTCACCCTGACTGCCAATCCGTTTGCCAGCCAATCGCCTCCTCTGCCATCGCCATCTGCGCGCTTTCAGGTGGTCGGCCAGAACGATCTCGTCGTGCGCTATACCTGCACCGGTGGAGAACTGCGGCGTTTCTCCGGCTGCACGCTGGCCACACCCTCGGTATGTGCCGGTGCCGGAGCGCTGCTTGCGGGCGGCGGCACAACCACCGCGGCCTGCACCATCGACTACGCCTCGGCTGCCACCGGCCGCAATGGCCTGCTCTTCATCAGTCTCACGCTGACCAATACAGGAGAAAGCGTGACGCTCTTCAATCAGATTCACGTGGATAACGCGCCATGAAGCATTTGCGTGGCTTTGCCATCCTCTCCGCCATCTTCATTCTCGTCGTCCTGGCGGTGTTAGGTGCCTTCATCCTCAGCATCTCGTCGCAGCAGCAGATCGGCTCGGCACTGGATGTGCAGGGCGTGCGCGCCTATCAGGCGGCACGGGTGGGGATCGAGTGGGGACTCTATCAGCAGCTGCGTTCAGGCAGTTGCGCCGCCAGCACCAGCTTCTCGCCTGCCGCAGCCACCTTGGCAGGATTCACTATCACGGTCACCTGCGTTGCCACGGCCGATGGCAGTGGCGGCCCGACGGTATATGCCATCACCTCAACCGCCTGCAGCGACGCGACCTGCCCGAACACCACCAATCCTGGCAACTTCTACATCGAACGCCGCTTGACGGTCACGTTCTGATTGCTGCTCCCGTTGCCTGTGGCCGGGATTACGCCAGGCGCTGGCGGAAAAGCAATTCCTTGATATGGGGACTATTGCGAGGAGCCATGATCCGTCCACAGCTCGGTGGTGCCCAGGTTTGAAATTTTTGGGCGGCTGCGGATGAATGCCTCGGCGGCTTTGGCGGGCAGGGGCTTGCTGATCAGGTAGCCCTGGACCTTCTCGCAGCCGATCGAGAGCAGGTACTTGAGTTGCGCCTCGGTCTAGACGCCTTCGGCGACGACATCGAGGCCAAGCCGGTGGGCCAGCAGCACGGTGACATCGCAGATGTCGGCATCGTGCGGATCGGTCTCGATGTCCTTGACGAAGGAGCGGTCGATCTTCAGCGTGTTGATCGGGAACATCTTGAGGTAGGACAGCGAGGAATA
>SXGT01131940.1_pt1 | contig 15827 bp, 16 predicted proteins | sample 3176221 | NCBI WGS metagenome assembly SXGT01 (sample SAMN11356862, study PRJNA531348) | freshwater metagenome | isolation source: freshwater sample F1-120 | place: China: Fuxian Lake, Yuxi | collected 2017-12-25
CAACGGCGCCGCGATGGCGACGCCGACGCTCAACAAGGCCGCCGCGGTGAGGGTGAGCGTCACGATCGCGCGATCCCCGTCGCGGTCGTTGCCGGCGCGCAGGTCGACGAACGTCGGAACGAGGGTGGCGGTGAGCACGCCGCCGAGGATCAGTTCGTACACGACGTTCGGCGTGGTGTTCGCCGCGTTGTAGGTGTCGCCGAGCACCGTCTCGCCGAGCGCGTACGCGGTGACCGCAACGCGTACCAATCCCGTGACCCGCGACAGCAGTGTCCCGAGCCCGATGCTCGCGCTCGAACGCAGCGGAGAACGCGTGGCGGTCAAGGGATGGCCGCCGAGCGGCGGCGGGTACGCCAGAAGTGATGGGCCCACCACAGGGCGAGGAAACCGAGTGCGCCGAAGGTCACCCACGTTCCGATCGAGCCGAACACGGCTGACCGAACCGTGATCTTGGTGGTTCCTCCGACGTTCAAGTTGCCGTCGGTGCTCGTGATGCGAACCTGCATCGGGAACGTTCCCGACGCTCGCGCCTCGACGAGGAAGGTTTCTTGGGTCGTTCGACCCGCCGGGAGCGTGATCACTCGAGCGGGACCGTCGGGAAACACGAGTTTGGTGCTCGACAACGTCACCTTCACGTCGACGTCTCGTTCGGTGTCGTTTCGAAAGGACAACGGGATGTTCGAGCGACGGTCGGTGAGCGTCACTGTCTTCGACTCGGTCGCGATACCCGAGACGAACGTGTTGCTGGCATCGTCGAGCGCCCGGATTCGGAGGCGCATCTCGTCGGCGTCGATGTCGCGCGCGACGGCCAGTCGCAGATTCGCGTTGGCGGCGAGGATCGCCGGGTCGTCGTCTCCCACGAACTGCGCGAACGCGTCGATCGTGCGCTCGGCGTCGATGATTTCGAGCGCGCCGACCGAGTTGTTCGGTGCTTCGACCACTCGCAACGATCGTGCAACGAGGTCGCGATCGTCGCCGTCGAAAAGGCGGCGAGCCGCGACGACTTCGACGAGCGTTTGGGAGCGGAGCGCTCCGTCGAGCGCGGATCTCATTCGCGGGTCGATCCGATTGTCGAGGACGACCGGCATCGGGACGGTTCGCTCGGCGCTTTCGAGTGCCAACGTGGCGAAGAGAAATTGCACGTGGCGTCCGACGGTCGGGTCGACTGCGAGGGAGCCGGGTTCGAGGAGTGCTTGGAGGTCTGGGCGGGTTGCTACGGCCTGAAAACTGCCAGCCCCGGCCGCTAGGGAGAACGGATCGTTGGGCGTGTTGGGCTCGACGCTCGCCGGATCGACGATCACGCGGTAGACGAACGCGTCGCCAAGGCGCGCGAGCGACGGCGGGTCGATCGGATCGGCAGCGACCAGATCGGTCGGCGGCCGGACGTTGAGGTTGGCCTGCAGGGTCTGGGCTCCCTCGAGGAACGACGCGGCGAGCCGCGGCCCGAGGTCGCCCGCTTCGAGAGCGGGACCATCGATGGGGACGTAGGGCGCCGCGAGGAGCTCGATCGGGCGTTCGTCGATGGCGGCCTGCAACCGTTCGAAACTCGCGGCTGCGTCGGGATCGCTTCCGGCCGCTCGCGCCCACGCGTCGACCGTCTGCGGGCTCAGTTCGACGGTCACGGGGGCATCGACGGTTTCGAGTTGATCGGCGATCGCCTCGATCGCGCCGCCGTCATGAGTCGCCTCGATGAACTCGCGAGTGGGTGTCACGCCGTCGTCCTCGACTTGAGGCGCGGGCTGGAATCGCCAAAGCGACGCGAGTTCGACCGAAGGTCGGGCTCCTGGTTCGGACGCGACGAGCCAGGTGATGGTGCGAGCGAGGACTTCTTCTTGGCCGTTCCGGACGGCAATCTCGATCGGGTACACGCCCGCGACGGTCACGTTGAGTTCGTCCGCCTCGAATTGGTTGCGACGCAGGGCAACGGGAACCGACACGTCGCCGTTGGCGAACCGGGCCAAGGTCGCAAGGTCGTATTCGACCGTGTCCTTGAAGCCCTCGATGTCGTCGACGTCGGCGGTTTCGCGCAGTTCGTCGATGGAATCGACGCTGGGGTGGGCGATGACCTGGATTTCGAGATCGGCGTCGGAGCCCAAAGGACCGGTCAAACCGAGCCGGAGTTGGAGGATGCCGCCGAGCGTCGTCGTCGCGCTCTGACGAACCAGCTCGAGCTCGATCGAGGCCTGTCGGACCCGCGACTGGGCGCGCGACGTCGAAGCGCTGGCGACAACGAGCGTCGCACCGACGAGAACGGCCGCGATGGCGCGACGAAGCACAGGACGAGCGTAGGTTCCCCTTCGTGCTGGTCGGAGTCGATGAACGGTTCGTACGCCACGACACCGGACGGGGCCATCCTGAGCGCGCCGAACGGGTCGGCGCGGTGCTCGCGGGCTTGGTGGCGTCGGGAGTCGACCTCGATGTGGACGCAATCGAGCCGCGTTCCGCGACGCGGGCCGAACTCGAGCGAGTGCACGCAGCGGCGTACCTCGATCGGCTGACGTCGATCTGCGCTGCCGGAGGCGGGCGTCTCGACGCCGACACGGTCGCCTCGAGCGAATCGTGGGAAGCCGCGCGTTTCGGCGCGGGAACCGGGCTCGCGGCCATCGACGCGTTGCGGGCTGGCCGATCCGACGTGGCGTTTTGCGCGGTGCGTCCGCCGGGTCACCATGCCGTGCCCGCGGGTTCGATGGGCTTTTGTCTGGTGAACAACATCGCAGTCAGCGCAGCAGCGCTCGTTGCAGCGGACGAGCGGGTGCTGATCGTCGACTGGGACGCGCATCACGGAAACGGCACCCAGGACATCTTCTGGAACGAACCCGAGGTCTTGTACGTCTCGTTGCATCAGTCGCCCTTGTACCCAGGTACGGGTGGTGCCGACGAGGCCGGTGGACCGAACGCGATCGACACCACGGTCAACGTTCCGCTACCGCCCGGCGCAACCGGCGATGTGTACGCGGCCGCGCTCGACGAAATCGTGGCGCCGGTCGTGGATCGATTCGGTCCGGACTGGGTTCTCGTCTCGGCTGGGTACGACGCGCATCGGGCCGACCCCATCACCGATCTCGGTCTGGCAGCCGGTGACTTCGTCGATCTGACCACGAGGGTTGCGGCGTTCGCGCCGGGCGCCGGGCGTCTGGTCTTGTTTCTCGAAGGCGGTTACGACCTCGACGCGCTCCGTGATGGCGTCATCGCCACCGCCTCCACCTTGCTCGGCGAACCGCGTCGCCCGGAACCGACGACAGCAGGTGGGCCTGGGCGCGCGTCGGTGGAGCGGATCGCAGCGGCATGGGCGGAGCGCTCCGCCTGAAGGTTTCGGTGATTGGACGGTTTCGCGGGGTGTCGGTGGCTTCTTCAGTCAGGCGCGCCGGGTGCCGATGACATCCCCAGACCACCTCGGGGAGGCCCAGGCACCGTGCTCGATCTCGAAGAACTGTTGCGCCAGGCTGTGGCGCGCGAAGCCTCGGACATCCACCTCAAGGTGGGGTCGGCGCCGGTGCTACGCATCGACGGCCATCTCGAGCGGACCGATCACGGGCCGATCACGCCGGCGGAGACCGAACGCATCGCGTTCGCGATCATGCCGAAGCAGCGCGCCGAGGAGTTCTTGAACACCTGCGAAGCCGACTTTGCCTATTCCGTCGCGGGGCTTGGTCGCTTTCGCGTGAACGTGCTGCGCCAGCGGGGGTCGGTCGGCCTCGTGTTGCGGCGCGTCCAGAGTTCGATCTTGAGCTTCGAAGAACTCGGCCTTCCGCCGGCGGCCCGCCGTCTGGCCGAGAACCAGCGCGGTCTCGTGCTCGTGTCGGGACCGACCGGTTCGGGCAAGACGACGACCCTTGCGTCGATGATCGACCACATCAACCAAACGATGTCGCGCCACATCGTGACGATCGAAGACCCGATCGAGGTGTTGCACGGCGACAAGCAGTCGGTGGTCAACCAACGCGAGATCGGCACCGACACCGCCGACTTCCACAGCGCGTTGAAGCGGGTGTTACGTCAGGACCCCGACGTGATCCTCATCGGAGAAATGCGCGACCCCGAGACCGTGAAGACGGCGTTGTCCGCGGCCGAGACGGGTCACCTCGTGTTCTCGACGCTGCACACGATCAGCGCCACCGAGACGATCAACCGGATCATCGACTTCTTCCCGCCCCACGAGCAACGACAAGTGCGAATGGCGGTAGCCGGAGCCTTGCGCGGCATCGTGAGCCAGCGGCTCGTCGAGTGTCGAGACGGTCGGGGTCGGGTACCGGCGGTCGAGGTGCTGGTGGCAACCGGGCGCGTGTTCGACAAGATCGTGAATGCCGACGAAACGCACGAGATCGACGAGATCATCGCGGATGGTGAGTACTACGGCATGCAGACGTTCGACCAGTCGCTGCTGTCGCTCTATCAACGGGGCGCGATCGACCTGGGCGAGGCCCTGGCGGCGTCGAGTCGACCTCACGACCTTCGCCTGATGATCGAACAACACACGTTGGCCCAGGCGGGCTGAGCCGGGCGGGCCAGAGCCAAGCGCTCGACCCGAACCGTCAGCGACGACGCGCGACGCGTCGTTCGAGTTCGATGATGCGGATGATCGAAACGCGCGGGTGCCCCTGCCGAGCGAGTTCGAGTGCCGCGGCGAGCCGTTCGATGTCGAGTCGGGAGTAGCGCCGCTGGTTGCCCGACGGTCGTGCGCATTCGAAGAGCCCCGCGGTTTCGTAGCGACGAATGACCTGCGGGTCGATGTCGAGTAATTCCGCGACGACCGCGATCGTGTAGAGCGGCGCACGTGGGTCGTCGAGGCAACGACGCCACGGCGGCGACACGTGCGCCGCACTCAAGCGAAGACTCGAATCATGGGTGGAGACTCACGCCTCGATCGCAGCCGATGGCACGCCGGCCCGGATCTCGACCTTGCGAGGTTTCGCGGTTTCTCGGAGCGGAATGCGAAGGGTGAGCACGCCCTGGTGGTACTCGGCATCGAGATGGTCGGTGTCGAGGTTTTCGCCGAGGAACAGCCGACGCGTCGCTCGCCCCATCGGGCGCTCCTGGACGAGGTACTGACGACCCTCGACGTTGTCACGCTTTCGAGTGGCCTCGACGCGCAATTCGTTGCGTTCGACGGTGAGGTCGACGCTGTCCGGGTCGACGCCGGGAAGATCGATGTCGAGGACCACGACGTCACCGTTGCGGTACGCGTCGAAGGGCATTGCCCGCTCGGAATCGGACGTCCGGGCGAATCGGTCGAGCTCGCGGAACGGGTCATAACGGAGCAACATTGCAGAACCTCCGGTGGTCTCAGGGCAAGAATGCCCGTTGTCAGGAAAGTTGTCAATGTGACGATCGGTTAACTGTCAACGAGTCGAGGCGTATTCCCAGCTGCCGAAAAAACCTGTGGGGGTCCGCGAGAATCGGTCCGTGACCACCGTTCCTGCCCGGCTCGCCCCGTTGCTCGGGCCCGACACCCCGCTCCAACAACTCGCGACCCGGTTCGCTGACGCGGGGCATGAGATCTACCTCGTTGGCGGGCCCGTGCGTGATGTCTTTTGCGATCGGGCAATCGTCGATCTGGACCTCACGACCGACGCCCGGCCCGAACAGATCGAGCGGGTGGTCGGTCCGTGGGCCGACCACCTGTGGCTCCAGGGGGCGCGTTTCGGCACTGTCGGTGCCGCGAAATCCGACACCAAGTTCGAGATCACCACATTTCGTGCCGACGTGTACCACGCCGACAGTCGCAAACCCGAGGTGCAGTTCGGCGACGACATCGTCACCGACCTCGGCCGGCGCGATTTCACCGTGAACGCGATGGCGTTGCGATTGCCGGATCTGGAGCTCGTCGATCCGTTCGGTGGGTTGACCGACGTGATGGCGAAGGTGTTGCGTACACCGCTTGCGGTGGACATCAGCTTCACCGACGATCCGCTTCGCATGTTGCGCGCGGCGCGATTCGCTGCGCAGTTGGGGTTCACCCCGACCGATGACGTGATCGAAGCGATGGAACGCTTGCGCGGCCGACTCGAGATCGTGAGTGCCGAGCGCATCCGCGACGAACTCGACAAGCTGATGCTCGCATCCGATCCGAGCGCGGGTTTGCTGCTGCTGGCGAACACCAAGTTGGCCGACGAGTTCTTGCCCGAGCTGAACCTCATGTCGCTCGAACAAGACCCGATCCATCGACACAAGGACGTACTGACGCACACGATCGCGGTCGTGGCGAACACACGGCCCGAGTTACTCGTAAGACTCGCGGCGCTGTTCCACGACGTCGGCAAGCCCAAGACCCGCGGCTACTCGAATCGCGGCGTGACGTTCCACCACCACGAGGTCGTCGGCGCTCGGATGACGCGCAACCGGATGACCGCGCTGCGGTACTCGAACGAGATGGTCGAATCGGTGACCCAGCTCGTCTACCTGCATTTGCGTTTCCACACCTATCGCATGGGTTGGACCGACTCAGCAGTGCGTCGGTACGTCCGCGACGCCGGACCACTGCTCGAAGAACTCAATCACCTCACCCGGTGTGACTGCACCACGCGCAATGCCCGCAAGGCCGAACAACTCGCCCGGCGCATGGACGACCTCGAAGCCCGCATTGCCGAGCTTCGGGAACAAGAGGAGTTGGCCTCGATCAAACCGCCGCTCGATGGCGTGCAGGTCATCGCCTATCTCGGGGTTCGTCCGGGCCGGATCGTCGGCGAAGCCCTCGATCACCTGCTCGAACTGCGCCTCGACGAGGGCCCGATGGACCTCGACGCTGCGTTCGCGCATCTCGACGCGTGGGCGCGCGCCCGCGGCATCGCGCCCGCCGGCGATCGCGTCGATGCCGCGAAACCTCGGGCGTGATCACGCGCGACGTTCGACCGACTGACGCCGCGCCTTATTGACCGAGGCGGCGGGCGCGCCACACGACGGTGGTCGGAAGACGCGGGCCGGGGTCGGAGGTGCGGTGCGGCGCGACCTCGAGGAGTTGATCGACGGCGAATCCGGCGCGACTGAACGCGGCGAATACCGACGAGATCGCTCGAATCGGCAACCGGAACGTCTCACCCATTCGTTCGACCGCGACGGTGCCTTCGTCGAGATACGAACGGCTGAGCGTGAGACTGCCGAGTGGCAGCGGGCCCTCGGCACCACCCGAACGATCGACGCACAAGGAGAACGGGTGTGCGATCGCGGCAACGAACCCGGCGCCGGGTTTCAACACCCGATGGACCTGACGCAACACGCGATCGAGATCCTCGACCTCGCTGAGTGCGCCCGCGCTGATTGCGACGTCGACCGACTCGGCTCGCAAGAACGCGAGGTCGGCGAGATCGCCGGTGTGGATTTCGATTCGAACCTGCTCGAGATCCGCGAGCCGCCGGGCGCACGCTGCGAGTTGTTCGGATGGTTCGATGGCGATCGGCTTGGCGCCCTGGCGAACGAGCGCAATGGCGTTGCGACCCGAGCCGCATCCGAGTTCGAGGACACGTTTCCCCGCCAGCGGGCCGAGCAGGCGTAGTTCGGACTCGCCCGGGATGTCGTCGCCGCCGAGGAGCGACCCGTAGGTGATCTGGTCGGTGGCCGACCCGGCCTGGGCGCCAAGCGCGGCGGCGATGCGGTCCCACGAATCGATGTTGGTCCCAGCGGTGTTCGTCCCAGATCCAATCGTCATAGTGACATTGTGCACCCGACGAGGAGCTTGGCTGGGTTCCTAGCGACGGTTGGTCAATGCGTTGGTGCGACAATGACGTCGTGACGGTCACCTCGCCCGACCGAATGACCGATTCGGCCGGGCAGCGCCTCCGCGAGCTCGACGGCGTCCGTGCCCTCGCGATGACCCTTGTGTTCATGTATCACTACGGGTTGCCGACCGGTCCGCTGCTCTCACTCGGCGAGCCGTTCGCAGCGCCGACCACTTGGGGCGCGCGCATCATCCCGAACCTGAACTCGGGTGTCGAGATCTTCTTCGTCTTGTCCGGATATCTGATCTACGCACCGTTTGCACGCGCGCGAGCCCAAGGCGGCGAGCTCCCCGGTCCCTGGCGCTACGGGCTGCGTCGGTTCTTCCGGATCTATCCGGCGTACTGGGTCGCGCTCGTCGTGTTGTTGGTTCGCCACGACATCTACGTCAACGGAGCGGCGAACTTCCTCAAACACGCCACGCTCACGCACCTCTACTTCAACGATTCGGGCAAGGTCGGCACTCGTGACGCGGGACTGGCGATCTCATGGACGCTGGTCGTCGAAGTGAGCTTCTACGTGTTCGTGCCGCTGTGGTCGTACTGGGTTGCGCGGCGCATCTCGCTGCGGACCGAGGTCGTGGCGCTCGTCGTGCTCACCGTCCTCGGGTTCTTCTTGCGGTGGTGGCTCGTCTACCACCACCTTGCACCAGCGCTCAGCTGGTTCCCGCCTTCGTTGTCTGCCCTCGCGCCGGGGATGTTGTTGGCCGTTGCCGATGCGCGCCGGGCGGACTGGTCGGATCGGCTGGTGCGATCGGTCCGGCACCCGTGGCCGTTCTGGTTGGGGTCGCTCGTCGTGTTCTTCGTGATGACGCGAACTGCCTACGGATACCAACTGGCGCCCATCGTCGGGGAGGGAGCGAATCACGCCTGGCATCAGGTCCTGTCGCCGTGGTTTGCGATCTTGCTCGTCATTCCGATCGTGCTCGGCCCGAGAGCGCACCGTTGGGCCGCCATCTTCCGCCACCCGGTCGCGGTCTGGATCGGGGTCGTGAGCTACGGCGCATACCTGTGGCACCACTCGCTGATCTTCCACCACGTCGACATCGAGGCGGGCAATGCCGCGTCGGCGTTCCACAACGTGTTGACGATGGGGGGCCTCTACCTGTTCGTCGTTGTGCTCGGCGCCGGAAGTTGGTACCTGCTCGAGCGTCCGGCCTTGCGGCTCGCCGACCGCCTCGGCCGACGTCGTGGTTGACCCCGATCCGGGCGAGCGTCGCCGCCCACGAACCCGAGGCTCCGTCGGGCCTACACTCCGGCCCGTGCGTCGCGAGATCGACTACGCACTCGCTCGACGAGCCACGATCCGCGAACTCCAACGCGGCAACGTCAATCGACTCGACGTCTGCGACGCCCACCCCGAACTGATACGGGCCGCGCGACACCTCGGCGTCGACACCGACGATGCGTGTCCGATCTGCACCGAGACCCCGCTCAAACGAGTGCTCTACGTCTACGGCGACGCGTTGAAGGTGGCGAACGGTCGACCGCTCACCGGGCCCGACGAGCTCGAGCGGCTGTCGCGGCGACACGACGAGTTCGCGTGCTACGTCGTCGAGGTATGTCTCGAGTGCAGTTGGAACTACCTCGTGCGAACATTCCTCGTCGGTCGGCGTCACGCGGGGTGACCCGCAACGGCGGCGTGTGACCACTCCATCGGTTCTGGTCGTCACGCGCTGGCTCTGTTCGCCGGCGGACAACGGCGCCCGAATTCGGCGCGCCGAGCTCCTCGGTGCACTGGCCGAGCGATTCGATGTCCGGATCATCGCGTTGCTCGACTCCCAGCCCGATCCGGCCGACGTGCAGCGCGTGCCGGGGCGGGTGAGCGTCGTCGAGCAGCCGCCTTACGAGCCGAGTTCCTTGCGGGCGTTGGTTGGCCTGGCGCGTCGTACCCCGCGGGCCGTCACCGCAACCGACGCGCGAGCGGCCCACGAACGGGTGCGCGCGGCGATTGGCGAGCAGCGGCCGTCGGTGTTCGTCGCCGATGAAATCCACACTGCCCACTATGCGATCGGCCACGGCATCCCGGTGCTCGTCGAGGAATTGCAGGTCGGTCAGTTGGCCGACGACACGTCATGGCGTGGCCGACTGACCTGGTTGAAGAATCGGGACTATCACCGACGAGTGCTCAGCTCGGCGGCGCTCGCGACGACGCCATCGACCGTCGAACGCGATCTGCTCCTGCGAATCATGCCGAGCGCATGCATCGAGGTGATTCCGAACGGCGTCGACGCCGAGCGCCTCCGGCCCGACACAAATCCGTACTACGACGAAGACCAACTCATCTACGCGGGGAGCCCGCAATATGAAGCGAACCGTGACGCGGTGGTGTGGTTCGCCGCGGAGGTGTTGCCACTCGTACGACGCGCTCGCCCGACAACGCGATTGGTCGTGACCGGGGCGACCGAAGGTGTTGCGCTGCCGCGCCTCGATGGCGTCGAGTTCGTCGGCCACCTCGACGACGTGACCGAGGCGATCCGCCGCTCGTCGGTCAGCGTCGTGCCGTTGCGGCGCGGCGGCGGTACTCGCATCAAGGTGCTCGAATCACTCGCACTCGGAACTCCCGTCGTCTCCACGGCGAAAGGCGTGGAGGGTCTCGACTGTTCGGAACTCGAGGCAATCGTGGCGCAGACGCCTGCTGCGTTCGCGGCCGCGATCCTCGACGTGATCGACGATCCGGCGCGCCGACAGCTGCACGCCACCGCGGGCCGAGCGTTCGCGATACGCAACGACTGGGAGCCGATTCGCGAGCGCTTCGTCGAGGTCGTCGCGGAGGTGGCGCGGTCGTCCTGATATTGCGCACGGTCGCGCTGGGGATTCGGTCTCGGTCAGGCTGGGGAGTCGACGGTGACGTTCGGGTACTGCGACCAACACGAAACGCACCATTGTTCGACTTCGTCCATGACCTGATGCGAAGCCGGCGAGTCCCACGTTTCGGGCTGCAGATAGACGCGACGCACCGAGACCAGTTCGTCGTCGGGAGTGGCGCAGTTGTCACACTCGGCAGAACCCACGTTTGCGACTGTACAGGTGGGTGGTTTCGGGTTTATCGTTCGGGGTGCCGCCGGGAGCCGACCGTGCCCTGGACGGTGGAGACAAGGCCATGGCGCAGATGACGGCCCCCGCCGTTGCCGCCCGCAAGGGCAGCGGCGAACCACTCGTGATGATCACCGCCTACGACGCACCGTCCGCCCGCGTGGTGGACGCATCTGGCGCCGAGATGATCCTCGTCGGCGACAGCGTCGCGATGGTCGTGCTCGGTTACGACGACACCCTGCAAGTCACCGTCGCCGATATGGCGCACCACATCGCCGCCGTCGCCCGGGCGAAACCGGATGCGTTGATCGTCGGCGACATGCCGTGGATGAGCTACCACGTGTCGCGTGAAGAGACCGTTCGCAACGCGGCGACGTTGGTGCGTGCTGGCGCCGGGTGCGTGAAGCTGGAAGGCGGCCGCAAGCGCCTCGATGCGATCGGCGCGATTCTCGACCTCGAGATCCCGGTGATGGGGCACATTGGCCTCACCCCCCAGTCGGTGCACGCGCTCGGTGGCTTCAAAGTGCAAGGCAAGCAGCTCGACGCGGCTCGCGAGATCGTCGATGACGCAGTCGCACTCGCCGACGCCGGCTGTTTTTCCATTGTGCTCGAGGCGGTCCCGGATGGGGTGGCGCGCATGGTCACCGACTCGGTTCCCGTGCCGACGATCGGCATCGGAGCGGGTCGCCATTGCGACGGGCAGGTGCTCGTGTGGCACGACCTCCTGGGGTTTTCGGCACCCGATCGCAAGCAACCGAAGTTCGTCCGTCGCTACGCCGACCTCGAAACCGCGGCCACGGTCGCGGTGGCCGAGTTCGTTGCGGACGTGCGCGAGGGTCGGTTCCCGAGCAGCGCTGAGACCTACCACATGGCCGACCAGATGGCCGAGGGTCTCGGGCTCTACGGCGGCACCACGTCGGAACCCGCCAACGCTTGACCTTCGGCGCGGATCCGAACAACGCGGCGTTCACCAAGGCCGGGTCGTAACGTCGAATCGATGCGGTGCGTGTGGAGAGCCATGGTGTGGGCCGCCGCGGCGCTGGTGCTCCTGGGCGCGTGCAGGGGTGGCGGCAGCCCGTCGGGTCCAACCGTCCTCCCCAGTCCCACGACGACACCCAGGGTGTCGATCGGTGAGGCACTCGCGACGAACCCGGCGCGAGCGCAGGTCATGGTCGGTGACGATGACTGCCTCGACGTCTTGGTGGCCGACACGCCGGCGGAGCGCGAACGCGGGCTCATGGACCGCGACGACCTCGGCGATGCCGACGGCATGCTGTTCGTGTGGGGCGCCGACGTCGACGCCCCGTTCTACATGTTCCAGACCCGCATCTCACTCGACATCGGCTGGTTTGGTCCCGACGGCGAACCGATCGACGCGACCACGATGGATCCCTGTCCGGCGGCACGTCCCGAGGACTGTCCGATCTACCAAGCTTCGGGGCGCTATCGATACGCCCTCGAGGTGCCGGCCGGCGAGCTCGGCTCGGGAGCGATCGCGGGTTGTCCCTGAGTGGCAGTCGACCGCGGACCGGAGCGCGACAACTGCCCTGCGTGATGGTCGCAGTCGGCGTCTAGCGTCTCGTTCCGATAGGTCACGTCTTGGACCCGACCGGTAGGGTGTCCGGGTTCGTCGGGCTCGCTCTGCGGCCCGCGAGCTCACAACCCACCTGCCCTCGTGTCGCCGACTCCGGTTGGTGCGCCCGGGGGCCCACCACGAAGGTGGTTGGTCCGAAGGAAGGAGGCCCATGCGGGCCTACGAAGTCATGGTCATCCTCGACGCCGACCTGGAGATGGAGACCGTCCGGGAAGACGTCGAGCGCTGGATGAAGCTCCTGGAGTCGAAGGGCGCCCAGCGTGGGCACATCGACGTCTGGGGCAAGCGCCGTTTCGCGTACGAGCTGAAGCATCGCTGGGAAGGCATCTACGTGGTGCTCCAGGCGAAAGCCGAACCCGCTGCGATGGACGAGCTGCACCGGATGCTCTCCCTGGCAGACGAAGTCATCCGCCACAAGGTGTTGCGCATTCCCGACTCGGTCTACGGATCGACGAAGGCTGGCGCGGCATCGGCGGGCGCGTAGGGAGAACACAACATGGCAACCAACCTCAACAGCATCACCGTCGTCGGCAACGTCACCCGCGACCCCGAGATGCGGTACACCCCGAGCGGGATCTCGCAGGTCACGCTCGGTCTCGCGGTGAACCGGTCGTGGCGTAACCAACAGACCAACGAATGGGAAGAGCGCACCAGCTTCTTCAACGTGGTCTGCTGGCGCGAACTCGCCGACAATGTCGGCGGCTCGATCAAGAAGGGCATGCGGGTCATCGCGACCGGCCGCCTCGAGCAACGCAGCTGGGAAACCGACCAGGGCGACAAGCGCTCGGTGGTCGAGATCATTGCCGACGAAGTCGGCCCGAGCCTTCGTTTCGCGACCGCAGAGGTGCACCGCACCGAACGACGCGGTCCGGGCGAAGGTGGCGGCGGTTTCGGTGGCGGTGGGGCGATGGGCCCGCCGCCCGGTTCTGGCGGACCCGGTGGACCTGGTCCTGGTGGATACGACGACATGGGCGAAGAACCCTTCTAGGTAGGTAGACGAACGCATGGCGAACCAACAACAACGACGCAAGGGTCCCGCGGCCGACAAGCGCCGGATCCCGAAGAAGAAGCAGTCGATCCTCGACGCCGAAAAGGTCGAGTGGATCGACTACAAGGACGTGAACTTGTTGCGCAGGTTCATGTCCGAGCGGGCAAAGATCCGAGCCCGTCGAGTCAATGGCAACGACGCGCAGCAACAAGCTGCGGTCGCGCGGGCCATCAAGGTGGCGCGCGAGATGGCGTTGCTGCCGTACAGCGTGCGTCAGGTCACTCAGCGATCCAAGGGCAAAGGCCGCGATCGAGGCGAACGTGGTGAGCGCGGCGAACGTGGTGAGCGCGATCTCGCGGCACCCGACACCGAAGTGCGTGAGGACACCGAGATCGAACAGCTCGGCGACCTCGACGCGATCGAAGCCGATGGCGGCGAGCTCGAGCTTGCGGCGGTCGGCGGCGACGAGGAGGTCGAAGGCTGATGAAGATCGTGCTGCGCGAAGACGTCGACAACCTCGGGATCAAAGGCGATCTCGTCGAGGTCGCTGATGGCTACGCCCGGAACTACCTCGTGCCCCGGGGCCTGGCCCTGCCGGCGTCGAAAGGTGTCGTGAAGCAGGCCGAGGCAATGCGGCGCAATCGCGAGGCTCGGGAGCGTCGGCTGCGAGAGGCCGCCGAGACCTTGGCCAAGCAGCTCGCGGGGAAGACCGTCGAGGTCAAGGCCCGAGCGGGCGAGGGCGGCAAACTGTTCGGATCGGTGACGTCGGCCGACATCGCCGATGCCATCGGCGCCCAGCTCGGCGTGCAGCTCGACCGCAAGGTGGTCGAGCTCGCGGAACCGATCAAGGACCTGGGCAGCCACGAGCTGGTCGTGCGACTGCACTCGCAGGTGACGCCGACGGTTTCGGTCGCGGTGGTCGCCCAGTAGTTCGGGGGTCCCCGGGAGTTCTCCACAACTGACGCGGAGTTCTCCACAAGCAATGACGTATCGGTGGACGGGCGGCCCGGCGGCCGCCCGTCGCGCGCTCCGCGACGTTCTCGGGGATGGTCCCTGGTGACGCCGGGGCGACGAACGCCGTGCGTGGTCGTCCGAGCATCCCGCGAGGATCTGTGGATGATGGCCGAGTTCTCCACACTTCATCCACAGGTCGTCCACACCAGAAACCGCAGTTGTTCCCCTATCGATTCACAGGCAGACCGTGGTTGGATGACCATCCATCGTCGCCAGCCTCGACGGTGGGTCCGAGGGGGGCCGGTTCTTCCGGCCGGGGGGTGATTGATCCGTGGTCCAGTTCTTCGACGAGTCGCGGCGTTCCGCCCCCGTTGTCACGTCGCGGGCCGAAGGCGGCCGGATCCCGCCGCACAACCTCGAAGCCGAAGAGTCGCTGCTCGGGGCGATGATGTTGTCGCGAGACGCGATCATGGCGGCGATCGAACACCACATCGATCCGCTCGAGTTCTACAAGCCGGCCCACGGCCACATCTACGAGGCGGCCTTCGACCTGCACGCACGCGGCGAGCCCGTCGATCCGGTCACGATGGCCGAAGAACTGCGGCGCAAAGGACTCCTCGACGCGATCGGCGGCAAGGCCTCGTTGCTCCGCATTCAAGCCGCGACCCCGGCATCGGCCAACGCCGCCTACTACGCCCAAATCGTCAGCGAACTCGCGCTGTTGCGCAAGCTGATCTCGGTCGCCGGCGACATCGCGGAGATGGGCTACAGCGGAACCGACGACGTCACCGACACGCTCGATCGCGCCGAGACGATGGTGTTCGATGTCGCCGAACGGCGCGTGAGCGACTCGCTGACATCGCTGTATCCGGCGCTCGAAGCGACGATGGACCAGCTCGAACAGCTCTACGACCGTGACAGCCACCTCATCGGGGTGCCGACGGGTTATCGCGAGGTCGACGAAATCCTCCTCGGGCTGCAGCCTTCGAACCTGATCATCGTCGCGGCCCGACCCGGCCAGGGCAAGACGAGTTGGGCCCTCGGCGCCGCATTGCACTGCGCGCTCGAGGCCCGCAAGCCCGTGTTGTTCTTCTCGATGGAAATGAGCCATCTCGACCTGACGAAGCGGTTGCTCTCGTCAGAAGCGCGAATCGACTCGCGCGCCTTGCAGACGGGTCGAATCGCCGAACACGAGTGGCCGAAGCTGAACCAGGCGGTCGGCCGTCTCGCGGAAGCGCCGTTCTTCATCGACGACAATCCCCATTGCACGGTGATGGAAATGCGAGCGAAGGCGCGACGCACCCGCCAGCGCTACGGCGATCTGGGGCTGATCGTCATCGACTACCTCCAGCTCATGTCGTCGAGCAAGAAGGTCGAAAGCCGTCAGGTCGAAGTCTCCGAGTTGTCCCGAGGGCTGAAGATCCTCGCTCGTGAGCTCGAGGTGCCCGTCGTGTGCCTCGCGCAGCTCAACCGCCAGGTCGAATACCGCAACGACAAACGCCCCCTGCTCGCCGACCTTCGCGAATCGGGTTCGATCGAGCAGGAC
>SXGT01380209.1_pt1 | contig 15827 bp, 5 predicted proteins | sample 3176221 | NCBI WGS metagenome assembly SXGT01 (sample SAMN11356862, study PRJNA531348) | freshwater metagenome | isolation source: freshwater sample F1-120 | place: China: Fuxian Lake, Yuxi | collected 2017-12-25
ATGGCACCTTTGCCATCCCCAACGTGCCGGCCACGAGCGGCCTCATCCGCATCCGGGTGACGTGCGAGCGCGATGGCGACTTCTTCGCCGGCCATTCCGACCTCCTCACCCCGATCCAAAACGGCGACACCGTCGTGAGCGGGATCGAGCTCCAAGAGATCGAGCCCATTCCCGTCAACATCAAGCTGACCTCCCCGAAGGTGACGTTCGTGGCCGCCGGCGAGACCGCCCAGCTCGTCGTCACCGGCACGCTTCCCGACGGGAGCGTGAAGGACTTTACGCCTCCCTCGACTGGCGCGTCGTACCAGTCCTCCAATCCCAACCTCGGCAACGTGACTGCCGGTGGCCTTTAGACGGCGCTGGGGAGCGGCACGGTCGTGGTCACCGTGCGCGTCGAGGGGGCGATCGCCACGATTTTCCTCACGAACGCGCTGGGGAATGACTCGGATGGGGATGGCCTCCCCAACGACTTCGAGTCCCAGAACGGCCTCAACCCCAACAACGCAGCCGATGCGGCGGAGGACCTGGACGTCGACGGGTTCACGAACCTGGAGGAGTTCCTCGCGGGTACTGATCTCCGCGTGCGCGACACGGACGGCGACGGACTCCTCGACGGGGACGAGGCAAGCCGCGGCTCGAACCCTCTTGTGGCCGACACGGACGGCGACGGGCTACTGGACAGGGACGAGGTCCTGCGGGGCACGGATTTGCGCAACCGCGACACGGACGGCGACGGCCTCTCCGACGGCGTCGAGGTGGCGGTGGGCCTCGACCCCAGGGACGCCGACTCGGACAACGACAACACGCTGGACTCGGACGAGGACACCGACGGCGACGGCATCCGCAATATCGACGAGTTGATTGAGTTCACGAGCGTGGGCGACCCCGACTCGGACGACGATGGTATCAACGATGGTGAGGAAGTCGTCACGGGGATCGACGGCTTCAAGACCGACCCCCTCAACGCTGACACGGACGGTGACGGCATGCGCGACGGCTGCGAGACGCCGTGCGCCGGGCTCAACCCCCGGGACCCCTCGGACGCGGCCGGAGACGTCGATTCGGACGGCCTCACGAACCTCCAGGAATGCCAGGGGGGGACAAGCCCCTGCACGGTGAACGATGTCTCTGGACCCAGGGTCGTCTCGGTGACTCCCTCGAACGGCGCGGTGAGTGTTGCTACCAACGCCGACGTCGTGCTCGTGTTCGACGAGCCCTTGAATCCGGCGACGGTCGTGGCCGCGAACTTTATTCTCTTCGCGGGCACGACGCGTCTCAGCCCAATTCTCTCGCGCTCCGCCGACAACATGACCGTGACGCTACGCGGTGGCCTCCAGGCGGGCACGCTGCACTCGCTCTTTGTCGCCTCGCGCATCACGGACGTTCAAGGGAATCGCGGCGCTGAATTCTCGAGCACGTTCACGACGGGCGACCCGCCCGACGCGACGCAGCCCAGGGTGGCCGCCGTGCGGCCGGGCTCGGGCGCCTCGGGGATCAGCGTCCAGAAGTGCGTCACGGTATTCTTCTCCGAGCCGGTGAACCCGGCGACGATCACGGCGGCATCTTTCAAGCTCATGGCGGGCGCCACGCCGGTAGTGGCAACGGCCGTCGTGGACCCCGAGAGCACATCGGCGACCCTCTGCCCGGACGCTGCCTTGAGCTTCAACACGACGTACACGGTGAACGTCACGACGGCGGTCCAGGACCCGGCGGGCAACTCGATGCAGAGTTTTTCCTCCAGCTTCACGACCGCGGCCGACCCCGGGGCGAACCGTCCCTCGGTCGTGAGCATCCGACCCTCGAGTGGGCAGCAGGACGTCCCCACGAACGCCCCTGTCCTCGCGCTGTTCTCGGAGCCCTTGAATCCCGCCACACTGAACGGGACGAGCTTCCTCGTGAACATCTCGGGCGGGGCGGCCATTGCGGGAACCGTCGCCCTCGAGGACGGCGACACCCTCGCTCGCTTCACCCCGACCGCCCCGTACCCCGCAAGCACGAACATCCAGGTCCGCCTCCTGAACACGATCACGGACGTCGCTGGAAACACGCTGGTCAACCCACAGAACTTTAACTTCCGCACTGGGGTCGGCCCCGATTCGGCTCCGCCGACCGTGGAGGCTGTCTGTCCCGTGGCCGGCACCGAAGGCCTTGGCACGAACGCGATCGTCCTGGCCCGCTTTTCGGAGGCGATTCACCCCGAGAGCGTGAACGCGTCGAGCTTCCGCGTCGCGGACGACGAGGGCGCCCTCGTCCCCTGTACGATCGCGTTCAGCCGGGGCGACCGGATGGTCACGTTCACCCCGGCGGAGCCGCTCGACCCCGAGACCGTGCACACCGTGACCCTGTCGAGCCGCATCATCGACCTCGGAGGCAATGCGATCGCGCCCGTGAACGTCACCTTCACGACGGGCGCCGGCGCCGATGTCGCGTTCCCGGAGGTGCTCTCCGTGAACCCCGTGAGCGCAGCGGGTGGCGTGCCCGTCAACACGCGCGTCGCGCTGCTTTTTTCGCGGCCAATTTGCCCCGCGACCATCGACGCGACGAGCTTCGTCATCCAGGGCGCCTCGGTCGTCGCCGGGTCCTTCGCGACGAACGCGCAGCGCACGGTCGTGACGTTCACGCCCGCCGCACCGCTGGAGGCGAGTCGAAGTCATTCTGTTCGAGCCTTGCGCCTCGAGGTCCTGGACGATAGCGGCAACCGCTTGAACGGCGGCTCGTTCGACTTCAACTCGAGCTTCACGACGGGTACTGCGGCGGACTTGACACCACCCCAGGTCGTTCGGGTCAGCCCCCCGAACGGAACCCCGGGCGTTGGAGCCAACGCGCCCGTGACTCTCCAGTTCTCCGAGGCTGTCGATGTCACGTCGGTCGGCCCCTCGAGCTTGCGCATCCTCCGCGGCGGCAATCCGATCGAAGGCACGTATACCCCATCCACCGATTTGACGTTTGTGACCTTCCGGCCGGATGACATGCTGCCCGTGAATTCGCTCTACACGGTGGACCTGGCCGCCGGGGGCTACTTCGATGTGGCCGGCAACCCGGGAAGCGGTTTTACGAGCACGTTTTCGACGGGCGGCTCTGTCGACATCGACTTCCCCGTGGTGACGCGCGTGAGCCCCGAGAACGGCGCCGACGAGGTGCCCACGGACACCGACATCGTCGTCGAGTTTTCGGAGCCCGTGAACCCGATCCTCGTCAACCCGACCAACTTCCTCGTGTCCGCCTCGGGCATCGGCGCGGTGCCCGGGACGATCACGGTGGGCGCCGACCGCCGGCGTGCGACCTTCACGAGCCTGATGCCGCTCCCGGTCTTGACCTCCGTCAGCGTGCGTGTCCGTCGCGACGTCACGGACGACGCCGGCAACCGTTTGAACAACGGATCCGACTTCTTCTCGTCCTTTACCACGCGGTTCGTCCCCGACGGCGAGGCGCCGCAGGTGGCCTCGACGAACCCGGCGGCGCTCGACGTGCTCGTCCCCTTGAACGCCAAGGTTCGGGTCGAATTCACGGAGCCCATCGACACGACGACCGTTGCCACGGCGACCTTGGCCGTCTCCGCGGGCGGGAGCCAGATCGCTGGAGTCTTCTCGTACGCGGAGCTCAACCGCGTGGTCATCTTCGACCCCGACCAGGAGCTGCCTTCGAGCGCGGAGGTGCGCGTTTCGGTTTCGGGAATCCGGGACTTTGCAGGCAATGCCCTCCCGAGCCCGTACAACTTCTCATTTCGCACCGGGACGGGCGTCGACACGACATTTCCCACCGTGGTCTTCACGAATCCTCTCCCCAACGCGACGAACGTACCGCTCGACGCCGCGATCGGCCTCACGTTCTCCGAAGCGATGGACGAGACCACCATCGACCCGACGACGTTCCGTCTTACCGGCTCCGGGGCGCCGCCCGTCGGCTTCTCGGTGACCTTTGACCGATCGACGGCCAGGAACGCGTCAGTTGTGCCGGACCGCGCGCTGCTCCCGTTTGTCCGGTACACCGTCTCGGCACTGAGCACGATCACGGATCGCGCCGGAAACCGCCTCCAGAACGCCGGTGGGTACTCCTTTGCCTTCACCACGGGCCGCGTGGGCGACGTCGTGGGTCCTCGCGTCGTCCGGACGAGCCCGCTCGATGCAGCCACAGAAGTTGGGGCCAACACTCCCGTCGTCGTCGAGTTCGACGAGCCCGTCGACCCCAACTCGATCACGAGCGCTACCTTCCTCGTGCGCGGAGGCCTGGTCGAGATCCTCGGCACCTTCGAGGTGAGCCAGGACGGCCGCGTCGCGACCTTGAAGCCCTTCACGTTCCTCCGAACGGGTGTGGAGCACGAGGTGCGCCTTGAGGGCATCAGCGACGTTGCGGGGAACCTGATGACGCCTCACGTCTTCCGCTTCACGACGGTCGACCGGGGCAACCTCGCGCAGACGCAGGGGGTTCTCGCGAGCGCGAGCATGGAGTTCTCCGGAAGTTATCCCCCACGGAACTTGATCGACGGGAACCTGCTCACGAGCTGGTTCACGGCCAACAACGACCCCGCGCCGTCGGCCGAGATTGTCTTCCTCGAGGACGTCACGGTCTTTCAGGTGAAGCTCTCGAACCCGCGGAGCCACCCCAACGGTTTTGACTTCCTCACGGCGCGCGTCAAGCTCCTTGCCGGGGATCGATCGGTTCTCTGGGAGAGCGGCGTGGTGGCGCTCGACGAGGGCAGCTTCCAGGACAAGACCCTGATCGTGCCCGGAATTCAAGCTGCGCGCCGTGTTCTCTTCGAGGGCGTCACGTGGCAGAGCATCGAGCCAGGCCTTGGCGAGATCCAGGTAGTCGGCCGCTTCGGGGACCCGTCGAAGGGAGTCCCGGACCTCGAGGCGCCGGCCGTCACCGGAGTGCTGCCCGCGAACGGCGCGACGGAAGTACCCGTCATTACCGCGCCGAAAGTCACGTTCTCGAAGGCGATGAACCCCATCACCTTCACGTCCGAGAGCTTTTACCTCCAGACGAACGCCGTGGGGCAGTACCCCGCCCGCATTTCCTTTGACGCGACTGGCCGCGAGGCGACGCTGACGCCGACGGTTCTACTCCCCGCGAGCACGTCTGTCTTCATCAGCATCTCGGGTACGGTCACCGACGCGAACGGGAACCGGTTCACCTCCGGTCTCTTCAGCCAGTTCCAGACGGCGGCCGCGGTGGATGCATTACCCCCTGCGGTCGTGACCGTCGACCCGGTGAACAACGCAACCGGGGTCAGCTTGAACCAGCTTGTCACGATCACCTTCACCGAGCCCCTGAACCCGTCCTTGGTGAACACGAACAACTTTGGCGTGTATGCCCAGGGGACCAGGATCCCTCTTTCGAGTCTTCAGCGCTCCTCGGACAACACGACCATCGTCATGGACGGTAACTGGGTTCCGGGCGCGTTGCACATCGTGTACGTCAGCTCGGACGTGACCGACTTGGCCGGAAACGCGCTCCCGCCGCTCTCGAGCCGATTCACGACGGGCGGGAATATCGACACGGGCGCGCCGCGCGTCCTCTTCTCGCGGCCTGGACCCGGCGCCACGGGCGTCCCCCGCGACCGCGGCGTCCACCTCTTCTTGAGCGAGCCCGTGGATGCGTCGACCCTGGCCGGCGGGTTCTTCCTGTCGACGGCCACGAACCAGGGAGGAAGGCTCATCGCCGGAGCACGGTCCCTCGCTTTTGGCGGCTTCGTTGCGAGCTTCGACCCGCAGGACCCCCTCGCCTTCGACACGGGCCACGTGGTGTCGCTCCGATCCGACGTCAGGGATATCGCGGGGAATGCGCTCGGGAACTTTTCATCGACGTTTACAACGCTCGAAGACGCCGCCCTTCTGGGGCCCACCGCCGTCGCCCTGAGCCCCAATCAAGGTGCCGCAGAGGTTCCCCTCAATGCGAGGGTCCGCGTGCGGTTCTCGGAGCCCCTCGACCGTGGGTCCGTGAACTCGACCAACTTTTCACTGACCCCAAGCGGCCTCGGCGCGGTGAGGGGCACGTACGCTTTTGAGCAGGGTGACGCCGTTGTCGTCTTCTTGCCCGATGCGCCCCTTGCGGCTTCGCGTTCGCACACGCTGACCCTGCGGAACACCCTTCGCGACGTGCAAGGAACGGCCCTGCGCTTCACCCAGAGCTTTAGCTTCACGACGGGCACGGTTTCCGATTCGGCTGCACCTTCGGTGGAGCTGGTGAGCCCGCCCGACGGGGTGCAGGGAATCGGCATCAACGCACGGATCGTGGCGAAGTTCACGGAGCCCGTCGATGCGGTCACCGTCCACGATGCGACCTTCCGCCTCCTTGATCCGGACGGGGCCGTGGTTCCCTGCTCGGTTCTCTTCTCCACCGACAACCGGATCGTGACGTTCACCCCCCATGCGCCCCTGGAGCCGGACGTGGAACACACGATCAACGTGACGGCGGGCGTGCGAGACCTCGCGGGGAATGCCTTGAGCCCCGCCTTCACGAGTCACTTCCGCACGGCTTCCGGACCCGTTCTGGATCCGCCGATCGTGACCCGCGCCAGCGTGGAAAACGGCGCGAGCGACGTGCCCGTGAACACCCCCGTCGTGGTCGAGCTTTCGCGGGAGGTGAGCTCCATCACGGTCACCGAGACGAGCTGCACGCTCACCGCTTCCGGCTTTGGTCAGCTTCCCGTCTCCGTTGTCTTGAGCGCCGATCGGAAGCAAGTGACGCTCACGCCGGCCATGGTTCTCCCGGTCGCAAGGAGCATCACCGTGCGGGTCCGCAGAACAGTGACCGACGACCACGGAAACGAGCTCAACGGCGGGGCGGATTTCAACCTCTCCTTCACGACGGAGTTCCTCCCGGACTCGACGCCTCCCGTCCTCGTGGCCGTGAGCCCGCCCGACGGCGCCACGGGCGCTCCCATCAACACGCGCGCGATGCTCGCCTTCGACGAGGCCATGGACCCCGTGAGCTTCGGCACGAACGGCTTCACGGTCAAGGTGGGCGGGAGTCCACTCGAGGGAACGGTGACCTTCGCCTCCGGCAACGCACAAGCCGTCTGGGCGCCGCAGGTGCCCTTGCAGGCGAACACGGTCCATACCGTCAGCCTGGTGGGGACTGTGCGCGACGCCGCGGGCAACCCACTGGGGGCGCCGGTCGCCTCCACCTTCACGACGGGCTCACAGGTTGACCTGACTCCCCCGGCCTTTGTGGACGTGAGCCCGCCGAGCGGGTCGACGGGCGTCCCCAGGGATGTCGTGATGCGTCTCAAGTTCTCCGAGAGGCTCAACCCTGCCACCGTCAACGAGGCAAACTTCGGCTTCAGCGGCTCGGGCATCGGCGTCATTCCCTTCTCGGTGAGCCTCGACGCGTCGCTCACGGTCGTGACGATCACGCCTCAAGAGGTCCTGCGCGGTCTCACATCGCATTCGCTCAGCGTACGGAACGGAATCCTTGACCTCGCCGGAAATCAATTCCCCGGCACAGGCGCTTCCTTCACGACGGCAGCTTCCGAATCGAGCCCCGGTGCACCCGCGGTCGTGAAGGTCCACCCGGCGGACGGCTCCGCCAAACGTGCTGATCACACTGGAATTCGACCGGGCGATCAACTTCCTCACGGTTACACCGGCCACGTTCCGCGTACGGGTGGCTGGCGGGGACGTGCCCGGAGTCCACGGGCTGGACGGCAGCCTCAAGAAGGTCACCTTCCAGCCGGGAAGCGCCTTCCCGTCTGGCGCGATCGTGCAGGTGACCGCGAGCGGTATCACGGACCTTGCCGGCACCCCCATGGCCTCGGCCTTCGTGAGCAGCTTCACGGCGTCCGCAATCGGCAACTTGACGCAAGCCACGGGCGTGACGACCAACGCGAGCAGTCAGTTCAGCACGAGCTACCCCCCGTCGAACGCGATCGACGGGCGCCTCGATACGTCGTGGTTCACGGCTTGCGGCAACTCCGCAAACCAGGGGCAGTCGCCCTACATCGAGGTCGTCTTCCCGGAGGATGCTGCCGTGAGCGAGATCCGCATGTTCGGTTCGCGAAGCAATCCCACTGGCCTCGACTTTCACTCGGGCATCTTCCAGCTCTTCAGCGCGTCGGGCACGCAGCTCTACACGAGCGGGAACGTGACGCTCCCCGCGCCTGACCGCGACCTGGTGCTCACCTTCGCGGAGGTCAGTGGAGTGCGCCGCGGAAGGTTTACCGCCACGGCCGATGAGAGCTGTGAGCCCGGCCTCGGGGAGCTCGAGTTCCACGGGCGCTACTTGAGCGGTCTGGGGATCGCCGACAGGCTTCCGCCACAGCTCACCGCCTCGAGCCCCGTGATCGGCTCGACGAACGTGCCCGTGGGGATCGCGATCACCGCCACTTTCTCGGAGCCCATGAACCCAATTCTCCTCGATGGAAACGTCACCCTCACGGACTCCGGAGTCGGCACGGTCCTGGGAACGCTGGCCCTCAACGCGGCGCGCACCGTGCTCACCTTCACGCCCAAGATTCCCCTTCACGCTCAGAAGTTCCACTCGCTCACGGTTTCTCGCAACGCCCTCGACGACGCGGGAAACCAGCTTGGCGCCGGCTCCGGGGCGAGCTTTTACTTCACAACGGGCAGCTCCATCGACTCAACGCCCCCCGCGGTGCTCTCGGTCGCCCCTCAGGATGGCTCGACGGACACCTACGCGAATCAGATCCTCACGGTCACTTTCTCCGAGCCCGTCTCACCCTCGGGCTTGACGGATCGATTCGCGGTGTACGCGGACGGAGATCGACTTACTCCCAGCATCAGCGTCGACTCGACCGGCTTCTCGGTCAATCTGTCCGGCAATTGGCGCACGTTCGCGTTCATGACCCTGGTGGTCTCGAAGGACGTCACCGATCTTGCCGGAAATCCTCTCGGCTCGGACTTCGTCTCGACCTTCACGGTGGGGTCGCCCGTTGATGGCACGGCCCCGCGTGTTCTCTCCATGCGGCCCACGACCGGCTCGAGCGACATCCCCGTCGACAAGGACGTCGTCCTGGTCCTCTCGGAGCCCGTGCGGCCCGGCACTGTCTCGGGCTCCGTCTTCCTCGCCGGTCCCGACGGGAAGCTCGTCACGGTGGCAGTGTCCCTCTCGGGCGGCGGCTCGGTCATTGTGATCGACCCGACGAGCGAGCTCACGCACGATGGTCTTCACACCGTTTACGCCACGCCGGACCTCCAGGACCTCGCCGGGAATGCCTTCCAAAACTTCACGGGCACGTTCCGGACCGTGGATGATCCAGCTGCGCTGGGGCCGCGAGTCGTCGCCGGTCATCCACCGAGCGGCCTGGCCGATGTCGCGTTGAACGGCGTCGTCACCGCTCGCTTCTCCGAGCCCGTGAATCCAGCGATGGTGACGGCCTCGACCTTCACGGTCACGCCCAGTGGCCTTCCGGCACTCACGGGCGCCTTGGGCTTCGAGGAGGGCAACACCCTCGTTCGGTTCACGCCCTCCGCGAACATGACGGCGAGCCGATCCCACACGTTGCGTATTTTGACGGGAATCCAGGACGTCGCTGGCATGCCACTGCGGAGCCAGTTCGTCACGAGTTTCACGACGGGCACCGCGACAGACGGAACGGCGCCCTCGGTACTGTCCTTGAGCCCCGCCAATGGCGATACGGGAATCGGAGTCAACGCGATCTTTTCCGTGCGCTTCTCGGAGCCCGTGAACACGGTGAGAGCGACCGGAGCCACGCTGCGCGTGAGCACGGCGGGAGGCGACATCGTCCCGTGCAGCATCTTCTTCGAGGAAGGCGACAGCGTGGTGCACGTCATCCCGGGCGAGCTTCTCCTCCCATCGACCCTGCACACGATCACGGTGGAATCGAACGTCTCGGATCTGGCAGGGAACCTCCTCGGCGCGGACGTGACGGCCAGCTTCACGACGTCTCCGACCACGGGCGTGAAAGCGCCGCAAGTGGACTACTTCACGCCGCAAAGCAACGAAGCCACGGTTCCCTTGAATGCCGCCCTCAAGGCGCTTCTCTCCGAGCCCGTGAGCCCCGTGAACGTCTCCGCCGCCACCGTGACCCTTTCGGCTTCAGGGCTCGGTGTCGTGGCCGGATCAGTAACCTTGAGCACGGATCGCCGACTCGTCACCTTCACCCCGAGCGCGCCGCTCTCCCCCAACCGGTTCCACACCTTCCGCTTGACTCGCGAGGTCCGAGACGCCGAGGGAAACCTCCTGGGTGACGGGAGCGGCGCCTCCGTTGGCTTCACGACGGGAGCAGCAAGCGACGCTGCCCCTCCTGTTGTCACGGCGACCTTGCCAGAAAACGGTGCGTCCGCCGCGAGGAACTTGGAGGTCGCGGTCGAGTTCTCGGAGCCCGTGGACCGCACCTCCATTTCCCATGCGACGGTGGACGTTGAGCGCGGGGGCGTGGACGTCGCCGGCAGCTTTGAGTTCTTGCCCGGCCATCGGATCGTTATCTTCCGCCCCACGAGCTTGCTCGCTGCCAGCTCGGCGCATCGCTTGACCGTCTCGCAAGTACGCGACCTTGCGGGGAATGTCCTCGCGGCCCCGGTGGTGATCGATTTCGCGACCTTGGCCACGTCGGACCTCGTCTTCCCGTCGGTGACGAGCATTGCCCCCGTGAACGGTGCCACCCAGGTGCCGCGGTCGACAGCGGTGGTGCTCCAGTTCTCGGAGCCCCTCTCCACGGTCAACGTCAACGCCTCGACCCTGCGGCTCATCGAGAGTGGTATCGGTGACATCGCATTCACGCCAAGCCTCTCGCCGGACAGACGGTCCTTGACCATCACGCCGTCGCTTCTTTTGTCGCCGAGCAAGGTCTTCTCCGTGCAGGTGACGGGCCTCAAGGACGCGGCCGGGAACGTGATGGTAGGCTCCTTTACAGGCTTCACCACGGGCCCGTGACAAGACCCACGAGGGAGTCCCCCCGTCGCCCCAACAGCAATGCGGCGATTCCCATCCTCCTCCTCGCTCTGGAGATGGGTTGCCACCGGAGCAATCCTTCGCCAACGGACGTCGTCACGGCTTTCACGCCAAGCCCGGGCTCGCAGGAGACGGCGGCAGAGCCGGCTGCCACAGAGCCGGTGGCGGCGTTCGTTGATACAAGCGCACGGGGCCCGGCCGAGGCGCCCGTGACGATCGTCGAGTTCTCCGACTTCCAGTGTCCCTTCAGCCAGAAGGCCTCGAACACGATCCGCGAGATCGTGACCCGTCACTCGGGCCTTGTGCGATGGGTCTTCAAGAGCTTCCCGCTCCCCTTTCATCGTCAGGCGCCGCTGCTTCACGAGGCTGCGCTTGCCGCTGGCGAGTGGGGGCTCTTCTGGGAAATGCACGACACGATCTTCGCCGCGACCAGTGCTCTCGACCGGCGCCAGCTCGTCGAGGCCGCAGTTCTACTCGGAATTCCCCGGGCCGATTTCGAGTCCGTGCTGAACTCGCGCGCTTACTCCCACATTGTGGATGCCGAGGCCGCCGAGGGAGCCTCCCTCGGGGTCACCGCGACCCCCACCTTCTTCGTGAACGGAATTCGGATCGAGGGCGCGGTTCCACTCGAGGTCTTTGACTATCTTGTCCATCGCTCGCTGGGACGCGACATCCCCCCACCGGAGAACGTGCCCCTGGAGCTTCTCCTCGGAGACCCCGAGCCGTCGCATCCCTTCGCCTTCGGCCCCACGAACGCAGCCCTGGTGGCCAAGGTCTTCCTCGATTTGCGAAGCCCGCTTGGCCTGAAGGCCGCGCCCATTGCGTCCGATCTTGTGAAGCACCTGGCGGGCAAGGCGCGCCTGGTTTTCAAGTACGTGCCGACCGGTATCTACGCTGATTCTCAAGTAGCGCACGAGGCGGCCGTGGCGCTTGTCCAGGAGGGGGCGGACTTCTTCGAAGTCTGGCGACGTTGTGCCAGGACGAGGGGCATTTTTCACGCCGGCTCTGCCGCCGCGATGGCGGAGGAGTTGGGGCTTGGCCCGGAAAAAGCCATGGAAGTCGAGCGCGAGCTGCGCGAGGGTACCCACCGGCGCGTCGTGGAAGCCGACCGGAGCCTGGCGCGAAGGCTCGGGATCAAGGGATCCCCGACACTCCTGGCCCAGGGGGCCCGATTCGATGGCATGGAAGGACTCGCCGAGTTCGCTCTCGCGGTGGACTCCGGCCTGGAGCCACCTCGAGCGGCGCCCCGGACAGCAGGGCGAAGCGTGGCTGGCGAGTTGGTCGCGAACACAGTGGCATGCGGTCCGGATGGCCTGCCTTCGGATTCCAGGGGCCTCCTTCTCGGCGGCGCCGAGAAGGGGGAAACTTTCGATTTCGGCGAGGTGGCAAGCGGCGCTTCGGTCATCCACGTCTTTGAGGCGCGCAACCACGGCACACAGTTGCTCAGGATCACCTCGTCGGCGCTGCCACCGGTGCTGGAAGTCCGGGAGATCCCTCCAGAAATCGCACCGGGGGCCGTGCAGCCGCTGGAGACCCTGCTACTGACGGGGTGGAGTCGTGGGAAAGTCGACGTTGGCTTCCGGCTGTCCACGAACGACTCGACGCGGCCCGCCCTCGTCTTTCGCTTGAGGGGGATCGTCAGTGAGGACGTTCGTGTGGTTCCCGCCGGCGGTTTTTCGATGCACGTGGTGGCAGGTGATGCGGCGGAGGCCGCCGTGGAGCTTCGCTTCGGTGGAGCTGCGCCCCGGGAGGTGGCCTTCCTCGGCTCCAGCGTGGCGGGCCTCGAGGCCACGATCGAACCCCTCGAGCCCGGCCTGCGCTTCCGCGTGCGAGCGAGGTTGGCCCCGGGTGTCCCGGTTGGCGAGCGGCGGGGAACCCTTCGGCTCAAGACTTCCCACGAGCGCGTCCCCGAGGTCCTCTTGCCCGTGGAAGTACTCGTCCGCCCCGAAATCCTCGTCACTCCGTCCCCGGTTCTTGCGAGAGACGCGGCGAAGCCGCTCTGGATCCGCCTGGAGTCGGGACGCGGCGTCCAGTTCACGATTCAAGAGGCCCGAGTGGACCTCCCCTTCGTGAGCCTGGTGCCGGTGCCAGGTCCACCGGCAAGTGGCCAGCGCCTCGCCGTGCGGCTCAACGGCAGCAAGCTGCCCGGAGCAAGCGCCCGCGGTGAGATCTTGATCTTGCTCGAGCCCGCGCCAGGGGCCAGCTTGAAGTCACGGGAGCTGCGCGTGCCCTTCCTGTGGGATCCAGGGGAGCGGTGAGCTCCAGGAAGATTCACTGGAGCTTTTCGATCCAGCGCTCGAGGTGCCGTCGGACCCCGGGCTCTGCCTCGGTCATGGCGAGGTCCTTGAGGATTGCGAGCGCCTGGAGGCTTCCGACGCTCGCAATGGCGCTCGCCGCGGCGAGGCGGATGTCTTTCTCGGCCGCCAGTCGAGCTTTCTTCTCGAGGGGTGGGAGCGAGAGCGGGTCGCGAATACTGCCGAGGCTAGCCAGGATCGCCCGCGTCGTGTCGAGGTCTCTTTCCTTCTCGAGCGCGCTCAACAGGGCCACGAGTACGCCAAGCGGGCGCAGCCTGCCGAGGGCGGAGGCCGCCTCCTTCCGCAGGGCAGGGTCCTCTGCCTCCCCCAGGAGTGTGGTGAAGAGACCTGATTCCTGCCCACCCCTTGGATGCTCCGAGAGGCTTCTCGCCGCGAGTGACTTCAGGTCCGCAGGGAAACGTGGGTTGAAGACGAGTTCGAGAAGCGCATCGAAGCTCGTCTTGTTCTGGAGCAGCCCCATGACCTTCACCACGTTGGCCAGCTCCTCGCTTGCGGCGGGTTCGCCGCTCCGATCGAGGAGGAAGCGCTGAAGCGCTTCCGTGGCCTCCTCCGACTGGCCACCAAGCCTGCCCAGGGTCCGCACAATCCTCCTGCGGTGCTCCTCCGAGCCCTCCCGGAGAAGGATGGCGCCGAGTGTCGGCACCGCTTCGGGCCCCATCGATGCGAGAAAGCCGTCGATCGCGAGAATGGCAGCCTCTCTCTCCGACCCCGTGCCTGAGGAGAGGGATGCCTCCACACGCGTAATGTAATCACCCAGTGACGAGGCGATCTCGGGCCGCCACTCTCGAGGGATCTGCTCCAGGCTCCAGCGTTCCGGGGTCTGAACTCTCGGCGGGCTCAATTCCCCGAGCGAGCCAGGCTGGATCGTCCCTTGCCCATCGGGCAAAGGGCCTCCCCTCCTTGCGGCGAGGAAGATCAGGATTCCGACAAGAATCCCGGGGGGGAGAACCCAGGAGAGGAGAAGCAAGGGTCGGTTCGTTATCCTTCGTCGGGGCACCGGGTCAGGCTACCGAGCACGTGCTGGCGACGCCATGAAAACTTGGTTCGGTCCAGCTCCCGTCCCGAGACGAGTCCGGCGCGGCTCCGTATCGAGAATCCATGCTGCAAGAAAGGGCACGTGCTCCGCGGCGCTAGATAATCGCCCGGATGGGATCCGCGCCCTCGACGCCCACCAATTTTTGCTCGAGGCCGCCAAAGAAGTACGTGAGGCGGTTGGGGTCGAGCCCCATCAGGGCAAGGACCGTCGCGTGGAGATTCTTGACGTGGAAACGGCTTTCGACGGCCACCGAGCCCAGTTCGTCGGTCGCGCCCACGCTGGTCCCCCCCTTCACGCCGCCTCCTGCCATCCAGAGGGTAAATCCGTAGGCGTTGTGGTCCCGGCCCGTTCCCTGGGCGTACTCTGCGGTCGGCTGTCTGCCAAACTCGCCACCCCAGACGATCAGGGTCGACTCGAGGAGCCCACGTTCCTTCAGATCCTTGATGAGGCCCGCGATGGGCAGATCCGTGCTTCCGGCATGGTGTGTGTGGTTCGCGACGATGTCCGTGTGGGCGTCCCAGTTATCGTCGTTGTGACCTCCGCCCGAGTAAATCTGGATGAACCTGACGCCACGCTCGACGAGACGACGGGCAAGGAGGCACTTGCGACCGAAGTCCTCGGTTCGCGGGCTTCCAATGCCATAGAGCTCCCTGGTGCGGTCGCTCTCTCTCGAGAGGTCCACTGCCTCGGGGGCGTGCTTCTGCATGTTGAACGCAAGCTCGAGGCTTGCGATGCGAGCGGCAAGGTCTGAATTGCCCGGACGCGATGCCGCGTGGTCGAGGTTGTAGGCGTTGATTCCGCTGATGAGCCTTCGCTGAGCGCTCGGCGTCATTCCCTCGCTCGGGGCAAGGTCAAGGATTGGAGCGCCCACGCTGCGAAGCTGCACACCTTGAAACGTGGCTGGCATGTAGCCGCTCGACCAGTTCTTCGCCCCGCTGATCGGCCCCCCCTTCCTGTCGAGCATGACGACAAAGGCCGGAAGGTTCTCATTGGAGGTTCCCAGGCCGTAGCTCACCCAGGACCCAAGGCACGGATGGCCGCTCTGGAGGCGCCCCGAGTTCATATTGAGCATCGCGGATCCGTGGATGGGCGAGTCCGCGGACATGGAGTGAACGAAGCCGATCTCGTCGGCGCAGGTGCCAATGTGGGGAAAAAGATCCGAAATCATCTTCCCGCAGCGTCCGTAGGGCTTGAATTGCCACTTGGGCCCGACCACCCGCCCCTCGTTTCTGTGTCCACCACGCCCGAAAGTCTTCACCTGGATCGTCTTTCCGTCGAGAGGATAGAGCCGGGGCTTGTAGTCGAAGGTGTCCACGTGGCTCGGACCGCCGTACATGAACAGGAAGATCACGCTCCGTGCCTTCGCGGGCCAGTGCGGCATCTTCGGCGCGTGCGGGTTTACGTCAGGAAGGGCGCTGTTGGCGGCATGCAGCCGCCCTCGTTGAAAAAAATCGTCGCCGAGAAGGCCAGAGAGGACCACGGAGAGAAACCCGCCGCCAACCTCGTGCAGAAGCTCTCGCCGCGTACGGCCGCAGAACTGGGATCGGCGAGGTTCCGTCTCTTGCGCTGGACTTGTCATCGTGGGGGTCCTGGAGGCATTC
>SXGT01684992.1_pt1 | contig 15827 bp, 14 predicted proteins | sample 3176221 | NCBI WGS metagenome assembly SXGT01 (sample SAMN11356862, study PRJNA531348) | freshwater metagenome | isolation source: freshwater sample F1-120 | place: China: Fuxian Lake, Yuxi | collected 2017-12-25
CAGATACGGCTAGAAAAACTCTTGGCTAGTATTAATTAATGGTTAAAGCTACCTACGGTCATGGCACACACAATGATTTTGTGTTGGTCTTTGATGAAAATGATGATCTGAAATTCTCAGAGGCGCAAATTAAAAGAATCTGTGATCGCAAGACTGGCGTTGGTAGTGATGGCTTTATAAAAATTATAAAAAAAGATGATATCTGGTTTATGGATTATTCAAATGCTGATGGCTCCCAGGCTGAGATGTGTGGAAACGGCATAAGAGTAATGGCCAGATATTTAATTGAGCGAAAGCATCAAAAAAGTGGCATCTATGCAATTGATACTAGAGACGGTAAAAAGTATTTAGCTGTGCCAGAGCAAGGTGATATTTCCGTAAATATGGGCCAAGTTTCACAAATTCCAGGTGAAATAATTGTTGAGGTAAATTCAAATAGGTATCAAGGATTTAATATTAATGTAGGTAATCCACATGCTGTGGTATTTACTGATGATTTAACTTCAGTAGGGGATCTAAAGAGTGCACCAATCGTTTCACCAACTGATCAATATCTAGATGGAGTAAACGTAGAATTTGTGCAGTTTTTAGATAATGATGAGATCAAGATGAGAGTCTTTGAGCGAGGCGTAGGTGAAACCCAATCATGTGGCACTGGCACATGCGCGGTGGCTTTTGCGGCAAGTATTAAGAAGAATAAAAGGCTTCCAAGTAAGTGGATCATAAATCCACCTGGAGGACAATTAATTGTTGATATTGATGCCCATAGTAATGCGACTTTAATTGGTCCAGCTGAATTAGTTAGAGATATAGAGTTGGATAAGTATTTGTGAGTGATTCAAAGTTTGATAAAGAGGATTCACTTGAGATTGATATAGATACATTAATCAGAGAAAATGCACAAGCGGTTGCAGATTATGAATTAAATGAGAGCCCAGTAAGTTCTAACCAAGATCTACAAGATCGTCAGGCGCTGCGCCGGGTTAGTGGATTATCTACTGAGTTACAAGATGTTTCTGATGCTGAGTATCGCCAACTTCGCCTTGAAAAAGTTGTTTTAGTTGGTGTGTGGACACAAGGTAGTGCATTAGACGCAGAGAACTCACTTAAAGAGTTAGCAGCACTTGCTGAAACTGCTGGTTCACAAGTTATGGAGGCTTTAATCCAACGCCGGGATAAACCAGATTCAGCAACATTTATCGGCTCTGGCAAGGTTAAAGAGGTTAGAGAGGCCGTTGTTGCAACTGGGGCGGACACTGTTGTTTGTGATGGTGAATTATCACCAGCTCAACTTAGAACCCTTGAACAAAAAGTTAAGGTCAAAGTAATTGATAGAACAGCCTTGATATTAGATATCTTTGCCCAACATGCAAAGAGTAGAGAGGGTAAGGCACAGGTTGAGTTAGCTCAGATGTCATACATGCTGCCAAGGCTTCGTGGTTGGGGTGAATCACTTTCACGACAGGCTGGTGGAATTGGTGGTCGAGGGCCAGGTGAAACAAAGATTGAGACTGATCGACGAAGAATTAATGACAAGATGTCAAAGCTAAGGCGTGAGATTAAAGAGATGAAAATTTCTCGTGATATCAAGCGAAATGAGCGCAGAAGAAATAATATTCCATCTGTTGCGATCACTGGTTATACAAATGCTGGAAAATCCTCACTCTTAAACAGATTAACAGGTGCAGATGTATTAGTTGAAAATGCTCTCTTTGCAACTTTAGATCCAACTGTTAGAAAAACTCAAAGTGCTGATGGCCGTATATACACTCTTGTAGACACTGTAGGTTTTGTTAGACACCTTCCTCATCAATTAGTAGAGGCATTTAAATCAACATTAGAAGAGGTTTCAGAATCTGATTTGATTGTGCATGTTGTTGATGGCTCCCACCCTGATCCACAGGAGCAACTGCGGGCAGTTAGGCAGGTAATTCATGAGATTGGCGGTGGTGAAATTATGGAGATCATCGCCATTAATAAGGCAGATGTATCTGCCCCTGAAGTACTAATGAATCTGCTGCGTAATGAGAGTAATGCCTATGCAATCTCAGCTAGAACTGGTTATGGGGTTGATACTTTAACTAAGGCGATTGAGGCAGCACTACCAAAGCCAAAAGTGGAGATTAATGCGGTGATTCCTTTTAGTAGAGGAGATTTAGTTAGCGCAGTTCATGAGCAGGGTGAGATTATCTCTGAGGAGTATTTACCTGAAGGAACAAAGATTCACGCGATGGTGGGCGGGGCGTTGGCTCAAAAAATTCAGATGCTTTGAGATTAAGCTCAATATCGCCATAAAATGAGTATAAAAGGATGTCATCCTTCTATGTTTAACTACTCGTAGTAAATAAATAGCAGATAGGAGATTGAAATTTCTTTAATTAATTTAATCTCAATACCGTTTGTAGTTTTATTTGCTTGGGCAAAGGGTCGTGGCCTAATTAGGTGGGCGCTGATGGCCTACCTTATTGGATTTTGGTCATTATTGTTACTACTTCTTGTTAAAACAAGAGAGATTAAAATCTATCACATCCCACAATATTTCAAAGATATTGTTACAGCCCGTAGTTTTAAGAAAGAGATTCACAAGATTGAGTATCCCTCTGATCTACAAAAGGATTTATAACTTTTCCACAATAACGATAATCTCTACATAATTGACCGCAATTGCTATTTGATTGGCAAATGTTTGACTTCAACTTAAATCCAGAACAAAAGCGCGGTTTAGTGATTATTTTTGCATTGACAATTGGTTTAGGTGGATTTTACTTTTTTAACTCAAGGCCATCAGCACAACCAGTACTAATGCAAGATGTGGTCACAGATGCTATGCAAGAGAGCGTGCAAAGTGAATCTGCTCAATTAATTATTAATGTTGCAGGTAAGGTTAATAGTCCAGGTGTTTACCAGTTACCGCAAGGCTCGCGCGTAGTTGATGCAATTGAGGCAGCTGGTAGGCAACTTAAAGGTGTGGATATCAGTGATATTAATTTAGCGAGAGTCTTAGTAGATGGTGAGCAGATATTAGTTGGTGGCATAAAGGCATCTAATGGTAAGGCTGCAACCAAGAAGATAACTGCAGCAAATCCATTAGATATTAATAGAGCAACACTTTCTCAATTAGATACTTTGCCAGGTATCGGACCAGTTACTGCCGAGCGAATAATTGCTTACCGAAGCAAGGTGGGACGGATTAATTCACTCGATGAATTAAAGAAAATATCTGGGTTAGGTGGAGTGAAATTCGAAGAGATAAAGCCCCTACTTCGAATTTTATAGACTATCGATTACTTTTAATCGGTGTCGCACTCTGGTTAGGGGCGGCAGTAATTGGATTTCTACCGGGCATAAAACTCTTTTTTATAGCCACCATTTTTGCACTAATTCTCTACAATCGTAAAAAAGGATTTGCAGTTTTGCTTTTAGCTGTTTTAGTTGGAAGTTGCCTAATCAGTATTCGCCAGCTGGCACTAAATAACCAATTCTTAGTTAATCACTTTAATCAAAAAGTGAGTATTGAAGGTGTAATTCAATCAGATCCACATATTAAGATCGGTCAGGTAATCGGGTCTAACAAACTTAATGATCAATACAGCGCCCTATTTAAGTTAACCAAAATCAATGGAACAAAGGTTGATCTACCTACTAGGTTAAAATTTGGGTTAAATAATGAGGTAGTAATTGATCAAAAAATTACTTTAGATGCAAAAATAGTTAAAAGTCGAGAGCGTAAAGTTGCAGCATTACTGATAGCTAGTGGGCCAATTAAGATCATAAGTGAGCCTAGGAAGATATTTTCTACCACCTCGGTTATTAGAGATAGTTTTAAGAAATTAGCAAAACCATCAGATGCAGGCGCTCTTGTACCAGGGCTTGTACTCGGGGATACCTCACTTCAGAGTGCAGATTTTACTGACCAAATGCGAAGAGTTGGGCTATCTCATTTAACCGCAGTTAGTGGTGCCAATTTTGTATTAGTTGCAACATTCCTACTTTGGATTTTGAAGTATTTCATCACCAAACTGCGCCTTAGATTACAATTAGTTTTTGTATTCTTGTTGGTTTTTATATTTTTGGTTAGACCAACTCCATCTGTACTCAGAGCTGCAGTAATGACTGGGGTGGTTCTAGTTGCTAGAGCCCGTGGTGAGAAATCCTTTGGCTTATCCTCTCTCGGCTGCGCTATTGCATTACTAGTTTTAATTGACCCATTTCAATCAGTTGATCCAGGCTTTGCACTTTCAGTTTTAGCTACAGCTGGAATATTGATTTTTTCACCAATCATAAAAGTAAGGCTTTTAAAGTATATAAAAGTAGATTGGTTAGTAGAGGCGATTGCGATTCCCATAAGTGCAACGGTTTTTTGCATGCCGGTTATTGTCTTACTTTCAGGCCAATTCGCACCAGTCACTATTCCAGCTAATATCTTAGTGGCTCCAGTAATTGCTCCCATAACAGTACTTGGATTTACCGCTGCATTATTATCTCCTTTCCTGGCGAAATTTTCAGAGCTAATTCTTTTATTTACTAATCCATTTACCAACTGGATTGTTTGGGTCTGTCATAAGTTAAATAACTTACCTGTGATTTCATTTACTAAGAGTGGTCTATTTATAGCAATTTTTATATTAGTTGTAGCTGCTTTTCTGTATAGAAAATTATGGATAGTAATTACAGCTTCTGCATTAGTCATTTCTCAACTTTTTTTTAGCGCAGTGATGTGGCCTGGAGTGGGCTGGCAGATTGCAAATTGTGATGTTGGGCAAGGTGATGGCTTAGTAGTAAATCTTGGTGGAGGTAGCGGAATTCTAGTTGACACTGGCCCGGATCCAACAAAAATTGATCGTTGTTTACGTAGGTTAAAAATTAACAAAATTCCATTACTTGTCCTTACACACTTCCACGCAGACCATGTTGGGGGTATCTCCTCAGTGATTAAAAATCAGCAGATAGGAGAGGTTTGGATATCTAATCTGCCCAAGCCCGAACAAACCTATAAACAGGTTATTTCTGAACTTGCTAAATTAAAGGTCCGAACAGTTGAGCAGGGCGATAAATTTTTTTTTAAATCTAACCAAGTTGAAATCAGGGTTTTATGGCCCAGGAGGCAAGTGCAAGAGTTTGCCTCACTTCCTGGTGATGGATCAGCAATTAATAATTCTAGTATTTCGCTAATAATAAAGAGCCATGATTTCTCATTATTCACAGCAGGTGATATCGAACCTGAAGTTCAAGAGTTAATTACTAATTCTGGGTATCTATCAGAGGTTGGTATATTAAAAGTCAATCATCATGGCTCCAAATATCAATATCTGCCAATGTTAGATTTTCTAAACCCAAAAGTAGCAATTATCAGTGTTGGTGCAGGTAATACATATGGCCATCCAGATCCAGCATTTATCGGTGAGTTAAGGCGTAGAAATATCCAAGTTTGGCGCACAGATCAATCTGGTGGAGTATCAGTTGCCTCACCTAATATGATCAGGGTTACCGGCAAAGAATGGTGGCGAATTAGGTGGGGTTAGTTTTAGTTCAAGGCGCGGAAGGCTTGTTAGCTGATAGAGCCATATCAAAAATTATTGCCTCTAAGCCTGGTGCTCAAGTAATAACTTTATCGGCCGATGAAATTGAAAGTGGTGTTATTACAGATAGTCTGGCGCCATCATTATTTGCTGATGCTCGGGTAGTAGTGATTAAGGAAATTCAAGATTTAACATCTGATTGCAGTGATGAAGTTGGCGATTACTTAGAAAATCCGGATGAGAATTTAACTTTAGTACTGTGGCATAAGGGTGGTGTTAAAGGAAAAGCACTAGTAGATAAGATCAAAAAAGCAAAAGCAGAAGTTATTGTTGTTGAAGTTATAAAAAAAGATAGTGAAAAGTCTGACTTTATCCGCTCAGAATTTAAAAAATTAGAAAGAAAAGTTAGCACAGAGGCTGTGTCAGCTTTAATAGATTCACTCGGAAGTGATCTTCAAGAGTTAAGTGCAGCTTGCTCGCAATTAGCCTCTGATGTAGCTTTTAGTAAAATTATTGATGAGGATGATGTTAAGGCATATCAACAAGGCAGAGTTGAAAGTACCGGTTTTGATGTCGCCGACGCCGCACTAGATGGCAAGACGGGGATAGCCCTAATTAATTTACGTAATGCTCTTGCAACTGGCACAGACCCAGTTTTAATTGTTAGCGCATTAGCTTCCTCACTTAGGACGCTTGCGAAAGTATCCGGACACTCAAGTAGTAGTAAATCTTTTGAATTAGCATCCATTTTGGCGCTGCCACCGTGGCAGATCGATAAAGCTCGTCGCCAATTAACAGGGTGGAGTGAGATTGGTTTAACCAAGGCAGTAATCGCAATTGCTAATGCTGATGCTGATATCAAGGGGGCGGCCTCAGATCCTATCTATGCCTTAGAGCGGGCAATAATGACGGTTTGTTCTGCAAGGAGTGGTAGATAATCACGCTCAGTTTGAGCGCAGGCGCCATACGCTGATACCCTACGGATCTTCTTAAAGTTAGTTTTAAGATAAACAACGAGAAAAGGTAATCCTAAGTGGCAAATATTAAGTCCCAGATCAAACGTATTCGTACCAATAACAAGGCACAGGATCGTAACAAGGCCTATCGCTCAGCACTGCGTACTGCGATTCGAAAATTCCGTGATGCCGTTTCCTCTGGTGATGCTGCGAAAATAAAGAGTGAATTTACCGATGCTTCTCGTTCATTGGATATGGCTGTATCAAAAGGTGTAATTCATGCTAATAATGCAGCAAACAAAAAGTCAGCGATGGCCAAGTTGGCCAACAAAGCTGGCATTCGTTAATTTTTTAGACACCTCTAAGGCATAAATGCCTGCTATCTCGATTGCTAAAGCGCCGCAACCTGCTGCCACAAATCCACAGCAGATTAGAAATTTCTGCATTATTGCTCACATTGATCATGGTAAATCAACACTTGCAGATCGAATGCTTGGTATCACTGGCGTAGTTGAAGATAGAAATATGCGTGCGCAATATCTAGATCGCATGGATATTGAGCGCGAGCGTGGCATAACAATCAAAAGTCAAGCAGTTAGATTGCCATGGCGATCTGGACTAGATAATCAAGAGTACATACTAAATATGATAGATACGCCAGGCCATGTTGATTTTACATATGAAGTCTCACGCTCCCTGGCTGCATGTGAAGGCGCGGTATTACTAGTTGATTGTGCTCAAGGAATCGAAGCACAAACCCTAGCTAATCTTTATTTAGCCATGGAAAATAACCTCACTATTATTCCTGTCCTAAATAAGATCGATTTACCAGCAGCTCAGCCGGATAAATTTGCTGAAGAACTAGCTAATTTAATTGGCTGTAAACCAGAGGACTGTTTACGCGTCTCCGGGAAAACTGGAGAAGGGGTAGAGGTTTTACTTGATCAAATTACGAAGCAAATTCCAGCACCAGTGGGAGATCCAAAAGCACCGACTAGAGCTTTAATTTTTGATTCAGTTTATGATTCTTATCGCGGCGTAGTTACATATGTGAGAGTAGTTGATGGACATTTATCCCCACGCGATCAAATTCAGATGTATTCAACTGGCGTTAGACATGAGATGTTAGAGGTTGGAGTTATCTCTCCAGAGCCTTTACCTAGTAAAGGCCTAGGAGTTGGTGAGGTTGGTTATTTAATTACCGGTGTAAAAGATGTGCGTCAATCAAGAGTGGGTGACACAGTTACTACTTATAACAATCCTGCCACTGTGCCACTTGCCGGATATAAAGATCCTAAGCCAATGGTATTTTCTGGTCTTTTTCCATTAGATGGAGCTGAGTATCCGATGTTGCGTGAGGCTCTAGATAAGTTGCAGTTAAATGATGCAGCTTTAGTATTTGAGCCAGAGTCTTCAGCAGCATTAGGTTTCGGATTTAGATGTGGCTTTCTAGGCCTACTTCATATGGAAATTGTTAGGGAAAGATTAGAGCGTGAGGCTGGTTTAACCCTAATTTCAACTGCACCCAGCGTGGTCTATAACGTAACACTCGATGATGGCAAAAAATTAGTTGTTACAAATCCATCTGAGTATCCAGATGGAAAAATTGCTGAAGTACAAGAACCGATTGTTAAGGCAACAATTCTGGCGCCAAGTGAGTTTATTGGCACAATTATGGAGTTATGTCAGCAGCGCCGTGGTGTGCAAAAAGGGATGGATTATTTATCTGAAGATCGAATTGAAATTCGCTATACCCTGCCACTTGCTGAGATTGTCTTTGATTTCTTTGACCAACTTAAATCCCGCACGCGCGGTTATGCATCTTTAGATTATGAACCAATTGGTGAAGAAACCGGTGATTTAGTTAAAGTAGATATTTTATTACAGGGTGAAAAGGTTGATGCATTTAGCCAAATTGTTCACCGTGATAAGGCATATGCCTATGGAGTATCAATGACCGGTAAGTTACGTGAATTAATTCCCCGTCAGCAATTTGAAGTGCCTATTCAGGCAGCAATTGGCGCGAAAATTATCGCCCGTGAAAATATACGAGCTATTCGTAAAGATGTTTTAGCCAAATGTTACGGTGGAGATATAACTCGAAAACGCAAGTTACTTGAGAAGCAAAAAGAGGGTAAGAAGCGGATGAAGATGGTTGGACGAGTTGAGGTACCACAAGAGGCGTTTATTGCTGCACTTACAACGGATTCGGATAAAGCGAGTGAAAAGAAGAAGTAAGTGAACCTAGCCTTTTATATTCACATCCCATATTGCGTGAAAAGGTGTGGTTACTGTGATTTTAATACTTATACACCTGCAGAGCTGCAGCTAACTGAAGGCTTGACGCAAATATCTAATTCATACATTGATTTGATGGTTAAAGAAATAGAATTTGCAAGAACTCAAGTGGGCAAAAGAGCAAAAGTTCCTTCAGTATTTTTCGGTGGCGGAACCCCTTCTCTGATGGAAGCTTCTGATATCAAGCGGGTGATAAGTGCCATTAGTGAGCGGTTTGAAGTAGAGCCAAATGTTGAAATAACCCTGGAAACTAATCCTGATACTGTTACAAAGGAGAAGCTAAAGAAATTTTATGATGCTGGAGTAAATCGAATTTCATTTGGTATGCAATCATCAGTTCTCCATGTTTTAAAGACTCTTGATAGAACCCATAATCCAGAGAACTTACCGCAGGTAACTAGGTGGGCTAATGAAGTTGGATTTAAAGAGATTTCGGTTGATTTAATCTACGGTACACCTGGTGAAAGCAAGAACGATTGGCAGCAATCTATTGACTCAGCATTAGCACTACCTATCACGCATATTTCTGCTTATGCTTTAATTGTTGAAGAGGGAACAAAACTTGCAGCCCAAATTAAGCGCGGTGAAATTACAAAACCAGATGATGACTTAACTGCTGAGAAGTACCTAATGGCAGACAAAGCCTTTACGGCGGCTGGTTTTAATTGGTATGAGTTAAGTAATTGGGCTAAACCAAGTTCCCAAAGTAAACATAATTTAGCTTATTGGCTAGGTCATAATTGGTGGGGAGCAGGTCCGGGCGCACACTCTCATATAAACGGAAAAAGATTCTGGAATGTTAAGCATCCAAATCTGTATAGACAAAAGATTCAGGCGAATGAATCAGTAATTTTAGACTCTGAAGTATTAGAGGATTCACAGATTGAAAGTGAAAGATTGATGCTTTCAATTAGATTGCCACAGGGAGTAGAAAAGAACACATTAAATAATCAGCAAATTTTGGAATTAACCGATTATGTAAATAGCGGCCACCTTGATCAAGAAAATTGGAATCTGGGCCGAGCAACTTTGACCCTAGATGGGCGTCTCATTGCCGATCGTATCGTCCGAGAAATACTGTTGTAGTAGCGTTGGCTTATGAGTAGCGCAATGGCCAGTAGGCAACTTGAGATATTAAAAGCGATAGTTGATGAGTACGTGGCAACTGAGGAGCCTGTTGGTTCAAAAACTATCGCATCCCGTGCTGGACTTGGAATCTCTCCAGCGACTATTCGAAATGAGATGGCGGTATTAGAAGACGCTGGATTAATTACCCAACCACACACAAGTGCCGGGCGCATACCTACCAATAAAGGATATCGAGTATTTGTGGACCAGCTCGATCAGATCAAGCCACTTTCAAATGCTGAGCGCAAGGCTATTGAGAATTTCTTAGATGGCTCTAGCGACTTAGATGATGTAATAAGTCGCACGGTTCGCCTATTAGCACAAGTTACAAAACAAGTAGCAGTAGTTCAGTATCCATCACTTATTAAAGCGAAAGTCAGGCATATTGAGTTAGTACTGCTTAATCCTAATCGAGTAATGATTGTTCTAATTACAGATACTGGCAGAGTCGAACAAAGAATGGTTGAACTACCATTCGATATTAATGAAAGTGCACTTTCTGATCTACACAGTAAATTAAATTTAGCTATAGCAACGCAGTCACTGGCAAATGTTGCAACTAAATTAGATTCACTCGCTAGTACCTATAGAGGCAGCGATAATTCTGGTGTATTAGTAATTATTGCAACTCTAATCGAGATGGCAATCGAGCACCCGGAGGAGAAAGTTGTCCTTGCTGGAACCTCAAATTTAGCTAGGGCTAACCAAGATTTATCAAGTAGTATCCATCCAATTTTAGAGGCATTAGAGGAGCAGGTGGTATTGCTTAGATTATTATCTGGCACAGATTCTTCAGTTAGAGTTCAGATTGGGGATGAGCAGAGCGAAAAGAGTTTGCGTAAAACAAGTTTAGTCTCAGTCGGATACGCAAATATAGGAGCCCTAGGAATTTTAGGACCAACTCGTATGGATTACGCCGCATCAATTACAGCAGTAAATGCGGTTGCTAATTATGTGGGCAGATTTCTAACGGAGAACAAATAAAGAATGGCTGATTTATATGAAACTCTCGGTGTTGGAAGAGATGCAAGTTTTGATGACATTAAAAAGGCATATCGTAAGTTAGCTCGTAGTTATCATCCAGATGTTAATCCAGACCCAAAGATGTCGGAGAAATTTAAGGAGATTACCGCTGCATATGAAGTCTTAAGTGATCCAGATAAAAGGCAAAATTATGATATCGGTGGAAATGGCTTTGGTAATGCTGGCTTTGGTTTTGGCGACATTATGGATGCTTTTTTTGGTGGAGGTCAGCAACGTGGTCCTCGGCCAAGAACTCGAGCAGGCCAAGATGCTTTAATAAGAGTTGAAGTTGATCTAAAAGATGCAGTATTTGGTTGTGAACGAGAGTTAAATGTTGAAACAGCTATTTCCTGTACTAAATGTTCGGGAACAGGTTGTGCCAATAACTCACGTCCACGTACATGTGATATTTGTAAAGGCCGAGGCGAAACACAGCAAGTTGCAAGATCAATTCTTGGTCAGGTTATGACAAGTAGACCATGCAATAGTTGCCAAGGCTTTGGTTCTGTTATCTCAGATCCCTGTGGTGAGTGCGCTGGTGATGGTCGAGTTCGCTCTCGTAAGAGTATTCCAATAAAGATTCCAGCAGGAGTTGAGACTGGTAATCGAATTCAACTAAGTGGGCAAGGTGAAGTGGGTCCAGGTGGTGGCCCGGCAGGAGATCTGTATGTTGAAATAGTTGAATTAGCTCACGAATATTTAGTTCGTGAAAATAATAATTTACATATATCTATTGCGATACCTATGGCATCTGCAGCACTTGGGAGTACGGTAGAAATTGATACATTAGATGGTAAACAAAGTGTGGAAATACATGAAGGAACTCAAAGCGGTTCTACCGTATCACTGCGTGGACTTGGTGTAACTAAACTACGCGGCTCTGGAAGAGGGGATCTCATTGTTCATATTGAGGTAACAATTCCAAGTAAATTAAATAAAGAGCAGAGTGATTTGCTAAGAAAATTTGCACAGTCCAGAAATGATGGGCCAGGGAAGGTATCGATTCACAAAAGCCAAGACGAGGGTTTCTTTAGTAAAGTAAGAAATGCTTTCCGCTAGTGCTTTCCTTATTTTTCGTTGATGAGTTAAGCGGTAGTAAAACGCAGGCACTTGATAATGATGAGGCACATCATGCAATCAAAGTTATGCGCCTTAAAATTGGTGAAGAGATTAAAATTTCAGATGGTGAAGGCAGTTGGGTCTCCGGACCAATCTCTGAAGTTGGAAAGAAAAGTCTAAAAATAACAGTAACTTCAAATGGCATTGAAAGAATTAAAAAACCAGAATTAGTCCTTGTGCAGGCGATTACTAAATCTGATCGTAATAAGGAAATGTTAGAGCTTATTACCGTAGCCGGTGTAGATCGAATAATTCCTTGGCAAGCAGATCGCTGCATTAGTAAATGGCAATCTAACTCCTACGACAAGTGGAGTAATTCTATTAAAGAAGCGAGTAAACAATCTCGAAGAGTAAACCTACCTAAATTAGAGAAGGTAATGAGCACAAAACAAATTATTGAGCAGATGGTAGTAAATGATTGCATTGTAGTTTTTCATGAGAGTGCTAATGAAAAATTCTCGAGCCTAGATATTTCACAGAAAGCATCTGCTTTATACTTGATAATTGGTCCGGAAGGTGGAATTACAGATACAGAGCTTGAAATTTTTAAATCAAAAGGTGGGAATTTAGTTCGATTAGGTGAGCCCGTTTTGCGTTCCGCGCATGCAGGCTTTGCAGCACTTGCCTCAATTCAAACTAAACTAGAAAGGTGGTAATAGTGGAGTGTTTATTTTGCAAAATTGTGAATGGGGAGATTCCAGCCACAATCATTAAAAAGACCGATTCAATTACCGTGTTTAAAGATATTACTCCTGAGGCCCCAACACATATATTAATAATTCCAAATAAGCATTTTGAAAATATGGCAGAGGTTGCAAATATTGATGTTAATTTAGCGGGCCAGATTTTTAAAGTAGCAGGTGAGATTGCTCATGAACTAGGTTTAAAAAGCTATCGAACTAATGTAAACACTGGCTTAGAGGCAGGACAGTCTGTCTTTCACGCTCACTTACACCTATTAGGTGGCAGATCATTCGCTTGGCCGCCAGGTTAAATATACAATTAGATTAATGGATCCAATCGTAATCAAAGTTCCGACCGCATTCGCTATGGTCGCACTTGTTGGTCCAAGTGACTCATACCTTAGAATTTTAGAAAGTGAATTTTCTCAGCTCTCAATTACTGTTCGTGGTAATGAAATCTATGTAAAAGGGGCGATTAAAGTTGCTAAACAATTTGAGAGCTTAGTTGAAGAGTTAATTGCGATCTTACGTAGTGGTCAGAACTTAAATGATGACATGGTGCGAAGATCGATCGGGATGATTAAGCAAGATCCAACTGAGCATCCAGCTGAGGTGCTTTCACTTAACATTTTAAGTAATCGCGGTAAAACTATTCGCCCAAAAACTGCTAATCAAAAGAAATATGTTGACGCAATAGATACAAACACCATCACTTTTGGAATCGGTCCTGCTGGTTCTGGTAAAACTTATCTAGCGATGGCAAAGGCAATACAATCTTTGCAATCAAAACAAGTAAATAGAATTATCCTAACTAGGCCAGCTGTTGAGGCAGGGGAGAGATTAGGATTTCTTCCAGGCACACTTCATGAAAAAATTGATCCATATCTGCGACCACTATTTGATGCCCTACACGACATGATTGATCAAGATGCTATTCCTAGACTTATGAACTCCGGAGTAATTGAAGTTGCACCACTTGCGTATATGCGAGGCCGCACCCTAAATGATGCGTTTATCATCTTGGATGAGGCGCAAAATACAACTGCTGAACAGATGAAAATGTTCTTAACTAGACTCGGGTTTGGTTCAAGAATGGTTGTTACTGGAGATGTAACTCAGGTTGACTTACCTAATAACTCACAGTCTGGTTTGAAAATTGTTCAAGATATTTTAAAAGATGTTGATGATATAGCTTTTATGCACCTAAATGCTGAAGATGTTGTTCGTAATCGTTTAGTTGGTGATATCGTGACCGCATACGGAAATTGGGATGAGAATATTTCAAAATCCACCTTTCCTATACGAAGCGGAAAAGGTGATCGTTAAGTAGCTCAGAATATTGGGCAAATACCTATGAAAATAGAATTAGAGAATAATTCACAAGTTAAGTGTAATGAAGTAGCCATTAAGTCTGTTGCGGAGTTTGCCTTAAAAAAATTAGGTATACACCCAGATTCTGAATTAGCAATTAGATTAGTCACTGAGAAAGAAATATCTGAACTACATGTGAAATGGATGGATCTACCTGGCCCCACTGATGTCTTATCATTTCCAATGGATGAGATGAAACCAAATTCGGCATCTAATGGCCCTGGCATTATTGGCGATATTGTTCTTTGCCCAGCATTTGCAGAAAAGAATAGTAAACAGTCATTGGAAAAAGAACTGGAACTTCTAACAGTTCATGGAGTTTTACACCTACTTGGATATGACCATCAAGAATTATTAGATGAAGAGGTAATGTTTAAACTTCAAGAGGATTTTCTTAATCAGTGGCGGATGAAAGTATGAGCATAGCTACCTTATTTTCCGTTTTTATTTTATTGATTCTGGCTGGATTTTTAGCTGGCAGCGAATCAGCACTTACATCTTTATCAAGGTTACTAATAGAACAAATTGTCGATGTAAAGCCAAAGTATGCAGATATGTTTTCTAGATTCACTGAGAATCCTGCCAGATATCTAAATGTTTTACTTCTGGTAAGAAAGAGTTGTGAATTGACTGCTACTGTTTTAGTTGCAGCTGCATTTATTGAGGTAACTGACAATAAAACACTGGCTTTAACTCAGACGGTTATTTTAATGGTGGCAATATCTTATGTAATTGTTGGAGTCGGCCCTAGAACTCTTGGTAAACAACATGCCCTCTCTTGGTCAAAGCCAGCTATCATCACTGCAGATTTGCTTTCAAAATTACTTGGCCCACTTACTAATTTATTAATTGCAGTGGGAAACGCAATCACACCAGGTAAGGGTTTTAAATCTGGGCCATTTTCAACTGAGGCTGAATTTCGAGATTTAGTAGACCAAGCAAGTGAAAGTGGTTTTGTCGAAGAATCTGAGAGAGAGATGATCCATTCTGTCTTTGATCTTGGCGAAACCATGGTCAGAGAGTTAATGGTTCCAAGAACTGAAATGGTTTGGATTGAATCTGGAAAAAATTTAAGACAAGGCCTATCTCTTGCATTACGTTCTGGCTTTACCAGAATTCCGGTGATTTCAGAGAATCTAGATAACGTCGTAGGTATTGCTTATGTAAAGGATTTAGCAAGGCGAGTTCATGAAAATCGTGATGCAGAGCAGAGTGAAAATGTTGAAGAGCATTTGCGTAAAGCAACATATGTGCCAGAGACTAAAACTGCCGATGAACTATTAAAGCAAATGCAGCGAGATCAAATCCATATGGCAATTGTCGTTGATGAATATGGTGGAACTGCGGGTTTAATAACAATTGAAGATATCTTAGAGGAGATCGTAGGTGAAATTGCTGATGAATATGATGAGGATGAAGCTGAGGAAGTTGAATGGATAGATAGAGAAAAAGCTCGTATTTCTGCAAGATTGCATGTAGAAGATTTTGCCGAGAAATTTGAAACAAGTTTTACTACGGAAGAAATTGAAGATGTTGACACTATTGGTGGTTTAATTGCTAAACACCTTGGCCGCGTGCCAATTCCTGGCAGCACGATAACTGTTCCTGGCTGGAAACTAACAGCAGAGCGACCAGTTGGTAGGCGCCATAGAATCGCAACAGTATTAGTTGAAAAAATTGCGGAAACGAGTCAGTCAACAGATCAGTTGTAAGATGCTCTAATGCGGATA
>SXGT01496943.1_pt1 | contig 15826 bp, 15 predicted proteins | sample 3176221 | NCBI WGS metagenome assembly SXGT01 (sample SAMN11356862, study PRJNA531348) | freshwater metagenome | isolation source: freshwater sample F1-120 | place: China: Fuxian Lake, Yuxi | collected 2017-12-25
AGCCAGTGCCGGTGGAGAACCCCAAACCAGTAGCGCGCAGACTGCGCTCTACCAATGATCAAATTCTCCTCAAACTGAAGACCGCCATACGATGGGATCCTGAGGATCTTCAAGCGCAGGGTGTCCAGTTGAACGATGGGAAGACACCCGAAGTTCGTTATCGGGAATCGGTCGCCACAGCCATCGCGGTGGCGAAAACAGAAGTCACCGGGTTGTACTCGGTCGACGAGATCGAGTCGACATACCCATTTTCCGTTATTACATACGCCGACCGTCTTTTAACTGACGGCGGAATGCATAAGTCGACCTTGGCTCCAAGTACCATCGATGACTACATCAGTACCCTGCTGAATGTCACAGATGCCATACAGCATAAGAGTATTGCAGACATTTCCGCTAGCGAACGCGAAAACCTCTACGAGAACGCGATCATGAACTCTGCCGCTTCGCGGCGGAACACGGTTCGCACGGTACTGGAGGGCTTTGAACGAGCGATCACATCAAAGATGCTTGTAGAGGACGATGTTGATTGGGGAGTCATCGCTGGCACGGCATTGCGTACGATCACCCTGCAGCCCGACGCCAACCTGATCGATGAAGCCAATTACAAGGCCGTGCTGCGTTCCTTGCAAAATGCACCGCTCGACGAATGGTATAAAACACGCGCAGCTGGCGCCACGGTATTGCTCCGTCGATTTGGACTCCGGACGGGTGAATTGGTAGAAGTTCGACTGCCGCATCTTGAGTTACACGAAAGCACTGCCCTCGTATGCGTGCCGTCGTCTGAGCTGACTCGCAGAAAGACCGAGCAAGCAATTCGCATTGTTGGCCCCTGTGAGTTGGACAAGGAGGAACTCGAAATTCTGAAGCGTCTTCGGCAAGACCGGATGAAGGAGACATCGGTGCGAAGCGGCGACGAAGGCAGTGTGTATTTGTTTGGCAATCCCAATCACGCGTCACGCCTGGAAAAGATACAACCCATTCTCACCTTGATCCGAAACGTGAGCAGGAGCGTTCTTGGCGATCCGCGTTTCCGTCTGAGGCATTTTAGGCATACCTATATTACCGAGCGCTTCCTAACAGGTCGTAACGGACGACCCGACTCCATTAACGCTTCCGTCATCGACGAATGGCAGCGTGCATTTGAGGCGGGGCATTCGTTACCGGAGGTCGGTATCCAGTTCTATGTGAACTGTGCAGAACTTGCCCACAACTACTATGCCGGTCTTATGGTGCAGGGTGAGTTTTCGGATCGGTTTATTTCACGGATATCTGGAATGGATGCGCGGAGTTTAGAGCGAGCACTCCACAGGAAACAAGAAGAGGGCGCATCGGCAAGTCGACTGGTACTCGCGGCCAGTCGGCGGCGCTTCCCACTTCCCCCCGGACTTATTCAAACTCTTCCCCGCCGCGAATTACCTCAGCCGGTGAAGATATTGCCGGATTTCCGTATGGCAGTACCCATGCTACGAGTTAACACCAAGCCATTGCCATGGGCGGCGCTGTGGGACATATACGCTGAAGCTAGGGTGGGTATCGAACGGCTGGATCACTGGGAATCGCTCGGGCATTCGGCTGTGGCAGTTCGTGAAATTCAACAAAGTGTAGCCGCGTTACATGCGTCCAGTCTGTTTCCCCGTCGTGTGCAACGACGCCCTCAGTTAAGTGCCGACGAGAACAAGATTGGGATCGCGTTACTTCAGGGTGTCGACCCCGTACTTGTAATTCAGTGCGTGCTTGGGATTCGATGGTCACAGCGTCTTATACGCGTCCACCAAGAGATTGCTGACAAATTGGTTGCTTGTCTTTGCGCTGCCGGCCTGGATGGTCTCGAGAAGGATGGTGGAACGATATTTCGGTTGAAGGAAGGAGAGCGTGACCGAAGCTGGATCGAACTAATGGGCTGCCTGGCGGTGGGTATATGTTCGCCGGCCACGATTACGGAATCCGTTGTGGCATACGGCGAGAAAAAAATCCGATCGCGATAATTTCGGTTCTCCGGCCACGCTCTACGATGTCTCGTTCCCCGCCATCAGGCAGCATTTGAATCATCTATGCCGACAAAGAACTGGAACGCGCCGCAACTGTTAAGCCATACTTAATGGTTCAAACTCAGGGCGACCGGGAGGTTCGGCGCAAGGTTGATCACTACAGCCTGCTGTTCTTATAGTTGTTTATCACCTCGTGTTTTTGCAGACACAGCGCGGGCAAAGTCACGCGCTATGCGGCCGGTAATACGACAGGCAATGGACCAACCACCTACTCCACCCTGCCTGCGCCAAACACTTTCCGGAAGGTGGTGTGCTTGGCATCCGCCCAGGTCCGGGTCATGTCGCGGTTGTTTTCAAGCGCGGCATAAATCTCACGGATCAAATCATTACTCACCTTCTTGGCGGTTCTCAATTTGCTCAGCAGCTCATAGCCGTGCCAGATCTCAATACCAAAATCATCAGCCAATACGTGCATGCCCAGATCATCGGTGACCACGACTGCCGGTGACCGAATCTGGGTGAAGCCGAGAACACGACAATCAACTGGAGACGGTGGATCTCGCCCATTGACCAGAAAGCGGCTAAGGTTCCCCTGAACGTGACCGAGAAAGATGCTGACGGTAATGTCGAGCTGGGCTTTTTCCGCTGCGGATAGATTGATGCGCTTGGCCAGTCGCTCCTGGACAAGCGCCGGATCATTCACCCACGGATATGTCGAGCGCAGCCTGCCGGATCTTTGGACTTCGTCCTCGACGTCCTTCAGGATGGTCAGGACATAGTTCTTCTGGCCGAAAGGAACACCCAGCAGAGGCTTAACGCGCTTGGCCAGCCGCAGATAAGCATTTGTATCCAGCAGTACCAGCGTCAACGCTCCAACTCGGCATGAATGGCTTTGGCATCCTTGATGGATACATCAAGCACTTGCTGAACGTAACCGGCTCCCGTACCTCGCTCTTTAACCATACTTTGCAACGCATGGAAAAACGGTGACCTGAACAAGCCTTGTGTCGCCGCGATGTAAGTTGCCGGCTCGGGCGGCATCGGGCTAAACAGCACCTCGCTGACAAACTGGCCTTTCATATTGGTGCGGATCGCGTGAATATCCTGCGCGGTTGCCGCCAACACGGGCAAACCCTCGGCACGTGCGTAGGCGACAACCTGCTTGTACACCGTGTACAGCGAGATCTTGTGACTCGCCGCCATTTTGTGCAGCACTCTGATTTCAGCCGCCTTCTCCTTGCGCCCGATCTCGACGTAGGCGGCATGCGCCAGTTCCCTGGGGAAGAGCAAGGCGCCTGCGAATGCATCGGCAAAATCTTCCCCTTCATCCTTGCCTGCAAGTACCGGGGTATACACATGGGCCAGTTCGTGGGCCATCCAGAACTTGAAATCCTCAATATGCGTATCGAGGTTCAGATAGATGAAGGTAACGTTCTCGGTCGGCAGATGGATATGCAGCGCATTCTTATGCTGATCTTTTTTGCCCCAAAGAACGGGGATGATCACAGCGCCATTGGCGCCGAACTCCTTGATCAGATATTCGTATTGAAGCTCGGCGCTCATGCCGATACCCAACTGCTTCTCGCGAACATTTGCCACCAGCGACTGCATGATCTTGTAATCACAGGACGGCAACGGGATGAGTGTGCGTAGCGCAGGATTCTCAGGCAAGTAACTCACCAGGGGCTGAAGCATTGCCCCCATCGCCATCGCCTTGACGATATGTTCATCCGTGGTCTTGGTTCCGGCTTTTTTGCGGAACGCAATGACAGGCTTGGGGGTGCTGGACTTCACCAGTTGATCGAAACCCAGCTGAATGAGCGTGGCCAGCTTGAGAAGCTTATCCGGCCGGGGGAAATCAACCCCCTTGAGCCAGTTGGTCACTGACTGGGAACTGACCCCGACCTCTTCAGCAAGCCGCTTCTGAGTCCATCCCTTGCTTTCGAGGGCCGCCTTGACTGCATCAGCACAAAGTGTCTTTTCCATAGACACTCAATGATAGTGACCAGAACTCCAAAAATCAAGTTTAATCAAGTTCACTGTGCTAGGCGGAGTTGTTTCGGTGTCACCGACCTGAAGCGAAGCAGACTAAGGGAAGAAAAGTTTGACCGAAGCTGGATCGAACCAATGGACTGACTGGCGGTGGGTATATGCACGCCGGCCACGATTACGGAAGCCGTTGTGGCATACGGCGAGCAAAAATCCGATCACAAGAGTTTTCACCATCCAAGAAGCCCAGGGAAGGCCAAGCTCAAGCTTGACATTGGGACTTCATTGTGGAGAATCGTCGTTGCCTTCAATAGGCCGCCAGCGCGGCGATAAGCGCATATCGTAAGCAGCAGTTGGAACTTTTTAATATTGCATGGCGCGCTAGCGCCAGGTCGCGGCGTTTTTTGCCCCACCGTGTTCCAGTCTGCAATAGCAGCTCGCCGCACTCTCTGTCGGCTGCCTTGACACCCTAACAAGTATTTCTCGCTGCGCTCTTGCGCATGCCATAAGCCCCGGTGACCTTTTCGCCCAGGGCCTGCACGCCGTCGCGCGCAGCGCGGTCGCCTCCCATCCTTCCGGAGGTGACTTATGGCGCAATCCATTTTGCGTGTTCGCTGCGATAGCGGGCGAATGCAATCGCTAGTTGCATCAGTAGTACAGGTGGCTCTTTCTCGATACGTTGTGGCCTGCTTACCGCCTGACAGTTTTGCTATTCTCGAAAGCGCAGACGGCATTGATATAGTCATCAATACAAAAGCGGCTCTACCGGTCTGCAATGACATGCAACTGACCGGGGACTTGCGATCGTTCGCGGTAGATCTTGTCTTGAATGCTGCCGCCAAGTCCGATTGGAACGCCTGCGTTGGCATTCCTTTGTCTTTACCAAAACTTGCTATGCCTCCGCGCATCATCACGCAGGCAAGTCGATATCTTTATGCTGCGTGGTCCCAGACTGGCGAGGACTTCGGGCTAACACTGGCGCATGGCGATACGATCCTGCTGTCAGTCCGAACTGATTCTCCAGGCGGGGCGCTGGAGTACGATGCGGAGGGCATTCCGGTGCAAATCTGTGGTGCAAGAACTGAAGGCGATCACTCCGTGCTGCATGTTAGGGATCACAAGCATGATGAGTTTTCAGTCTTACTTCCCGGGAGCATTGATCCACTTTCGATACCAGCTTCTCCGGTACTTTTTCTGCAGCCGGCAAAAGGACTAATCCGGCGGGAAATTTGCGGCATCGATCAGCGGCAAATGCATTTGTTTTATTCGGCGGCTTTGGATGATGAGTGTCTGGAAAGCACGCCGTCAAATACTTCGTCGAATCCATCCAGTCGGTGCGCGGCGATTGCGCCTGAACATAGTGATCAACTGTGTCTCTTTGGCTTTGAGCAGTACGACATCAAAGTTTCCGGTCCAAAAACAGGTTCCTGATACTTTTCGCCCAACCCTTAGGAAAATGCAGTTGAACTTCAGCCTTGAATCCGCCATGTGTTGCGACAGGAAGGCTGCCCCCACTGTCGCCGGACTGGTGGGAGGCACGTGTCGTTCGGCAGCTATGTCTTCCAGGTGATTTGACTGAATGGAAGCGTAGCGACAAAACGTGACAAGCAACAGTGCCCTTTCTTACCCTTTTGGGCGTTTAAAAGGATTTGCTTGTCACACTCCATGGCAGACAGGTGGCAAGAAAATCGAACCATTGGGATAGGTTTGTCTATCCCCGACAACCAATCAGACCACTTTTTCCTATATCCGTCGCAGTGTATGATGTGCAGAATATTGCACACTTTGTGCCAGGCAGGAGCTCATCATGGCCATTTCCGCAAGCGACGTAATCCCGCTCTCGCACGCCCGGGCGAACTTTTCCGAGCTGGCCGAAGAGGTCAAGGGCGGCGCCGAAAAGATCATCACCAAGAATGGTGAAAGCTACATTGCCCTGATCGACGCCAGTAGGTTGGACTACTACCATCAACTGGAGCGCGAGCGCATTCACTTGCTGCTGATCGACGAAGCCACCAAAGGGCTCGACGATGTTGCCGCCGGCAAGGTGAAGGACGCCCGCAGCGCCATAGCCGCCATCAAGCGTCGGCGGCGCGCGTAATTGGTCGGGATCGCCGGGTTCGCAGGACCGAGCGCAAGGGGCAGGGTTGTGTCAGATTGTCCAGTGGCCGAGGATATCGCCCGGCTTGCCGCCGAAATTGACGCAGTCCATCAACAGGCGGTACGGGAGTACACGCCCCTCGTTGAATCCATCCTGCGCGCCCGCAGTCAGGACAGGCAGCAGATCGAGCGCACCCTCGATGGTCTACTCTGTTTTTGCGGCGTTGCGGCTGCGCTTGATCTCTATCGTCGCCTGTGTCTCCACTACTGGGAAATTGACCCGGTCGCTGCCGCGTTCTACGTCGATGCCTACCGGACGACCTGGGACGAAAGCAAGGGACGGCAATAAGCATGGCCAAGAAACCTGTCGTTAAATTTACTGCAAATTTTTAGCGTAACCTCGAAGGCATCGAGCGCTTTCTGACCGAGGCAGATGCACCGCAGGCTTTTGACGCTCTGCTGGACGAACTCCTCGAAACGGTGATTCCGAATCTTGAGCGTTTCCCCGGAATGGGCAGACCATTCCTGGCTCGCCTGCCGCGTTCGGTCGAAACCACCAACGCGCTGGCAGCGCTCAGCACAAAGCTGTCGTCGCTGACACCGGATATGGAAGCCCTGCGCGAATACATCCTCAAGGACTACCTGCTGCTCTACGCACAAATCGGTGGAGCGATTTACCTTCTCGCGATCCGGCATCAACGACAGCTGACGTTCGATTTCGAGGGGAACTGGTTGTGAGAAGTGCCAGATTTGAACGTACAGCTCAAGAAGAAGACGGCACATTGCTGATTCTTTCTGTCGAGCTGCCTCCGGGATTCGCTCATTACGGTGTGACTTCGAGTCCGAGAGGAACGCCGCTGCACGCCCTTTTGATGGGCCTGGGTGGCGATTGGGAATCGATGCTGAAGGCTACCTGAGCCTCATTTACATCCCATGTCCGAACGCCTCCGAGTTTGAGCGGCAAACGGGAGTGCGGCTGGAGAGATTGCCATGAACCCCGACGAGCGCAAAGATTTTCAGAAACGACGGGGTCGTCATCCCAGTCTTCTCGAATAGGGCACATCAGGGAAAGCCATGGTTGCTAGTCAGCACATGCCATAGAGCTTCCGCCCCACCTGCTACAGCAATGCAAACTTGGGAATCGCAGCGAGCACAAGTTCCCCATTTTGCGAGGCATTCAGTACCGTCGCCAGCACCAGTCGCCGCTTTGACACGCGCGGTAGAAGTGGATGGAGCATGCCCATTTTTGTCACGGACGGAAACTGACGGCTATCCTCAAGACGAACAATCACATGCTCGACAAGTCTCTTATCAATTTGCGGATCGGACAACACCGTCAAGTTTGGCGCTCGATCAGGCCAGCTCTCTTCATTCGAACCCCTCAGAAATTGCGTCGGCATCAGCTCCCATATCGCTGCAGCAAAATCGCTCCTTGCCAGTTTGCGCAGCAGCCCGAAATTGGCTTTGTCTGTTCCCCGCAGGATATAGACCTTACCTCCTGCGAACCGTATGAGTCCGTCCTGTTCGCGGAGAGCCCAAACGATGTATGCCATTTGCGGTACTTTGCGAACGTCAACTTTTTCATCCTGATGCGTACCTGTATCTTTCATACTTATCTCCCAGAATAATGTGTGCGTGGGAGACTAAGCGATCGATGTGACGCCGTGTTTGTCCTTTCATGCCCGTTTTGGTCACTTTAAAAAAATTACTCGACATGCACTTGATTTGACGAATAAAACAGTTTCACTTTTGAAATGGCTCCTTGCCATCGATCTGGAGGTTTGGCTCTCCTGGTGAGCCTGGCTTCGACTATCCTCCGCAGACAATATGATGAAGCCCAGCCAATAGAATCAATGCACATGACAAGCGACAATAGCTCCCCTCAGCCCAAATTACCGCCAACGTCATCTAGCGCCGACAATCTTGTCGACTCATGGTTAAGTGGCTCCGCCAAGGCTCTCGATGGTGGTGGCGTCGCCTTCGCACCAGCCGGCCGGATGTCGCCAAGGTCCAAGCTCCATGGCGCGTATGACTGGATCGTCACCCGTGCCATCCTGACCTCCATGGGAGACATGCAGCCCGGGCGCAGTCGTTCGATCGGCCGCGGCAGCACCAAGATCGAGATTGGCGACGGGCCGTCCTACGCCTCCTTCATTCTTCTGCCGCTCCTGAACCTGATCACCTCGCGCCGCATGGTGTTCGTCGGCGCTCCCGGACGCGGCAAGACGTCGGTCGCAACATTGATGAGCCTGCTCGCCGGTACGCCGCTTGCGCAGGCCCGGCGACAGATACAGCACGGCCACCCCCAGATGACCGTGCACGACCTGCTGGGCAGTCCGCTGCCGAGCAACCTGATGAAGGCCGATACCGCTGCCGAGGTTCGTCTCGACTGGCGGCAGTGGCTCAAGGCTCGCGTCAAGATCGTCGACGAATACAACCGCATCCCTACCAAGACCCAATCCGCCCTGCTGTCCCTCCTGGCCGAGGGGTATGCCGAGATGTTCGAGCAGACCGTAGAAGTCGGCCGCTCCACCTGGTATCTCACGGCCAACGACGAGTTCGGCGGCGGCACTTTCCCGGTCATCGATGCCCTGAAGGACCGGATCGACGCCGTCGTGCGATGCGCCCCATTCCAGATGGAGCACATCGATGCACTGGTGGCGCGCATCGCCAGCGACAGCCAGCCGGAATTCCGGATACCCGCAGACATCGTCTTCAGCGCCGAAGAGCTCGACGCGGTCGACACGGCGGTCCGGAAGGTCGCGGTCCCCGATGCGTTGCTCGAACTGGTCGGCTTCGTCCTGGGGCAGTTCGAATTCTGCCGGCGGGCATCCGGACGGATCGACTACATGAACAAGGACACGCTCCACCTGGCCGGGCGCCGCGTGGGGCACGTCTGCACCGAGGACTGCGCACTCGATCGCACCGTCAGCCTCTGCGCCCAGACCGAGAACGGCGTCTCTCCGCGCGCCCTGCAGTCGCTGATCCACTATGCCCAGGCGCTGGCCTATTTCCTCGGACGCAATGATGTGGTACTCGACGACATACGCCTTTTGATTCCCTGGGTGCTATTCGAGCGCCTGCGTCCCAACCTGCAAAGCCCGCTGTTCGAGAAGGATGAGAACAAGGTGCATCTGCTCGACCGGGCCACCTGGATCCGCACGCTCTTCGACATGGGCGTGCAGCAGTTCGGCGCCTACACCACGATTCGGGATGATGTCTCGCGGGCTCTCGAACAGGCACAAGACGCGACGGCGAAGCTGCCGGCGCGCATCGCGGCCCTTGAAAAGCAGATGGCGCGACTGCTCGACGACTGCGAACTCAACGGCGCCGTCCATGCCGACCTCGTGCGCCTGCGGCGGATTCATCAGACTTTGCGCGATTCCGCGCCGCAATGACCAAGTCTTCTTCCACGACATCCGCCGAGCGCTCTGCGCTGATCCGGCAGGCGCGCGAAGCGGCCCGAGCCCGATACGCGCGCTGGGACGACAGGATCTTCGATGCGCTTCTGGAAGACCCGCTCGATCATATCTGGCGCGCACTCAAGACCCGCCCGCCGGAGCACCGACTGGCCTCGGCCCGGACCTACATCGACCTGGTGGCCGCCGGTATCGGCGAAGGCGTCCTGCACGGGATTCATGGTGAACCTTCCTCCCTGCTGGAAGCTTTCATCCGCGACAAGGTTCCGTACTGGTTCGGAGAATCCAATCCGGACCGGCATGGCAAGATCGCCGCCACGGCGTGGAACATCGCCGCCGGGGGCCGTGCCCAGGCGGGCTGGATAGACCAGTACCTGCTGGCCAATCTGCACGAGTTCGTGAACCCGATGCGCCTCAAGGAGACGACGGCCGAATTGCTCCGGCCTGTACTCGAGGAGACGCCGGCGGCAAAATGGAATGGCCCCGGTACCGTCACCGTCCTCACCCTGAACACCAGCGTCGCGGATTTCCTGCCCGGCAGGATGACCACCGTTACGCCGCGACTGGTCTGCATCGCCGACCGGCGGCGTGATGTCCGTCTGGGTGTGCTCCTGATGCCCAATGGCGCCAGCCGCTGCCTTGGCCCAATGCGGTGCGACGGCGCGGAGATGACCGACGATGACAGCCTGCCCGCGATCCGCTGGACCGTCGCCGACGTCAGCATCGGCGACCTGAGGATATCTCTCCCCCTGGCCGGCTCCCTGCCGCAGGAAGCGCTGGCGCTGCCGAGTGGCTTTCTGTTGGCCAGCCTGCCGAATTCGCAACGCCTGTGGGTGATCGACTCGCCATGACCGCGACGACAAACCCCAGTTCGTTGCACGACGCGCGCAATGCGCCGAATGTGCTTGCCGCCGGCGTTCAGCTCGCCTGGCCCGGCGCCGTCGCGACATGGTCGTCCTTCCTTGTCATCGGCGAACCCGAACTCCGGAACACGCAGGAGGCGATCGCCCAGATTGACCTGCGGACCCGCTGCATCTCCCTGAACGAGCCGCAAATCCTGGCATGGGATCTGCTGGATTGCATTCCGGCCCTGCTGGCCCACGAGATCGGCCACCATGTCAGCTATCCGGGAACGCTGCAGGTACAAGCGCGCCTGCGGCTGCTCGAGCGCACCCTGGTGCCGTTCCCCGAGTACTCGCTGGTGAATCACTTCACCGACCTGATGATCAACGAACGCCTCGGGCGCGGGGCGGCAGGCGCCGAACTGCGCCGGCAGATGATCCGCATCTATGCCACCTCGGTGCGCAATCTGCCAACCCTGATTGGGGGTGGCTGGAAGCGTGACCCGCTGTTCGTCTTCTACCTCTGCCTATACGAGGCGCTGTGGGATCTCGACGAGGGATCCATCGTCGGCGACCTGGCCGGCGAATTCACCCGGGAGTATCCGCATCATCGTTCCCACGCCCAGATGCTGGTCGACGACCTCTTCGTGCTCGGGCCCAACCTCTACACGCAGTTCCTCTACTTCCTGGCCACCGCGATCCAGTACCTCGCGCCCCGGGAGCCCGGCAAGGACGACGAGCTGCCGATACCGGTCATGGCCAACGGCAAAGGGTGCGACTGCGGGGAACCGGCGCCGGATGACTGGAGTCAGGCCATGACGCCGACGCAGGCGGAGAAGGAAGCGATTCGCAGGGCCATTGAAGAGGGCTGGTTCGATGCCGTGCAGTCCGGCCGGCTTTCGCGTGCGCTCGACATCGACCAGCGCGCCAGCGGCCTGCCCGGCATCGGTACCGAAGATGCGAGCCGGGTGCCCGACATCATGGCCGCCTTCTACCGGCAGCAGGCCGAACGCCTGCTCTTTCGTCCTCCCGCGCTGCCCCGCATCGGGGAGGCGACGGTGCCCTCGATACTCGAGGACTGGATTCCAGGTGATCCGGTGCGCGAAATCGACTGGCTGGGTACACTGCTTCTGCGCGGCGAGGCACTCGGGGCAGGAATGCCGCTGAAGCGGATTTACGAGGCGGAAATCGAAGGCGAGGAAGTCCGCTTTCACCAGTCACGCATGGAAATCTATCTCGACGTCAGCGGCTCCATGCCCAATCCTTGCACGACGCTGAATCCGATGACGCTGGCCGCGCAGATCCTGACCACCGCCACCACCCGTCACGGTGGCCAGGTCAGGATCGTCTTGTACGCCCACACGCCGCTCCTGTTCTGGGAATGGTCGCGCTCGGAACGCGAACTTTCCGGCTTCCTGATGCACTACATCGGCGGCGGCACAGAGTTTCCCTTTGAGCTGCTCGAACTCTCGGTCAGGGAATGCCGGCAGGAGCAACCGGTTCGGGTGATCATTTCTGACCATGATTTCGATGCCAACGTCGACGCCACCGCAGCGGCCCCGGCCCTGCTCAGGCGCGCCACCGAGGTTTCGCCCGGCGTCATCCTGATGCAGCTGACCCATCCGGATCGCAACGGCGGCGAGGACCGGACGAAGGCGTATCGCGAATGGGGCCTCAGCGTCGTCCCGGTCACCGAATTCGACAACTACCCGCGGGTAGCAAGAGATCTCGCCTGGGCCCTTTACCCGGACATGACCCATGTTCAGTAGGCGCCTGCGCGGTACGACCCCGGCCTGGTCGATCGATTTCCTGGCGAACGCCGTCGCGGACGCGGCGCTCGGCCTGGTTGACGATCCGACCGATGCCGAGTTGCTGCAAGCCCGCCTGGCCGATCATATCCGCGACATGGGACACACACCGCCAGGCGCGGACATGCTGACCACCATGCTCGGGGAACTGGATGAACCGGCCCGGAGACGCCTGGCAGTGGCCGTCACGCTCCTTCAGTACGAAGAAGTCAGAGTGCCGCTGCAACAGATGATCGAAACCAGGCCAGTGCAGCAATTGATTGCGGGGCTAAGTGCCACGGCCCAGGAAATGCCGTCGATCGAGCTGCCGCTACTGGCGCGAAGCATGGTGCGTGCCGAGGAGTTCGCGCGGCGACTGGCCAGGGCACTGGACATCCCGTTTGACGGCGAAGACCCGCGTCGCTCGGCCGAGCGACTTTCACGCATTGACTACCAGCGCCTGCTGGCCAAAGTTGATGCGGCGAAACTCACGGCGGAAGAGCGCATGGAGGCCCTGCTGAAGCAGCAGGAGCGGGACGACGAGCGCATCCAGCGGGTCAGGCGCGGCAAATGGTAGCCGTGAGACCGCCTGACAGCAGTCTGGATCTGGCCAGGGTGCGCTTTCATACCGGCGCCACCCCGCGGCCCCTCGGCGACGAGGAACCTTGTCCGCCTCTGTTTCGCGACCTCGGGCCGCTGGGCATGCAACGTTACCTGTCCGGAATACTCCGCCGCCTCGCCGGCCCCATGTCACCCATCCTTTACCTGCGTACGGCACGCTATGCCGAGCCGTACGAGGACGCAGAGGAAATCGGGCGCCTCGCCATCCTCCAGCCGTCACGGCTAACGCCATGGCACGCAGGGTATGACCAGGTGTTCGTGGCCGGCGCGCACATGGCGCCCGATCCCGCCCACATGGTGGTGGTCCCGACGGCCTGGTCCTTCGGGGTCGAGGCCGAGCACCTGTCGGGGCTGCCGGATGCCGATGCCGTGCGCGAGGTCGTCGGCAGGCTGGTCCATCGCGACATGTGCGAAGCCCTGCTGGCACGCACGACAAGCCTGATCGCCGCCCAGGAAGCCTCCGAGCAACGCGCGCGGCCGGTGCGACAGATGCTGCAGACCGGAACGCCGCGGCAGCGTGAACAGATACGATCCTCGATGCGGGAGCACGGGGTATCCGAACGCGACCTGTGCTCGGCCTGGCACCATGTGCCGACAGAGCGGCAGGAGGTGCTGGATTCATGGCTGGCGATCGAAGGACAACTTTTGACGGGACGAAGTCATGACAGCTGAACAAAGTCTTTCGAGCACCCAAATTGGAGCGATTGCCGAGAATCTCGTGGCGAGCCTGCTGATCCGGGACTCATCCGGACGCCTCTCACCGTTCTGGGCGATCGCCGACGACGACGGGATCGATCTGCTGGTCTATGACAAGAAGACGGGGCGCGCGCTTCCGATCCAGGTCAAGTCGAGAACCAAGACGCTCAAGAAGCGCGGCAAGGAGGACCGGGGGAACGTGGTTCACTTCGAAGTGCGGGACAAGACCATCAAGTCGGATGACTTTGCCCACCTGGTGGCCATCCTGTTATCTGATGACCTCGCCCATTGCGAATGCGCGTGGTTTCTCCCGCTCAAGGAAGTGATCCGGATCGGGGCAAGAAAGAGCGGCAAGTACGTCATCCGACCCAGCAGGTCGGTCGGCTCGCGGGATAAGTTCGTGCCGTACCGTTGCCCGACCAGCGCCGAGTTGGTCAAAGCAATGATCCGCTATTTCGATTCGACTTCGGAGACTCAATGACGATTACGGACATGTTCAGACAGCTGGGAGCGCCGCTGGCAAACTCCCGGTGGTCTTGGGGCGGGGTGCGGCAGGATGGCGCGGTCATCCTGCGCGTCTGGCAGGATGAGGTCAAACGGCGTGACGGGGTCAATTGGGCACAACTGACCCATCACCTGGAATTCGCCGGCAGAGAATCCGACCTCGGCTATCAGGAACGAACCCGGCATGTCGCACTCGTCCGCGACGGTGCCGCGTGTTTCCTGGTGATGTGCGAGGCGAAGGATCCCGGCAGGGTTCCGCGCGAGATCAAACGCTTCAATGAGCGGGAACTGTTCAGTACCGGCGTGATTGCGGAATACGGGGACAATACCTGGATCGCACTCGCGGATCGTGTTCTTGCCCGTCTATGAACCTCGCCGTCGCATCGCCACTGGACTCCAGACTTCCTTCCGCAGCAGGCGAAGCCGACCCGGCATGGTCGGCCTGCCGTTTCCTGACCTGCAGCGTCCTGCCGGTGCGCCGAGCCTGCAACCTCAATTGCCCGTTCTGCTTTTCCAAATCGTCGATCAGCGCGCTAGGCTCGGAGGCGGGCGACTGGGATGCGATCGATCTTGCGCGTTATTTCGAGTTCTCCGCGCGTCACGGCGCGCAGCGTCTGGTCATCACCGGCGGAGGCGAGCCGCTGCTGTTGCCGGAGGTGGTCCTGCGCATCATCCGCGAAGGGCGGCGCTGGTTCGACGAGATCGCCTGCTTCACCAACGGCACCTACCTGACGCGCGAACTGGCGCGCGAACTCGATGCCGCCGGTCTCTCCTACCTGTGCTGGTCGCGCCATCATGACGACGACGATCGATGCCGGCAGCTCATGGGGGCGGGAGCGCCACGCCGCGATGACTTCTTTGCTGCCGCCGACGGGCTGCGCATCCGCGCCACCTGCGTGATGACTCAGGGGGGCATCGCTTCGTTCGACGATGCTAAGCGCTACATGGCGACGCTGCATACAGGCGGCGTGCGCGAATTCACATTCAAGCACACCTACGTCGCCTACCGCCAGTCGGTGTTCGGCGAAAGCCGGCAGAACCATTGGGCAATGGATCACCGCATCGCTCTCGATCCTTTCGGGGATCAGGGAGACATCGTCGGCAGCCTGCCCTGGGGACCGCGCATCCGCCTGCTGGGCGACAAGAAGGTATGCTTTTATTTCGAACCCGACCCCGACTGGGAAAAGGAGAACCAGCTATGCCGCTCGATCAATCTGCTGTCGGATGGGAGCGTCTATGCGTCCCTGGAAGATCGCCGGAGCCTGTTGTACCGGCAGAGCTGATCGCCGCCGCCATCGGCGACCAGCCTGAACCATTCCGCGCCCTGCTGCCCGTCGGCTACGAGGCCGGCGTGGCCGCCTACCGGCAGGCCGCGAACGGACTCACGGTCAGCGACCTGGGCCAGCATTACACCGATGGCTTGCACTATTTCCATGAGCGCTTCGTCCCGTACCTGAAGGAGGTGCTGACGGAGCTTGCCGGCGGCGCATGGGATCTCTCCCGCTTCGTCGGCTATGCCGCCGGCAGCGACGTCGATTTCATGACCCACCTGGTCAGCGCGGTTGCCGCCGAAGCCGACGTCAAGCTTTTCCCCGGGGACTGGTTCGGTTTTCGGGTTGGAGTTGCCCGTCCGGAAAGGATCACATGGGATGCACAGAACCCGGGGGAATTGGCCTGCCTGTGCGTGCCTTCGGTGCGCAACGGCCATGTGACGCCGGAAATGACCGAGTTCCTGGAACGCTCAAAGGCGTGCCTGCTGAACATCAATCTGTTCCCGACGCTTCATCCGGTCGAGCGTCGGCAGATCGCGGCGAGTCTCGCTCCGGTGCTAGACAAGTCGGTGATCTCAATCAGCTTCAGCCGCGGGTTCGGACTAACGG
>SXGT01267223.1_pt1 | contig 15824 bp, 15 predicted proteins | sample 3176221 | NCBI WGS metagenome assembly SXGT01 (sample SAMN11356862, study PRJNA531348) | freshwater metagenome | isolation source: freshwater sample F1-120 | place: China: Fuxian Lake, Yuxi | collected 2017-12-25
CGCCGGCCTGAACCTTGCCGCCGCCGACCGGCGCCCGCCTGCCGCTGCCGCCGAGCCCGGCCGCCGGGGGCGTGCCCTTCGACATCCCGCCGCTGCCGGCGATCACGCCGCCGCGCGAGCCGCCGCTCGTGCAGTTCCTGAAGATCTCGCTGCGCCGCGCCTTTCGCGTCCGCATCGATCCGCGCGAGGTCCTCGAGGACGAACGCGCTGCCCTGGGCCGCGCCGGCATCACCGATCCGGTCATGGTCGGCTACCTGGCCTGGCGCCGCTCGGTGCTGTTCGGCTTCGCCGCGTTCCTGGTCCCGCTCATCATCCTTCGCGCCGTCGAGGTCTTCGACAAGAGCAACCTGCCCGCCTACTTCTCCGAGGGCGCGGGCACGGTGCAGGGCCTCAACATCGTCGCCCTCATCGTCGACGCCGGGTTCTGCGGGCTGTGTTTCTGGCAATGGACGAAGTGGACCGACTACCGGCAGCAGCGCCGGTTGCTCACGTTCGGTTGGCTGGCGTTCTTCTTCGTCCCGTTCGTCCTCTATCTCTACCCGCTGCGCACCACCATGGCCAACGGCGACGGCAAGGACGGCGTCGGGCTGGGCATGGTCTTCACCGTGCAGACGCTGCTGGTGCTGGCGCCGCGCGCGCTCGCGCTCTTGCCCGGCGTCATGCGTTCGAGCCTCGTCACCAAGTACCTGTTTCCGAATTCGCCGGCGCCGGGCTGGGTGCTGGTCGCCGTCGCGCCGCTGTTCGGCCTATTCACGCTGGTGGTGCTGGTGGTGCCGTACCAGCTCAGCGGCAGCGGCTTCTTCGTGCTGGCCCTGGGCGGCTTCCTCACCTGCGCCTATTTCCAGATCAAGGCCGGCCTCGAGCTCAACCGCCCCATCGACCGCGAGCAGTTCGGCAAGATCCTGCAGAAGACCCGCACGCCCTACTACGTCGGCCTCGCCGTCGGCGCACTGTTCGTGTTGATCGGCCTCGCCGAGCTGATCGATCAGCTCGACTTCAAGCCGCTCACCGTCGTCAACCTGGTGGCGACCGCGGCGATCCACATCTGGATCGTGATGTTCTTCGCGACCGATCAGCTCGTGGACGCGATCGAGCCGGGGGGCCCCTCGTCGGGCCCGCCGCCCCCGGGTCCGCCCGGGACCTGAGCGCCGTCGGTCTCGCGCTTGATCAGAAAGTGCACGTTGGCGGTCGCGCACGGGCTGGCGCGGTCTTCCTGGTAGGCCTCGACGCGCAGCGACGCCACCCGCCGGCCCTGGCGCGTGATCACGGCGCGGGCGTAGGTGTCGACCGGCCGGGCCGGACGCAGGTACTCGATCGTGATCGTGATGGTCTTGGGCAGGACCGCGGTCTCCGACGCCCACAGGAGCTTGAAGGCGGCCGCCGACTCCATCAACGCGCCCAGGGTGCCGCCGTGCAGCGCCGGCAAGGACGGGTTGCCGATCAGATGCGGGCTGTAGCGCATGGTCGTGATCAGGTCGCCGTCCTCGACCGCGCACGACATCCCCATGAACTGCGTGTAGGGGATGGCCGCGAGCAGCGTGGACAGGTCGCCCTGGGCGCGTGCCCGCTCGATGTATTCGAGGACCGTGGTCATGCCTTCCTCTCCCCCGGGCGGCCGCTGGGGGTCGCGACCATGAAGGTGCCGGCGGCGGTGGCGATCGGCTGGCCCTCGTCGTCGTGAAAGGCGATGGCGCGGGTGAAGCCGACGTTCTTGCTCAGGTGATAGCAGGTGGCCAGGGCCACGACGGCGCGGCCGGCCTCGGCGGGGCGCAGGTAGTCGATGCGCAGATCGAGCGTGGCGATCGGCTGCATGCGCACCAGCGAGGTGAACACCGCCGCGCCCGACGTGGCGTCGAGCAGCGCAGTGATGGCGCCGCCGTGGAGCACGCCGGTCTCGGGGTTGCCGACCAGCCGCGCGTCGTAGGGCAGCGTGAGGCGGGCCCAGTTCTCGCCGATATCGTCGATCACCATGCCCAGCGCGCGGTTGTGCGGCACGTTGGCGGCAAAGCCGAAGTTCCACGCCTTGCGGCGAGCCTTCTTGCGCTCGAGCTCGGCCTCGTCCTCGGGCGGCGGTGCCGACTCGCTCATCGCCGCACAACGTACCGCACCGGGGACGGTGTCAACTTTGGCAACGGCACTGTTGAACGGCGCAAAGTTGACAAAGTTGACACCGTCCCCCTGGCGCGGTGCGTTAGCGGCAATGCCAATCAGATAAGAGATCCGGATCGTCCAGGTCCAGGTCCACGTCGACGTCCACGAGATCGTCAACGATCACGCCCACGTCAACGATCACGTCCACGACTGCGCAACTTCGACGCCGTGTGGAGAAGACAGGAAGCCTGCTCGATCGGCGCGTTTCTCGTTCTCGGCGTCATCGACGCCAGTGTCCACGCCTCGGCGGTCGACTTGCTCGGACGTCGTCGTGGGCGTGGACGTCCACCTGGACCTGGACGTGGACGGCCTGATCTCCCTCACCGCGAACCGACCGGCATTGGCGTTAGCGGAGGGGATTACCCGACGCCAGATCGTTCAACGAGCCCCAGGACGGCTTCCAGGCGGCGCGGTGGGCGAGGTAGAGGCCGGCGGCGTCGCGCAGGTAGCGCAGGGGGATGGCGGCATCGCGGCTGCGATCGGTGCGCTCGTCGGGATCGGTGGTGGTGTCGAACAGCTCGCCCTTGCCGCTGTAGCCGACCACCAGGTGCCAGCGGGCGGCGCGTAGCGCGTAGCTCTTGCCATACTCGCTGGCCACCACCCGCGGCAGGGGCGGCGCCAGGGTGTCGCCGACGAGGCTCTTGCCCTGCATGCGCGGATCGGCAGGCAGGCCGAGCAGGTCCAGGACGGTCGGCGCCAGATCCATGTTCGACGACGGCACCGCCACCCGCGCGGCCGGGACGCCGCCGATGACGATGAGCGGCGTGTCGACCAGCTCGCGATTGAGGCCGTAGGCGTGGCCGGTGTTGGAGCCACGCTCGCCCAGACCCTCGCCGTGATCCGACGCCACCACGATCGCGGTTCGATCGAGGACGCCGGCGGCGCGCAGGCCGTCCTCGAGCGCCCGCAGACAGCCGTCGACGTGCTCGACCTCTCCGGCGTAGAGCGCCCGCACCTGGGCCCACTGGGCGTCGGTCATGCGCATCTTCTTGATGCGGCCGAGGTGGGCGCTGGTCACACGCTTGCCGAACGGCTTTGCCCACGGCCCGGCGAAGTACTTGTCGGTCACGCCGTCGTGGAAGCGATAGGCGACGTGCGGCTCGATGGGCAGGAGCGAGAGGAAGAACCGCTTCTTCTCCGCCGCCGCCGCGGCCGCCAGCTCGACGCCGCGCGCGAACATGGGCGCGCAGTCCTTGCCGTGCCGATAGAACGGAGTCTCGAACACGTCCCAGCCGCCCGGCTCGCGCAAGCGCGTCATCGCGAAGTCGTTGTTGCCGACGAACGCGGTGGACAGGCCGGCCTCGCCGGCGATCGCCGCCAGCACCGGGGCATCGGGATCGATCACGCCGTCGTCGCCGGTGGCGCCGTGCACGCGCGGGATCTGGCCGGTGTGGATGGTGGCGTGCGACGGCGGCGATGACGGCGCCATCGACTGGTTGCGCAGGAACACCGCGCCCCGGGCCGCCGCCGCGGTCAGCCACGGCGTCTCGACCGCGGTGTCGCCGTAGGCGCGCAGGTGATCGGCGCGCAGGGTGTCGATCACCACCAGCACCACGTTGTCGACGGCGGCCGGGCGGGCCAGCGGCGTCCGCTCGAGGACCGCGATCTGCGCGCCGTCCCAGCGAGCGCAGCCATCGGCCTCGAGGTCGATGCGGACGACGCGCTCGCCGGCGTCGGGCAAGACCAGCGCCGCCGGCAGGGTCGCCGCCGCGCCGTCGTGCAGCACCTGGCGCACGCCGTCCTCGGACGTGATCGCGACCCGCACCGGACCGGTGGCGGTCGGGCGGGCGACCAGGTGGGCACCGGCCGGCAGCTCGGTGTAGAGGCTGACGCGGCGCCAGCCACCGTCGCAGCGATCGAGCCCCACGCGATCGGCGGCGACGATCTCGACGGCGCCGATCGCGGCGCGCTTGCCGTCGACGGTGAGGGTGTGCTCGCCGGCGATGAGCACGCCGGCCGGCACGTCGACCTGCGCCTCGCCCCAGCCGGCGCCGAGCACGGCGTCGCCGAGCCGCTTGCCATCGAGGGCGAGCGCCACCTTGCCGGGGCCACGGGCGCGCACCGACACGATCGCCGCGCCGTCGCCGTCGATCCACGGGAAGGTCAGCACGGCCTTGCCGCGCGAGACGCGCCCGGGGCGGCCTTCTACGGTGACCGCGTCGCGCCACGACGATCGATAGGCGAGGTCGTACTTGCGCAGGCCCTCGCCGGCGACGCCGATCACCAGCCCACGATCGACGACGTGCCAGCGCGGCTGGTTGGCATCCAGGTCGATGCGAGGCGCGGCCGCCAGCACCGGCCCGGCCGAAGCACGCTCACCGGGCGTGGCGACCGACGGGTCGAGCTCGGCACCCGGGCCGCCCTGGGCCGGGCCGCCCTGGACCGGGCCGCCCTGGACCGGGCCGCGCTGACCGACGCGGTTGCCGCCGAGTCGAAGGGCGTCATCCCGCTGCGCCGGCTGCCCGCTACATGCCGCCGCTACCGCGACCACCAACGTGGCGCTCGATCGCATCCATCGGTTCTAGCGGCCTGCCCCGCCGCGCGCACGTTTTCAGCGACGGGAGGCGCTGCCGGGGCTGTAGGACATCAGCTCCATCAGGATGTCGCCGTAGTCGGTCTTGGCCACCAGCTTGACCGGCACCCGGTCGGCGTCGTCGGTGAGCCAGATCGAGAACCGGCGCGTGTCCGACGTCGGATCGACGTTGCCGTCGCGCGCCAGCCGTACGCCCGAGCCGTCGTAACGCGCGGTCGGCAGGTTGCCGAGCGTCGTGGTCAGGTTCTCGTAGCCGAACACGGTCATCCGCACCCGCCACACGTAGCGGCTGCGCACGATGTCGGCGTCGAGGTGCGCACCCGGCTCGGCGTCCCAGCCGCGAAGGAACACCAGGAACGAGTTGAGGTCGTGGCCGCCGTGGCCGCCGATCGTCTGCTGCTCCTCGACGCGGTCGTCACCGCGCGCGACCGTGATGTCGACCTGGCCGGCCGAGAGCCGGGCCTCGGTGATCTCCTTGCGGTCGTCGTCCTTGGAGGCGCGTTCGCTCGAGACGAACATCACCGAACGGCCGTCATTGCGGCTGATCCAGCTCGTGAACACGTCCTCGATCGGCTTGAGCATCGCGGCCACCTTCGTGGTCCGCGCGCTCGACTGCACCAGCACGACCTCGGTGCCGTCCAGCATCGAGCCCTCACCGACCTGGATGGTGTACTCGGCCAGCTCGAAGCCGTGGAGCGTGACCTTGTAGACCATCCGCTCGCCGGGCGACGCCAGCGGTGGTCGCGCGACCGGGCCGCCTCCCAGGACCGGGTCGCTGCCGGTCGAGGCGACCATGGTCCCGGTCGCGGGCGCGGCGCGCTCGGCCGCGCACCCGGGGAGCGCCAGCAGCCCGACCGCGACCAGCGTCACGGCCCCCATGATGTTCCAGCGACCGGTCACGCCGGCACAGGTTACCGCCCGTTCACGGCAGTAAGCCACGCCAAGGTGACGCCTTCGGGATTGCTGCGTGAGGTCCGCGACCCCTGACAAATTCTCACCACCCCCCCGGCCCCGGGGTCTTCCATGGACAACGTGGCCGGGAAGGCTAGTATCCGCGCCATGATTCGTTCTGCCGTACTCACGCTCGCCCTCGCCGCCACGGCCTTCGGCTGTCAGCAAGACAAGGCCCCGCCCAACTGGGACAAGTCAGGCCCCCGCACCATCGAGGCCGACGCCCCCGGCGCCAAGAGCACCCCCGCACCCAGCGGCAGCGTCGAGGATCGCCTCGCCCGCGTCGAGCGCAAGCTCGACAAGATCACCGGCTTCCTCAAGCAGGCCGTGCCGCCCAAGCTCGACGAGAGCGCGACCTACGGCATCCCCGTCGACCCCGACGATCCGGTCATGGGGCCTGCCGACGCCAAGGTGACCATCGTCGAGGCCTACGAGTTCCTGTGCCCGTACTGCGCCATGGTGGTCCCCACCATCGACCAGCTCATGGCCGAGTACCCCAAGGACGTGCGCGTGGTGGCGAAGTACTTCCTCATCCACGGCGAGCCGGCGATGCCGTCGGGCCAGGCCGCATGCGCGTCGGCGAAGCAGGGCAAGTACAAGCAGTTCCACGACGCGCTCTGGAAGAAGTCATGGCCGGCCCCCGGTCAGCCGCCCAACAAGGACTCGCTGACCGCCGACGCCGTGGTCGCCCTGGCGGTCGAGCTCGGGATGGACGGCGGCAGGTTCAAGGCCGACATGGACGGCGCCTGCAAGGAATGGCTGGGCCGCAGCATGCGGACCCTGCAGCAGTTCGGCGCCGGCGGCACGCCGAGCTTCTACGTCAACGGGCGCTTCACCCAGGCCGGCAACCCGGCCGGCTTCAAGCGCATCATCGACGAGGAGATCCAGAAGGCCAACGAGGCCATCAAGGGCGGGATCAAGCAGGCCGACTACTACGACAAGGTCGTGGTAGGTAAGGGCGAGAAAGAGGCCAAGATGGTCTCGCCCTTCGACGAGTGATCGCGTTCGGTTAGTGTTCCCGCGGCGGGTGACTCTGAGGGGAGTCACCTGACCGCAGAGAAGATCGCCAACGTCACGCTGCCGCGCTGCGCGCGGGTCCGGGAGGAACCATGACTCGCTTCGTTCGCATCTCGTTCGCGTCCCTGTCCATCGTGCTCTCCTTCGCCCTGGGCCTCGCGGCCTGCGGAGGCGGCGACGACGCCGTCACCATCGTCGATGCTGCGACCGACGCCGCCATCGACGCGCCCACCGACGCCCCACCCCTGGTCTGCAACGCGCCGACCATGAACTGCGGCGGCACCTGCGTGAACACGACCAACAGCGAGATGGCGTGCGGCAATTGCACGACCATGTGTACGGCGGGGCAGATCTGCACGGCCAGCGCGTGTGCCTGTCCAACGATGTCCATTCCGACCAACATCAGTGGTGGGATCGGCATCAACCTCATGGGAGCGCAGTTGAACACCAACACGCTCAGTGGTGACGCGCTGGTTATCGGCATCGACTTCGCGCAAACGGCCATCAACACGAACTACCCGATGTCCGGGACAACGCTGGGCGACCTGCCCACGGTGGGCTACGCGATCAACCTGCAACTGAGCCAGCAGAGCCAGACGGTAGACGCCTCGTTCGCCGCGACCGAGGGCACGCTCAGGTTCACCACGATCTGCGCCGACACCAGCGGCGGGCTTCCGAACATCCCGAACGGAGGTGTCGCGGGAACCATCACGAACGTGAAGTTCTCCGCGGTCGATGGTCTCCTGTCGGGTAACCCCACGCTGGTCCCGAACGGCTGCACGATCCCCGCCACCGGGACCATCGCGAGCATCTCGTTCTCCATCGGGGATACGGTCTGCAGCCCCACCGCGCAGTAGCCGAGTCAGGGCGAGCGTGGTTGTAGGGGCTGCGACTGCCTCACGCACTTCGTCGCCTGAGTAGAGACGTCCGCAGCACCCGTGAGCGAGTAGATCGCGCACGCACCTGCGGCTCCTCCGCCGCCCGCCACGGCCAGGCCGGAACCAGTGCCGGTGCCACCATTGCAACTGGTCTCGTAGCCGCCTGTACCACTGGTTCCGCAGGTGGGGCAGGTGACACCGGCAGCAAACTGCGGTCCCGAAACTGGGCCATCGAGGCCTATCGTCCATTCCCCGTTGCCGCCGGCGGACCCACTGCTTCCCCGGCTCACGATCGCGGAACCCGCGACTCCGCGCACGAGCGGCGCCATGACGACCGCGTTGCCGCCACTTCCACCACCACGGGCGGTGCTGTTCCCTGCTGCGCCGCCTCCGGCCGTCAGGTCAATGATCGCCGTGGATGCAAGATGGACTCGCGTTCGACTCGCCAGGAACACGCCGCCGCCAGGAATGCCGGGAACCTCGATTGCAGCGGTGCCAACTCCGCCAGGGCACCCGCCGGTGATGAACGGCGCCTGGACCGAACTCGGCGGTCCACCAGCAACTCCGGTGCTGCTCGCGCCGCCCGCACACGCTCCTCCCGCTCCGCCAGTGGCGCCTTGAATCGTGCCAATGCCGCCTCCCCTGCACGATGCCGTGAACCCACGGCCGCCCGGCCCGTTGGCTGAAGCGTCGATCGTCCCAGCGATGTATGTGTCGAAGTGCGAGGCCACGCCGAATGAGCGCGCACCCGAGACTCGCAGTACACTCCCTGAGCGTAGCGAGAACGTTCGGGCCTTCAGCACGAGCACGGCACCCGCTTCCCCGCCCTGCTCGATGATCTGGCCCGGGATGTCCCGTGTCGCGCCATCGGTGTCGGTTATCTGTAGCAACCCAGTGGTGGTGTTGAACGCGTTCGTGCTGATCGTGATCGTTCCATCGGGCGCGTTCGGCCCCGGCAGCACGATGTCCATGCCTGTGGGCGAGACTCCCGCCGTGTCCATCGCCAGCTCGACGCCATTGCCCAGCGTGATGTCCGCGCAGCGCGGCTGGTTCGCGTGGCAGCCCATCGGGCAGGCGTAGCCGTTCATCGTGATCGTCGTCGGGGTTCCGTCGTTCATCCCGTTCGGGATGACGTGGCTGACGAAGTTCCCGGTGGCATCGCACTGCGTGTACATGCCGTTCGCGCAGGTCTCCGTGTTCGGTGCGCAGGCGTAGCGCACGAACTGCGCCGTGACGCTCTTGTCGCTGTCCATGGTCAGCGCGCACGGACTCGACGTGCAGTCCCCGGTGACGCTCATGAGGCCATCGACGCCGCTGCTGCCGGCCACCGTCACCGTGAGGTTCGCGCCACCATCGAACGTGCGCATGCACGTCCCCGTGGAGCAGACGAAGCCGCCAGGCTCGACGGCGATGGAGCCCGCTCCGGTCCCGGCGCCGTCGACCATCAGCGTCAGCGTGTGCCGGACCGGGGCATCGGTCGCCGCGTCATCCTCGAGGGGTGGCAACTCGGGGAACTTGCACGAGCCGGCCACTGCCGCGAGCACCATGGCGCACGAAAATGCGCCTGCGCGGTCCCTGCCCGAGGGCGATCTCTTCTTGGCTGACCTGTTCATCATGGTCGTTCCTTGACGCTGCGATCTTCGCACGGAGATGGAATGCTCGGAGTGCCCGTCTCGCGCCCAGCGATGCGGTCGTCGACGAGGCGAGACCAGTCGCGGTCTTCCAGCGCGACGTTCTTGCAGGCGATGAGACCTCCGTCCTTCAGGGCCAGCCCCGTGATCGCGAGCGTCGTGAGCGCGTCCCGGAGATCGAGGCAGGTCGATGCGAGGACCGGAAGTTCCCTGGCCGATGTGAAGGCCCCGCGCGCCGAGCAGGTCGCCCAGAGTCTCGCCGGCTCACGGTGGAGGAGGTTCAGGAGGATCGCCCTTCGATGGTCAGCGCGCACATGCTGCTCCAGCACGCAGTCTCGGGCTTCGTCCGGCGCAGTCGGGCAACCCGGGGCCGGAAGCGGAAACAAGAGTCGCGGCGCGACCGCTGCTCGACGGGATGCCGCGATCAGCAGCTCCTTCTCCCACGCGTTCTGACGAACGTCTCCGAATCGCGTCGGAGCTGCCGCGAGGAATTGCACGTACTCGGCGCGGCCATCGGCATCAAATGCAGCCACCAGCGCAGCATCATCGAGAACATCGTCCCTGCGGAGCACACGCTCGAAGCCGCTCCTAACCTGCGCGCAACGATCGGCGAGAGCCGGCCAGCTCGCTCGCCGGATTCGAGCAGCGATCACTTCGCACGTCTCGCGCGTCCAAATCGACTGCACCAGGAGCGCATCCAGAAGCAGCCCGTATCTTGCGGCGCGCTCCTCCGGATCGAGGAAGCACTTTCCCGCTGTGGGGCTGCTCGTACATGAAGGCGATTGCATGATGGCGGGGGGCGATGGGAGGCGCTGCTCGGCACGCCCCAGTGTTTGCGCCCAGTCTTGTGCCGACCACCGTTCGTCCTCGGCGCAGCCGACCCCGGCAACGACGACCGCGAACAACATGAGACGGCGAGTCGACATCGTTACTCGGCACCCAGCATGTCTGCGAATGAGAGGCCTTGAACGCGGCTGGCCGGAATCGTCGGCGCGCCGCGGCCGGCGATGACCTGGAGGTGCTCGTTCTTGATCCATCGCTCGAAATGGAACTCGTCGCCTGGATCGTCCCGATAGTTCTTCCATGCCTGTTCGTCGTACGTATCACCTTCGGTGACTTCATCAGCGCCGCGGGCGATGCTATCGGCCGCAGCGCGACCAACCTGGCGGATCGCCGGGAACGTGTCGGTCACGTGGCGAACCAGCGCAAGGCGGGTCTTGCCGCCGACCCCCTCGACGAAGACAGCGCGGTGATGCACGACTCCTGGCAGCATCCGCTCGGGCGGTGCCCCGAGGCCGGAGCCATGGTCACGGGTTCCGATGGGCTCGAGCTCACTGCGAAAGTCCGCCACGAACGATGCGACGAACTGCGCCGAGCTCTGCTGCATCGTCGTCGTGTCGAGCAAGGCGTTCTTGAGCTCGATGAGCTGCTCGTCGGTCAGGCTGGTCATCGTTGCCGCGACGTGTGCAAGGCGTGTGCGGAACGCGTTGGAGAGGACCCCGAGGGCATCGATCGTCTGTTGGCGCTCGTCGCCACTACGACCACCGGGCGAGGTCCGCGCGGTCTCGCGCGTGCGATTGCGCATGGCCTCCTTGCCGATGTCGGCGACCACCTTGTTGCCCATGTCGCGGATGGCGATTCCGAACTCGCTGGAGGCCACCGGAACACTCGCCCTGGCGGCGTCTGCGACGGCGATTCCAACCGCGCGGCCCTCCGTGAACCCGCCGGCGCCCGCCGCTGCACCTACGCCCACGGCCGAGCCGGCGGGAGCCATGCCGGTGCCAGCGAGCGCGACTCCCCCGCTGAGAACGGCGAGGATGGTGTTCGCGGCGGCCCCGGCGATAGCTCCCCAGATGGCCTGGTCGCGGGAGATCGCAGCGGTGAGCGCTTCGGCCTTCTTGTTGCACTCGCCGAAGAAGATCTCGCTCGCGAAGAGCAGGCCAATGCGAGCCTGCTCGCGCAAATCGCCGCGTGCATCCTTCTCGAGCGTGCAAGCGGGCCTGCGAGTGTGATCGTCCTCGGATCCGGGCTCGCATGCGGTCTCGGCGCGCTGACGCCTGCTCACCTCGGAGCTGCTTGCTGGGGGCGTCCAGCGGATCATCTGACCGCTGTCCGCGACTCCCGACATCGCCTGCCAGAGCAACTCCGCCGCGATCGGGTACGGTTGGAGGCCGTCTGCCAGGTCGTGAAGCTGCCACGCCGCAGCGTAGAGCCCGTCGAGGTGGCGCAAGCCGTTCTCGCGGGGGAACGAGCCCTCCGGTTGGCTGGCGAGAATTCCGATCTGAATATGGACGCTCGGGACGATGCCCAATGCCTCGGCGAGTAGCGTGTTCAGGGGGCGCCTCTTGCTGCGGGCGTCGCGGAGAAGCGCGTCCATCGACGCACGAGCCCTCTCGATGGCCGAAGTGGCGCCAGTGGCCACTCCAGCCTGCGTCACCTGCCCTACACCAGCAGCCGCAGGTCCATGCAGGTCGTCCTCCGACACGCCCCGGCGTTGCACCGGCGCCGCCGCCAACGAGGGCGCGGCCAGCGCAGGCCCGATAGGTTCACCGGCGACCACGCGGGCGGCAACGGCGTCGGCCTGCTGCTCGTCGGAGTCGCCCGGGCTCGAAACGCCGCGGGGCTGGACCTTGCCGGTCTGCTTCTGCGCGACGTGAGCGAGCTCGTGCGCGGTGGTGAACTCGTCGGCGCCCTTGGGAAGCGCGATGCTCGAGCCCACGGCGTACGCCTGCGCGCCGAGCTGCGCCGAGGCCTGCGCCGCGTCCGGACCGCGGTGAACGTTGACCTGGGAAAAGTCGACCACCCCGTCGAACGCCGCGTGCATCTTGCCTGCATGCGGCAACGAGCTCGTCGGCCCACTCGTGCCGCGCTCGGCGACCGACAGCGCCTCCGAGCCGGCAAGATCGAGCGGTGCCCCACCGACCTGTTCGCGCCGCTGGACGTGCTCCCCCTGAAGCATCACGTCCATGAACGGCAGCGCACCAGACGCCTCGAGGGCTGGCTCTCCAGCGTGCGCTCGGCGATAGACTTGCGCAGCGCGATTGCCGGCGCCGCCTCGGTTGCCACCTGCGAACTGGTCGGCGGAATCGTTGATCGCGGATCGTGGACGGTCTGACTGGTTGCTCATGACGCCTCTTGTCGGCGGGTGAGCGCGCCGGTTGCGTGCTCGCTCGACAATACGGGAGTGAGCCAAGGCCTGATCCCGGCGAGACGCAATGCGCCGGCAAAGAATGTCCGGTGATTTCATAGTATTAGAAATGAAGCTCCAAGGCGCTCGGGTCACCTCACCCCACCGGGGTGAGTCGACGCCGGGGCGCACAGCGCGTCGAGCGTGACCACCTGGTGCACGAGCTCGCGCGCGTGCTCGTTGTCGCGGACGCCGTAGCTGGTGACCATCGTGATGAAGAGCGCCTTCCGGGTCCCGGTCGCGGCGCGGAAGACGTCGCGCTTGTGGCGCAGCTCGCGGGCGCAGGCCTTGTCGACCACGAAGACCTCGCCGGCGAACTTGATCTCGCACAGGTTGATGGTGCGGTCGGCCCGGTCGAGCACGAGATCGACCTGGGCGCCGTCGGTGATCGCGCCACCGGCGCGCTGATCCCAGGCCGCCTCGACGGTCTCGACCCCGGCAATGCCGAGCGCCCGCTTGATCGCCGGCACGTGCTTGAGACACATGGCCTCGAACGCGAGCCCGCTCCAGGCCCGCCACGCGGGCGTCCCCTGCCGGCGCATCCAGACCCCGCCGGGACCCGGCCGGTGCCCTTCGATCCAGGTCAGGTAGAACAGCGAGTACTCGTCGGCGAGCCAGTAGCGCGCGTCGCGCCGGGCGTGACCGAGCCGCGGCGTCTGCATCACGAACCCGGACTCTTCGAGCTCGTCGAGGACCTTGGTCGCGGCCCCACCCGATTCGAGCGACGCGGCGGTGAGCAGGTCGGTGCGCGTGAGCCCGCGGCGCCGGGAGGCGAGCGCCCGGATGACCCGTTCGTGGCGCTCGGCCTGATCGAACAGCGAGGCGTAGAGGTTGGTGAACTCGGTCCGCAGCAAGCCGTCGCGGGCGAAGCACAGCCGGTCGATGTTCTGGGCCGCGGACTCGCCGGCCCGGACCTGCACGAGGTAGTGCGGGATGCCGCCCATCGCCATGTAGAGCTCTGCGGTCTGGTAGACGCCGAGGTCGACACCGCGACTGCGCAGCAGCTGTTGCGCGTCCGCGAGCGAGAACGGCTCGACGCGGATCCGGCGGGTCACGCGATTGTGGAGCCCACCGCGATCTCGCACCACCTTCTGCACCATCCACGACGCCGCCGAACCGCACAGCACCAGCACCAGGCGAGGCTGCCGCGACGCCCAGGTGTTCCAGAAGTGACCGAACGCCGAGAGGAAGCCCGATCGACGCGACGCGAGCCAGGGCACCTCGTCGAAGAACACCACCTGCTTGCGCTTGCGTCGACGGAGGTGCGCGTCGAGGAACCGGGTGAGCTGCGCGAAGGCCTCGTGCCAGTCGGAGGGCGGGGCGGGTGGTGCTGGCGCCCGGGTGGCCCGGCCCAGCGCGGCCGCGAAGGCCCGGAGCTGGGTCGCCAGATCGGCGTCGATGATGCCGACGAGCTCGAGGCAGATCGCCGACCGATAGACCTCGCGGACCAGGAACGTCTTGCCAACCCGCCGGCGCCCGTACACCGCGACCAGCTCCGCCTCCGGTGAGCTCAGCGCCTCGTCGAGGATCCGACGCTCGACGTCCCGGGCGACCAGCTCGGCCATCCTTTATAAGTAGCCATAGGTCGGTACAAAGTAAAGATCTGGCTATCTATGCCGCGGTCATAAATAGCCATATCACGGATCGGATTGGCAGATATGGCTACTTATGCCGTACCGGCGCGGGCCGCTCCGTCGAGCCCTCACCGGCGCAGGACGGTGGACCAGTCCGTCGAGTGGGTCGAGTATCAACACCAGCTCGCACGTGGCGACTCCAGCCGCATCGGCAGCTACACGCAGGACCTCAACTGACGGATGCACCCGCATCGACCCGGCGGGTGGTGATCCACCCGAGGGAGGGCGGCAGCGACGACGTGAACAAGCGTGCCGAGTGGCTGTCGGGCCGTGTGACGAAACTCGGCATCGAGGTCGAAGTGGTTGCCGCCGACGGACGCCGCGTGCTGTACACGCCCACGACAACGGAGACCTCGTGATCATCCATCGAGGGACAGACTCAATCGGCGACTGGTGGTTTCCGTCTCGGTCCGCCGTGCCACGACCGTCCACAGAACGGGATGAATTCACCTGGGCGACGGCGCAGTTGCCAGCCGTGGTGCAGGCGCTGGGTGACCGAGACCTGCTGGTCCCAGAGCGGCTGGTCATTGACTTTCCTCTCACACGCTCGGCGAAGGTGCCCGCGAAGATCGAGAGCGACGTCGCGTCGGCGCAAGCGATCCAGACGGTCCTCGACGACATCGCTCGCGAGTGGCCCGACGTCATCCCGAATGGAGTCGACATTCGAGGCTCGGGATCGATCCTCACCAGAAACGTGGTTCGCCGTCTTCCCGACGTCGTGGGAGTGCGGGCCCTGATGCTGATAGGAGCCAGCGTCTGGGTCTCTACCTGGTGCGACGCCTGGCTGGCGTACGACCTTCGTGGACGCGCCCAGCCCGAAATCGTGGCGCTCAACGCCCCGCGGCTGAAGGCGGCGCTCGAGCAGATCGAGAAGGCGATCGGGTTCACGGCCCTGACGGGCGACTCGAAGTTCAGCCGCGCCGACGGTCACGACCTGCGCAACCCGCTCGACATCGACGGCGACCCGCTCGATCTGGACTTGCTCGGCTACGACGAGTCGTGGATCGCAGCCGAGTAGGCGGACGGGCCGCCGGAATCCAGACCTGCGCAGAGGCCCAACCCGGGCTAGGCTGGCGGTCATGAACCACATCCCGTGGCGGCAGGTCCTGGCCGGTGCGATCGGCGGCGCCGCCGGCCTCGCGTACTACGTCTACATCGGCTGCGACAGCGGTTGAGGCTGGAAGAGCAGCCCCGTCATCACGCCGCTGCTGGGCGTGGCGCTCGGCTTGCTCCTGGCCGGCGGTCGCCGGCCACCTGGCTGAGAACACCGCGATGCCGAGTGCTTGCCGTCATGAGTAGCCATACCTCGTTCGGACGTGGAGATATGGCTACCTATGCCGCCGCTATAAGTAGCCATATCTGCGCCGACGCCAGGGATCTGGCTAGATATACCGACCCGCGTACCGACCGCTCCGTCGCGCCTCAGCGGCCGAGCACGACGGCCCAGTCCATCGTGCTGACGTCGGGGAGATCGACGCCCATGTTGGCTTCAATGGCCTCGCGCTCGTGTTGGCACGGGACGCCGGTCTCGGCGTCGACGGTCTTCACCGTGCCGCGGGCGTCGTTCATCATGCAGCCGGCGACGCTGTCGTCGTGATCGAGGCCGAGGGCGTGGCCCAGCTCGTGGGTGGCGACCTTGACGGTGCGCATGAGCGAGACCCGGCGGCTGACGCGCTTGCGGGTGCGGAAGGTCGAGATGACTGCGACCTGCGAGTCGATGTAGGCCAGGCCGAGGATGCCCCAGTCGACGTGCTCGTCCTTGGTCACCGAGATGTCCGACGTGGTGACGCCGAGCACGAGGTCGCAGCCGGAGGACGACACGACCTCGGCCACCAGGTGATC
>SXGT01946297.1_pt1 | contig 15822 bp, 7 predicted proteins | sample 3176221 | NCBI WGS metagenome assembly SXGT01 (sample SAMN11356862, study PRJNA531348) | freshwater metagenome | isolation source: freshwater sample F1-120 | place: China: Fuxian Lake, Yuxi | collected 2017-12-25
GGTTCCCGTCGCCGGCGTGGAACACGTTGCAGATCCGGATGCGGTGTCGCTCGCCGATCGCCGCCATCTCCCGCAGCACCGGTGCGAGCTTGGTGCGCGGCACCACGGCATCCTGCACGCAGAGGTTCGGCGACACCCGCCCCATGGCACCAAACGCCTTTTTGCGCCCCTGCCAGAGCCGAGCGCGGTCCGCCGCGTCCGTGGCAATGCGCACCGTCCGCGCGCCGTTCGCGAGGCAAAACTTCTCGATGGCGGTGACGTCGTCGTCGAGTCCCGCGCTGGGTCCGTCCACCTCCACCAGAAGGCAGGCGGCGGCATCAGTCGGGTACCCGGCGGCGTAGATCGATGCCTCCACCGCGGCGATCGTTCCCGCATCCACCATCTCCAGGGCGGCCGGTACGATGCCTGCCGCGATGATCGCGCTCACTGTTTCTGCCGCGCCATCCACCGTCAGGTAATCCGCAAGCATGGTGCAGATTCGCGCCGGATTCGGGACGAGTCGCACCGTCACATCAATCGTCAGCCCAAAACATCCTTCCGATCCGACGTAGGCGCCGAGCAGGTCAATGCCGACTCCGTCGTCGCGCGGCGCTTCGAGCTTCACCACCTCGCCGTCGGGCAGTACCACGGTGGCAGCGAGAATGTGGTTCATGGTGACGCCGTACTTGAGGCAGTGCGGCCCTCCGGCATTCTCGGCCACGTTCCCGCCAATCGTGCACGCGCTCTGACTCGACGGATCGGGCGCGTAGTGCAGGCAGAAGGGTGTTGCTGCCTTCGTCAGGTTCACGTTGACCACGCCCGGCTCCACGGTCGCACAGCGGGCTTCCGGATCAATGGTCAGGATCCGGCGCATCCGTTGCATGCCGATCATGACGATCCCGTCTGCAAGCGAGCCGCCCGAAAGTCCGGTGCCGGCGCCACGGGCCACCCAGGGCACGTCGGCTGCGGCGAGGGCGCGCACCACCGCGACGGCCTCTTCGCCACTGCCGGGTGACACCAGCAGGCGTGGCGTCTTGTGGTACCCAGGCAGGCCGTCGTTCTCGTACACGACAAGTTCGCTGGGTCGCGAAATCACGTGTTTCGCGCCAACCAGTGCGCGCAGTGCCGGCAGCAGGGAATCCACAGGAGAATTAAAGCAGAAGGGCCGAGCAGAACCAACCGCTCGGCCCTTCAGGTCAACGCTGGCGAACCGATTCCGGGCGGTCCGTAACGTTGGGTGGGGTGCGTGGAATCAGGTAATCGCCCAGAAGCCCGCGAGTGAACGGCCTTCGGGGGCCTCGCGCAATTTCTCGAACGCGCGCTCACGAATCTGCCGGATCCGTTCGCGCGTTACGCCCATCAGCGCGCCAATCTTCTCGAGAGTCATGGCTTCAGCGCCCTCGTCGAGTCCGTAATACAGGTTCAGGATCTTCCGCTCACGAGGTGTCAGGTGGCGCGCGAAGACCTTGTCGATCGTCTCCCGCATCAGCTTGACGTCGGTGTTTTCCTCAATCTGCACACCATCGGCTCCGGAGAATCGCTCGCCCAGCGTGCAGGCCTCTCGATCTGAACGATCGACCGGCGCGTCAAGGGAGAGTTCCGTGGCCGACATCTGCTTCGATGCCCGGACCTGCTCCGGTGTCTCTTCAAGCAGGCGGCCGATTTCGTGGTCGGTCGGGTCGCGCTTGAGCACCTGACCCAGGATGGTCTCGGCTCGGGACAGGCGGATGAGCTGTGAGTTCTGGTTGAGCGGAATGCGGACCGACCGCGTCTGCTCTGCAAGCGCCTTCAACACCGCTTGGCGCACCCACCACACGGCGTACGAAATGAACTTCACGCCTTGGTCGGGATCGAACTTGCGGACCGCCTTGAGCAGTCCCTCATTACCAATGGCAACGAGCTCGGAGAGATCGAGTCCGTGGCCCTGATACTTCTTAACGTATGAAATGACGAACCTGAGGTTCGCGGTGACGAGGCGCTCGGCGGCCTGTTCGTCACCCTTCTGAGCCAGCCGCGCGAGACGCTTTTCCTCGGCGGGGTCGGTGATCAGGGGGAGTTTTTGGATGTCATGCAGGTACTGATCGAACGCTGACGAGGGCGAAGAGCGAAAAAACGAGCGACTCTTCGACTGCATCGCATGCTGCATACACACCCCGGTAGGACGGTGGGTTGTAGAGCGCACGGACCGGAAAGAGCCAAGCCAACCGGTACGCGCCGATGTTCGGTAAGGACGCGCACGTTATGTGTGAGTACAAACGCGGTCAACACCCAAGCGTCGTGCCAACCAAGTGAAGGGCCACAGACAAACCCTAACTATTGAATCGGCAACGGGTTACGGTGGTATCACAAATCTGATATCGCCTCGCGGGCCACGCTCTCCGGAACGGGGGTGCCATAGGCCCGGCCGCCGTTTGCCGGCACGCCGACGTCAGCAAGGAGGGCGTACTCCACCACACCCGCGCGGGCCTTTTTGTCGCTGCGCGTTGCGGCAACGACAGCCATTGGATCCAGCCGTCTGGGCGGACGCAGTGGCAGGCCGAGCGTACCCAGCGCTCCGGTGATTTGCTCGGCAAGCGCTGGCGAGGAGAGGCCGAGCTTGCCGGCAATCATTGCTTCGGCGCGCATGCCGATGCCTACGCATTCCCCGTGCAGCAGACTGTATCCTGACACCGTCTCCACTGCGTGTCCGATGGTATGGCCGAAGTTCAGCATCTTGCGCGGTCCCGATTCACGCTCGTCGCGTGCGACGATGTCGCTTTTGATCCGGATGTTGCGTTCCACCAGATCGGCAAGCAAGGCGACCGGCCGCACTTCACCCGCTGCGAGGAGCGGCGCGCGGTCCACCAGCCATCGCAGCTCGGCCGCCGATGTGATGAGCGCGTGCTTCAGCGTTTCGGCGAGTCCGTTCCGAAACTGCACGTCAGGGAGCGTGCCGAGGGTCGCCGGGTCGGCGACCACCAGAATCGGCCGATGGAAGGCGCCGATGAGGTTTTTTCCGGCTGGTGCATCGACCCCGGTCTTCCCACCTACGGCCGCATCGACCATCGCCAGCAGCGTGGTCGGCACCTGGATAACGGCAATGCCGCGCATGTATGTGGCCGCGACAAACCCAGCCAGGTCGCCCACCACGCCGCCGCCCACGGCGACAATCACGGAGTCGCGCCCGTACCCACGCGCCAGCAGCGAATCGGTCAGCCGAGCCCACTCGTCGCGCGTCTTGCTCCCCTCACCAGCGGTGATTGTCAGAATCGCGGCAGTATCAATGCCGAGTCGCTCGGCGAGCGGCACGGCATGGAGGGGGGCAACGTTCGTGTCCGTGATGATTGCGGCACGGCGGCCTGCGATGGCCGCGCGGATCGCGGCGGCGCCGGCGCCGCCCAGCGGCTGACCGACGATGATGCGCGACCCATGCAGGTCGAGCGCCGCACCCGTGCTGCCTGCTTCCCCCGCGCCGCCGGTCACGGCCGAACCCGCGTCTACCAGGTGACTTCGCCCGCGCCGGCGCGGTGGTTCGCCACGCGCGCGAGCACGAAGAGCAGGTCGGAGAGCCTGTTCAGGTAGATGACCACGATCGGCGGCACTTCTTCACTCTTCCGGAGGCGTACGACGGCGCGCTCCGCGCGCCGGCAGACGGTGCGGGCAACGTGTAAAGCAGACGCCTTGTGCGTACCGCCTGGCATGATGAACGCCTTCAGCGGCTCGAGTTCCTCCTCGCCATCGTCGATCGCCTGCTCGAGTTGGGCGATGCGCTTGTCGCTGATACGCGCCTTTTCGAGTTGCTTCTTGTGTTCTTCCGGGTGCGGCGTCGCGAGCAGGGCTCCGATGGCAAACAGGTCGCGCTGGACTGGCGCCAGTACTTCGTCAATGCGCGGCATCATTTCCGCCGACCGCGCGAGACCGATGACCGCGTTCAACTCGTCCACGTCGCCGTACGCAGAGACCCGCAGGTCGTCCTTGTCCACGCGACCACCGCCAAACAGCGCAGTGCGGCCGTCGTCGCCGGTCTTGGTGTAGATCTTGGGTGCCATGCGCGAAAGCTAGATGGGGGAGGAGTTCGGGAGGCCGCCACCCGCGTCGCGCGCCTGAACCGGGGGAGCGTACGTGGCCGGGAACAGCCTGGCGAGGTGCGCTTGCAGCCGTTCGGGCGAAACGATCTCACCCTGCTTCTGGGACCACTGGTCCAACGCAAGGCCGAGCATCGCGGCGTTGGGTCGCACGGTGGGAGCCTTGGAAATCCCGAGTGTGATCAGTCCCGCGAGGCCCTGGTCCACATCAGGCAGGAGCCCTGGGATGTTCGGCGTCGGGGCGATGGTCACCTCATCCATCGCCAGCTCGGTCTCGATCTCGCGAAACAGCTGCTCTCGTGCCAACAGTTCAAAGAGCACGACCGACGTCGAAAAAATGTCGGTCCGCCAGTCTACCGCCATGCCCAGCACCTGTTCCGGGCTCATGTAGTGCTTCTTGCCGATGGTGAGGTGATTGGCTTCGGCCGGGTCGTGCATCGTCCGCGCCTTGGCTATGCCAAAGTCGCCGAGTTTGACCTGACCATCCCAGGTGAGCAGGATGTTCCCTGGTGAAACGTCGCGGTGCACGATGTACAACCGGCGTCCCAGGTCGTCGACGAAGTTGTGGGCGTAATCAAGGGCGCGGCAGACGCGGCTCACGATGTACGCGGCGAGGGCGGGCGGCAGCGGTTCGTCGAGCGCGCGATGGCGGTCAATGAGTGCCCGCACAGTGACGCCACGGATGTACTCCATGGCCATGTAAAACTGGCCATTCACTTCCTCGAACTGGAAGATCTGCACGATGTTGCCGTGCACGAGGTTCGCGGAGAGTTTGGCCTCGTCGATGAACAGCTGGAGCCATTCCGGCTCGCGGGCGTACTTCTCGTGGATCACCTTGAGCGCCACGCGCTTGGTGAACCCGCGATCGCCGACCTGTTCGGCTTCGTAGACGGTGGCCATGCCGCCGCGCGCAATGCGGCGAGTGAGGCGGAACCGGCCGACGTATTCGATGAGCTGCGAGGGGTCGGTCATCAGGAGGTGTCTCGGGGCAGGCGGCCACTTTGACATTAACGGTTGCAGCCTGACTGTACGATGGCGAATTTTCAAGGATGGCGCGCGACATGCGGGACATCACGATCATCGGGGGCGGTCCCACCGGGCTGTTCGGCCTGTTCTATGCCGGGATGCGGAAGGCCACGGCGCAGGTGATTGACGCGCTGCCGGACCCGGGCGGGCAGCTCACCGCGCTCTACCCGGAGAAGTTCATCTTCGATGTCGGGGGGTTTCCCAAGGTCCTGGCGAAGGATCTGGTCAAGTCGCTCCTCGAACAGGCGTCGCAGTTTGGCGGAGAGTATCACGGCGGGCAGCGCGTCGTCGGCCTCGAAGAGAAGGACGGCTACTTCGAACTGGTGACCGACACCGATCGATTCCCGACGCGTGCGGTGGTGATTGCCGGCGGGATCGGCGCGTTTGCGCCGCGGCGTTTGCCACAGCCAGCCGCCGCGCCCTGGGAGGGGAAGGGAATCCGCTATGAGGTCGGCGCGCCCTCCGCCTATGACGGCAAGCATGTGGTCATCATCGGTGGCGGCGACTCGGCATTCGACTGGGCGGACCAACTCAACGCGCGCGCCGCGAGTCTCACACTCGTGCATCGCAGCGACCGGTTTCGCGCGCATGGCGCCACGGTGGCGTCCGTGCAGGCGGCGGCGGCCGCCGGGCGCGTCACGATTCACACGTTCCACGAACTCGCCGACGTCGTGGCTGAAGGCGCCGCGATCCGCGAGCTCGAACTCAAGGACATCAAGGCCAAGTCTACGCGGCGCGTCCGCGCCGACGTTGTGCTGCCCATGCTCGGCTACGTGAGCGATCTCGGCGCAATCGCCGACTGGGGGCTCACGGTGACGAACGACGAAATCACGGTGAATTCCGAGATGGCCACCGGGCGGGCCGGCATCTGGGCCGCGGGCGACATCACGACGTACCCCGGCAAGCTGAAGCTCATCGCCACCGGCTTTGCCGAGGCGTGCACGGCAGTGAACCAGGCCGTTCACTGGATCTACCCGGATCGCAAGGTGAATCCGGGGCACTCGTCCAACCTCGCGATCTTCGGCCAGAAGGACGATTGACGCGCCGGCTGCTCCTGCTCGCGGCACTCGCCGTCGTGTGGGCGGCGCGGCCGGCGTACGCGCAGGATCTGGTCTGCGATCCCGGCGATGTCGAGGTGACGGCACTCGAGTTTTCGGGAAACGCGGCGTTTGCGGACGCGGCGCTTGCTGCGGGCATCGTGACGACTCCGTCGTCGCGCTGGCGTCGCGCCCTCCGGTTCTTCGGCCAACGGCGCTGTCTCGATCGACCGCAGTTCGCCCTCGATGCCGTGCGTCTGCGGCTGTTCTATCGCAATCACGGATATGTCGCCGCGACGGTCGATACGCAGGTGGTCGCCGCCGGCACCGGGCGAGTCCGCGTGCTCTTCGCCATTGCCGAAGGGGCACCGGTGACCGTGTCGGAGTTGATCATCGAAGGCACGGATTCGATCGTCGGGCGAGACGCGCTGTTGGCGCGACTGGCACTGCAACGGGGTTCCCCGTTCGACAAGTACGCCATCGAGGAATCGCGTGACTCGCTGTCGCGCCGGCTGCGCAACAGCGGCTATCCCGACGCAGAGGTGTTCGTCGGATACGACACTCATGCTGCGGCCCACACGGCGACGGTGCGTTTTTCGGTGCAGCCGGGCCCGCGAGTGCTGCTCGGGCCGGTGACGGTGGACGCGCGCCCGCGCGAAGGCGCGAAGCGCGGACTGACGGACGTGGCAGTGGCGCGGGTCGCCGGAATCACCGAAGGCGACGTGTACAGCGAAGAGCGGCTCGAGCGCGCCAAGCGCGCACTCTACCAGACTGAAGCGTTTGACCAGGTCGCGGTGCTCACTGATCCGACGACGGCGCGGGGTGACACGTCGCGCGTCGGGGTGACGCTCAGCGTGGTCGAGGGCTACATGCGCCTCGGTCGCACGGCGGCGGGGTATGGCACCCTCGACTGTTTTCGCGCAACCGGCGACCTGACCCAGTACAACTTCCTCGGCGGCGTGGCGCGTCTCGACTTGCACGGGCGCGTGTCCAAACTCGGCATCAGCAAGCCATTCACCGGGGCGGACGCGCTCTGTCCGCAGGCCAAGGCTGATCCCTACAGTCGCGACCTCAACTACTACGTCGGCGCATCGGCCACGCGTGGCGCCCTCTTTCGCCAGTTCGTGCCGAGCGTGACGTTGTTCAGCGAGCGGCGTTCGGAGTACAAATCGTTCCTGCGAAGTACGCCTATCGGAAGCAGTGTCTCGCTCTCGCGAACGCTCGGGACCATTTCGCAGAGCGCCGGATACTCGGTGGAATTCGGCAAGACAGAGGCGCAGCCGGCGCTCCTTTGCGCAGTCTTCAATGCCTGCGAAGATGCCGATCGCGAGTCATTCAGCCGGCAGCAACGGCTCGCGGTCGCCAGCTTCGCGATCTCGCGGGAGACGGGAGACAACCCGATCGACCCGACACGGGGCACGTCCCTGCGTGTGGAGCTCCGCACGGCCGGTCGGCACACCGGCAGCGACCCGGCGCTGCAATTCAACAAGCTGCTGGTCGACGGCGCGGTGTACCGCACGCTGAACGCCGACGTGGTGCTCGCAGCGCGGCTTCGCGTCGGCGCTGTCGTCGGGCCGAGCCTCGGGTTCTCGACCGCGGCGTTGTATGTCCCTCCACACGAGCGGCTGTTCGCCGGCGGACCAACCACGGTGCGCGGCTTCTCGCAGAACGAGCTTGGCCCGGCGGTCTACATCGCCTCGTCTTATGACACCGTGCGGGTCAACGGATTACCCGGCGGAAATCCGGCCAACCCGGCGGACACGGTGTTCTTTCGTGCCGTGGCGGACGGTCCCGGTGAACGCACGGTGCCAACCGGCGGCAATGCGCTCGTGGTCGCCAACCTCGAGGCGCGGTTCCGGAGCCCCATTCTCCCGAACCTTCTGCAGTTCACCGGATTCGTCGATGTCGGCGAAGTCTGGAATCGCGGCACTCCGGGCGCGAACCTCGGGTTCAGTGCGCTGCGGTGGACGCCCGGGGCGGGCGTGCGTGTACGCACGCTGATCGGGTTCGTGCGGCTCGACCTCGCGCACAACCCGTACCAGCGTCCGGGCGGCGCGGCCTACTTCGACACGCCGGTATCCGTTGGCGGCGCGCTGCTTTGTGTGAGTCCCGGCAATACGCTGCGGGTCTCGAGTACCGCCGACGGACAGACTACGCAGACGGCGGGAGCCTGCCCTCCGAGTTTCGTGCCGCCGCGGTCGGCCGCGTTTTTTCGCCGCCTGAATTTCAGCATCTCCATCGGGCAGGCGTTCTAGCATGTCGCTTCGACTGCCGATTCCATGACGAGCCTCGGCCGACGTCAACTGGTCGTCATCATCAGCGCGCTCGCAATGGTGCTGATTGGCGCGGGCGTTGTGGGCGGCCTTGTGGCGGCAACGCAGAGCGAAGGAGGCCGCGAATGGATTCGCGCGCAGGCGTCGCGCGAGCTGAACCGCGGACTGCGGGGCCGACTGCACCTTGGCAAGCTCTCCGGGAGTTTCCTCACGGACATCACCGTGGACTCGATCGAGTTGCGCGGGCCCGAGGATTCGGTCTTCCTCGCCGCCGGGCGCGTCTCGCTGCGCTATGACCCGCGTGACATCGTGGACGGCCGGTTCATCTTCCGCAGCGTCGAGGCAGATCACCCGTTCATCGTGATCCGCAAGGAGCTCGACGAGAGCTGGAATTACAAGAAGGTGTTCCCACCCGGACCCGATGAGGGCAAGCCGAAACCCAATCGGCGACGCGGGGCATTCGGCTCGCTGATGCTCTTCCACGACGTCCGCGTGAAAGGCGGCGAAATCCGGCTCACCAAGCCCTGGTCCCCTGCTGACTCGCTGAAGGGAGCCAAGCGCGACAGCGCCATCGCATACAATCTCGCAGACACCTACAACGACATTCGGCGGGTGAACCTTCGGGGGCGGCGCGGTTTTCAGAAAACCTGGCGCTGGAAGGACATGGACGCCGTCATGCCGTACATCCGGTTCCGTCACCCCGACAGCACGGGGCGCCGCTTTGAACTCGCAAACCTGGACGTCAACGAGACGGTGCCGCCGTTCAATATCCGCGGCATGGTGGGCGGCTTCCTCTGGCGCGGCGACACGGTCTGGTTCGATATGCCGAGGTTCTCGCTTCCCAACTCGACCGGCGGAATGAAGGGCAAGATCGAGTGGCCCACGGGCGACACGTTCTGGGACGTCCGCGTCACCAGCGACTCGACCGCGATGGAGGACATCCACTGGATCTACCCCACGCTGCCGCGAGTCGGTCACGGCTCGATGCTGCTGCATATCAAGACGAAGCCTGACAATCGCGAGGTCACGGACTACGCCATCACGAAAATGGACTTGCGGAGTGCGGGCTCACGCCTGCGCGGCGACATGACCTACCGCGTGGGCGGGCCGGTCCTGGAGGTGCGCGACGTCAATCTCTCGCTCGAGCCGGCCGACTTCACGCTCCTCGAGACACTCAACGGCGTGCCGTTCCCATACCCGTGGCGCGGCACGCTTACGGGCAACATCCTGGCCTCAGGCGGGCCGGTGAATCGGTTTCAGGTAGAGCGCGCCGACCTGTTCTTCACCGACCGGAATGTGCCGGGGGCAACGGCCAAGGGTGTCGGGCGCGGAGAGCTCGACATTCTTTTCCCCGCGTTTGCGAAGTTTCACGGCTTCCGGCTTGACCTCGACCACTTTGATCTTCGCACGGGTCAGTTCCTCAACCCGCTCTTTCCGCGGTTGAACGGCTACCTCTCCGGCACGGCAATCCTCGATTCCGTCTGGACGGATGTGCGCCTGCGCGAAGGCGACTTCACCCACCGCGACGGCGACGATACGCCGCCCACGCAGATGCGCGGCGCCGGACGCATCACGCTTGGTGACGACTTTGTGTCCGTGGATCTCACGGCCGCTGCGCTGCCGCTCTCGGCGAGCACGCTCGCCAAGTCCTACCCGATGCTTCCGCTGCGTGGGGAATTTCGCGGGCCGCTCCGCGCCCAAGGCACGATTGCGGACCTCGCTTTTTCCACCGATCTCGTCGGCGAGGCCGGTCGCGTGCAGGTGGACGGGCGTTTCGATGGCTTTGAGCCCGGGTACCGTGGGGTCGCACGCGGTTCGGTGAGCGGGTTCGACATCCGGCGCGGGTTTGGTTTGCCGAAGGCCCCGGAAAGCGCACTCGACGCGCGCTTTGTGGTGGACATCGCCGGTGACTCGCTGCACAATCTCACGGGGACCGCACAGGTGACTGCGGAGCGCTCCATGTTTGACGGTGTGCGCCTCTTTGGCGGTCAGGCGGCGCTGCGGTTCGTCGACGGTGCCGTGCAGGTGGACTCGGCGCGCCTGGAGAGCACGGCTGGCCTGCTCACGGCGCGTGGTGCGCTCGGGCTCGTGCCCTCGGTGAGTGAGGCGCTTCGGTTCCAGTACGCCGGCGATTCGCTCGGAGGGCTGCGCCGATACCTCGCGCGGGTGGCGGCACCAGGGGCCACGGCCGCCGCGGACTCCCTCGAGGGCACGCTCCGCGCGGCGGGACAACTGACCGGGCACATCGGTCGGTTTGCGCTCGATGCCACGGTGGACGGCACTGAACTGCTGTTACGTACCACGTCAGCGAGGCAGCTGCGGGGCACTGTGGCACTCTCGTCGCTTCCCGATTCAGCGACCGGCGCACTGACGCTGCGGCTCGATCGGCTGCGCTCCGGAACCGTCACATACAACGACGTCAGCGTTCGCGCGGACGTGTTGCGCGGCAACGAGGCTCGCGCCAGCGCGACGTTGACCGCGCCGATGGGGACCGGCATTCGGGGAGTCGGAGACCTGCGCCGTCGGGGTGACACGACCTTCGTGCGTCTGGATACACTGGTCGCGCGGACCGTGGCCAACGAATGGACGCTGCGTCGGCCGGCGCTGATCGCCACGTCAGGGGGCGGGTTCCGGCTCGACACGCTCGTGCTCGCCGGCGCGCGCGGCGGGACACTCAACGCCACCGGTCGCACGAATTCGCTCGATACCGTTGCGATTGCGCTCCGCGCCGACTCGGTGCCCCTCGCCGATGTCGGCGAGATCATGCAGGCAGCGTCGCCGATGTCCGGCGTGGCATCACTCCGCGCCGATGTGCGTGGGACGCGCTCGCGCCCCGATTTCTTCTTCACCGGTTCGCTCAATCAGGCCCGCGTCGCGGGCCTCAGGCTCGACCGCCTGGACGTGGACGGCCGATATGCGGAGCGGCGGCTGACCGCCGCGCTTGGCCTGGGCCAGGGGTCGAGCACCGTCCTGCACGCCGACGCTGCGCTCCCGATCGACCTGGCATTCGAGCCTGCCGGGTCGCGGCTGATCGAGGAGCCAATGGTTGCCCGGGTCCGCGCAGATAGCGCGAGCCTCGCGGTGCTGGAGTCGTTCCTGCCATCGGTGCGCGACGCCAGCGGATTGCTGCGGCTCGACATCGACGTTGGCGGCACCTGGCGCCACCCGCGCGCAACGGGTTCGGCGTCGATCAGCGGTGGCTCGATGCAGTTGCGCGAAATGGGGCAGGCCCGTGTCGAGGGACTCGATGCGGACATCGGGTTTCTCGGTGACAGTATTGTCTTTCGCCGGTTTACGGCACGCAGCGGTGCGGCGCGCAGCTCGTCCGCCAGCATCTCCGGCACACTTGGTTTTCGTGATGCCGCGGACGCGACATTCGGTGTGCGTCTTGACCTGGCGGGATTCAATGTCTTCCGTGACCCGCGCGTTGCCGACCTGGACCTCACCGGAAACCTGCTGCTTTCCGGGCGGCGAAGCGCAGCCACGCTGAGCGGCGGTTTCACGGTGGATCGCGGCGAGATTCGCCTTCCCGAGCTCTACCAGAAACGGCTGATATCGCTCGACGACCCGAATCTCTACCGCGTCGTGGACACCACGGCCCTGGTCAATCGCGCGCTGCTGGCGAGTGGCGATACCGTGTTCATGAACAACCTGACGGTGCGCAACCTGCCCATCCGCATGGGGAACGACGTTTGGCTTCGCTCCGAGGAGGCCGACATCAACCTCGGTGGATTTGTCTCGGTTACGCGCACCCGTCCCGACGCCGATGGCCGCGGGGGGCGAAGCGGACGGGCGCAGCTCGTACTCGAAGGGCCGCTGCAAACCGTGCGCGGCACGTACCGGCTCAACCTTGGGCCCGTGCAACGCACGTTCACGGTGGAGTCCGGCGACGTCCGGTTCTATGGCGATCCCGATCTCAATGCCGCGCTGAACATCAACGCTGGCTACGTGGTGCGGCAGGTGGCGCAACAGGGTGCACGCCCTGACGTGCGCGTGCATGTGCGCATTGGCGGCACGCGACTCTCGCCAACGCTGGAGCTCTCCACTCCGGACTCTGCGCGAGTCACGACCGCGGACCTCATCAGCTACCTCACCACCGGCGGCCCGAGCAACGCAATCAGCGGGCGCGGCGGTGATTACACCTCCACGGCCACACGATTCCTGCTGACCAGCGTCGGCAGTGTGCTCGGAGGTCAACTGTCCGGCGGCCTGTGCGACGACGCACAGCTCTCCACCGCCGGGCTCGACGCGTATCAGGGGCGACTGCGCGGCTTCAGTGGCCAGGTGCTGCAAAGCACACGATTCAACTGCGCAAAGCAGCTCACCGATCGTCTCTTCGTGCGCGTCGATGCCGGGCTCTGTCAAGTCGGCCGCCTGGTGGATGGCGCAAACTCCTCGGCTTCCACGGCTCCCATCGGCGACACCTTCGGCGCGAAGCTCGATTATCGCGTCCGCAACGATTTCACGTTGTCGGTCGGCGTCGAGCCGCCGACCAGCGCGCTGTATTGCAGGGATGATGCCGGCGCACGCGGCTTTGCGCCGACCCCGCGTCAGGTGGGCTTTGACTTGTTCCGGCTCTGGCGATTCTGATGTCCGAACAGCCTCCCAGCCCTGGCGTGCCAGCGGCCGAACCGGACGCGCGCGCCGATCGGCTCATCGACGCACTTCGCCGGTTGCAGGAAGCAAGCACGGCGATTGGGCGCGCTGCCGAACGCGATGCCATTGGCCGCGAACTGGCACGCCACTCCGTGCGCATCTGTGAGGCTGCCGGCGCCGTCGTTTCGTTGACCGCGGCTCGTGGCGATGCCACAGTCGACGAGTCCGGGATTGTGGCGCACTGGGCGGGTGCTGAGGAAACGGTGGCCTCGCCGCCGCCTGACGCGCTCGATGCGCTGCTGGACGCCGGGCACAGCGGTCGCGCGGCGCACCGCGCCGGGGTCGATGGCAACTTCGCGATCGCCGTCCCCATACGGTCGGGGCATCGCGCAGACGGGGCGATCGCCGCCTACGGTGTGCACGAGTCCCGAATCGCCGACGCCGAGGCACTTCTGGCGACACTCGCCGCCACGGCTTCGGCGGCGCTGGGAACTTCGGCCGTGCTGGCCGAAAGCCTGCGCGACCGGCGTCAGAGCGAGGCGCTTGCCGAGCTGGCGCGTGCCCTTGGCACGACGCAGCGACTTGGCGAAGTGCTCCACCTGGGACTGCGCCATTCCGCAGCGATCCTCGGCGCCGATGGCGCCGACATCGCGCTGGTACGCGGGGACTATCTGCACATTGTTGCCGCGCTCGGGTGCACGGCGCCCTCGCAGGGTCTCTATTTCCCCACCGCCGACAGCGTGACCGGTCGCGCCATGCTCGACGATCAGGCGGTCATCGTCAACTCGATCGGCCCCGAGACGCGCGTTAATGCCACGATACAGATGCTGGCCCACATCGAAAACTTCGTGGCTGCCCCGATGCGCACTCCGAACGGCCCGATCGGCGTGCTCAGCGTCGTCAATCGGCCGGGTGGTTTTTCCGACGATGACGTTCGAGTCATTGAACGGCTGGCATCGCAGCTGGCTGTTGCTGTCGTCAAAGTTCGGCTCTTTGAAGAGGCGGACGACGCCACGCGCGACCTTCGCTCGGCGTTCGACGCCATCGCAGGCGGTATGGCCGTGGTGGACGCGGACGGCTTCATTCTCAGGCACAACGCGCGACTGGCGGCGATTGCGGGGCGACCGGGCGATACCCAGCTCGACGGGCATTCACTGTATGAAGTGATCCTCGGTACTCCACGCGCGCCGTCGGCCGACGAGCCCATCGGCGTCGCGATTCTGAACCGTGCGGTCGGCCGCGGAACCCTGCATCCGGAATCGAGCGAACGCGTCTTTGAAGTGATCGCGTCACCGCACCCGCAGGGTGGCGCGGTGGTGACCGTGGATGACGTCACGTCGTTTCTGTCGCTTGCTGAGCGGTATCGCCTCGTGGTGGATTCGACGACCGATGCGATCGTAATCGCGGATGCGAGCGGCGTTGCCACGTTCGCCAACGACGCTTCGCGCACGCTGTTTGGCAGGGAGGTTGGCGGCGTCGGACTTCGGCTCTCTGTCCTGGTCGCGCCGGCGATGCGCGATGCCGTGGAGGACGCCGTGTTGCGGGCAATTGCCGGCGAGCCGACGCACGCTGATGCCGAAGTCGAGCGCCCCGACGGCGAGCGCCGCACGGTGTCGATAAGTCTCGCTCCGATTCGTAGCGGACTGATGGTGAGCGGCGTGGTCGCGTCGCTCCGTGACTCGACGGCGGAAGCACTGGCGCGTAGCGCCATGGCCGCCGCCGATTTGCGCTACCGCAACCTCTTTGAGACGGCCGCCGATGCGATCTTCACTCTCGATTCCGCCGGAGTGATGACGTCGGTGAACGCGGCCTGCGAGGGAGTGTGTGGACTCCCGCGCGACGCGATCATCGGTCGGCGGCTCCTGGCGATGGTCGAGCCATCGGACGAGGCGATCGTGGCACACTGGATGGCCGCGGCGCTCGCGGGGCATCAGGCCCAGTTCGAGTGTCGCGTCCGGCGGACCGACGGCTCGCTCCGATTGATGGCCTACTCCTTCAGCCCCGTGGCCGCGGAGGGCGAGATCACCGGCGTTCTCGGAATCGCCCGCGACGTCACGGAGCATCGTGCCCAGGCGGCCGCGCTGGAGCGAGCGGAGTCGCGTTACGCGAACCTTGTGGAGTCGGCCGAGGACGGCATCTGTACGTTGGATGAGGAGGGGCGAATCACGTCGGCCAATCGCTCATTCCGGCGCATTGTGCGCATGCCGCGGCAGGCCGTCATCGACCTCCACTTCGCGGAACTGCTCCCCGAACACCAGCGGGCGGCAGTGTGGCCGCTATTCACCGGGGCTGTGACCGGCGCGCGCCAGCGCGGCGAGATTCGATTCACCACGACCCTCGGCATACCCTCGGTGCTCAGCGTCAGCACGGCACCACTCGTCGAAAGCGATCGCGTCACCGGTGTGTTGGCCATTCTGCGCGATGTGACCGAAGAACGGGCGCTCTTCGAGCATGCGGCTCGCCGTGACAAGCTCGCGGCATTGGGAGAACTCGTGGGCGGCGTGGCGCACGAAGTGAACTCGCCGCTGACGGGGATCATGGCACACGCCCAGCTCCTGCAGGCCGACATCGCCCACGATACCGACGCGCGACGCTCGGCCGACACGATTGTCAACGAGGCACGTCGTGCCGCGCGTATCGTCGGTAAGCTGCTGACCTTCGCCCGCCAGAACCCGACTGAGCGCATCCCCAGCGACATCAACCAGGTGATCATGGATACGCTCGAATTGCGCCGCTACCCGCTCCGGATGCAGGACATCGACCTTGTGGTGCGCCTTGCGGAGGGACTGCCGCTGGCCTCGGCCGATCCCTTCCAGCTCCAGCAGGTGTTCATCAACCTGCTCGCCA
>SXGT01008676.1_pt1 | contig 15821 bp, 13 predicted proteins | sample 3176221 | NCBI WGS metagenome assembly SXGT01 (sample SAMN11356862, study PRJNA531348) | freshwater metagenome | isolation source: freshwater sample F1-120 | place: China: Fuxian Lake, Yuxi | collected 2017-12-25
ACCGACAACCAGTCGCGCAACCGGCGTTTCGGCCTCGGACTGGGGCGGGGCGAGGGGCGGGAGGAGATCGCCGCCCGGATTGGCCAGGAAATCGAGGGCATTCCCACGGCGCGGATCATCCATGGCCTTGCCGGGGCGCATGGCATCGAGATGCCCATTACCGAGCAGATTTACAAAATTCTTTACGAAGGGCTCGCTCCCCTGGAAGCTGTTCGGAATCTCCTGATCCGCGAACCCAAATCCGAAGCGCCGATTTGAGGCCGGCCATGCCTAGGGTGCGGCGGACTTCCCGTTCCGGGGCGCGGACCCGGTGGGTTATCTAGGAATCCATGGGAAAAATGGGTATATATTCGCGGCTCGGCCTAAACAAGCCGGGGGAAATCCGGCTATGCTTTCCCGGCATAGCCCCCGACACCTCGAATCGCATCCCCGCTTGCCGAGTTAACGGCACCGCGCGGCGAACGAACCCCCACCCGGCCGCCGTCGCCACTATCAAACCACCGGCCACTACACGCATGGAGTTTCGGCATTCATGACACAATCCAAGGGGAATCGCCCTCTGGACGGCGCGGGCCGTTCCGGGTTCGCGGAATCCGATCTGGGCAGAGCCTTCGGCGCATGTAAAAGTTCGTTCATGTTCGCCGGGTTTTTCAGCCTGTTCGTCAATCTGCTGTTGCTGGTGCCTTCGTTCTACATGATGGCGGTGTACGACAAGGTGATTTCCAGCGGCAGTGAATCGACTCTCTTGATGCTGTCCCTCATCACGGTATTCCTGTTCATCGTGATGGGTGGGCTCGAATGGGTGCGTTCGCAGATACTCATCGCCACTAGCACCCGTCTGGATCAATTGCTCGGCGGGCGGGTGTTCGATTCGGTGTTCGCCCAAACCTTGGCGACCGGCGGACGGATGGCGTCCGCGCAACCCTTGGGGGATCTCCTGCAACTTCGCCAGTTCCTCACCGGGCCGGGGTTGTTCGCCTTCTTCGACGTGCCCTGGATGCCGATTTATCTCGTCCTCATGTTCCTGTTCCACTGGTCGTTCGGCGTGGTCGCGGTGGTTTCCGCCATCGTGCTGTCCGGGCTCGCGGCGTGGAACGAACTGGCCACGCGTTCCGATCTCGAGCAGGCCAATCGGGAGTCGGGGGAGGCCAGCCAGTTCACCCAGCGCAATCTGCGCAATGCCGAGGTCATCGAGGCCATGGGCATGCACGGCCCGTTGCGCGCCCGCTGGCAGGAGAAGCAAATACGGGTGTTGGCGCTACAGGGGCAGGCCAGCGCTAAGGCCGGCTTAATCAGCATGTTGGGGAAAACCTACCGCCTCACCATCCAGTCCTTGGTGCTCGGCCTCGGCGCCTATCTGTCCTTGCATCAGGAAATCACTCCCGGCTTGATGATCGCGGGGTCTATTTTGCTGGGCCGGGCACTGGCCCCGCTGGACTTGATGATCAGCCATTGGCGGGGGTTCCTTAACGCCCGTGAAGCCTACCACCGGCTGAGCCGCTTGCTGGCGGCGGTGCCGGAGCGGGAGCCGCCGATGGCTTTGCCGGCTCCGCTGGGCAGGATTACCCTTGAGCAACTAGTCGTCGCGCCGCCCGGCGCTCAGGAGCCGGTCATCAAGGGGGTGAGCCTGGCGATCGAGCCGGGCACCCAACTCGCCGTCATCGGACCCAGCGCGGCCGGGAAATCGACGCTGATCCGGGCCATCCTGGGGCTTTACCGCCCGGCCAGGGGCTGTGTACGCCTAGACGGCGCCGAAATCCAGCAGTGGGATCGGCGGCAGTTGGGCCAATACATCGGCTATCTGCCCCAGGACGTGGAGTTGCTGGACGGCACGGTCAGCGAGAATATCGCTAGGTTCGGCGAAATCGATCCGGAAAAAGTGGTGGCCGCGGCCAAGGCAGCCGGCATCCACGAAATGATTCTGCGCCTGCCGGAAGGCTACGACACCCGATTGCTCGGCGGCGGCGGCATACTTTCCGCGGGGCAGCAGCAACGGCTGGGCATAGCCCGGGCCCTGCACGGCGATCCCAGGATCGTGATCCTAGACGAACCTAACTCGAATCTCGACCAGGCGGGAGACGCGGCCTTGCTCGCCACCTTGGCGGAACTCAAACGGCAGGGCCGGACGGTGATCGTCGTCACCCATCGCGGCAACATGCTCGGCCAGGTGGATAGAATCCTCATGCTGGCCGATGGCCAGGTGGCGCTCAACGGCCCCAGGGACGACGTGCTCGCCGCGCTGGCCCAGCCGCAAAAGCCGGCCGCGGCGCAGCCACGCTCCGCGTCTCCGGTCGCGGCCACCCGCATCGGGCCGGTAGCCGCCCCGCCTCAATCGTAACGCGACATTCACCCATGCCATCCCTATCCCAGATTACCCCGGCCCTGCGCGACGACGACCGTCCCATTCGCCGCCTCGGCCTGATTGTCGTGTTCCTGGTGTTCGGCGTGTTCGGCGGATGGGCGGCTTTGGCGCCCCTGGACAGCGCGGCCATGGCTCCGGGCATCATTACCGTGGAAAGCTACCGGAAAACGGTCCAGCACCTGGAAGGTGGCATTATTCGTACCCTTCAGGTTCGAGACGGCGACTCCGTGGCCAAGGACCAGGTCTTGGTCACGCTCGACGACACCCAGCCCAGGGCGCAGCTCGAAGTGATGCGCGGCCAGTACTACATTGATGCCGCCCGCGAGGCCCGCTTGGTCGCGCAGCGGGACGGGGCGAGCGAGGTTCGCTATCCGGCCGATCTGTCGGCGCGGCGGAACGATCCCAGGGTAGAGGATGCGATTCGGGTGCAGAACCAAACCTTCATGGTCAGGAAAACCGCGCATGAGGGCGAAATCTCCGTGTATCGGCGGCAAATCGAGCAATTGCGCGCCAAGGCCGATGGCTTGCGCTCGCAACGGCGGAGCCGCGAACGGCTGGTGGAATCCTACCGGGGAGAATTGCGGGATTTCACCAGCCTGTTGGAGGAAGGCTTCACCGAAAAGCAGAAAGTTCGCGAGTTGGAACGCAATCTGGCGCAGAGCGAGGGCCAACTGGGCGAATTGTTGGCGGACATTGCCGCGACGGAGCTGGAAATCAGCGAAACGGAACTCAAGATTTTGCAATTGAAAAAGGAATTGCAGAGGGAAGTGGCGAAGGAGTTGGGCGAAATCCAGTCGGCGCTATTCGAGTTGCGGGAAAAAATCCAGTCCCTGGAAGCCACGGTGAAGCGCACCGTCGTCAGGGCGCCCGAGGCCGGCATGGTCATGGGGCTCTCGGTGCATACCCTGGGCGCGGTCATCCAACCCGGCGGGCGCATACTCGACATCGTTCCGCAGAATGAAAAGCTGATCGTCGAGGCGCGAATTTCTCCCATCGATATCGACAGGGTCAAGGTTGGGCAGACCGCCGAAGTCCGCTTCACCGCATTCAAATCGCGGTTGATTCCGAAAATCGAGGGCAAGCTCATCAGCCTCTCCGCCGACCGGCTGGTCGAGGAGCACCAACAGGATGCCGCGCCTTACTATCTGGCCAGGGTCGAGGTCACGCCCGAGGGAATCAAGGATTTGGCCCGGCAACACTTGGTGCTGGTGCCCGGCATGCCCGCCGAGGTTTTCATCAACACCGGCGAGCGAACCCTGCTCCAATACCTGACCCAGCCATTGACGATTACCTTTGCCCGCTCCTTCACCGAAGACTGAGCCCCCGCCATGCGTAGAATTTTCAAAAGTCTGGCGTTCGGGCTGTGGGCGGGAATTTCCCAGGCGGCTCCCGCGCCCGTGGACCTGTTACAGCTTTACGAACAAACCTTGGCCGCCAATCCGATCCTGAAAGGCCGGGAATATTCCATTGACCAGGCCAAGGCCCAGAAGGACGAGGCCCTCGCCAAGCTCCTGCCGCAAGTGATGGCGGTGGGCAACCTGTCCTGGAACGATTTTACCCAGGCTACCGCCAAGACCCCCCTCGATCCTTCCGGCAGCGTCACCAATCGTTACGAAGGCCAGCGTGGCGTGATTCAGGCACGCCAAGCGCTGTTCGACCTGCCCTCGTACCTGGGCTGGCGGAGCGCGGGCTCCGTGGTGCTGCAATCGGAGCAGGAACTGGAAGCGGTGCGCATGGCGACTACCGCCGATTTGATCGACCGTTACTTCACCGTGCTCGAAGCCTCCGACGAAATGAACTATGTCCAGGGCGAAAAGGAACTCACCACCGGCGAAATGCAGCGCATCCGCCGCATGTACGAGCGGCAGTTGGCGATGGTCACGGATCTTTACGAGGTGGAGGCGTATTACCAGACCCTGCTGACTCGTGAAATCGAAGTGGATAACGCCAAGGCGGTAGCCCTGGAGAAACTCCGGGAAACCACCGGTATGCCGGTGCCCGAGGTGGCGCCCTTGGCGCGCGACCGTTTGCCGGAAGTGCCGGGGCAAGTGGACGAATGGGTGCGGGATGCCATCGGCAGGCATCCGGCATTGCTCGCCTTACAGCACGCCATCGATGCCGCCGCGACGGCGATCGCCGGCGCCCGCGCGCAGCACCTGCCGCAACTGGCCTTGCAAATGTCGGAAACCTACGCCGACAACGTCGGCTTCGACAACCGCCCGTTCCCGCGCTATACCTCCGGCAATGTGGGCTTGCAGTTGAATGTCCCGATCTTCTCGGGCGGGGGCATCGAGGCCGCGGCCAGGGAGGCGGTGGCGCGCTACCAAACCGTCCAGGAGAAGCGGACGGAGAAGCTCAGGGAAATCGAGCGGCAGACCCGCACCGCCTATCTGAACGCGCGTACCGGCGGGGCGCGCGTCGATTCCACGGCGAGGGAGGTGGCGTTTCGCGAGAAGGCCCGCGACGCGCAGGAGAAGAGCTACGAATTGGGTGTCGCCACCATCGTGGCGCTGCTGGAGTCCAAGAAGAATCTCCTGAAGGCTAGGTTCGAGAACGCCGGCGCGCGTTACGACTACATTCGCGCCTTGGTGGCCTTGCGTCTGTGGACCGGCACGCTCTCTCAGCGCGATATCGAGGATATCAACGGCTGGTTGGCAAGCGCCAGGAAGTGACCCTAGGAGGGCTCTCGAAGCGGGGATATCGCCATCCTCCCGAACATCTCGATCTCTCCCCGCCGGGGCCGATTTCATCCTCGTCCGGATCGTTCCGCGACGGTTCGGCTGTTTCCGTGGCGCTCGACCGAAGCCGGGATTGTTCGAGGAATCGCTCCGCGCGCCTGAAAATCCCTCCATGGCCCATGAATAAAATTCTCCATGGCCAAATCCGCGCTTCCAGCCCCATGCCGAACAATGTTTCCTTCATGCACGGCCGAGATTCCTTCATGCGGAAAGAACTTTCACGAATGCCGAGCAATCGTTTTTTCCAATGGAACCAAGGTTCTTCCTTGCCGAAAAAACATGCTTAGACGCGGGGATAAAATTCCTAAAACATTAGAAATGTTCTTTTCCGCGCAAGGAAAATTCTTTCCCGCCGAAGCAAGGAAATCGCCTAAGTCCGTATCGGTTGGATTCAAATATTAAGCAGGGGCGGGCTGGTGGTATCGCGTAGCCCGCTCCAGGGGGAAAGGATGGGTATTAGCGGGAATCGCGGTTCACTTGAGCAGGGCCGGCTTGACCAGTTCCAGCCAGGCATCGACCCGCTCGTCGGTCAAATCCTTCTGGTTGTCCAGGTCCAGCACCAAGCCGACGAATTTGCCATCGACCACGGCTTTGGACTTCTTGAAATCGTAGCCGTCGGTCGGCCATTCGCCCACGACGGTCGCGCCTTCGGCCTTGACCCGCTTGTGGATGATGCCCAGGGCGTCGACGAAATTGTCGGGATAGCCCTCCTGGTCGCCCAGGCCGAACAGGGCGATGGTTTTGCCCGTGAGATCCACGCCCTTCAGGTTGGGCAGGAATTCTTCCCAGCTTTCGTTCTCGCCGCCGGCGGAGAGTCCCGGCAGTTCACCGTCGCCCAGGGTGGGCGAGCCTAGGATCAAGGAATCGTATTTCAACAGGTCTTCGATTGCCGCCTTGTTCACGTTAACCGGCGCGTCGGCGGCATCGCCCAGTTTCTTAGCCAGGGATTTCGCGATCTTGCGGGTGTTGCCGGTGTCGGTTCCGAAAAAAATGCCGATTTTAGCCATGATGTTGCCTCGTGGATGGTGTGGGATGGGAGCGGCAGGAATCCCGGCTAGGGTTAGCGAACGCCGGGAACCTAGGGTTCCAACTCTAAGTGTTGCCGGAGAATATCCACAAGATCGTTCAGGGAAATGCCCTCTTTCTGGTTAGCGACATTTTCCGGTGCGCTATCCGGATGCCGGGGGTATTCCAGGTGCAGGCCGTATTTCCCTGGTTCCTGTCCGTAGGTGAAGACGTAGGCCGATAAGCCCGGTTCATTGGGAGTGTCGATTCCAACTGCCTGGAAATCTTCGCGCCAGCGTTCGCTCGGGACGAACGAGTCGATGCCGAACCGCTCGGCCAATTCCAGCAACAAATGCTTCAGGTAAACATCCTTGGCAAGGGACCAGATGTTCATGCCGGCCGAAAGCGTCGCGGGGGTTGGCGTGAGCGAAAAATTCATCCCTCCCTACGGCAATGACCCCGGATCTATCCCTGCCCGACGCAACATTTCGGCGAGGCGCTCGGCCCGCTGGCGCTCCTGTTCCGCGCCTAGCGCTGCTTCGTCCGCCCGTTGGCGTTCCTGCTCGGCCCGTTCCTTGCCGGTGGGAATCACCTCGCCCTGTCCATCGGTCCAGCGCAGCCAGGTTTCTTCCTTGTCCTCGAATTCTCCTCGCCATTCCGCCAGCCCCAGATTCAGGTCGGGAAACCATCTCGATTGCAAGCGCTGGTATTTCAAGCCTTGCAAGGAGTAAACCGTGAGCGCCTGTTCCATCACCAGCCCTTGCGGATCGTAAATCACGTAATAGGGAACCCGCATCCAGGCGTATTTCGAGCGCTTCTCGGCGGTTTCCCCGCCCACGGTGTTGGAGACGATTTCGAGCACGAGGTCGGGTGGCTTGCCGAATTCCCAGATGAAATAGGAACGGTGTTCCTTGCGCCACCAATCCTCCGCCACGGCCACATCCAGGCTGAGGAAAACGTCCGGCACGATGGCCGGCACATGGGTTTGGGAGAACACGCCCACATTGGCCGCGGCCAGGAAGGGCCGCTGTTCGCCGGGGCCGGTCCAGGAACTGTAAAGCGGCTCGGTCAACAGGCGCTGTTGTTTCTCGGAGGGGAGATTGTCCACGGGCGCGTCGTCCTCCGTGATAAGGTCAGCGATATCCGGAATGATCTCCGGTTGGCTTTGCAACATGTCGATACCTCGCTGGTTAGGCGCGGACGGATTAATTTCGGTGCTGGGAAGGCGGTGTCGTTCCACGGCTAGCCTAGGATAACAAGGGGTTATTACCCGTGTCGATGCCGCGGCCGGGGCTCTCGCGGGATTCTTCGGGACTCCGGCATTCCTGGAACCCTCTATTTCGTAAGGGTATCCAAGCGAGGTGGATTGAGGGGGGCGCGGGTTTTATCCGGATACGCCGGGGCTGGCCTTGAGCGAGCCGAATCGCTCGCGAAAATACCGCGCCGCGAACCCAACGGCCAAGCCCGACGCGGCGCCGTGCAGGGACAAATATCCCGTCCAGATTCTCCGCCACTGGGTTTGGACCGCGTCCGCGCCTTCCCGCCGCCGCGTGTCGTCCAGGAAGAGCGTGATGGTTTCCCGCGCCCGCGCCGCGTGGCCGGAAGCGAGGTTGTCGATGCTCAGGTGTAGTTGGACGATGGCGGGATCGATGCGGTGGTGGCGCAGGATATCGAGGGTCCGCATATAGCCGGCGCCCAGGCCGCTCAGTTCGATGGCGAGATTCAAGCCCAGCAATTCCGGGAAATAGCGATGGGCCCGGAGTCCGATGGCCAGCAGGTAAACCGGGATGTCGAAGGCGGCGTCTAGGAATAGGGAGCTCGCGGCGAATTCGTCGCTGGCCAAGGGCGGCAGGTCGATCTCCAGGCTTTCCAGCAGCCGTCGGTAAACATTCGGGTGGTTCCAAGCGGGGCGGCCCTCGCCCAGTTCGTCGGCGTAAATCTTGAGGAGATGCCGGCCGATTTCGCCAAGGTTTTCGGCCGCCGCGCCGACGCCGGCCAGCCAGCAGCCATCCGCCAAAATGGCGGGCGCCAGTTGGGTGATCGCCCAGCGGCAATATTCCCGGCTGATTTTGGGCGGGCCGGAGCCGGGCCGATAGCGATCGACCTCGCGCCGATGCATGGCGTCGATATGGGCGTAAAAGCGTTCCGGAGTGTAGGCGAAACAGCGCCGCCGGCCCCGTTGCAGCGGGCTTAGCCAGTGGGCGCGGCGGAGTACGCGGCGGATCGCGAGGTCGGTTTCCGGCGGGCAGTCGGCGGGTGATTCGCCGCGGAGCAGGGCGGTGAAAAGGCGGCGCTTGCCGAGTCCGGGCGCGGGTAGCGGTGGTGTTTCGGGGCACGCATCGCCCGGCCGCATGGTCGGGATGGCTTGCGCCGCGCACCCTAGAGCTTCCGTTCCCTTGATCCATTCCAAGCAAATTCGCCGCTCCCGCTCGTCGAACACCCCGAACATCGGCCCGCCGAAATCCATGGCGCGAATCAAGCGGCTCGCGGCCGGGCGGGCGCCATCCACATGGGGCGAGCCGCGCAGGGCATCCAGCAGCGGGCCGGGATCGCCCGCGCCGTCGGCCAGCCATTCGTCCAGCCCGCGGCCTTGCAACTTGACCCGGCCGTGGTAGCCGATGGCGTGGGAACGCTTGGCGCGCAGCAAATCACCCATCGCCTGTTCGGTGGTGTGCTCGCGGGACAGCCAGCCCTCGATGCCGCGCGCCAGCGTGTCGAATCCATGCCGGTATATTCGCCAGCCACCGCGGATGCGTGCGTCATGCGCCTCCTTGCGCGGATAAGCCTCCAGCGCGGCTTGGGCGAGAGCGCGGATTTCGTTCCCATAAGTCGAATCTCCCGGCAAGGGCGCGTCCCACCAAGCCGGTTCGCGCAGGACATGGGCCAGGGTGTAGCCGAGCAGTTCGGGGAAGTACATGCGGGGCCGGTGCAGCAGGGCCAGGTGTAAGGCGGGAAACTCCAAGGCGAAATCCGGAATGGCGGCATCCCGATGGAAGCCGAGGCTGTCCAGCGGCGGCAAGTGGACGCCTTCCGCGACTAGCTTGGCCCGTAAGCGCAACGGCGGCGATAGGGCCGGATCGCTCAGGCCCACGATGCGGCAATACAGATCGAACAGGCGGCTTTCGGAATCCCGGTGGGCGTTGGCCGGCTGGGCCACTCGGGCGAGCCAGATGCCGTCCAGCAACAGGGTGGGCGCGAGCGCGGTTAACGCGAACTGGCGGGACTCGGAGGTTTCGGGGATTGCCGGGGGGTTCCAGCTTGCGCCGAATCCGTCTTGATCGGCCAATCCCGGTTCCGGCTCGGACAAGGCCGAGCGCAACAATTCCTCCGCCGCGGCCAGATCGGCGGGCGTGGCCGGGCCGTTTAGGAGGGCTTGGCAGAGGTGGCGGGGGGCGGTCATGAGTTGGCTCAGCGCTGTTGGGGCAGAGGCATAGGCATAGGATGCGCCGGGGAAAGATGCGCATCAAATTGGATCTGGTGCGCTTGCTTTGGCCCAGCGGTGGCTGGGTCATATTGGACGCATCATTGGGGCGGAGGTTCATTTGGACGGAACTCGTAGGGCGAGTCGCGATCCGCCAATTTCGCGAAGTGGCAAGAAGCTCAAATATGGTCGGATACAGACTGCTAATATAAAGCTAAGCCGACCGCTGGAGCGTAGGGATAGAGCGTTGGATCAGCGGTTCTTGTTATATACCAAATGAGTCTTGTCTCTCGCTTCATCAATGGTAAAGATGAACGACCGTGGTGCCCCCCGCACCATGTGTTTCTTAAATCGCTCTGCCTTCACTAACTCGCGCCATTCAAGTGACCAAATTCGATCAATCGAATAATCATCGTTCAAGTGAACGAATAACAGATGTGTTGGGCAGTCGCTTCCTTCAATCTTAGGAATAGCACTGGTTCGTTTCCATCCAGATTTCCAGCCCTTTCTGGTTTTAACCGAAACACGGAATTCTGATGCAAAAACAAAATCATGTTCTTTTCGATCGTCCACAAGTTGGCCATCGAATAGAAGTTTTCCATATATCTCGCCGAGCCAGCCAACAATCTCGTTTCCTTTGAGGGTTTTTCCGTCCGCATGAATTGATAATTTTTTTCGAATTTCATCCTGGAGTGACGTGAGCTTACGGAAAAGTTCTCGACATTCTGCTTCAAGCTCTGTGACGGCATGTGGGTTTGTCATAGGTGCCGCTAACATGATTTAGGATCTCCAAACGGCATCTTTTATAACATTATTTGGGGTCTATAAGCCAGCGTAGCCCGGAAGAAACGCAGTGAAATCCGGGACGATTGGAGCTTGGATAATCCTGTATTCCGGTGCGATGCATACGGACTATGCTGGCTTCCATCATCTCTTGAATCTTGACGGGATGCGGGATTCCCGTATTCTTCTTTCCATGCTAACCGTGATTGAAACCCCGACCTTTCAAAAACAGGCTGAAAAAATTTGGTCCGAGGATGAACGCATGGCATTCATAGCCTGGATAGCTGAACATCCCACGGCCGGGGATGTGATTCCCGGCGCGGATGGCGCGCGTAAAATCCGCTGGTCGATAGCGGGCAAAGGCAAGCGCGGCGGGGTCCGCGTAATTTATTTCAATCTGACCGAGCAAGGCGTGGTTGTACTGGTCACGCTATACCAAAAGGCGGATCGGGCCAACATTCAAGCCAACGAGATTAAAAAGGCGACTTGACATGGACATTGAAAAAATAGCGCGAGCGATTGAAGCCGATGCGGGTATGGCGCTGGATGATATTCGCCAGGGTTTGGCCGAAATGGATGCCGGTGAAGGCCGGGTGACGACGGCGGAACAGAATTTAGTCCGCTCCGCCCGCGCCAAAACCGGCTTGTCGCAACAGGCATTCGCCGAATGCATTAAAACCCCGGTGGCAACTCTGCGTGATTGGGAGCAGGGCCGTTTCACACCGCCGGGCGGTGTAATCTGCCTGCTGAAACTCATCGCCAACCATCCGGATTTGATCGACGAATTGGAAGCGGCGTAGCGGAGCCGGGTGTGGGTTATGGTTCAAGCGATCTTCATTCCCCGATACCGGGCTTCCTGAACAAATAATCCCCAATCGCCAGCGCATCCAACCCAGAGCCCAGAAACACCGCCATGGCATCCTCCACGCCATGCACGATGGGCTTACCCATGACGTTGAAGCTGGTGTTGAGCAGCACCGGCACGCCACTCAGCCGATGGAATTCGCTCAGCAGGGCATGGAAGCCCGGGTTCCATTCCCGCTTCACGGTTTGCAGTCGCCCGGTGCCGTCGGTGTGGACCACGGCGGGCACGCGCTCGCGGATTTCCGGCCGGAATTTCAGGGTGCGATCCATGTACGGGGTTTCCTGGTAATCCTCGAAATATTCCGGCCCGTGTTCGTGCAGGATGGCGGGGGCGTAGGGACGGAAGCGCTCCCGGAATTTCACCTCGCGGTTGATTCTTTCGCCCATGTCGCGGGTGCGCGGATCGGCCAGGATGGAACGGTTGCCCAGCGCGCGGGGGCCGAATTCCGCCCGCCCCTGGATCCAACCGAGAATCTTGCCCGCCGCTAGCAATTCCGCCGCTTTCGCGACGATGGCGCCTTCCGGCAAATGTTCGGCCGGCAGTCCCGAGTAGCGGACGTAGCGTTCCACGGCCGCGTCCTTCATCCGGCTGCCCAGGTAGGGCGAGAGCAAGCTAGGTTGGACAATCCGGCCGGGTTGGTTCTCGCGGAAAGCCAGCCAGGCCGTGCCCAGGGCCGTGCCGTCGTCGGCCGGGGCGGGTGGCACGTAGAGCGAGCGGAACGGCGTTTCGGCGAGGATTTGGCCGTTGCACACCGAGTTCAGGGCACAGCCACCGACCAGGGCCAGATTCTCGGAAATGCCCAGGCCATGCAGGTTGGCCAGCAGTTGGTGGACGGTTTCCGCGAAGAAGCGCTGCCCGGTGTGGGCCAGGTCGGCGGCGGTTTCCGGAGGAAGTTGCTTGCCCCGCCGGCGGCTTTCGAGGCGCTTGAGCAGATCGAAGAACACGGCGCGGTCCTGAACCAGCCGTAAACCCTCGACCCGCATCATGGCGCGCAGCCAGCCCAGGATTTCCTCGTCGGTGCGGCCGAGGGAGGCCAAGCCCATGGTTTTCCATTCCTCGCCCCCCATCCACTCGAAGCCGCACAACTCGGTGAGCTTCATGTAGAAGAAACCCAGGCTTTGCGGCCCGCGCGCCTCGTAGCGGGGAACTGGAGTCCCGTCCCGGTACTCGAAGAACGCCATCGAGCCTCGCTCTCCATAGGAATCGATCACCGCGCAGGCGGCGGTTTCGAAGGGGCTGCCGTGGCAGGCCAGCGCGGCATGGGCGAGGTGATGGTCGTAATGGTGGAAGCGGACGGAGGCGCCGGGGAAATCGCGGCGCAGCGCGCGGGCTAGGCCCAGCCCCGCGCGGCGGAGGGCGTGGTGCTGGCAAGCCTGCATGTGGTTGAGTTCCCAAGTCTCCACGCAGGCGGTAAGCTGCCGTCCCCGATAGTTCAGGATGCCAGTGGGCGTCAGCCAATCCAGGGTTTTGGCGAGCCGCTCGTAGAGGGGGCGGCGTTCCCGCCAATTGCTGGCGACGATGAAGGCGCCGGCGTCGGGACAGTATTCCCGCAGCAGCCGGGGGAGCAGATACAGGTCGTCCGGCTCGTGGTTGAGAGCCCGCTTGTATTGCAGAAACCGCTCGGTGGCCTCGGCGTACAGGATTTCGCCGGCCTCGTTCAGAATAGCCAACGCCGGGTCGTGGTAGGTGGCGCAGAGGCCAATATAATAAGTTCGGGTTTTTTTTTGATGCATAACCGCCGTTCCAGTGTTCCATGCCCATTCTAGCCAAAACCCCCTCGTTAGGGATTTCCGGCGCGATCCGGCGGCCGCCATCCCTCTGGTGGTTGGGGTTCGGCTGGTCCTTGTTCCTGCCTTCCTGCACCCTGGCCTTTCTAGCCACGGGTCCGCACGGCTTGGTTCCCGCCTTGCTCGGAACCGCGCCGGTTTGGATTTTGGTCGCCGCCGACCGTTGGGGGCCGGCCGAACGGCGGAGGGTTCCGTCCCATGCGCCCGCCTGGTTTTTCGACGGGTTGCTCTACGCCCTGGTTGCTCTACAGGTTTTGAATATCCTGGCCATGGGCTGGATGGTCGCGCGGCTGGAATGGGGCTCGGTTTCGGAACTGTGGGTTGGATTGGCCAATCTGCTCTCGGTGCGCATCCTGATGGGCACCAATTCCTGTTGCGCCGCCATCGCGCCCGCCCACGAACTCATACATCGGCGGGGGAAATGGCAGAGGCTGCTGGGGCGCTTGCTATTGGTTACGGTGGGCTACGATCATTTCCATGTGGCCCATCGCCGCGGCCACCACGCCAAGCTGGGCAGCCACGAAGACCCTTCCACCGCCCGCGAGGACGAGAGTTACGAGGCGTTCTTCCGGCGCTCGCTGGGGACGCAATGGCGGATCGCCTGGCGGGCCGATCGTCGCGCCGTGCAGGGTGGTTTGATCGTGGAATTGGCTTTGCTGGCGGTGTTCGCCGGGCTGTTCGGCCCGCTGGCCTTGTTCATGCTGGCCTATCAGGCGGCGGTGGCGGTGCGGCTGCTGGAGGCGGTCAACTATTTCCAGCATTTCGGGCTGACCCTGGATTCCGGCCGCTCGGGCGCGACCGCTTGGGGCAACGATTCCGCCGTGAGCCTGTTCCTGTTCCTGGGGCTGAGCCGCCACGCGGACCATCATCGCCGTCCCGGCGTGCCTTATCCGGAATTGCGCGGCCTGCCGGAAGGGCCGGCGATGCCTTACGGTTACCTGGGGATGGCTTTCTGGGTCAAGAACCGTAGCGCGAGTTACCGGCGCTGGGCGGCGGAACACTTGCCCTGAGTTTCCGGGAATGCCCGGCTGAAAGCGTCCACCCGCGCTCCATGGCTGGAATGCGGATGGACGCCTTAGCCTAGCAATGCCGTCGATCACTGCTTGTCGCACCAGGAACCGAGATAGGCCTTGCTTGTGTCCCGGGTATTCAGGTTCGCCTGGATTCTGTAAACGCGGGCTTCGATTTCATCCTTGGACGCTCGGCGATATTCCTGTACTTCGTTTTCTATCCTTTGGGACGCTTCCGGGGAAACGGTCAGCACGAAGCGATTGAGCAGGCCCGCGAAGACGGGGCCGTTGCCGTCGGTGGGGCCGCTGATGCCGAAATGCCGCCGAACCGAGGACTGGGCCTGGCTGGTATTGCAGAATTCCAATTGCAACCAGGTTTTCAAATTGCCCAAGGCGTTTTCCTTTCCATCCAAAACCAATCCCGACCCGGCATTGCCGGGGACCGAGGAGTCATAGGTTAGGCGGGCGCGTTTGATCTCGGCGTCGTAAGCCTCCCGGCTGATCGTCCTCGCCTGGTAATTCTTCCATGCCCGCGCGGTATCGGTTTGGTAGGTTTTCCAGGCTTCCATTTCCGCGAGGTAATCCGCCTCGCTGGCCACTGGCGCATCGGTGGATTTAGCCTTGGCTCGGCGAGCCTCGGTGGGTTTTGGCTTGGCTTCCGGTTCCACCGAATTGGCCGCCCGCGGATCGGGTTCGACGGTCGGGTTGGCCGTCGCCGCGGTCGTGTTTACCGGGGCGGCTCGTGGTTTCGGCGGTGTTTTCGCGGCGGCTACCCGGTGGGGTTTAGGCGGTTTCGGTTTGGGCGCGACGCTGGCCTTGGCCGTTTTCGTTGGCGAGGTTGCCGTGTGCTTTATAGCTTGCTTGGCGCTGGCCGGATGCTTTTCGGCGCTTGCCGCGGGTAAGGACGCGAGCGTGAAAAACATCGCCAACACGAAGCCTAGCCGCCGGGTTATGACTGGATTCATCGTTTTATTGGCTAAGGGTTGCATGGAAGGGAGCAAGGCCAGATCGAACTCTCGTGGGTCAAACGCCCGCGCTCCCGTGGATCGTTTCCTTGATTTCCTCGCCGCCGACCACTTCCTTGTCTTGTAGAAGCTGGGCGATGGCATTGAGGGTCGCGCGCCGCTCGGTCAGGATTTCCCGCGCCCGGCGCTGGCCTTCCTCGACCAGTTCCCGGACTTCGGTGTCGATCATCCGAGCGGTTTCCTCGCTGAAATTGCGTTCCTCCGCGCCCTCGACGTTGAGATAGGCGAGCCGCTGGCGGCGGCCGTAGGTTAGGGGGCCGAGCCGCTTGCTCATGCCCAGTTGGCAGACCATGGCGCGAGCGATTTCCGAGGCTTTCTCCAGGTCGTTCTGGGCACCGCTGGAAACGTCGCCGAACACCAGTTCTTCCGCCGTCCTGCCGCCTAGGAGAATGGCGATCTGGTCGCGCAGTTCGGCTTCGGTGGACAGGAATTTTTCATCCACCGGCAGTTGCAGGGTGTAGCCCAGGGCCGCCGCGCCCCGCGGGATGATCGACACCTTATGCACCGGCTCGCCGGTGGGCACGACCTCGGCCACCAGGGCATGGCCGGATTCGTGGAAGGCTACGCGGCGCTTTTCCTGTTCGTTGAGGGTTCGCGATTTTTTCTCCGGGCCGGCGATGGCGCGGTCGATGGCTGCCTCGAAATCCTCCATGCCGACCGCGTTTTCGTTTTTCCGCACGGCGATGATGGCGGCCTCGTTGCAGATGTTGGCGAGGTCCGCGCCGACCAGCCCCGGTGTGCGCTGGGCGACGACGCGCAGGTTTACGTCCGGCCCCAGGGTGATCTTGACGGTGTGTAGCTTCAGAATCGCCAAGCGGTCTTCCA
>SXGT01755318.1_pt1 | contig 15821 bp, 12 predicted proteins | sample 3176221 | NCBI WGS metagenome assembly SXGT01 (sample SAMN11356862, study PRJNA531348) | freshwater metagenome | isolation source: freshwater sample F1-120 | place: China: Fuxian Lake, Yuxi | collected 2017-12-25
GAGGTGCGGGGCGTCGCGAATCGCGGCCGGTGTCAGGCCTTCCGGGCGCGACACTCCGGAGGAGCCTCGCATCCGGTCGCCCGCTCGGCGACAAGGAGGCGCCCCCTTCGGAGACCCGATCCACGATGCGTACCCTCCTCGCCCTCGCCCTCATCGTCTCACCGCTCGCGGCCCGGGCTGCGGAGAGGTTGCCGACGATTCCGCCGAGCCAGTACACGCCCGAGCAGAAGCAGGCCGCCGAAGCCTTCGAGGCGGCGCGCAAGACGCCCGTCTTCGGCCCCTTCGAGCCGCTGATGTACTCGCCCGAGGTGATGACGCTCGCCCGCTCGATGGGCGATTACCTGCGCTACAAGCCGAAGATCGGCACCACGCTCTCGGAACTCGTCATCCTGATCACGGCGCGGCGCTGGACGCAGGACTACGAGTGGTACGTCCACGCGCCGATCGCCAGGAAGGTCGGCATCGCCGAGCCGGTGATCGCGGCGATCCGCGACGGGCGACGCCCGGAGGGCATGAGCGCCGACGAGACGCTGGTCTACGATTTCACCAACGAGCTGCAGGAGAACAAGCGCGTCTCGGACACCACATTCGCCAAGGCCGAGCAGCGCTTCGGCAAGGACGGCGTCGTCGATCTCGCGGCGGTGAGCGGCTACTACACCTTCCTGGCGATGGAGCTGAACATGGCCCGCTATCCGCTCCCGAAGGACGGCACGCCGCTCCCGCGCCTGCCGGAGTGACGGACCTCCCGCGTCCCTCAGCTCCCCGGCTTCCACACCGCGTCCGACACGGTGATCGGCTTTGGCAGCAGCTTCAGCTTGTGGAAGGTGTCGGCCACCCGCTGCTGGTCGGCGATGGCCGCCGCGTCGAGGGGCGCGACGCCGTAGGATTGCCGCCGCAGCGCCACCGCGAGGATCGGCGCCGGGATGCCGACGCTCGGCGCGAGTTCGGTCGCCACCGCGTCGGTGTTGTCCTTGGCCCAGGCGTCGATCTCGCCGACCGCCTCGATCAGCGCATCGACCGCCTTGCGGTTCTGGTCGGCGAAGTCGCGGCGCGACAGGTAGAACTGCCGGTTCGGCGCGAGGCCCTCGCCGTTGACCAGCGTCCGGGCGCCGGTCGAGGCGGCGGCCCGACGCGCCACCCTCCGCGACGCCCAGCGCGTCGTCGTCAAGCTCGGCTCGGCGGCGCTGTGCGAGGCGCAGGGCGGCGTTGACGTCGGCGCCTTCGCGCGCGTCGCCGCGGCAATCGCCGAGCAGCGACGCGGCGGCCGCCAAGTGGTCGTCGTCTCCTCCGGGGCGGTCGCGCTCGGCCGCGCCGAGACCGGCCAGGCTCCCGGCGACCCGAGCCCACGCTTCGGCCGCCAGGCCTTGGCAGCGATCGGCCAGCCGCTGCTGATGGCCCACTGGCGCTCCGCCTTCGCCGAGCACGGCCTCGGCGTCGCGCAGCTGTTGCTGACCCACGCCGACCTCGGCGCTCGCCCGCGCTTTCTGCATGCCCGGCGGGTGGCGGCGGAGCTGCTGGAGCATGGCGTGGTGCCAATCGTCAACGAGAACGACACCGTGGCGATCGAGGAGCTCGGCTTTGGTGACAACGACGCCCTCGCGGCACAGGTCGCGGTGGCGGTCGGCGCCGAGCTGCTGGTGCTGCTGACCGAGGTGGATGGCCTGATGACAGCGGACCCGCGGCTCGATCCGACCGCGACCCGGGTGCCCCACCTCGACGCCTTCGACCCTCGGACGGCGGCTTTCACGGAGGTCGGTAGCCGCTCGACGCTCGGCACCGGCGGCATGCGTAGCAAGATGCAGGCCGCCGCGATCGCCGCCCACGCCGGCATCGCTACGCTGGTCGCTGATGCCCGCCGCGCCGACGTCTTGGCCGCCCTCATCAGCGGTGCCGACGTCGGCACCCTGCTATGGCCAGGACCGTCGCGGCTGAGCGCCCGCCGCAAGTGGTTGGCCACCACGGTGCGGCCGCGGGGCAGCGTCAGCGTCGACGCCGGCGCGGCGCGAGCGCTGGTCGAGGGTGGACGCTCGCTGCTGCCGGTCGGCGTTCGCGCGGTCGAGGGTCGCTTCGAGGTCGGCGATCCGGTCCGTGTGTTGGCCCCGGATGGCTCGGCGCTGGGCCGCGGCCTCGTCCGCTACGCCAGCGAGGACGCGCGCGCGATCGCTGGCTTACGCACCGACGCCGTCACCCGCCAGCTCGGCTGGCTGCCGGCGGCGGAGCTCATCCACCGCGATGACTTCTGGCCTGAACCTGGCGCGGCGCGTCGCCTATGGAGCGAGCCCTGAGCGGCCAGCGTCGACGCGCTCGGCGGCCTTCCGTCATCGCTTGGATCCTCGCCTGCGCCGGCGGGGTTGGCTGTGACGACCGAGCGGCGCCGGAACCGGCAGGCAACGACGTGGAGGCGGTGGCTCCCGAGCACGGTGGTCTGCGGTTGCGCCTGCATGCGCCGGTCGAGCGGCCAGATCTCGAGAGCCCGCCAGCCGATCAGCTGCGCTTCGTCCGCCGCACGGTGGGCTCAGCCGACGAGCCGGTGCTCGGCGCAGAGCTTGCGGACGGGCGCATCCGCTTTGAGCCGCTCGGGCCCGACCTCGCGACGCAGATCATCGCCGAGCTGCGCGACGCGGGAGGCGTCCTGCTCGCTCGCGCCGAGGGCCCCATCGCCGTCGTCTCGGCCGAGGAGCCCGATCGCCAACTCGACGCGCTGTGGTTGCCGGTCGGCGCCATGGTGGCGGCTCTTTCGACCGATGGTACGCCGCTCGCAGCGGCGATCGGCGCTGGCGCAGGGGTGACGGTGCTGTCTGGCGGTCGGCTGTTGATCAGCGGTGGTGGCGACCTCGGTCCCTGCCAGCCCGGCGAGCCCACCGCGGTCGCTGCTAAGGCGGCCGTGCTGGACCCGACAGCGATGCGGGTCGAGGCCAGCTGGATGCTCGTCGACGGCCGCAGCCACCACGGCGCCAGCGCCCTGCCTGGTGGGCGAGTGGCTCTGCTCGGCGGCTACCTCGCCAAGGGCGGCGCCATCGGACCCAGCGCTGGGGTTGAGTTCGCGGTGATCCATGAGGCGCGGAGCGAAGGGGCGTCGGTCGAGCTGGCCGCGGCCAGGGCCCGCTTCGCCCTCGCAGACGACGCTGAGCAGCTCTGGCTCGTCGGCGGCGACCAGGAGGGCTCGCCCAACGTCGAGCTTTTCAACATCGCCGTCGGTACGTTGGCGACGGCGCCCCTGCTGGGCGCGCGCCTCGATCCCGCGGCCGCGCTGCATGACGACCCGCGCAGCAGCAAGAGATACTTGCTGGTGGCCGGCGGTCGCGATGGCGCTGGCGCGGCCCGCGCCGATGGTCAGGTCTTCGAGGTCAAAGGCCAGACCTTGCTGTCGGTCGGCACGCTGCCGGCGGTCGCCCCGGCGGCGGCAGATCCGGCATGGATGCTGGGTTCGACGCCGTTGAGCGTCTGGCGCCTCGGCGGGGCGACGTCGGGCGGTGCGCTCGCCGATGTGCGGCGCCTCTCGCTGCTGGACCCGCTGCTGCAATGGCAAGCCCAGCCTAGCCTGGCCGTCGGGCGATTCTGCATGGCGTCGGCGCAGCGCGACGGCAGCCTGTGGCTTTTTGGCGGTCGCGACGGCTCAGGCGCGGCCTCCGATGCCGTAGAGGTCGTCCACGCTGGCTCCGAGCGCAAGGTCTATGCCCTCGGCGCTGGCAGCGTCGGCAGGGTGGCGGCCCACGGGCCTGGAAAGGCGTGGGCGCTCGTCGGCGGTGACGGCGCCGCCGCCGCCGGGGCACCGGCGCTCTGGCTCTGGCTGCCCCCAGAGTAGGCCAATCTAGAGGTCGACGAGCTGTAATCTAGCGTTGTCAAGAGGAAAAAACCGACTCCCCACCCGGCGAAAGCGCTCAAGCCCGTCGGTGGCAAGCAGCTCGACGGCGCCCTGGCCCTTGCCGGCGGTCGGGAAGCGCATCGCCAGTTCTTCAGCGATTGCCAGCGCGGAGTCGACCAGCGCCACATTGGGCATGCCGCGTCGGGCGAGCCACGCCGCGATCGCTGGCGCCAGCACAGGAAAGTGGGTGCAGCCAAGGACCAGGGCGCCGAGCTTGCGCGCAGCAGCGCCGCCGAGCCACGGGTCGAGGTAGGCATCGAGGGCGGCGTCGACCAAGGGACCGGCGAAGAAGCCCTCCTCGGCGAGCGCGACCAGCAGCGGCGTCGCGCAGGCGCTGACCTCGAGGCCCGGCGCGATGGCGGCGATCGCGTGGCCGTAGGCGCCTGAGGCGATGGTTCGCTCGGTGCCGATGACGCCCACGAGGCTGCCTCGGGCGGCGCTGGCTACGGCCCGTCGGGCGCCGGGGGCGATGACCCCGAGGACAGGTAGGTCGAACTCCGCCTCAAGGGCCGGCAGCGCGCAGGAGCTGGCTGTGTTGCAGGCGACCACCAGCGCGTCGGCGCCGTCGTCGGCGAGGAGCGCGCGGCTGGCTTGCAGGGCGTAGCGGGTCACGGTCTCGGCGCTCTTGCTGCCGTAGGGTAGCCGCGCGGTGTCGCCGAGGTAGCGCAGAGACGCCCCCGGCAGCGAGGCGTGGATCGCCGCCGCGACGGTCAGACCGCCGATGCCCGAGTCGAAGATCGCGATACGCGGAGCGCGGGTGTCGGTCATGCCGCCTAGCATCGGCGTCGCCGAGGGACGGGTCAAGGCGGGTCCTCGCCTGGTGCAGCGGCGGCACGCCTCGGCGTCGTCACCCGGTGGCGCGGCTACCGTGGGCCACGGTCCTGGCTGCGGTTCTTGGCGTCTGCTAGCTTCGGCGGTGGAGGTGCCGATGACAGTCGTTGGGCGAGGGATTCCAGGCCTAGCGCGCGCTCTCGGCGCGGCGTTGGCGCTGTGGATGTGCGCGCTGCCGCGCCCTGCGGCGGCGTTCAAGCTGCTGCAGAACGACGGCGGCTCCAACCCGCACTGGCGCGAGGCCGCCATCGAGTACCGGGTGGTCTACGACGTCGCGCCGCCCGAGCCGGCCGCGTCGCAACAAGGCACACCGCTTGGGGATCGCATCGCGGCCGCCATGAAGCCATGGACCCAGGTGCAGTGCCCTCGGCAGGATGGGCCGCAGCCGGTCGGCTTCTCCTTCGTCGAGACCGCGCCGCCTGAAGTGGCCACCTGCCCGAACGACGGCGACGGCCTGCGTCGCTGCCTTGGGGGCGATGGCGTGGTCCGCGTCATCTCGGACCCGCAGCATTGGCCGCTCTCTGACCTGACCGTGGGCTACACGCTGCTAGCGAGCGAGCCTTCGAGCGGCATCAGCACGCGTTTTGCGTTGTTGTTGAACGACGCCAGCCATGACTTCTGCGACTATGATTGCGACGGCAAAGCCTTCGACATCGGCACCGTGCTCCTCCACGAGGCTGGGCATGTGTTGGGCCTCGACCACACCGACGTCAAGACCGCAGTCATGGTCGCCAGCCGATCGGCGGCGGAGATCTTGCGCACGCTGAACGCCGACGACCGTGAGGGGCTCTGCGCGATGTACCCGGTCGCGGCGACGCAGGCAGACGATGGCGGTTGCGCCGCGCGAAGCTCGAGCTCGGCGTCGGCGCAGGGCTGGTGGTGGACGTCGCTCCTCGCCCTGGTCGCGCTGTGGCGCGCAAGGTCAAGGTCCAGCGCGCCGGCCCATGGCCACGCAGGCGCCGGCCTCCTTGCGCTCGCCACCCTGCTGGTGCCACAGGCAGCGTCGGCGTGGAGCGCGGCGCGGACAGCGTCGGGCGCCGATCAGCGCTGGTATGTCGCAGAGCTCACCTTCGACCTCGACCAGACCGGGCTGTCTAGCCAAGGCCTGCCCGATGCGGCGGTCGAGACCGCGGCGCTCTCAGCCATGGCCGCTTGGGTCGACGTGCAGTGCGCGCTCTGCCAGAGCCCAGACGGACCCGCCTGCGCCCCCATCGCCTGCGCCGGCCATGACCTTGGCGTCAGGGCCAAGTTGGACGGATGGAAGCCACCAAGGCCGCCTGGGCTCGGCTGCACGCTGAAAGGCGACGTCTGTCGCGGCGTACCTGATGGCAATCAAGTGCTTTTTATCCACGACTCCGCGCGCTGGCCGGTGGCGAGCCACGTCATCGCCCTGACCCTAGTGGCGGCGGACATCGCCACCGGCGCCATCGGCGACGCCGATGTGCTGGTCAACGCGGCCAATAAGCAGTTCTGCGTCGCGCCTGATTGCAAGGCGACCCGTTACGACCTGCAGAACACGCTGGCCCACGAGTTCGGCCACCTGCTCGGGCTCGACCACAGCGCCGAGTCAGCGGCGACGATGTACGGCGGCGCGCCGCCCCTCGAGACGCTCAAGCGCGACCTACACGCTGACGATGTCGCGGGGGTGTGCACTCTCTATCGGCGCGCTTTCGTCGCGACAGGCTGTCAGCCGCCGCCAGAGCCGGACGGCTGCGCTGCGGCGCGGGGTTCGCGGACGTTGTCGCCAGGGGTTCTGGGTGTCTTTGTCCTGTCGGCAGCCCTGCTGACCGCTGCCCGCGCCGGCCTTGCCTGAGAGCTCGCTGGCGCCGCTCGCCAATTCGGCGCGCTCTGCCCTGCCCGCCGCCAGCGCCGTGTGCTGGCGAGACCTCGACGGAGCCTGCCGGAGCCGCGTTGCGCCCGTGAGCGTTGACAAGGTCAGGTCGATCCACGACAAGCGTCACTATGCGCATCGACGTGATTCAGGGCGCCAACCTCAACATGCTCGGTCGGCGCGAGCCCGAGATCTATGGCGCGCAGACCCTCGAAGAGATTCACCGCGGGCTCGCGGACCTCGGGCGGCAGCTGTCTGACGGCGGCGATCTCGTCGAGCTTACTTTTTTTCAATCGAACAGCGAGGGCGCGCTGGTAGATCGCGTGCAAGCATGCGGCGCCGACGTCGACGCGATCATCCTGAATCCCGGCGCTTATACCCACACAAGTGTGGCGCTACGTGACGCGCTCTTGGCCATCGAGTTGCCAGCGGTAGAGGTTCATCTCAGCAACCCTGCGGCGCGCGAATCGTTTCGGCACCGCTCGCTGATCGCTGACGTCGTGGCCGGCAGCATTGTAGGGCTGGGCGCCATCGGCTATCAACTCGCGCTGCAGGCGCTGGTCACGGCGCACCGCACCCGGCTCGCGGTCGAACGACCTGCCGCGCCGGGCTGATTTCTGCAGTGGAGGGCTCGGCGCGTGCCAGCCCCGACCCCGTAGGCCGGCGGACTCCGGCCAGGAGCCTGGTCAGAACCATGTACGATACAGCGCAGTTTCGTCGGGGCCTCAAGATCGAGATCGACAATGTGCCGTGGATCATCGTCGACTTTCAGCACGTCAAGCCTGGCAAGGGCTCGGCGATTGTCCGGACGCGCCTCAAGAATTTGGTCACCGCCCAGGTGGTCGACAAGACCTTTCGCTCTGGCGACAAGGTCGACGTGCCCGACATCGAAGAGTTCGACGCGACTTACCTCTACAATGACGGTGAGTTTCACTTCATGAACCAGTCGAACTATGAGGAGATCTCCCTCGACGAGGAGGCGGTTGGCGACGCCAAGAACTACCTCGTCGAGCAGTTGCCGGTCAGCCTCCTGATGTTCCGGGGCCGGGCCATCGGCATCGATCTGCCCAACTTCATCGTCGCCACGATCACCTACTGCGAGCCAGGCGTCGCCGGCAACACGGCGCAGGGCGCGACCAAGCCGGTCACGATCACCACCGGCTACACGCTACAGGTGCCGCTCTACATCAACGAGACGGACAAGCTGAAGATCGACACCCGAGACGGCTCCTTCGTCGAGCGCGTCAAGGAGTAGCGTCGAACAGGCGGTGGCCGGCACCGCCGCGTCGGAGCAGGGGCGAGCGTGAACAGCCAGGTCGTCAACCCCGAGCAGAAGCGGTCGGAACGGCGTAAGAAATTCGCCGAGACGGTCGCAATCCTGAAGGAGGATCCGCATGACGTGCGGGCCCGCCTGCAGGTAATCGAGCTTCTGCAGGAGGAGGACCGCACCGACGAGGCGGTCGAGGAGATGCTGCGCGTCGCCGCCAACTACACGCGGCGCGGCGTCCCGATCAAGGCCGTGGCCGTGATGCGTACGGCAGTCAAGCTGCGCCCTGAGCGCGCCGACGTCCGCATGGCCTACGCCGAGGTGTTCGAGAAGCTGCGCATGTTCGAGGACGCCGCTCGCGAGTACCGGGCGGCGTGGGACCTCTACCTCGCCCAGAGCGATCTGCACGGCGCGATCGACTCCCTTGGCAAGCTCCTCGGGCTAGATCCCGCTTTTGTCCCCGGTCACGTCGTGTTCGCAGAGGCCCTGGGCCGCGCTGGGCGGGTCGAGCAGGCTGCCGGGGCATTTCGCCGGCTGGCCGACCACCTGCTCTCTGTTGGCGCCACCGAGGACTGGGAGCGGGTGGCGGAACGTGCGGTGTTTTTCGACGCCCGGGACGCGACGCTGGCGCACGATCTGGCCTTGCATTACGTTCGAACCGGTCGCCACGCAGCCGCGCTGGCCAAGCTCATCGTGTGCTACGAGGCGGAGCCCGATGACGGCGAGTTGGTCGAGCTCATCGTGGAGGTGCTCGACACGCTGGGGCAGCGTGAGCGGGCGGCGAAGCTGCTGCGTATGCAGGTCGCGCGCTACCGCCGTGACGGGCTCAACGCCGAGGTCGAGCGCGTCCTTGTCCGCCTCCACGGCCTCGACCCGGACGACGCCGAGGCCAAGGTCGCAGCCGGCGCTACCGGCGCAGCGATCGCCGCCGACACCATTTTGGAGCTGCAGGCCGAAGCGCCCATCCAGCAATCCGCCGCCAGCTTGCCACGACAGAGCCGGCAGGCGCGGCCGATCGACGATGATGAGTTTGGTTTTGGCGACGGCTTTCCGCACGCCAGCGCTGGCAGCGGGCTGCCGCCGCCTGTCCCTGACGATGACCTCGCGCCACCGATCCCGGACGACGGAAACGACCTCGACGCCCTGGCGTTCGACGTCTTCGACGGCCGGCCGACGATGCGCGGCGCGGCAGCGTTTGAGTCGCAGGGCTTCCCCGTCGACGCCGAGCCGGCGATGGTCATGGCTTCGCCCGTCGCGCCGGCGTCGCAATCGGTGCCCGAACCCAAGCAGAAGCGGGAGGAATTCTCTGCCACCGCCCCCGAGCGGCCCAGCCTTCGGCGCACGATCTCCCGCCCAACGCTGACGCGCGGCGCGGTGGTTTCGCTGCCGGTCACACAGCGTGAGATCACCAGCGTCGAACACACCGTACCCCTGCTCGCGGTGCCCCCTGCCAGCGCGTCATCGCGGCTGCCTGTCGCCGGCATCTCGCCGCCACCGCCGCGCGTCGTTGGCGACGACGAGGAGTCTGGGTTCGGCCAGGATCTGCCTGAGCCGACCAGCATCGACGCCGGCGTATTGAGCGCCGTGCGTGGGCTGAGCGCTGCTTCGGCGTCGGTCGCGCCTCAGGGCAGTGACTCGGCCAACGCCGTCGCGCTCGTCGGCACTGGCTTTACCAGCGCCCTCTATCAGCCACCCGAGCTACAGGGCACGGACCAAGATCGCAGCTCTCGGCCGCTGCTCAACGCCCGGCGGCGCTCCAACACCCTGCCGCGACCCAAGCTGGTCCGGGCCTCAGTAGCGCCCGACGCTAGCCAGCGAAACGTCAGCAATGATTTAAAGACGTTGGACTTCTTCATCGATCGCAGCTTCTATGAGTCGGCCGTCGCGCTCTGCGCCGAGCTTGAGAAGCGGCACCCGCAGAGCGAAGAGCTGCTGCTCCGACGCAACAAGATCGCGGCGATGGCTCGCCGGCCATGAGGCAGCGGGACGAGGCCCAACCCGGCGACGAGCACCCATCGGCGACGGAGCTGACAGCCCGCGAGGAGGTCTTGGCGCGCGCCGAGATTGAGTCCTCGATGCTCGCCGCGCGCCTGCGCGGGCGCGAGGCCAGCTTGGCTGCCCAGCGCGCCGCCCTCGACGAGCGGGCCGCCTGGATTGAGGGTCTCGCTGCCGGGCTGCAGCGCTGGGCCGACAAGGCCGAGGTCGCGCTCGGCGACACCCTGACCGGCCTCGGTGGCGGCGCCGCGGCGCAAGAGGCCGACGTCGACTCCTATGTCCAGCGCAGCGCCACGCTCGCCCTGGCGCGGGCGGCCATGGTCGCAACCCGCGAGGAGCTGATGGCGCGGCGACGGTCGCAGCAGGAGCGACGCGAGCGCGAGGTGGAGGCGCTTGAGGCCGCGCTGGTCCGCGCCGACGTGCGCCTGACTGCACGCGAGAAGCTGCTCGCGGTCGCCCTGCGCGAGGTCGAGGCCAAGGCTGCAGCGACTGGAATGGCGAGCGTCAGGCCGCCGGCCCTCCTGGTGACGCCGGCCTCGGAGGGGACATTCTCACCGGCCGATCGCATCGGCCGCTGCCGGCTGCGGCTCGGCAAGACGCGGCTGTCGCGCGGCGCCATCGAGGTCGATGCAGCCAGCCGGACGCTGCTCGCCTCTGTCGACGCCAGCCCGCAGGTCGGTTCGACGGTGGAGCTCGAGGGCGAGGCTGAGGACGGCCCGTTGGCGTTGCCCGTCATCGTCCGGCGCGTGCTGCCGGCTGGCGCCGAAGGTCAGCACGCGGTCGTCTTGGCACCGAGCGGCTGGTCGCAGCAAGACTGGCGGCGCCTTGAGCGCCTGGTCGTGGCGCTCTGACCGCTGGCCCGCCGGAGCGCGTAGGCCACCGTCGCGGGCTCTGACCGCCGCCATCGCCTCAGGAGATCGACCCCGACTCCGCCGACCCCGCCCGTGGCAGGGCGACGTCGAGCCTCGGCAGCTCCACGCCGTCGGGGAACAGCGCCGCCAACAGCGCCGCCATGTCGTTTGGCGGCGAGCTGTGGAAGCGCAGCGCCTCACCAGTGCTGGGGTGGCGGAAGCCGAGCGCGTAAGCGTGCAGCGCCTGCCGGGTTTGTTCGGCGAGGGCGTGGGCCTCCGCGGCGGCACGCGCCGTGCGCGGCAGCGGTCGTTGGCCCCCATAGAGGGCGTCGCCAGCGATGGGGTGCCCGCGTTCTGCGAGGTGCATGCGGATCTGATGCGTCCGCCCGGTCTCCAACTCGGCGACGACGCAGCTCGCCAGCGTCGAGCGCGCAAGAACGGTCAGGTGCGATGTGGCCTGGCGCAGGCCCGCGATCTTGCCGGTGAAGCGGCGCCGATCGCTAGGGTGCCGGGCGTGGCCACTCTGGACCGTCAGGCGATCGGCGGCGACGCGCCCGAGGACGACAGCGACATAGCGCCGCAAGATGGTGTGGCGAGCGAAGTCGGCCGCAAGGGCCGCGTGGGCTGCCGCGGTCTTGCTGACGACGAGCAGGCCCGAGGTGTCCTTGTCGATGCGGTGGACTAGGCCAGGCCGCTCGCTGGCGCCGACCTCCGCGACCTCGGGGGCGTGGGCCAGCAGGGCGTGGACCAGGGTCTCTTGCCAGTGCCCAGCGCCCGGATGGACCACGAGGCCTGGCGGCTTGTCGATGACGACGAGGTCGGCGTCCTCGTAGACGACGCGCAGGTCGGCGTCGTGCCAGGGCGTCAGCTCGGACGGCGGCAGCGGCTGCACGGCGATCTCGACCACCATGCCCGGGCGAACGCGGAGGCCGGGGACGACCTTGGCCGCAGCGACGCCGCTGACGCGCACATGGCCAGCCTGGACATGGCTCGCGGCGCGTGTTCGTGACAGGGCCGCGATGCAGCCCGCCAGCAGCGCGTCCAGGCGGACCCCGGCCTGCGCTGGCTCCACCACCACCCGGCTGGTCGCCGCGTCAGCGGTCACGGCAGCGGCGGCGGCGGCGATGTGCAGAGGCGCGGCTGAGCCTCCGCCTGGGCGCTCGGCCATCAACGACCGCCGCGGGCCGCAGCCTCGGCCATGCGCTTGACCAGGGTGATGATTTTATCGGTCGCGCCGATGGCGGCCGCGTCCTTCGACTGGAGCTTGAAGGCGCCAAGCTCCTGCAGCAGCGGACCCTCCTGACGCGGGTCGAGCTCCATCACCACGCCCGCCTGACCGGCCGCGCGCTCGAAGGCCCCAGCATGCAGCAGCGCCAGCGCGTAGCGGCGCTTGACCTCGGGCCCGCTGCGGCCGGCGAGCTCTGCCGCGTGGCGCCAAGCCTCCGAAGCTTGCTGCCACGCTCCCGCCTTCTCAGCGGCCTCGCCGACCTCCGCCCAGCCCTTGCGGCGCTCTTCGGCGATGCGGCGATCATCGCTCGCGCGGCGCTTGGCGTAGTTGGGGCTGCCCGCCTCAATGTGCTCGGCCGTGATGGCCTTGACCTGCAGCGTGCGCACCTCGACCACTTCGGCCCAGCGCCCGAGGGCGACATAGGCGCGCTCGAGAATGTCGAGGAAGGTCGTGTTGGTGGCGTGCGCCTTGCGGAAGGGCGCCAGCGCCTTGACGGTCTCCTCGTGCTGGCCCTTGCTGTTGTACCAGCGCCCTAGCGTGTTGAGCGCGTAGACCTCATCGGGCTTGAGCGCCAGCGCGGCGTCGATGGCGCGCTTCATCCGCGGCTCGTCGCCAGCCCGCTGTGAGAACATGGCTAGATTTACCCAGGCATTCAATAGATTTGGGTACTGAACTAGCGAGCGTTCGATGGCGTCGATTGCGCTCGGCATGTCGCCGAGGGAGTTATGGCAGAGGCCCTCGATGAAGTGATTCTGGAAGTCGTCGGGGTTGATCGCGATCGCCTTGCGGATCTCGGTCAACGCGCCGCTAGCCTGCCCGTTCTTCTGCTTGCTGCGGGCGAAGGTGAATCCCTTCTCGGCCTCAAGCTGGCGCGCATTTAACCAGTGCACGAAGACAACGCAGACCACCGCCGCGGCGACCAACCCAGGGACGGCCCCGCCCTGCAACGCGACCGCTCTGGGCGCCGACTCGCGCAGCTCGACCTGTTCCGGATAGGCCTCGGCCTCGACGCGTCGCACCACGACCCAGGCCGCGCCGATCGCGCCGACGTGGAGGAAGAGGAAAAAGGTCGGCGCCGGCAGCTGGAAGGGGAACGAGAGCATGGCGTCGCCGCAGATCGCCACCAGCGCTGCGATCGAGGCCAGGGCACCGAGCGTGAGCCAGGCGACGTCGTCGCGCTCCTGCAGCCTCGGCCGGGCGGTGCGCCGCCTCGCGTCAAAGGCCAGGGCGAGGGACACCGCTAGCAGCGCCATAAAGGACACGAAGCCTTGGATGCCAAATTCGCTCCAGATCTGGAGAAAGTCGTTGTGGGCTCGCACAGGCTGCTTTGCGATCGAGAAGTGGTCGTTGTCGGTCCGCTGCGTGACGTACTGCGGGAAGAGCACACGCCAATTGCCGGCGCCACCGCCGAGCGGCCGGGCCTTGATCGCCTCCCAGGTGGAGGCCCACATCATCCAGCGCATGTTCCAGTGCGCGTCCTCTGTGTCGCCAATCGTCGCGACCAGGTCGACCACCGACATCTTCCGCTTCTTGTCGCCGACGCCCTCATCGAAGCGCGCCGAGAAGCCCGCGCTCAGCAACATGCTGCTGGCGATGGCAAGGGCGGCGAGGCCCGATACGCCGAGCCCGATCAAGAGCGGCATTGAGCTGCGCTGCGGTGGCCGCGGCGGCTCAACGAGGGGAGCGCCGTCGGAGGCGGTCTTGGGTTGGCGCCAAGCGTTCGCGAGCAAGAAGAGGCAGATGGCGACCAGGACGCCGATCACGGCGCCGCCCCACGCCGAGCGCGTCACCGACAGGCGGAGGTAGTAGAGCTGGATGAACAGCAAGACGTTGCCGGCCGCGCCGACCCAGAGCGCGAGCTGAGTCCGCCCCTGCCGCCACCACCGCAGGCTCATCGCGATGAGGACATAGGCGGCGGGCATCACGGCCACGATCGCCTGCGCCGCCATGTTGCGGTTGCCGAACGTGCTTCCCGGCGCGTTGATGGCGACCCAACGTTTGGCGTCCGGCGGCAACAGTCCGGCGATGTTGTGGTGTTGGCCGATGCCGAAGAGCGCCACCTGGACACCGCCCAGCAGCGAGCCGAACACCACGATCAGGAGCTGTCGCGAGGTGCGGACCGTCGCCATGGTGAGGGCGCAGATCAACAGGCCGGCACCCCAGCGCAGCGCATCGACCTTGGCAAACAGCGAGAGTACGCCGCCGGTCTCGTCGGGCGCCAGCGCGAGGCTCAATGCTACGCTCGCTGCCAGGCCGAAGAGCGGCCACCGCAGCGGGGTGTTGGGCAGCGCGACCGGCCGGCCCATGGTGGCCAGCAGCGCGACCGCGGCGAGCATCCAGGCTGCCCCGACCATCATCGCGAATTGCTTAGGTAGTTGATAGAGGTCTCGGATCCCGACCTCGACGAGGCGCGGCAGGATGGCGGCCGTCAGGCCGAGCACGAGCGCTGGCAAGTCGTCGACCAGCGCGTGACCGCTGGCGGGGCGCGGGCCGGCACCGGCAGACACGGTCGGGGCCGCGCCGTCGCCATTTCGCGGCGATCCACCTGACTTCTTTGGCTTTGCTGGCTCATCTGGCCGCTTCGAGGAGCTCTGATCCACGGTGACAGTCCCTCGCCCTTGGCGACGGCGAGGCAGCTGGCTGGCCGCCCGGCGCGCGATTGGGCGCCGGATGCTAGCGCAGCCAAGCCGGACCGACCAGACATGCCCGCGACGCTGTGCTGCCGCCGCCGCCGCCGCAATTCTGCGTTCGCCGCAGCGGACCGCTGGTGCGGAGGCCACGCTAGGCCCTCGGCCCAACCGCGACGGCAGGCGACTCTCGGCCTCGCGCGGCGCTGAAGGCACCTGCGGCCCCACGGTCTTGCCCCCAGGCGGCAGCACGCCACGCCGTCGCAGCGCCGTACCACCACAACGCCGCGTCACCACCGCGCTGTCGGGCACCCGGCGCGTCTCGATCGCGGGCGCCCTGCGATCCGAATCACCGCGCGCAGCGACCTCTTGGCAGGGGCGCGCTGGAGGCCGGGGGAACCGGCTGGCATCCCCCGAGGAGGCGGAGATGTTCGACTCGTTGCAGGGGACCGCGGAGCCGTGGCGCCGGGACGCCGATGTCCGGCAGGTAGAGCGCTGGCGCACGGCGGCGCCGGTGGGCGCAGCCCAGCTGGAGGCGCAGGTCGACGTTGCCCTCCGCGCCTGTGGACGACAGCGCCCAGCGATCGCTGGCCTCGCCGCGGATGTCGCGCTGATCGACCGGCTGCTCGCGCTCTATGTTGCCGACCCCGAGGCGTATCGCGCCATCGTCGCGCCGCGCGCCGGGATGCTGTGCGTCTGGACCTTGCAGGTGGCGCTGGCGGTCGCCGCCGCTGGCTGGCCGCGAGCCGGCTGGGGGCTCTGCAGCGTGCTGCCGGAGTTGGAGCCACCGCCGCACATCCGGGCGCTCGTCTTTGAGCTCGGAGGTGGCCGATGATCGCCTCGCCGCGGGATCTGAGGGGCAAGGTGGGGGGCGCCGGCGGCGCGCGTCCGCCACAGCTGGCGCTCCTGGTGCGCGAAGCTGGCAGCTGGCGGCGGCAGGAGCTCGTCGCCGGTCAGCGTTTTGGCGCGAGCGTGGATGTCGACCTGAGGCTCGCCGGCGCCCCGGTCGGCAGCTGGATGCGGTTCGGCCGCGGCGCCGCTGGGTGGTTCGTCACCGGCTCTTCGGCGCTCCGCCTCGACGGGGAGCCGGTCCCCGACGCCGGGGCGGCGCTGTCTCCGAACGCGGTGTTGCGCCTCGGCTCAGCCGCGCTGGTCGCCCTGGCGGTCGAAGCGGAGTCCACCGCGGGAATGGCCCCCGCTCACCCGCCGCTGCTGCGCGCCGGGCAAGGGCTGTCAGGGAGCGAGGTGGTCTTCGCGGCCTGGGCGGAGCTGCTCCTCTGCGCGCAGGAGGACTGCCCGCTGCTGGTGCTCGGCGAGACCGGCACC